>WNGI01000170.1_pt1 | contig 42959 bp, 44 predicted proteins | sample 5400621 | NCBI WGS metagenome assembly WNGI01 (sample SAMN13153374, study PRJNA577476) | soil metagenome | isolation source: 20 cm soil or saprolite under Garry oak tree replicate 1 | place: USA:California | collected 2016-06-15
CTGATCGTCGCCGCGGTACCCGGGCAGGACCGGCACCTTCGCGCGTTCCGCTAGTGCCTTCGCGACGGCCTTGTCGCCCAGCGCGGCGAGGACGCTCGCCGGCGGGCCAACGAAACGCATACCCGCGGCCTCGACCGCGCTCGCGAAGCTCGGGCGCTCGGACAGGAAGCCGTACCCGGGATGCACGAGGTCCGCTCGGGTCTCACGCGCCGCCGCGATGATCCGATCGATCGCAAGATACGACTCGCGCGCCGGCGCGGGTCCGATGCGTACGGCGACGTCCGCCTCGCGGACGAAGGGGAGTTCCGCGTCGGCATCGGAGTGGATGGCGACCGTGCGCATGCCCATGCGTTTGGCGGTCCCGATGATGCGTCTCGCGATCTCGCCGCGGTTCGCGACGAGGAGCGTCGTCACCAGGTCGGCTCGCGCTTCTCCAGGAACGCGCGCATCCCCTCTTGGCCCTCGTCGCCGACACGAGCCCGCGCGATGCGCTCGACCGTGAGCTCTGTCACATCATCGAGCTTCCGACCTTCGACCTCGCGTACGAGGCGCTTGGCGGCGTTCACCGCCTGCCGCCCGCCCGCCAGGATCGCGGCGACGAGGGCTTCCACGCGAGCGTCGAGATCCGGCGGCTCCTCGACCGCCTCGACCAGGCCGATCTCGAGCGCGCGCAAGGCGTCGAAGCGCAGGCCGGTGACAAAGAGCGCCGTGGCATGCGCGGGGCCGATCTTCCGCACCACGTAGGGAGACACCACGGCCGGGAGGATGCCGAGGCGCGTCTCCGTGAAAGCGAAGGTCGCCGAGGTCGAGGCTATGGCGACGTCGGCGACGGCGACGAGCCCAGCCCCGCCGCCGATCGCGGCGCCCTGGACGCGCGCGACAAGTGGCATCGGCAGGTCGTAGAGCGCCCGGAACATGCGGGCAAGGCCGCGGGAGTCGGCGAGGTTCTCGTCGAACGTGTAGTCGGCCATCCCGCGCATCCAGTCGATGTCGGCGCCGGCGCAGAACGCGTCGCCCTCGCTCTGCAGGACGACGGCGCGCGCCGCGGGGTCGATGCTTCCTGTCGCTGCGGTGAGCTCCGCCACGAGCTCAGCATCGAAAGCGTTCTTGCGATCCGGCCGATCGATCGTCATGCGGACCACGTGGTGCGCATCCGTCTCGGACCTGATGCTCATCGCGCGAGACTCTAGACGCTGCGCACCGAGCGAATTCGGCCGGGCTACCTAGACTCGGTGGACGTGACCGGACTATCGGGCATCCTGCTGGCGGGCGGCGCGTCCACGCGTTTCGGCCGCGAGAAGGTGGTCGAGCCGCTCGACGGCGAGCCACTTTTCCACCGTCCGCTTCGCGCGCTCCTCGCTGCCTGCGATGAGGTCGTGATCGTCCTCGCCCCCGGCGCAGCGGAGCTTCCGCTGCCGTCGAACGCGTCCGCGGCGCGTTTCGCTCGCGATGACGTCGCCCACGGCGGGCCGCTCGTCGGCGTTCGCACTGGCCTTGCTCACGTGCGTTCGCCCCTCGCAGTGATCGCTGGCGCGGATATGCCCGGTCTGCGCGCCGAATTGCTCGCACTCATGGCTCGGCACGCCGTCACATCAGGAAGGAGCGCGGTCGTCCTCGGCGACTCGGATTGGTCGCGACCGCTCCCGGCGGTCGTCAGCACGAAAGCGGCGCTCGACTTAGCCGACGCGCTCCTGCGCGGTGGCGAACGTCGCTTGCGGGAGCTCGTGGGAGCCCTCGACGCGCTCGTGCTCCCTGAGCGCGTCTGGGCGAAGGTCGATCCCGACGGCGAGTGGCGACGCGATGTCGATGTGGTGGGCGACCTGCCGACCAAGCGCGGCTAGTTGGCGGAGCCGGGCTCCAGCTTGTCGAACGCGGCGTCGATGTCGCGGAGGATCTCGGCATTCAGGTCCGCGGCCAGCCGGTAGCGGACGACGTTCCCTTTCCGGCTGGGCTGGACGACGTCGGCTTCCCGCAGCACGCGGAGGTGCTGGCTCGTCGCCGAACGGCTCCGTCCGAGGATGCGCGCGAGGTCACTCGCCGCGAGCTGATTGTCCCGAAGCGCGCGGACGATCTTGAGCCGGGTCGGGTCGCAGAGCACGTCGAGGATGCGGCGCATGCGCCGCTCCGAGGGCGGAGAGAGCTTGGTGCGTTCTGCTGTCGCCACCGCGGCGGGATCTATTGGTGCTTGAATGCTGGTTGGTTCCAAGGCAAGACCTCAGGCGGGCATGTTGTTCTTCGGACGTCTTGCATGCAGACGCCGTGCCCGCTTGCTCCCATTTCAACCTTCGCGAAAGTTGCGGTTCTGTTACCTCATAGCCTATGAAGGCATGTGATGCGAAGCATTCTCGCCCTCGATGACGACCCCACCGTACTCGAGCTCGTACGCACGGTGCTCGAAGACGCGGGGTACGCGTCCATCGGCGCCGCGCACCTCGACGATGTCCCGTCGACTGCGCGCGCCGATCTCGTGATCAGCGATCTCCTCCCGCTGAAGGCATACGACCGTCAGGTGGCGCTCGGCTGGATCGCAAGGCTCCGCGAGCGGTTCGGCCCGGTACCCATCCTCGTCCTCACTGCCCATACCGCCGCCCTCCACGAGCCTGACGGCCTCGGCGTGGACGGGGTCCTGGGCAAACCTTTCGACGTGGAGGCGCTCCTGGTGAAAGTCACGGAGCTAATGGGGGCCGGGGGGCAGCGCCACCCGACTGTTACATCCTGAAGACGCCGTAGCGGACGTCCTCGATGGGGGCGTGCTGCGCTGCGGCAAGGCCGAGGGCGAGCACGGTCCGCGTGTCGAGCGGGTCGATGATGCCGTCGTCCCACAGGCGCGCGGTCGAGTAGTAAGGCGAACCCTGCGTCTCGTACCGTTCGCGCGTCGCGCGTTTGAACTCCTCCCGCTCGGCATCCTTTGGGAAGTCGCGCACCATCGAGAGCACGGTCGCCGCCTGCTCGCCGCCCATGACGCTGATGCGCGCGTTCGGCCACATCCAGAGCTGCCTGGGTGAATATGCCCGTCCGGCCATGCCGTAGTTACCCGCGCCGAAGCTGCCGCCGATGATGATCGTGAACTTCGGAACGGTGCTGCAGGCCACCGCGGTCACCATCTTCGCCCCGTCCTTCGCGATGCCACCGGCTTCGTACTCCTTACCGACCATGAACCCGGAGATGTTCTGGAAGAACACGAGCGGCACGCGCCGTTGATTGCAGAGCTCGATGAAGTGCGCGGCCTTCAGCGCCGACTCGCTGAACAGCACGCCGTTGTTTGCGACGACGCCCACGCGATAGCCCTCGATGCGCGCGAAGCAGCAGACCACCGTCGTCCCGTAAAGCGCCTTGAACTCGTGCATCCGCGACCCATCCACGATGCGCGCGATGACCTCGCGAACGTCGTACTGCGTGCGGATATCGCGCGGGATGATCGCATAGAGCTCCTGCGGATCGCGCGCGGGCGGCTCGGGCTCGCGGCGGTCCTGGTCGCCCCAGTAGGTCGGCCGCTCCAGCAGCGCGACGATGTCGCGGACGATCTTGATCGCATGCGCATCGTCGAGCGCGAGATGGTCCGCGACGCCGGAGACCCGGGTATGCAGGTCGGCGCCTCCGAGCTCCTCGGCTGAAACGTCGACGCCCGTCGCAGCTTTCACCAGCGGCGGGCCGCCGATGAAGATCGTGCCCTGTCCCTTGACGATGACCGCCTCGTCGCTCATCGCCGGAACGTACGCACCGCCCGCGGTGGACGAGCCCATCACCAGCGCGAGCTGCGGAATGCCGAGCGCCGAAAGCCGCGCCTGGTTGTAGAAGATGCGGCCGAAGTGCTCGCGGTCGGGGAACACGTCGTCCTGCAGGTCGAGGTTCGCCCCGCCCGAGTCGACGAGGTAGAGGCACGGGAGCCGGTTCTCGAGCGCGATCTCCTGCGCGCGCAGGTGCTTCTTTACGGTCATTGGGTAGTAAGCCCCGCCCTTCACCGTCGCGTCATTGGCGACGATGACGCATTCGTTGCCGCTGACGCGGCCGATGCCGGTGATGATCCCAGCGCCGGGCGGATCGTCGTACATCCCGAATGCGGCGAGTGGCGAGAGTTCGAGGAACGCGGTCCCCGGATCGAGAAGGCGCTCGACGCGCTCGCGCGGCAGGAGCTTCCCAGCCTTGGTGTGCCGTTCCCGCGCGCGCTCCGAACCGCCCTCGCGCGCCTTGGCCAGGCGTTCGCGCAGCTCCGCGATCAACGCTTGCATCGCGTCGCGGTTGGCTCGCGCCTGATCGTCCGTTGCGGCGACCATCGTCCGTTGCACGAGCGTAGTATCGGTGCGAGGAACGTGGGAGGGATCAAATGACGCCAGAACTCGATCGACGCAGATTCCTGAAGCTAGCCGGAGCGACGGCGATCGTCGCGGCATGCGGAGGAGCCGGCACCGCACCATCGGCCGCGCCGTCGGCGAGCACCGCCGCGAGCGCCGCGGCGACGGCGAAGGCGACCGGCACGATCTCGATCTATTCGGCGCTGAACGAGTCGACGAACAACGCGCTCTTCGACGCGTTCACCAAGGCGACCGGAGTAAAGACGAGCGTGTTGCCGCTGGCCGCCGCGGGCGACCTGCAGACGCGGATAACCGCCGAGAAGAACAACCCGCAGGCGGACATCTTCGTCGGTGGGTCGAGCGAGTTCCATGACCCGCTCGGCAAGCAGGGCCTGCTCGAGGCCTACCAATCGCCGGCCGCCAAGGATGTCGCCGCCCAGTTCAAGGAGGCGACGGGCCTGTGGACCGGTTGGTACACGGGGATCTTCGGCTTCATCTCGAACACCAGTCGCCTGGCGAAGGACCTCGGCGGCAAGAAGCCCGCGACGTGGGACGACCTGCTTGATCCGGCGTGGAAGCAGAAGCTCATCCTTCCGGATCCGATCAAAACGGGCGGCGGCTACATCTTCATCGCCACGCAGATCTTCCGCTTCAACCGCGACGAGGCCAAGGCGATGGACTACATGAAGAAGCTCCACGCGAACATCCTGTCGTACGGACCGACCTCGCCCGGCGTGATCACATCGGTCTCCAACGGCGAGGCCGCGGGCGCCCCGAACTGGAGCCACGACATTCTGACCGAGAAGGCCAAGGACCCGACCAAGATCGACCTGACCGTTCCGAAGGACACCGGGTTCGAGGTCGGAGCGGTCAGCATCGTCAAGGGCACCAAGAACCTCCTCGGCGCTCAGGCGTTCGTCGACTGGGTCCTGACCAAGGAGGCCGGCGACCTCAACGTGAAGCTCAGCAACCGCGGATCCGTCCGGAAGGACGTTTCCCCGGCGCCGGGTTCGCCGACCCTCGATCAGGTCAGCTTGGTCAACTACGACCGCCAGTGGGCGACCGACAACAAGACGCGGATCCAGAAGCTCTGGCAGACCGCGGTGGGCATCCAATAACCACGGACTAGCGACTCGAGCTGATGCGCAGCCTGCGGCGCGAGCCGGCACTCCTGCTCGCGCTGCTGGCTGTCGTCGCACTGGTGCTCACGTTCATCGTCTATCCGCAGCTCCAAGTCATCCTCACGCCCGGACCAGGCGGCTATGTTCAGTTCCTCGAGGAGGGGACCTGGCTCATCCCCCTGCGTAACTCGATCCAGCTGACCGCCCTCTCGACGACGACCGCGGTGCTCCTGGGCTTCGTCTACGCGTACGCGATGGTCTACTCGAACATGCGCTGGAAGCCGTTCTTCCGCCTCGTCGGCATCCTGCCGCTCCTCTCGCCGCCGTTCGTCGTCGCGGCCGCGTACACCCTTCTGTTCGGCGCCCGTGGGGTGATCAGCTACGGCGTCTTCGGGCAGTCGCCGAATATCTACGGGCTTGGGGGCGTCTGGGGCGTCCAGACGATCGCGTTCTTTCCCTTTGCCTATCAGCTAATCGCGGATGCGCTCTCGCGGAGCGACCCGCGTCTTGAGCAGGCCGCACGCAACCTCGGCGCCGGCTCGTGGCGCGTCTTCTGGACCGTCACGCTTCCGCTCTCGCGCCCGGGGCTCGGCGCGGCGATCCTCACCACCGCGATCTACATCCTCGAGGACTTTGGGAACCCGCAGCTCGTCGGCGGGCTTTTCCTGGTTCTGCCGACACAGGCGTACAGCCTGATCTCCGGCTTCGGTGAGTACACGAGCGCGGCCGCGGTGAGCACCATTCTTCTGCTCCTCGCGCTCGGCCTCTATTTCGCGAAGATCCGTCTCGATGGTGGTCGGTCGTTCGTGACGATCTCCGGGCGCGCTTCGTCGATGCCGCGCCCGCCGGTGAGCGCCGGGCTGAACTGGGCGTGCTTCGCCGCGTGCCTCGCGCTCGCCGGCTTGATCCTGCTCGTGTATGGCAGCCTCGTGGTGAGCGCGCTCACGCTGCGCTTCCCGAACAACCTTCTGTTCACGACCGAGCACTTCCAATATGTGCTGAGCGGCTCCAACGGCGACGCTCTGCGCAACACCCTGGTCTTCAGCGTTGTCGCCGCCGGATTCTCTGCCGTCTTCGCGCTCTTCGCGGGCTGGCTCGTGCAGCGCGGGCAATGGCCCGGGCGGCGCGCGCTCGACCTCCTGCTGATCCTGCCCGCGGCGATCCCCGGGATCTTCTTCGGGCTCGGGTACGTGACCGCCTTCAACCAGCGGTGGCTCGACTTCGTAGATCGCGGCTGGCTCATCATCATCGCCTTCATCTTCTGGAACATCCCGGTGGGCTACCAGGCCGCGGTCGCCGGCCTCCGCCAGATCGACCGATCGATCGACGAGGCGGCGACGAGCCTGGGCGCGTCGAGCATCCGCGGTTTCCGGGAGGTGCTTCTCCCGATGCTGGCCGGGTCGCTGCGCGTCGGCTTCGTCACCACCTTCGTGCGCGCCGTGACGACGCTGTCCCTGGTCATCTTCCTCTTCACGCCACCGACGACCGTGGCGACGATACGCATCTATCAGCTCGTGAACGACCTCAACTGGGGCGGCGCGACCGCCTTCACCGTCTCCGACATCGGGATGGCCATCATCGCGCTGTCGATCTTCGCGGCCCTCGCCCGGGGTCGGCTCGCGCTCGGCATGGCGCGCGCCTAGAGTCTGGTACAGCCCGAGCGTTAGCTCGGGTCTTACTTCTCGCGGACGACCCCGAAAGTCAGGCCCGCGATCACGTACCGGCGTGCGAGGACCATGAGCACGAGGGGCAGGGACAGTGCGATCGTGCCCGCCGCGGCCATGTCGTTCCAGATGATCTCGAACTGGGTCACCAGGCCCTGGACGCCGACGGGGAACGTCTGTGCATTCGGTGTGCTGGTCAGAATGAGCGCAAATAAGAACTCACTCCAGGAGAACGAAAACACGACGACCCCTGCGGCGAGGAGCCCTGGCGTTGCGAGGGGCAGAAGAATGTGCCGGAACGCCGTCCAGCGGCTCGCGCCGTCGGCAAATGCGGCCTCCTCGATCTCGCGAGGTATCTCTGTGAGGAAGCCCTTCAGCATCCAGATGGTGAACGGGAGATTGAACAGCGAGTAGATGAAGATGAGCGCCAGCGGCTGGTCGTAGAGCCCGACCGTGCGCACGACTGCGAAGTACGGCACGACGACCGCGATGGGCGGGAGGAAGCGCAGAGAGAGCGCCCAGTTCAGAACGCCGGCGCGGACGCGGGGCGAGACGTCGAGGCGCGTGATCGGATAGGTGATGAGGAGGCCCACCGTCAGAGCGAGCACGACCGTCGCGCCGCAAACGAGGATGCTGTTCCGGAGCAGGATCCACATGCCGCGGTCGATAAGCACGTCCGTGTACGGCTGCAGCGTCGGCGCCTCGGGAAAGAGGCTGAGCGTGGCCTGGAACAGCTGGGCTCTGCTCTTCAGCGACGTCGCGATGAGCCAGTAGATGGGGAACGCGTACAGCACGAGGATCACCGCGAGGAGCGGGATGATCAGCACCGCGCGCCAGCTCCGCCTGCGCCGCCGCAACCTTATCTCCGCTCCAGCGGAAGCACCCGCGTCACGAGCGAGTACACGACGCTGATGGCGATCAGCACGACGACGGCGAGTGCCGCGGCCTGACCGTAGTCGGAGAACTTGAACTCCACTCGATAGAGATACAGGCTCAGGAGCTGCGTCGTGTTGCCGGGACCGCCCCCGGTCAGGATGAAAACGTGGTCAAAGACCCGGAGCACGTCGGCGAGCCGGAAGAAGACGATGAGGACCAGGAGCGGTCGCAGGTAGTAGAGCTCGATGCGCCAGAACTGGGACCAGCCCGAGGCGCCGTCGACCTGCGCGGCTTCGATCTCATCACGTGGGACCGTAAGGAAGCCCGAGAAGAGGACAAGATAAACGAAGGGCGTCCACTGCCAGACATCCACGCTCGCCACTGCGGGCATTGCCGTGATCGGCTGACCAAGCCAGTTGATCTCGTCGTGGATGACGCCGGCGAGCATGAGGATGTGATTGATCGCGCCGTAGCTTGGCGCATACATCAGGCGTGCGATGACCCCGACCGCGATCGGCGGAATGACGAGCGGGACGATCGCCATCCCGAAGAAGAGCGCCCGGAGCGCCGTGCTCTTTATCGCGCGATGAACTGCCAGGGCGAGCCCTAATCCGAGAAGGATCTCCGTTGGCAGGACCAGCGCGGCGTAGATGCCCGTCGCTCCGAGCGCCTCATACAGGAGCGGGTTCTCCAGACCGGTGACGTAGTTCTGCAGTCCAACAAAGGCGCCGCCGTTGGTGGCCTGAAGCGACTGGATCACGGCGAGCACGAATGGATATGTGACGATCAGGAAGATCGAGCCGAGGATCGGCACAAGCATCGTGTAGGCGAGTCGCTCCTGCCGTGTGAAACGGCCGGCCCCCGCTCGTTTGAGGGGGGCCGGCCGCGCATGAGTCACATTCGCCATCGCGTCGCGGTAGAGGCTACGCCTAGTATCCGGCCCCCTTCATGAGAGTGCGGATCGCATCAGCGGCTTTCTGAACCGCGGCCTCCGGCGTTGCGGTGCCGGCGAGCGCTGCGTTCAGGTTCGTTCCGAGGATCGTCTCGACGGCGTTCCATTGATCGGTTCGTGGGCGCCAATTCGGGACGGCATCGAGCGATTTCGCGAGCGCAGAGAAGTAAGGGTTCTTCTGATTCAAAGTGGCATCGTTCAGGAGACTCTTGCGAGCCGGGATGCCGCCATTGTCGACGTAGGTCTTCTGGGTGTCGGTCGACGTGAGCCAGGTGATGAAGTCCGCGGCAGCCTGGCCGTTCGGCGAGGCCTTCGGGACCCCGAGGAGCCAGTTGCCCATCATGCCGACGCCCTTCCCGCTCGGCCCCGCGGGCATCGGGATATACGCGACCTTGCCCACGACCTGCGAGACGGAGGCGTTCTGGATGACGCTGGTGATCTCGCCAGGCCAGACCGTCGATTGGTAGCCCTGGCCGATGGCCATCAGGCGATCGCGGTCTGCCGCGTCAGTGCTCTCCGGGCCGGGCTGCGCGGCGGCCTTGAGATCCTGCACCAGGAACTTCACAGCGCGCAGCGATGCGGCGTTATCGATGGTCACGTTCCAGTTCTGGTCGAAGACATCGCCGCCGAACGACCAGAGGATCGGCAGGAAGTCCGCGACGATCGGGTTGGTGGCCTTGCCACGGACGAGGTAGCCGTAGAAGTTCGCGGCCTTGTTCTTGTCCGCATTCGCCTTGACCTCGTCCCAGGTCTTGGGTGCCGCGCCCTTGTCCGAGCGATACATGAACATCTCGACGTTGCCGACGATGGTGATCCCGATGAGGTGTGCTGTCTTGCCTTTCGCGGCCGGCGGAACCGCGCCGCGCGGCGGCGGCCACGTCCCGACGTCATAGACCACATCCGGGATGTCCGAGTCGCGCTTGAAGCCATAGCTCGAGTCGAGCGGCTGGAGCGACTCATCCGTGCCGAACTTAGGCATCCACGGGTCGTCCATCATCACGAGGTCGTACGTGGCGCTATTCGCCTTGAACGTCGTGACGAGCTTTTCGTAGAGCTGGTCGTACGGGAATTCCACGATCTCGATCTTGATCCCGGTCTTCTGCTCGTAGAGAGGAGCGACGGCTTTGAGCGCCGCGTCCTCGTTGCCCTGGACCGCGGCGATCGTCAGTTTCGCGGGCTTCTGCGCACCACCGCCGCCACCCGGCGACGGCTGGCATGCGCCGATCAGGAGCGCCGCGACCACCAACGCGGGCGCCCATTTCGTTCCTTTCATGTCTGCCTCCAGTTGTCGATAGGGACCGCGCGTGGGACGAAGTTGTGCGGCGCCACCTCCCTCCCTGGGACGCGACCCTGTTTCCGTGAACCGGCCGTCATCGTACGCTCGCGGCACCGGCCGGGTCGTCACCCCGCCGGCCTGACACCGGAGGTCAACTTGGCGAACGACCCGCACCTGCGCGTGTCGCACGTGACCAAGCGTTTCGGTGGGGTCACCGCGGTCGACGACGTGTCGTTCGACGTGCCGAAGGGCGCATTCGCGACCCTGCTCGGCCCGTCCGGCTGCGGCAAGACGACGACGCTGCGCATGATCGCGGGCTTCTACGACCCCGACGTTGGCGACATCGAGATCGGGAACCGTCGCGTCAACGATCTGCCGGCGCACCGCCGCGGCACCGCAATGGTCTTTCAGGACTACGCGCTGTTTCCGCACATGACCGTGCGAGACAACGTCGCATATGGACTGCGCGTCGCCCACGTCGCCGGACCCGAGCGGCTGCGGCGTGTCGACGAGACGCTCGCCTTCGTCGGGCTCACAGGTCTCGAGGACCGTTGGCCGAGCCAGCTGTCAGGCGGCCAGCAGCAGCGCGTTGCGGTCGCGCGCGCGCTTGTGATCGAGCCGCAGGTGCTCCTTCTCGATGAGCCGCTCTCGAACCTCGATGCGAAGCTCCGCGAACAGCTACGCGTCGAGTTGCGCACCCTGCAGCGGCGCCTCGGCATGACGTTCGTGTACGTCACCCACGACCAGGAGGAGGCGCTCTCGCTTTCGGACTGGATCGCGGTCATGAACGCCGGCAAGGTCGAGCAGGCCGGCGCGCCGTGGGAGATCTACTACCACCCGCGTACCGCGTTCCTCGCCGATTTCGTCGGCGCGGTGAATCTCGTCCCGGCGAAGATCGCAGAGGTCACCGATGGCGCGGTGACGGTGACCTTCGGGGCGCACCGTGCGTCCGTGCGGCGCCCCGCCGACACTGCTCTTGCGCCTGGTCAGGATGTGAAGCTGTGTGTTCGTCCGGAGAGCTTCACGATCGCGTCCGCGAGCGCCTCCGGCCCAGGAGGTATCGCGCTCGCCGGAAGCGTCGTGCGGCGTGCGTTCCTGGGCGACACGATGCGGTACTGGGTGAGCGTGGACGGCCGCGAATGGATCGTGGACCAGCCGGACCCCGGTGCCGCCGCGGCGCTCGACGGCGCGGTCGCGCTCTTCCTTCGTCCCGAACGCGTCCACGTCATCGCGGCGTGACCTGCCGGATCACACGATCACGAGTTGGCCTAACGTAGCGCCGATGCCCGACCTGGCGATCGAGCTGCGTCATGTCACAAAGCGTTTCCTCACGCCCGCCGGAACGGCCTACACGGCCCTTCGCGATCTCGACCTCGCGGTCCAAGACGGCGAGTTCTGCGCCGTCGTCGGGCCGACCGGCTGCGGAAAGTCAACGACGCTCGCGCTGATTTCCGGCCTCGAGCCGCCGAGTGAAGGCGAGGTGCTCGTGGGCGGCGCGCCGGTACGGAGTGTCGGACGCGACGTCGGCTACGTCTTCCAGGTCGATGCCGTCTTCCCGTGGAAGAGCGTGCTCGACAACGTCGCGACCGGTCCGCGTTTTCGCGGCATGGAGCGTCGCGAGGCGGATGAGCGCGCGCGGGATTGGATCAAGCGGGTCGGCCTGTCCGGGTTCGAGCGCTACTACCCGCATCAGCTGTCGGGCGGAATGCGCAAACGCGCCGCACTTGCCCAGACGCTCATCAACGAGCCGCGCATTCTTCTCATGGACGAGCCTTTCAGCGCGCTCGACGTACAAACGCGCACGCTTATGGAGAACGAGCTACTGCAGCTCTGGTCGGCGACCGGCGCGTCGGTCGTCTTCGTCACGCACGACCTCGAGGAGGCGATCGCCCTGGCCGACCGGGTCGTCGTCATCACCGCCGGACCGGGGACGGTGAAGGGCGTCTATCGCGTCGACCTACCGCGGCCGCGCAACGTTGCCGAGATCCGTTTCGAGCCGGAGTTCTCGCGGATCTACCACGAGATCTGGGACGACCTGAGAGACGAGGTGCTCGTGAGCTATGAGCGCTCTAAGCGCAGCGTCTCGTAACGAGCGCACGCAGGCCGAGGAAGCGAGCACCACAGGTGCTCGCGCGCGAGCGCGCGCACGGACCAATCACCGACTGCTGGTCAACGGGCTGCGGATCGCGTTCGCCGTCGTCGTCCTCGGATTCTGGGAGATCGGTACGACCATCGATGCGAATCACCACGAAGGTCTATGGATCGACCCGTTCTTCTACGGCCGGCCGTCCGGCATCGCGAGTCAGCTGTGGACCTGGGTCACGACCGGCACGGCTCAAGGACCGCTCTGGCTCCAGGTCGCGACCACGCTCGAGGAAGCCTTCCTTGGCTTTCTCATCGGCGTCGTCCTAGGAGTCATCTTCGGCGTCGCGCTCGGAAGGGTGCGTCTGCTCTCAGACGTATTCGCTCCGTACATCAAGGCCTTGAACGCGATGCCCCGCGTCGTGCTCGGTTCGATCTTCATCATCACGATCGGCTACAACATCTGGTCGAAGGTCGCGCTCGCCGTCGTCCTGGTCTTCTTCGTCGTCTTCTTCAACGCTTTTCAGGGCGTACGCGAGGTCGACCGCGTGCTCATTGCCAACGCCCGGATCCTGGGCGCGAGCGAGCGGCAGCTGTCGACGCACGTGATCTTCCCGTCCGCGCTTTCCTGGATCCTCGCGAGTCTCCACACGAGCTTCGGTTTCGCGCTGGTCGGCGCCGTCGTCGGCGAGTACCTCGGCGCGATCCACGGGATCGGTCTCGTCATCTCGACCGCGCAGGCGACGTTCAACCCGAACGGCGTCTTCGCGGCGATGTTCATCCTCGCGGTCGTCGCGCTCACCGCCGAGGTCGTCCTCACCTGGCTCGAAAACCGTCTGATCCGCTGGCGTCCGAACGCGATCACCGAAGTCCATATCTAAGTAATGGGAGGAATACGAATGCAGCGAACCATCGCGACACTCGGCCTGATGGCGGCGATCGTCATCGCCGCGTGCGGCGGCGCAACAAACACAGGCGGAGGCACGAGCCCGACGGCCAGCGCCGCCGGCAGTGCCGCGGCCACCGGCGCCGCCACCGCAGCGCCGGCAACTCTCACGATCATGGTGGGCGGGCTCAACAAGCAGATCTACCTACCGAACAAGCTCACCGAAGCGCTCGGGTACTTCAAGGACCAGAACCTCACGGTCAACCTCATCGACGAGCCGTCAGGGAAGGACGCGACGACGGCGCTCATCGCCGGCGAGGTCGAGGGCTCCTCCGGCTCGTACGACCACACCATCGATGTGGCCGGTCTTGGCAAGAACCTCATCGAGGTGGTGCAGCTGCTGCGGGCGCCAGGTGAGGCCGAGATGGTCGCGACCACCAAGGCGAACGACATCAAAGGTCCGGCCGACTTCAAGGGACGCAAGCTCGGCGTGACCTCGATCGGGTCTGGCACGCACGGTCTCACCCAGTACCTCGCGAGCACGAAGGGGATCACCCCCGATCAGTTCACGCCGATCGCTGTCGGCGCCGGCGACACATTCATCGCCGCGATCAAGCAGGGGACGATCGACGCGGGGATGACCACCGAGCCGACGATCTCGCGACTGATCAAGACGGGAGACGCCAAGGTACTCATCGACCTCCGGACGCCTGAGACGACGCGCGCCGCCCTCGGCGGCGACTACCCCTTTATCTCGATCTACATGCGGGCCGACTGGGTCGCCCAGAACAAGGGTGTTGTCCAGCGCGTGGTAAACGCGTACGTCAAAACGCTCAAGTGGATCCAGACGCACACGCCCCAGGAGATCGCCGACAAGCTGCCGGCCGACTATTACGCCGGCGACAAGGACCTGTATCTCACCGCGCTGACCGGCAGCATGCCGATGTTCAGCCCGGACGGAAAGATGCCCGCGGGCGCGCCGGACTTCATCCTCAAGGTTCTCCAGACCTACAACAACAACGTCAAGGGCAAGACGATCGACCTCACGAAGACCTGGACGAACGAATACGTAGACGCCGCGAAGTAGGGCAGCGGGGAGGCCGGCGGGCGGCCGGTCTCCCTCTAGACCTCGACGAGCGTCCCGTCCGTCGCGTGCTCGATCTCGAGCTCCGCCAGATGCGCCAGGGTCTGCGCGCCCAGGTGCGTGAGCACGATGCGCTTCGCGCCAAGCTCGTCACGATGCTGCATCAGCTGCCGGTACGAGATGTGCGCGGGATCATCGCGATCGAAATTCGATGCCTCGCAGATGAACAAGTCCGCGCCCTTGGCCACCGCCGCGAGGTGCTCGCTCCAGCGGGCGTCGCCCGAGTACGCGATGAGCGTTCCTGCGATATTCACGCGCAGGCCGTGGGGCTCCGACAGGCGTACGTGCCGCACTTCGAGGGCGCTCACCTGCGCGCCACCGAGCGTGGTCGGCGCGAGGCCGAGGACGTGAGTGTGCAGCGGAAAGCCGAGCTCGACCCGTCCGAAGAAGTCCGGATAGAGGGCCTGCTCGGCCGCGCGCAGCCGCTGTTCAAGCGACGGTGGTCCACCTACGGCGAGCTCGCGCGTGCGGCCGGCGAAGTGCTGCTCGAGAACGAAGAAGGTGATCCCGCCGAAGTGGTCGCCGTGCAGGTGCGTCACCGCGATGGCGTCGATGTTCCCCGGATCCACATGCTTCTTGATCGCCGGCAGCGCCGACCCGCCGCAATCGAGCAGCAGCGATACGCCTGGGGCGGTGATGTGGATGGCGGCGTTCGCGCGCCCACCGTCGCTGAAGGCGTTGCCGCTCCCGAGGAAACGGACGCCGACGGTCACACGATCTCTGTGAGGGCGACCGGACGACGCTCCTTCAGCGAGCGCCGTGCGGCGAGCGCGATGCGCAGCGCCTCCATCCCGTCGCGCACCGTGCACGCGTTCTCAGCCTGGCCGCGCGCGAACCGGAGGAAGTGGGCAAGCTCCGCGCGATACGCATCGCCGAACCTCACGAAGAACGTGGGATATGCGGGATCTTTGAACTTCGGCGCGTCACGCTCGACCGAGCTCACCGGGGTGCGGGGATCGAGTCCGACCGCGATCGTGTCCTTCGCCCCGTAGACGTCGACGCGGATGTCGTATCCGGCCTCGTTGTGCCGGGCGGCATCAAGCGAGCCGACCGCGCCGCCGCGCAGCCGCAGGACGACCGCAGACGTCGCGACATCGCCCCACTTGCCGTACTGCGGAAAGCCCAGCGTGGATCCCGTCGCGTAAAGGTCCTCGACCTCGTCGCCGAACATCCAGCGCGTCACGTCGAAGTCGTGAATAAGCTGGTCGACGAACTGCCCGCCGGATGTCTCGATGTACGCGTCGGCCGGAGGTAGCGCATCGCGGCTCGTCATATGGAAGCCGTAGACCGTGCCGAGCTCGCCGGCCCGCACCCGGCGGCGCGCCTCCTGGAACCCCGCGTCGAAGCGGCGCTGAAAGCCGATCTGCACGCGGCCCTTCGTCTTGTCCACCTGATCCACGACGGCCTTCGTCGACTCGAGATCGAGCGCGATCGGCTTCTCGCAGAACACGGCGAGGCCCGAATCGAGGGCACGCCGTATAAGCCCGGCGTGCGTTCCTGTCGGTGTGACGATGACGGCGGCGTCCGCGCCCGCCAGCGCCTCGTCGACCGAGGCGGCGTGCTTCGCACCGAGCTCGCTCGCGAGTGCGGCCGCGCGAGGTGCGTCGGCGTCGTTGATGCGCAGCTCGTCGACGCCCGGCAGCTCACGTAGGACCTTGGCGTGAAACGCTCCGAGGCGGCCGACGCCGAGGATCGCGATCTTCACTCGGCGCGACTCTAAACTGCGAATCTCTTTGACGCAGCAGGACGTCGCAGCGAGTACGCGAGGCGGCAAGGGTAGCCCCGAGGTCATCACGATGGGCCGGGTCGGCGTCGACCTGTACCCGGAGCAGATCGGAGTCCCACTCGCCGAGGTGCGGACGTTCGCGAAGTCACTCGGGGGCAGCGCGACAAATGTCGCCGTCGCGGCCGCGCGCCTCGGGCGACGTGCCGCGGTCATCACCAAGGTCGGCCGCGACGGCTTCGGCGACTACGTCCGAGTCGCGCTGGCGGGCTTTGGTGTGGACGCGCGCTGGGTCGGGACAGATCCGGATTTGCGCACGCCGATCGTCTTCTGCGAGATCTATCCGCCCGATCGTTTTCCGATCCTCTTCTATCGCGAGCCGAAGGCCCCGGACATGAACATCACGCGCGCTGAGCTCGATCTCGACGCCATCGGACGAGCGCCGGTCTTCTGGACGACCGGAACGGGATTGTCGGACGAGCCAAGCCGGGCGGCGACCCTGGCCGCGCTCGACGCGCGCGCGGGGCGAGAGGTGACGATCCACGATCTAGACCACCGATCGCATCTTTGGCGATCGAGCGAAGATGCGCGGCGTTACGCGCGCGAAGCGCTGCGTCGGGCAACGGTCGTCGTCGGCAACAGTGACGAGGTCGAGATGGCGACAGGCCTCCGCGATGCGCGAGCGGCGGCCGCGGCGCTGCTCGGGATGGGGCCGCGGCTCGCCGTGGTGAAGCGCGGGGGCGACGGGGCATACGCGCGCACGTCGCGCGACGAGCTCAGCGTGCCCGCGGTCGAGACCCAGGTGCTCAATGGCCTGGGCGCCGGCGACGCGTTCGGCGGAGCGTTGTGCCATGGGCTGCTCGCTGGGTGGCCGCTCGCGCGGACGCTGGAGGTCGCGAACGCCGCGGGGGCGATCGTCGCGTCGCGGCTCGCGTGCGCGGACGCGATGCCGACACTCGCCGAAATCGAGTCGCTGCTGGCGGGCCGGGTGGCCACGTGACGCGCTTGACCATGGCCCAGGCTCTCGTGCGTTTCCTCGCGTCGCAGTACGTCGAGCGGGATGGAGTCGAGCAGCGGTTCTTCGCGGGCTGCTGGGGGATCTTCGGTCACGGCAACGTCGCGGGGATCGGCGAGGCGATCTTCGAGCGTCCCGAGCTCCTGCCGTATCACATGGCGCGGAACGAGCAGTCGATGGTGCATTCGGCGGTCGGCTACGCGCGCATGAAGGACCGTCTGCAGACCTTCGCCTGCACCAGCTCGATCGGTCCCGGGGCGACCAACATGATCACCGGCGCGGCGCTGGCGACGGTGAATCGCCTGCCCGTGCTGCTCCTGCCGGGCGATGTCTTCGCCTCGCGGATCCCGGATCCGGTCCTGCAGCAGCTCGAGGTCCCGGCGCGTGGTGACGTCTCGGTGAACGACGCGTTCCAGGCCGTCTCGCGCTACTGGGATCGCATCGCGCGTCCCGAGCAGATCATCCCCGCCGCGCTCGCGGCTATGCGCGTCCTCGCGAGCCCCGCGGAGACCGGTGCGGTCACGCTCGCGCTGCCGCAGGACGTCCAGGCGGAGGCTTACGACTATCCGGACGAGTTCCTGGCAAAACGCGTATGGCACATCGAGCGCCGCCCGGCGGAGCGCGCGGCACTCGACCGCGCCGTCGCGGCGCTCCGGTCGGCCAAACGGCCGCTCATCGTCGCGGGCGGTGGCGTCACCTATTCGTGCGCATCGCAGGCGCTGCGCGCCTTCGTCGACGCGACGGGTATCCCCGTCGCCGAGACGCAAGCTGGAAAGGGATCGCTGCCGTACGACCACTCGTCGGCGCTCGGGGCCATCGGCGCGACGGGGACCGCGGTGGCGAACCGGACCGCGCGCGACGCGGATCTGGTGATCGGCATCGGGACGCGATGGAGCGACTTTGTGACCGCGTCGAAGTCAGCCTTCGCGAATCCGCACGTACGCTTCGTGAACATCAACGTTGCCGAGCTCGACGCGGCGAAGCACGGCGCGTTGATGGTCACGGCAGACGCGCGAGCGGCGCTGGAGGCGCTCGCCGACGTCGGATACCGGGTCGAGGCGGCGTACCGCGAAGAGTGCGCGAAGCTCGCGCGTGACTGGGACGCGGAGGTGACACGACAGTATTCGCTCGAGCACGGGCCCTTGCCGGCGCAGAGCGAGGTGATCGGGACGGTGAACACGTTCTCGTCACCTACGGACGTCGTGGTCTGCGCGGCGGGCTCAATGCCCGGCGACCTGCATAAGCTCTGGCGCACGCGCGACCGCAAGCAGTACCACGTGGAGTACGGCTACTCGTGCATGGGCTACGAGATCGCGGGTGCGCTGGGCGTGAAGATGGCCACTCCCGAGCGCGAGGTGTATGCGCTCGTCGGCGACGGCTCATACCTGATGCTGAACGAGGCGATCGTCACGTCCTTGCAGGAGCGGGCGAAGCTCGTCGTCGTACTGGTCGACAACCACGGCTATGCGTCGATCGGCGGCCTGTCGCGATCGCTCGGAACGGATGGTTTCGGCACGCAGTTCCGCCAACCCAAGGATGGCTCGCGGGGTCTCGACGGCGAGCGCGATCCGGCCCCGTTCTTGGCCACCGATCTCGCGGCGAACGCGGAAAGTCTCGGCGCGCACGTCATCCGCGCGCGCGGTATCGCCGAGCTACGCGAAGCGCTTGCCGCGGCGAAGAAGATCGACCGCACCGTCGTGATCCACATCGAGGTCGATCGCTACGCGTCCGTGCCCAGCTACGAGTCGTGGTGGGACGTGCCCGTCGCCGAGGTCTCGGGGCCCGCGAGCGTGCGGGACGCCCGCGCCGCCTACGAGAAGGCAAAGCCCAAGCAGCGGCGCTACCTGTGACCTCGCGCTCGTTGCTGGTCCGGGGCCTGGAGGGCCGAGTGACCCTCACCCCGCAGACCGCGGGATGGCAGTACGTCAGCTTCAGCGCGAATTGGATGCCCAAGGGCGGGCGGTTCGTCGTCGAGGCCGAGGACTCCGAGGTGTGTGTCGTCGTCATCGCGGGACGGTGCTCCGTCCGGGTGGGCGACATCAGCTGGCCCGAGGTGGGGGAGCGCCAGACGCCATTCGATGGTGCGCCGCACGCCATCTACGCGCCTCCCGGCTCGAGCGTCGAGATGCGTGCGGTGCATACGGACGTCGAGATCGCGATCGCATCGGCCCCGGCGAAACGCGGGGAGCGGCCACGCCACATCCGGCCGGCCGACATGCGGCGCGAGGTCCGCGGCAGCGGCAGCATGGAGCGGACGATCCATCACATCCTCATGGAGGACGCGGCCGCCGAGTCGCTTCTGGTGACTGAGGTCGTCACGCCCGCGGGTCACTGGTCGAGCTATCCGCCGCACAAGCACGACACCAACGACCCGCCGAAGGAGACACAGCTCGAGGAGACCTACTACCACCGGTTGCGCGAGGCGAGTGGCTTCGCGGTGCAGCGCGTATACACGGCCGATCGCACGCTCGACGAGACAGTGGCGGTGCGCGACGGCGATGTCGTGCTTGTGCCGCGCGGCTACCACACCGTGTCGGCCGCGCCGGGGTACGAGCTCTACTACCTGAACGTGATGGCGGGTCCCGTGCGGAAGTGGTGCGTGACGTTCGATCCCGAGCACGAGTGGCTTCGCAAGTAAGGCCGCGCCTACGCGCGGTGCTCTTCGATTGGGGCGACACCCTCTTCCACGCACCGCACGCGCCGGAGGTCATCCTGTCGTTCGCTGAGCGGACCGGTGTCCCCATGACCATCGGCCTCGCGCGCGGGATCTGGGACGAGCTGTGGGCGGCGGGGAAGACACCCGAAGAGATCGCGAAAGGACGCGATCTCTCGCCTGAGGCTCACCGCCGCGTCTGGATGGAGCTCTTTGCCCGCGCGGATCGCGTTGCCCCGGGTCTGTCGCGAGCGCTCTACGAGCGGGTGATGGATCCGCATTCGTGGGTGCCGTACGCGGACACGCCCGCGACCTTGCGTGCGGTGCGTGACCGCGGGCTTCGGGTCGGCGTCGTAAGCAATGTGCCGGTGGATCTACGGCCGGTGTTCGCGAAGCACGGGCTCGACGGGCTGGTCGACTCGTTCACGCATTCGTTCGAGGTCGGCGCGGAGAAACCGGATCCAGCGATCTTTCTCGCGGCAGCGAAGTCGCTCGGCGTCGCGCCGAACGAGACGTTGATGGTCGGCGATCACGTTGTTGATGCGGGGGCAGAGCGCGCGGGGATGCGCGCGTTTATTTTGCCGGGGGAGTTCGATGGTGATGTGCGCGGATTGGATCGCGTGGTCGCGTTGCTTCCTAGTTGACTACTACTGCGACCCGGGCGGGGCTCGAACCCGCAAACCTTCTGCTTCGTAGGCAGACACTCTATCCAATTGAGCTACCGGGTCAGCGCGTCTGCTTTCATTCTAGCTTCGACCGCCCGGTAATGACCGCCGACACGGGCGGTTCGGCGACGGTGGCAGTTCGCACACCGGACTTCGCATTTTGCGATCTCAGCAAGCACCAGATCCCAAGAGACCGCGACATGTACCAGGCGACTCACATCGGCCCGCTTATCGCGCAAGTGGTCGAAGTCCAGAACATCCGGGTCTGATTCTCCGCAGTCGACGCACGGGTGATCGCTGAGGTAGTCGCGGATCCTGCTTCCGAGATTCTTTGCTGCTCGAACTCGTCGAACGTAAGCCGCCGCGATCTGCTTCTTGCGGTTTCTGTGATACCAATCCTTCGTGTACGCCCGTTGGCACGAGAGGCAGATCCACTGGCGCGTTTGACGAACGAGAGACCGAAATGGGAACTCCGTCAGGGGCTTCGCTTCTGTGCAGACGCGACAAGTACGCAAACCGAGGGCCGCGTCCAGCGTTAGCTGCGCCGGGGCCGGTCGGCCCACCACCGTCTGAAGCTCGACAGCCGCCCGCGGCGGAAACAGCGTCGCTCTGGTTTTCCGCCGATGACAGTTTGCGCAACGGACCTCGCATTTCTCGATCTCCGCCTCGATGCGAGCCCAGGTACGTCCGCCGTTCGCGTAGTTCGAAACATCGGCGACTTTGTCGCCGAGATGATCGAACTCGAGCACAACGATGTCGGTCTCGCCGCAGTCCACGCACGGGTGGGCCGCGAGGTACTCCATGATCCGGCGACGATTCCCGGCTCGAGTGGCCGCCACATTGCGCAGCAGCCTCGCCTTCTGGACCTCACGATTCCTTCGGTAGTACTCCCTCCCGTAGGCTGCAAAGCATTCGCGGCACCAGGTCTGGAGCTTCGGCTCGCCGCGGCGCACCGGAGGAAACGCCTCAAGCGGTTTGATCTCGCCGCATTTCGTGCACGCTCGCATGCTCGCGAGCGTGCCGATTTTTCAGCGTCGGACGAATAGGACCACGAGTCGGTACCGCGGTACCAAAAAGCTGCGACCCCGGGGAGACTCGGACTCCCGACCAACAGCTTCGAAGGCTGCTGCTCTATCCACTGAGCTACGGGGCCGTGAAGAAAAGGCTAGCGCTTGGTGAGCGTGTACCACGCCGAGGGCCGCCCTTTGCCCTCCTCGACCCGCGTGATCGCGAACGTGTCCGCGAACGTCGCCGCGACGTCGTCGCGCGTCAGACCGACGGCCGGACCGCCGCCCGGCGCGAACGCGTACATCAAAAATGTCCCGCCGGGGCGGACCAGGCGCGCAAGCCCGACCGAATACGCGCCGCGCCTTGAGGCGGGCAGCGAGTGCAGGCAGCCGACGTCCAGGGCGAGGTCGAAAGGGCCCGGGATCCCATCGAGCCGCGTTACGTCCCCGACGCGGAATTCGCACCACCGGGTAACGCCCGCGACGTTCGCGCGCCGGACCGCTTTGGCGATGGCGCGTCCCGCGAAGTCCACGCCCACCGCGGACCAGCCCTGGTCCGCCAGATACACGACGTTGGTCCCGGTGCCGCACCCCAGGTCCAGCGCGCGACCGGGCGGATGCGATGCGACGAAGCGCTCGACCTCCGGCGGAACGATGCCGGTGTCCCACGGTGGCCGCCGCGGCAACCAGTACCAGAGGCTGAACATGAGCCGCCGCACCTCGGCAGCCTAGTGCGCGTGGCCGACGCCCACGCCCAAGGCCGCTCAAACGTCCACGCTCCAGAACGAACCAATCGCCGACTCAGCCTCTAGTCTGTCTAGAGGTGGCGACCACGTTTCGTGCGCCCGTGCCGAACGAGTCGGTGCTCCGGCGCGGCGATTTCATCGCGCCGGTCCTGCACGAGATCCACCGGGTCATCGTCGGGCAGGACTATCTCGTCAACCGATTGCTCATGGGCATGCTGTGCAGCGGGCATCTCCTGATCGAGGGCGTCCCCGGCCTCGCAAAGTCTCTGGCGGTGAAGACGCTGGCCGACACCATCGACGCGTCTTTCAAACGGATCCAGTTCACGCCCGATCTGCTGCCGGCGGATCTCAACGGCACGATGATCTATATCCCGTCCGAGCAGACCTTCCGAGCGCGGCTGGGTCCGATCTTCACCGATCTCCTTCTCGCCGACGAGATCAACCGGGCGCCGCCGAAGGTGCAGAGCGCGCTTCTCGAGGCGATGCAGGAGCGTCAGGTGTCGATCGGCGGCGAGACGCATCCGCTTTCCGAGCTCTTCACCGTGCTCGCGACACAGAATCCGATCGAGCACGAGGGCACCTACCGCCTGCCCGAAGCGCAGGTCGACCGTTTCATGATGAAGGTCGTCATCGGCTATCCGACGCCCGATCAAGAGCGCGCGATCATGGATCGCAACACCATCGAGGAGCCCGCGGTGCCGCGCAAGCTCGCGACGCCGGCCGCGATCCAAGGCGCCCGTGCCGCCGTGCGGCAGGTTCACATGGACGACGCCGTGAAGGACTACATCGTGCGCGTCGTCTTCGCGACGCGTGACCCGCAAGGGCCCAAGCTCGCCGACCTGAAGCCGCTCATCGCCTACGGCGTGTCGCCTCGGGCGACGATCTACGTGTCGCTCGCGGCCCGCGCGCACGCATTCCTCGACGGGCGCGACTACGTGCTGCCTGACGACGTGAAGGCCGTCGCCCTCGACGTCATGCGCCATCGGCTCATCGTCACGTACGAAGCCGAGGCGGAGGAGATCACGCCGGAGGTCGTCATCGGCCGCGTTCTCGACAACGTTCCGGTCCCCTGAGATGACGCAGGCCGCGGAACGCCGCCTCGAGCCGGTCCCACCCGAGGTCCTGCGAGTCGTCAAACAGGTGGAGATCAAGGCGCGAATCCTCGCCGACGAGGCTCTCGTCGGGACGTATCGAAGCGTGTTCCGGGGATCGGGTCTCGATTTCGAGGAAGTGCGAGAGTACGAGCCCGGCGACGACATCCGCAGCATCGACTGGAATGTCACCGCACGGATGAACGTCCCGTACATCAAGAAGTACCGCGAGGAGCGGGAGCTCAACATCTATCTCGCGGTCGACGTCTCGTCGAGTGGCTGGTTCGGCACCGCGAACATGAACAAGCGCGAGCTCGCTGCGGACGTCGCCGCGCTTCTGGCGGTAACGGCGCTGCACAACAACGATCGAATCGGTCTCGTCCTCTTCGCGGACGGTGTTCGCGAGTTCCTCCCCCCGCGCCAAGGTCGCCATCACCTGCTGCACGTCATCCGCGAGCTGCTCTTCGCAGAGCCGCTGCGCTCGCGCACAGAGATCGGCAGCGTCGCGGACTTTCTCGCGAACGTGACCAAGAAACGCAACGTGGTGTTCGTCCTCTCGGACTTCCTCGACTTCGACTTCGAGGCGCCGCTTCGCGCACTCGGCCACAAGCACGATGTGATCGCGCTCATCCTGAACGACCCGCGCGAGCTCGAGTTACCGTCGGTCGGCCTGGTCGGGCTCGAGGACGCCGAGACCGGAAGCGTCGGCTACGTGGACACCTCGGTCGCGGCGATCCGCGACACCTACGCGCGCACCGCACGCGAGCGCAGGGGCCAGCGCCTCCGGACCTTCAGCCGCATGGGTGTCGACCGCGTCGAGATCTCGACCGACCGTCCGTACGTGCCGGCGCTGCTCGCGCTCTTCAATGCGCGATCGAGGCGCAACTGATGCGCGCTCTCGTGATCGCGGCGGTCATGTCCCTCGCGTGCGCCGCGTTTGGCTCTGCGGCGCTGGCCGACGCACCGGTCAGCGCATCCGCGACTTTCGACAAGCGCGGGATTACCATCGGTGACCCGATCGCGCTGACGCTGGTCATCGAGGCCGATGCGGGCTACGCAGTCAGCGATAGCGGCGTCGGCCGGACGATGGGGGAGTTCGAAATACTCGAGGCACTCCCCCCGCAGCTCACCAAGATCGCGAACGGCCGCACGCGATACACATTCCGGTACAGGGTCACGGCCTTCCGTGTAGGAGATCTCGTGTTCCCCGCGATCGGCGTGACCTATCAGGGACCGGGAGGAGCGATCGGCGTCGCGCCGACGGCCGAGATCCCGATCGTGATCACGACGGTCGTCCAGCCGGGCGAATCCACCGACGACATCAAGCCGTGGAAGCCGCAGCTCCGGTTGCCCGGTGCCGCCCCGCAGATCTCGCCCATCGTTGTCCAGGCCGCGCTCGCGGTGGTGGTGTTGGTGATGCTCGCGCTGATCATCAGCCAGACCCGTCGCGCCGCCGCTCGCCGCGTGCGCGCGGGCGAGCCCGAAGGAGACATCCAGCTGACTCCGGCGCAGCGCGCCATGGCCGAGCTGAATCGGATCGCGGCGCTGGGGCTCCCGGAGAAGGGCCGCTACGCCGAGCACTACGCGTTGCTCTCCCGAGCGCTCCGCGCGTACGTGCGCGATCGCTTTGGGTTGTCGGCGACCGAGCGCACACCCCGAGAGCTCCGCGAGGACATGCTCCGCGCGCGGATCGACCGCACAGAAGTCGCGACGATCTACGAGATCCTGCGCGATGGAGAGGTCGCGCGCTTCCATCGTTCCATCTCCTATCCCGCTCGAGCACACCACGCCGTCCGCAGCGCTCTCGACGCGATGCGGCGGGCGGCGGTGGCCGAGCAGTACGACCTCATGCAAGGCCAGCCCTCATGACTGAGGTGACCGCGCTCCACTTCCAGGATCCCTGGCTCCTCGCGCTGCTGGCGGTCGTTATCGCCGCGACACTCCTGAGCCTCGTGCGCGGGCGGCGCCCCGGGGCGGGGCTGCTCTTTTCGTCGCTCGGCCTGCTTCCCGTGTCGCGGCCCGGGATTCGCGTGCGGCTGCGCTGGATCCTCGTCGCCTTGCGCGTCGCGGCACTCGTGCTCTTCATCGTCGCGCTCGCCCGGCCCCAGATCGTGCGCGCATCGGTCGAGTCGGTGTCCGAAGGCATCGACGTGGTCCTGGTCATCGACACCTCGGGGTCCATGTCGGAGCGCGGCTTCGGCGGCTCATCGAAGATCGATGCGGTCAAGCGCGTCGTCAACGACTTCCTTGGCAGTCTCAAGAACGATCGCGTGGGGATCGTTGTGTTCAGCGGGGAGGCGATCGTCCTCGGTCCACCCACGCTCGACTACGTCGCGTCGCAAAAGCTCGTCGCTCCGGTCGACACCGGCACGCTCGCCGGAGGCACGGCGATCGGCACCGGGCTCGCAACGGGGATCAACGTGCTTCGCGACTCCGACGCGAAGTCGAAGGTCGTGATCCTCCTGACGGACGGTGAGAACAACAGCGGCGACATCACGCCGCTCGATGCGGCGAACATGGCCCAGCTTCTCGACGTCCGGGTCTACACAATCGGCGCGATCACGCTCCAGGCCGGCGCCGACAAGGACACCCCCTCCGACACCGTCGACGAGCGGCTCATGCGAAAGATCGCCGAGCAGACCGGCGGTCATTACTACAGCGTCTCCGACGAGAACTCGCTTGCCGAGGTCTACCGCGAGATCGAATCTCTGGAGAAGTCACACGTGGGCACCCGCGAGTTCACCGATTACCAGGAGGCGCACCTTTTGTTCCTCGGGCTCGGTGCGTTCCTCCTCTTCGTCGAGGTCGCGCTCGCGGCGACACTCTTCCGGAGGAGCCCGTGAATCTGGTCTTCGCGCATCCCGAGCTCGCGCCGCTGGCGCTCGCGGCCGCGGCCATCACGGCCCTCTGCGCGGTGACATTCGTGCGACGGCGTCGGGCGCTTGCGGCGTTCGGCGGGTCGGGCGCTCGCTTCGCGTCAGCGAGCCCGGCGCGCCAGGTCGCGAAGATCGTCCTCGTCGGCGTGGCCTGCTTCGGCCTGGCCGCGGCTTTCGCTGGCCCGGAGATCGGCGAGGTCCAGCGCCGGAGCGCGACCGCGCAGGTCGACACCGTGATCGCGCTCGACGTATCGCAGAGCATGGCCACCCGGGACGTGGCGCCTGACCGCCTGCACGTCGCGCAGCAGGCCCTCCAGATCCTCGGCCAGCAGCTCGCCGGTGGTCGAATAGGACTGACGCTCTTCGCGGCAACGAGCGTGTTGCGCTACCCACTCACCGCCGACACCAAGATCCTGGGTCCCGCGCTCGACACCTCCGGCCGCGGCTTCAAGATCATGCCTGGTTCGTCCCTGCGCGCGGCGTTGCAGGGCGCGGCCGCGGTGTTCCCTACCGAGGTCGCGAGTCGTGCGCGTGCGAAAGCCATCGTCGTGGTCTCGGACGGCGAGGATTTGACGCCGGATCTTCCATTGCTCGAGCCGCTCCTCCAGCGGAACATCCACGTGTACACGCTGGGGATCGGCACACCCGAGGGCGGCCCGGTTCCGGTGTACGACGGGAAGGGCCAGTTCCAGCAGATGCTCGTGAACGCGAACGGGACTCAGATCACCAGCCGCCTGGATGAGTCGCGCCTCCAAACACTCGCTGACCAGGGTGGTGGCCGCTACTTTCGCTACGACGGCGAAACCGCGGCGCGTTCGCTCGCCGATGCGCTCCGCGCCATCGACGCTGGTGTTCCGACGAGCGAGGGTGCGGTGAGTCCCGAGGATCGCTACCAGATCTTCCTCGGTATCGCGCTAGCGGCGCTGATCCTTGACTGGATCATCGACGAGCGCCGACCGATGCCGCGGCCCCGGGTGAGGGGCGCTCGTCCGACCCCGCGGCGCCGGCTCCTGGGTCTCCTCGGCGCCGCGCTGCTCGGCGTCACCGCGTGCGGGCCGAGCGACCCGGTGGCCGCCGATGTCGATGCGGCGAACGATCTCTACCAGCGCGATCCCGCGGCGGCGCTGTCGCGATACCGCGACCTTCAGGTTGCCCGGCCTGCTTCGCCCGAGATCGCGGTCGACCTGGCGAACACGCTCGCGAAGCTCAACGACCATGACCGCGCCCTCGTTGCGTACGGGCGCGCGCTGGACAATGCGAAAGCCGGGAGCGCGCGTGCTATCGCGTTCTACGACCGGGGCAACTCGCTGTTCCGCCTGGGCCGGATCCTCGACGCGCGGGCCTCGTACGTCGAGGCGTTGCGTCTCGATCCGACCGACCGCGAGGCGAAATTCAACATTGAGCTCATCGACAAGATCCTCGACCTGGTTCGCCCGCAGGCGCAGAACCCGCAGGGGCAAACGCCCCCGCCCGGACAGCAGCCGCCACCGGGAGGCAGTCCTGGACCGGGACCGAGCGGCCCGAGCGGTTCGGGTGCTCCCGGCGGCAGTCCGCCACCCGGCGCCAGCGCGCCGGCGAGCCCATCGCAGCCACCGTCGATCCAGAGCGCCCTGACCGACTTCCGTCGCGACCTGACCGTGGATGAGGCACTGCGCTTGCTTGACGCCCTGCGCGGCGAGCAACGCGGGCTCGCCGGACTTGTCGAAGGCACCGGCGTCCGGCGCGGCGGCAACCTCGACGTTCCGTACTGAGCGCAGATCTCGTTGGAATGGGTCCTGCTGCGTCTTCCTCCGGGCGGGAGCCCGACCGGAGGAATTCATGCGCATCGATCTAGGAGCCAAGGTCAGGACCAAGGATGGCCACGACGCCGGCAAGGTCCGCAGCGTCATCGTCGATCCGGCGACCGAAAGGATCACTGGGTTCGTCGTCGGCACCGGTGGGCTGCTCGGCCGTGAGGTCATCGTCGGCGAGGACGCCTTCGAAGCCGCGGACGCGGGCGGCGAGACCCTCACTCTCACCATGACGAAGGAGGACCTCAAGACGCAGCCGACCTTCGAGGAGGCCCAGTACGTGACGCCGGAGCCGGGATGGGCGGCCCCGACCGGATACGAGTTCCCGCCGAACTCCTACCTGTGGCCGATCGATACGCTCCCGGCCGTCGAGGAACGGGATCGGCCGGTGATCAAGAAGGGCGACATGGTCAAGGATCGGGACGGTGACGTCGTCGGCGCGGTCGAAGAGATCCGCTTCGACCCGGCCACCGGCGCGCTTCTCGGGATCACCGTGAAGGCCGGAGCGGCCCTCGAGCGGCTGTTCGGGGGCGGCAGGCTCGCTGAGATATCGCGCGACGACATCCTTCGGATCGCGCACGGCGAGGTCCGTCTGGGCGTGGACCGCGAGGAGATCGTGCCGAAGGAGCGCGAGACCGAGACGCGCTAGGGGCGAGCGCGCCTTCTTCCTTTGGGGGGAAGCAGGATCTCGCGCGCGGCTCGGGCTTCTTCGTCTGGGACGAGGACCACGAACCGTCCCATCGAAATGCCGCCGGCGGCCCCGAGCATGGCGTCCCCATCGTCGCGAGCGACGCGCGGATGAATGCCGTTGGCTCGCAGCGCACCCGCGGCGGTTTGTGCGTCGATCTCATTCGGCGCGAAGTGGACGACGACCTCTTTCACCCAGCGCTACGCGTCATCCGGTCGCTTCGGATTCGCTGGACTTCTCCAGCTTGCGGTCACGCGAGTCAGCAGCCCGGCGTCTTCGACGATCGAGCGGATCGGGCGCGTCGCGGAGCCGTGATACCCATCTCGGTCGAGGGTGCGGAGGGCCTCGGTCGCCGTGGCTTCGAGCCGCGCGAGCGGTCCCCGCACTTTCTCCGTCCAAATATTCAGTACCTCATCGCGGACCGCCACCGCGAATCCGAGCTCACGCTGGGCCGCGTCCGCGGCGATCCGCGAGGCCTCGGCGCGACGCAGCGCATCTTTGAGACCGACGGTGATCACGACGATGAGAACGGCTTCGACTGTGACGACGGCGAGCGCGACGACGTCACCGGTACTGGTCGCGACCGAGCGGTTGAGGAAGAACACGCCGACGAGGGCCACGAGCGCCGCCGCGAGGTACCCAGGCCCGCGGCCTCCGTACCACGCGGCGATCGCGACTGGTACCGGCAGGAGCACGAAGGGGTGATCCTCGCCCAGCCCATCGACTAAGAGCTTCAGCGCCACCGTGATCGCGACGGCCACGAGCGCGGCGCCGTACCGGCGCGCGAGAGCGGCCAACTCTTCCATCCTCACTTCTCGCGCGATGGTAGGACGCGGAACGTCGCTCGTGCCAGGCCTACGTACCGGTGAGCGCGTTGATCGCGATACGGATGGCCGCAACGATAACGATCACTGAGAGTATTCCGAGCAATACCCGCGGCTGCGTACGCACGCTCACGGCCGCGCCCACGGGCGATGCCACGAGCGCGGAGACGAAGACGATCGCCGCGAGTGGCGGATCGATCTGCGCGGTGGCGGCCTTGCCGATGAGCGCAGCGACCGCTGCGAAAAGTCCGATGCCGAGCGAGGTGCCGATCGCGAGGCGTGCGGGGATGCGGAGGATGTACACGAGGGCCGCGATGATGAAGGCGATCCCGCCGATGCCCACCATTCCGCCAAAGAATCCGAGCACCACCGCGATCGCGACCGCGAGCGGCCGTCGGACCGCGATCGTCTCAGCATCGCCCTCGCGAGGCGTGACCGGCAGCAAAAGCATGACCGCGCCGGCGAATGCCATGACCGCGAAGATGAGAAGCAGCGCGCGGTCGGACACGCCTTGCGAGATCAGCGCCCCGATAAGCGATGAGATCGCGCTTGGTGGTCCCATGAGCCAGACCAGCGGCACGGACACGTTCCCGTACGCGCGATGCCGCATGGTTCCGAGCAGGCTTCCCGAGATCGCTTGCACGATGGTGAGACCGGTCACGATCTTCACCGGGATCGCCACTCCACCAACGAGCGGCGGAAGATAGAGCAGGAGGGGCGTGAGCACCAGTCCGCCGCCGATACCCAGCAATCCGGACAGGAACGACGCAACGAGGCCCGCGACAGCCGTGATGACCTCGTCCGGCATCCGCACCTATATATAGAGGAGTGATGCGCCGGTCGCTCGCGCTGATCGCGCTCGCGCTGCCGGCGTGCGTCGCTCCGCCCGCGCCTCTGGGCACGCCGCACCCGGCGGCGAGTCCCACAAAGGCGGTCGGCGCGGCCACGCCCACCGCTCCTCCCGCATGGCGCCGGCTCGCGGATATTCCGACGCCGCGCAGCGAGGTCGCGGCCGCGGTCTACCAGCAGGACAAGGTCTACGTGATCGGCGGGTTCGGCGGCCCGGACCGCGTCGAGCGCTATGACGCCGTGACCGGCCGTTGGGATCGCATCGCGGACCTGCCGCACGGTGTCGATCACGCGATGTCCGCGGCCGTCTTCGGGATCCAGACCAGTGGAGACGAGGGCGTCTACGTGTTCGGCGGGTACGCCGGCAGCGCGACCGCGCGGTCGTTCCGCCTGGACGTGTCGACCGGTCGATGGTCGGAGATCGCGCCGATGCCGTCGCCCCGCGCAGCCGGCGCAGCGGTCGCGATCAATACGAAGATCTACATCGTCGGCGGTGCCGACGGATCGCGTCTGATCTCGCCGACGTACGAGTACGACGTCACGACCCGAGGCTGGCGCACCCTTTCGGCGATCCCGACGCCTCGAGATCATCTCGCGGCGGTCGAGCTAAACGGCCGGGTCTGCGCCGTCGCGGGGCGGCGTCTCTCGAGCTCAGCGAACCTCGCAACGCTCGAGTGCTTTCTGCCGCAGACGGATCGGTGGGAGAAGCTCGCCGACGCGCCGACGCCGCGGGGCGGCGTCGGCTCCGCGGCGTGGAACGGCCGCATTTACCTCATCGGCGGCGAGCAGCCGTTGGGCACCTTCAGAGAGGTCGAGATCTATGACGAGCGGACCGGTGCGTGGTCGCGAGGCCCAGACCTCCCCACACCGCGCCACGGAATCGGCGTCGCCGCCGTTGGCGGCACGAGCGGCGTGCCTCGGGGTGCGATCCTCGTCCTTACGGGCGGCCCGACCCCGGGCGGGAGCCAGACCGCGGTGTGCGAAGCGCTGGACGTTCGCTAGCATCGAGCCGTTTCATCCGCTTCCGGGGAGGTTCGCGATGAAGGTGCAAAAGCTCGCGGCGCTCGCCGCTGTTTCGATCGTTCTTTCCGCCTGCGGAGGCGATGGCGGGACGTCGACGGCGACCGGATCCGCAAGCCTCGGACCGCTTCCCGACGTTAAGATCGGGCTCGCCACCTCCAAGACCGGCGCCGCCAACTTCTACAACCCGCAGCAGACCAACGGCGCGCAGCTGGCCGTCGACCAGTTCAACGCCACAGGCGGATTCCAGAATGGCCGCCAGAAGATCCAGCTGATCGTCGAGGACGACGGCTCCACCAAGGATCAGGGCATCACCGTCTTCAAGAAATTCATCGAGCAGGACAAGGTCGCCGCAATCCTGGGGCCGACGCTCTCCGCCGTGGCGGCTGGCGCGCACCCGGTCGCACAGGCCGCGAGCACGCCGGTCATCGCGATCTCGAATACGGGCATCGGCATAGTCGGCAAGTGCGACTATGGCCCGTGCGACTGGATCTTCCGGGCCTCGCTCGGCGAGCAGAGCGCCGTGCCCGAGACGGTGAAGGCCGCGACCTCAAAGCTCGGTCTCAAGAAGATCGTGATCATCTACGGCGACGGCAAGTTCGAGCTCGACGACCTGGCGATCTTCAAGGACGCCTTCAAAGCGAACGGCGTCACGGTCGCGAAGGAGATCCCGTACCGAGCGACCGACGTCGACTTCGCCCCGTTCGTCACCGCGGCGAAGGCCGAGACCCCCGATGCGATCGTGGCGTCCTCGCTCGCCGGTCCGGCGGGAAAGATCCTCGACGAGGTCGCGAAGCAGATGCCCGGCCGGCGGGTCATCGGCGGCAACGGCCTCAACTCCTCGGCGCTCCTGGCGAACGCCAATGCCGGACTCATGATCGTGGGTACGGCGTGGTCGAGAGCCAGCGCCGATAAGACCAACACGGACTTCATCGCCGCGTATAAGCAGGCGTACGGCAAGGATCCCGATCAATTCGCGGCGCAGTCGTACACAGCGATGCTCGCGCTCATCGACGCGATGAAGCGGACGAGCCGCATGACCGACAAGGCGCAAGTGAAAACGCAGCTGGAGGCGGTGAGCAGTCTCGCCACTCCGCTCGGACCTTTCTCCTTCACGCCGGAGCACGATGTCAAGCAGCCGACGTTCGTCATGACCGTCAAAGACGGGGTGTTCACACCCTTCCAATGAGAGGGACGAGCTAGAGCGACACGGCGGTGGTGACGTGCCGCGGGTGGCACGGGGGAGCGGGTTGCGCGCGAGCCGTGGCCGTCCGCGGGACATCGAGCGCGTGACGAAGCGGGCGGAGCGGGAAAGGCCGGCGAGCGCGCGGCCCCGACCCCGGGACAGGACCCGCGGCACGATTGGCGAACCTCGAGTTCTGGTCATGACTCTCTAGTTCGATGTTCGAACAGCTGTACAACGCGATCTTCATCGGCAGCATCTATGCGCTCTTCGCAGTCGGCTTTGCTCTGGTGTTCAGCGTTCTCGACATCCTGAATCTCGCGCATCCGACTGTCTTCATGCTCGGCGCCTTCACCGCGCTCTTTGTCATCGCGACGCTGGGGCTCCCGTGGTATCTCGCCATCGTCATCGCGTTCCTCGCGACCGGGATTTTCGGGATCCTCCTCGACCGCGTGGCGTTCGCCCCGCTGCGCCGGCGCGGCGCACCGCCACTCTCGGCCATGATCTCGAGCCTGGCGGTGACCCTCATCGTCGTCCGTCTCGTCGAGCTTCGCTACGGTGGCGACTTCATCACGTTCCCGCGCGGCACCGTCCCATCGTTCTTACTACACATCGGCGACGCGACGCTGGAGGGGGTCCGCCTCGCGATCATCATCCTTGCGATCGTCCTCATGGTCGGGCTCACGTACCTGGTCCGCGCGACCAGCCTGGGACGTGACATTCGGGCGCTCGCGGAGAACCCACGCGCCGCGCGTATCCTCGGCGTCGACGTCGAACGAGCGATCGCCGCGACGTTCTTCATCTCGTCCGGCCTGGGTGGGCTCGCCGGCGTGCTCCTCGGCTTCGCCTACGACTCCGTCGACTCGAGGATGGGTCTGCCGCTCGAGCTCCGTGCGTTCACGGTAATGGTCGTCGGCGGCATGGGAAGTCTTCCGGGCGCGGTCCTCGGCGCCTACATCCTCGGCCTAGGTGAGGTCGCGAGCCTGGTCTACCTTCCGGCGGAGCTGCGCGATGCCTTCGCGTTCGGTCTGCTGTTCATCGTTCTGATCCTGCGACCCTCCGGACTCCTTGGTCAGCGCGCGGCGGATCGCGTCTGATGGACGAGATCGGCGACTTCCTTTCGGCCTACTCGACGCTCATAGCGCTCGTTGGGGTCAACGCGCTCCTCGCGCTCTCCGTCTGGGTGACCCTCTACGCAGGGCAGCTCACGCTCGGGAACGCCGCGTTCATGGCCATCGGCGCCTACGTCTCGGCGCTCCTCGGTCGCCACCTCGGCACGCCGTTTCCTATCGCGCTCGTGATCGGCGCGATCGCAGCGGGCGCGACCGCGGCCCCGCTCGGCCTCACCGTCTTCCGCCTGCGCGGCGTGTATCTGGCGATCGCGACGCTCGCCTTCGGCGAAGTGGTGCGGGTGATCCTTCTTGCGACGCCCATCACCGGGAAGGGCCAGGGCCTCAACGGCATTCCCCCCACGACCGAGGTCTGGCACGTCTACGTATCTCTGGCGGTCGTCGCATATGTCCTGTGGCGCGTGCAAGGGTCGACCGTAGGACGCGCGTGGGCGGCGATCCGCGAGGACGAGACCGCGGCCGCCAGCCAGGGCATCCCCGTCCGCCGCTACAAGCTCGCCGCGTTCGTCGCCGGCGCGCTGGTCGCCGCGTGGGCCGGTGGCCTCTCCGCGCACCTCACGTTCTCGATCGAGCCGAATGACTTCGCCTTCACGAGGGCCGTCCAGATCCTCGTCTTCGCCGTCGTTGGCGGCATCCCCAACCCCCTCGGGCCGATCTTCGGAGCGGCGCTCCTCACGGCCCTTCCGGAGCTGCTGCGCCCGCTTAAGGACTACCGCGACATCCTCCAAGGCCTGATCTTGCTGCTCGTGATCATCTACTTGCCACGCGGCCTCGTGACCCTCGCGCAGCTTCGGCGCACGCGCCGGCTGCAGGAGATCGGGGCGGCCGATGTTGCTTGAGGCGGCCGGCGTCACCAAACGCTTCGGCGGGGTCGTCGCGGTGAACGCGGTCGACCTCGCGATCTCGCAGCGGCAGGCTGTCGGGCTCATCGGGCCGAACGGCGCCGGGAAGACGACGCTCATCAACCTCATCTCCGGCCAGCTGCGCGCGGACGCCGGCGCGATCCGGCTCGCGGGCGCGGACGTGACGGGCGCGCCACCGCACGCCCTCACGGCGCGCGGCATCGCTCGCACGTTCCAGGGCGTTCGGCTGTTCAAAGGGTTGAGCACGATCGAGAACGTCCTCGTCGGACGTCACGTTCGAATGCGCGCCGACGCGCTGCGCCGGCTGTGGCCGCTGGGCATTCCGGACCGCGCCGACCGCGACCGCGCGCGGGCGCTGCTCGAGCGCGTGGGGCTCACCGGGCGCGCGGAGGCCCTTGCCGGGGAGCTCTCGTACGGCGACCAGCGGCGACTGGAGATCGCCCGCGCCCTCGCGTCGGAGCCCCGCCTGCTGTTGCTCGACGAGCCGGCGGCCGGGATGAATCCCGCCGAGACCGGGCGGCTTCGCGACCTGATCCGCGCGCTGGTCGACGAGGACATCGCGATCCTGCTGATCGAACACGACGTGCGCCTGGTGATGGGAACGTGCGAGCGGATCGCGGTCCTGAACTTCGGTCGCAAGATCGCTGAAGGCGGGCCGGCGGAGATCCAGAGCAGCGTCGCGGTACGCGAGGCGTATCTGGGCAGCGAGGACGTCGCCTGAGCGGGCTGCTCGAAGTGCAGGACCTCCGGGTGCGCTACGGCGCGGTCGAGGCCGTTCACGGCATCTCCTTCGGCGTCGAGCCCGGACAGGTGACCGCGCTCATAGGCGCAAATGGGGCGGGGAAGTCCAGCACGCTCGCCGCGATCAGCGGACTCGTCCCGGCCGGCGGCCGGATCCGTTTCGCCGGACACGAGATCGTCGGCAGGCCGCCGCACGAGATCGTGCGCGCCGGGATCGTCCAGGTGCCCGAGGGACGGGAGATCCTCGCGCGCATGAGCGTCGAGGAGAACCTGCTCATGGGACTGCAAGGGCGCGATCGATCGCACCTCGCATCAGCGTACGAGCGGTTTCCGATCCTCGGCGAGCGCCGTGCGCTCCTGGCGGGCAGCCTCTCCGGCGGAGAGCAGCAGATGCTCGCGATCGCCCGCGCCCTTCTTGCCGAGCCGCGCCTGCTGTTGCTCGACGAGCCCTCGCTCGGCCTCGCGCCGCTCGTGGTGGCCCGCGTCTTCGATGCGCTCGCAGACCTGCGGCGTCAGGGAGTGACGATGCTGCTCGTCGAGCAGAACGCGCTACGCGCGCTGCGGCTGGCGGATCACGCGTACGTCATGGACCTTGGCCGGATCGTCATGCGTGGAACAGGAGAGGCCCTGCTGAAGGACGAGGGCGTCGCGCGGACATACCTCGGCGTGACCTAGTCGGGCTCGAAAACCTGGGTGGCCGCGGGGTAGGTCCCGAGCGTCTGGATCCAGTCGCAGCAGGTGCGCATCAGGGCGAGCGCCTCGCGCGCGGGCCATGCCGCAGGGTCGCCCTCGAAGTCGAGGTAGAAGACATAGTCCCACGGCGCCGCGCGGCTCGGGCGCGATTCGATCTTCGAGAGTTGGAGCCAGGCGGTCGCGAACGGCTGGAGCGAGCGGACGAGAGCACCCGGCAGATTTGCCGTCTTGTACACGAGGCTGGTCTTCGCCGGCCCGCCACGGAGGGCAGGCGGGATTCGCTCCGCGATGCCGCGATCAGCATCGCGAGCCAGCGCGAAGAACCGCGTGAAGTTGTCGCGCGATGTCTCGATCGAGTCCGCGAGCACCTCGAGGTCGTACCGCTCCGCGGCGCGGCGGCTGGCGATCGCGGCGACCGTCCTATCGCCCAGTTCCGCGACCTCGGAAGCCGCGCCCGCGGTATCGAACGCGACCTCGGGTCGGATCCGGCGCTCGCGCAGGAAGTCCTCGACCTGGGCGAGCGCTTGCGGGTGCGAACGAGCCACCTGCACCTCGTCGAGCTGCGATCCGTGTATGCCGAGAAGACAGTGGCGCACGCGTAGGATCAGCTCGCCGATCACCTTCGCATCGCTGTGCTGGCGGAGTAGGTCGTATACATCGACGACCGAGCCCGCGTGCGTGTTCTCCACAGGCACGACCGCGGCGTCGACCTCGGTCGCTTTGAGTGCCGCGAAGACCTCGGCGAACGTCGGGCGCGGAACCAGGTTGGCGCCGGGAAAGAGAGCCGCGGCCGCCGCCTCCGAGAACGCGCCGGCCAGGCCCTGGTACGCGACGTTCACCGCTTGTACACAGCGGTACGCCACTCCGGGTGCTCCTTGGAGTCGCCCCGCGCGATCGCGAAATACAGGTCGCCGATCTTCTTGGCGACCGGTCCGATCGCGCCATCGCCGACCGCGCGCCCGTCGATCTGCACGCACGGAGCGACCTGCGCCCCGGTCCCGCAGAAGAAGACCTCCTCGGCGACGTAGAGCTCGGTGCGATCGATCTGCCGTTCTTCGACCACCATGCCGAGCTCGGCGGCGAGCTCGAGGATCGAATCGCGGGTGATCCCCTCGAGGATGTCGGCCGTGACCGGCGGTGTGATGAGGGCGCCGTCGCGGACCATGAAGATGTTCGCTCCGCCGCCCTCGGATACGTGGCCATCGGCGGTGAGGAAGATGGCCTCGTCCGATTCGTAGTCGTGCGCCTCGTCTACGGCAAGCGCCGTGTTGATGTACGCGCCGGTCAGCTTTCCGCGCGCCGGGATCGCGTTGTCGGAGGTCCGCTGCCAGCTTGAGGTGTGCGCCGCGAGGCCGCCGGTCGGCAGATACGCGCCCAGCGGGAAGGAATACATCCCGAAGCCGTCGCGAAGTCCCCTGAGCGCGACCTTCACCGAACGAGCGGCCTTGAAGGCGAGCGGACGGATGTAGACGTCGCTCTTGAAGCCGTTCTTGCGCAGGAGCTCGAGTGCGATCTGGGAGAGCGCCTCCGGGTCGCCCGGCAGCTCGATGCGTACGATTCGCACCGAGCGAGCCATGCGCTCGAAGTGCTCGCGCAGGCGGAAGACGTAGAGCTGTTCGTGCGCCGGATTCCAATACGCGCGGATTCCCTCGAAGACACCGGTCCCGTACTGCAGTGCGTGTGTCGCGATGGAGACCTTGGCATCGGCGAGCGGGACGAACTTGCCGTCGTGGTACGCGATCCCGCTCTCGGCGATCTCCTGACCGACCGCCGCCACCTCTTTCAGTCGTTCTTCGACCGTGCTCGCCATGCCACACCTCCAAGAAACACGAAAGCCTCCCTTTTCGGGAGGCTCACGGTATTCGTCCGCTCACCGCGCTTGCTGCGCGCGCCTCCCTATCGAGCTCCCGCAAGGAGCCCGCTGAAAATGATGATGACGATCGAAGCGCGCATGAGACGGCGAACGCTAGGGGGTGTGCCGGCGCTCGTCAAGGTCACACGCGACCGATCACTTCTCCGCGTTGCCAGACGCGCCGTGCGATCTCGAGCGCGACCAGGTCGAAGAGGACGAGCCCAACGCCGAGCGCGAGGAGCGGCCACCCCTCGCCGACCTGCGACGCGACCAGCCCGAGCCCGGCGAAGACCGCCGCCGAGAGCGCGATGACCAGACCCGCGATCTGCTGTGCCGCGCGGCTCGAGCGCACCCGTGCGGCCACGATCATCGTGACGCTGCCCGTCGTGACCAGATACAGGAACGAGAGCACCAGGACCGCATAGAGAAGCTCAGGGGTGAGCACGCGTGCCACGCGCTCGTATCCGTAGCGATATCCGGCGAGGCCGTAGCCGGCGGCGAGCGTGACGGCGCAGGCGGCCATCACCGGCAGGACCATCCCGACGAGCTTGCCGAGGACGATGTCGAAGTCGCGGATGGGCGCCGCGAGGAGCGGCACGAGCGTGCCGTTCTCCTTTTCCGCGGTGAAAGTCGCCGCGATCAGCGCGACTCCGGAGAGCGAGGGGAAGAACACGCTCTGCAGGGCCAGGCCGATGAGTGCCACATCCCCGCTCGCGCCGGGCGCGATCCCGCGATTCGACAGCACGAAGAAGATCGGGATGACGACAAAGATCGCGGTCCGCAGCAGCGACGCCCGATCCAGGAACACTTCCCAACGGATCTCGCGCCACGCGATCAGCCACCACTTCATCGGCGCGCCTCCGCCAGGATCGCGAGATAGGCATCCTCGAGCGAGCGCTCCTCGGCCGAGAGCGTGACCACGCGGAGGCCCGCATCGAGGAGCGCACGCAGGGCAGCTGGGTTCGTCGTCGCGGGATCGTCGGTCCCGAAGCGCAGCACCGCGAGCCCGTTCTTCGCGGCGGCGGCTTCCGCGTCGATCCCCGCGCGGGCCAGCGCGTCGCGTGCCGCGGCGATGTCGCCGGCGAACGCCACCGCGTAACGGGGCCGGCCCGCCGAGCGGATATCGGTGGTCGCTCCGATCCGCACGACGCGTCCCTTGTAGAGCACGACGACGCGGTCGGCGATGCGCTGCGCCTCGTCGAGGTCGTGCGTCGTCAGGAGGATCGCGCGGTGGCGCGCGCGGAGCGAGACGATGAAGCCGCGGAGGATCTGCGCCATCTCCGGATCGAGCGCCGTGGCGGGCTCGTCCAGGAGCAGGACCGGCGGATCGTGCACGAGCGCGCGCGCGATGGCCACCTTCTGCCGCATGCCACGCGAGAACGTCCCGAGCCTCCGGTCCAGCACGTCGTCGAGCCCGAGGAGCTTCGCGAGCTCCGCGGCCCGCGTATCGGGCGACCCGACGTCGTAGAGACGCGCGAAGAACGCGAGGTACGCGCGGAGCGGCATCCGCTCGTACAGCGACGGCTGATCGGTGACGAAGCCGCAGCGCGCGCGGACCGCATTCGCGTCCTCGCGAACCGAAACGCCGTCGACCAGCACGTCGCCCTCCGTGGGGGCGAGGATCCCGCCGATGATCCGGCTCGCGGTCGTTTTCCCGGCGCCGTTCGGACCGAGGAGCGCGACGATCTCGCCGGGGTTGACCTGGAACGAAGCGTCGGCGAGCGCGACGACGCCGTCGAATCTGCGGGTGACGCCGCGCACGTCGATCATTGATCAAGCGTACCGGCGAGCCCCCCACTAGGCTGCAAGGCGTGGACGTCGTCCTTTCGCTCCACGGGCGGATGGCCACCGCGCTCGTTCTCTACTACACCGTGGTGGGCCTCTGGGGTCTGTTCCTCGGCGTTCGGAACAGCGGGCCGACGCCCGGCTTCCGCGGCGCGATCGCGATCGCGGTGATCGCCTCGGTCGCACAGGGCGCGCTCGGCTTTGTCGTCTTCGCGTTCCTGCGTCCGCCGGCCGACGCGCTGCACGTCCTGTACGGGTTCGCGCTTGCCCTCGCACTCCCGCTCGCGGCCTCGGTGGTGCGCGACCGCGCCGCGCGGGGGCAGTCGGTCGCGCTCGGGTTCGCCGCGCTCTTCGCCGCGGGCCTGGCGATACGCGGCATCATCACGGCATGACCGACGTTGCGCCGGGCCTCGACGAGCGGCCGGACACATCCCCATCCGCGCTTCAGGCGCTTCGTGGGAACGCTCTGTACTTCAACGTCGCGGGGTCGGGTCCGACGTTTCCCGTTGCGCAACTGGCCGCCGAGCGCTTCCGGACCTGGCTGAACGAGGTCGGGATGTTCGGCCACGTCGGCTACTCGGCGTACAACGCCGCCCTCGACGCGACGCGTGCGGACCTCGCCGCCGCCATCGGCGATCCGGCCGGCGCGCAGCGGATCTCCCTCGCACAGTCGGCGACCGATGGGCTCAACACGCTGGTCGCCGGCCTCGCCATTCCGGAGGGCTCGCTCATCCTCACGACGGCCGAGGAGCATGGGAGCGCGCTTTATCCGCTCCGCCGCCGCGCCGAGCTCGGCGATCGCCTGCGCGAGATCCCTTGGGACCGCGACGCGGATCGTTTCCTCGAAGAGGTTCGCCGCGGCATGCAGGGCGGAGCCCGCGCACTCCTCATCTCGCTCGTCTCGTGCAAGACCGGGGACGTGCTGCCGGTCCGCGAAGCATGCCGTCTCGCCCGCGACGCCGGAGCGATCTCCATCGTCGACGCCGCGCAGGCGCTCGGGCAGATCCCCGTCGATGTCGTCGAGCTCGGCGCGGATGCCGTGGTGACCCTCGGTCACAAATGGCTGCATGGCCCGCTCGCGACGGGCGGGTTCTGGGTGAGAGACCTGACCCTCTTCACGCCGACGCGGCTCGGCTGGCGCTCGCGGCTGGACCTGCCGAAGGGCAGCAAGGACTACAACCCCAACGCGACGCGCTTCGAGGCGGGGACCGTCGACGCGGGGGCGTTCGTGGGGCTGCGGCAAACACTCCTCGTCCATCGGCTCCTGGGACCCTGGGTCGGCCAGCGCGTCCGCGCGCTGCGCAGGCGCCTTATCGACCGGGTGCGCGAGCTACCGTTCGCGATCCGCTCGACACCGGATGCGCCGACGGGCATCGTCGTCGTCGAGCCCCGGAGCGGCGACGTGTCGGAGCTGGTCACCCGGATGTGGGACGAGGAACGGATGGTCGTGAAGCTGATCGACGAGCCCGGCATTGCTCAGGCGATCCGCATCTCCTTCTGGGCGCTCCACGACGACGCGCAGATGGACCGGCTCGCTGCCGCCTTCGCTCGTCAATTAGCGGTCGGCGTGAGCTGATGGCCGCCGAGCTCAGCGGCCACGTCGCGATCGTGACCGGCGGAGGCCGAGGCCTCGGCCGCGCTGTCGCTGAGCGGCTCGCGGCGATGGGCGCGGCGGTCGTGGTCGCATCGCGCAACGCCCCCGAGCTCGACGACGTCGTGAAGGACATCAAGCGCGCCGGCGGCCGCGCCCTGGCGCAGACCGCGGACATCGGCGACGAGCGTCAGGTACAGGAGCTCGTGCTCGCCACCGAACGCTTCGTCGGACCGGCGACGATCCTCGTCAACAACGCGGGCATGGTCGATCCGATGGTCCCGCTCGCGCGCTCGAACGCGGCGCTCTGGTTACGCAGCGTGGCCATCAACGTCGGGGGTACGTACCTCGCGACACGGGCCGTCCTCCCCGGGATGCTCGATCGGGCGTACGGCCGGATCGTGATGATCACGTCGGGTGCGGCGACGCGCCCGTCGCCCGGCTGGACCGCCTACTCGGCCGGGAAAGCGGCGGTGTTGCAGATGACGCGGAGCCTCGCTCTGGAGCTTGATGGGACCGGCGTAACTGCGAATGCGTTCAATCCCGGATACATGGATACCGAGATGCAAGAGCGGATCCGGCGCACATCGACTGCGGACTTCCCACGCAGTGACGAGTACCGCGCCGCTCAGCGCGAAGGAAAGCTGAACGATCCGAAGGTGCCCGCCCGCGCCGTCGCGTACCTCGTGCTCCCGGCGACACTGCGCAATGGTGAAGCGCTCGAGTGGTCCGACGAATCGCTCCGACGCGAGGTGGAGACAGCTCTCCCGGCCTAGTCCTGCGACTTTTCCTTCGCGCCGACCGGCTTGAATGACTTGCGCTTCTCGATCGCGGACCGGAGCAGCTTGCCTGTCCCATCCGGATCGCTCTGCGCGCGACGCTCGAGCTCGGACGCCGGCCGGCCGATGAGGCCGCACGTCGCGCAGTCGCCGCGGCCGTCGAGTCGCGCGTGACAGTACGAGCAGTGGACCTCGAACGCGCCGTGCGGCTTGAACAGGCCTAGGCTCTCGGCCTCGGCGAACAACGCCTTCGTGTCTTCCGGAGCCATCAATACGCGAGGACCACGGATTTCTTTTCGAGATAGCCGTCGAGCCCCTCGATGCCGTGCTCTTTTCCGAACCCCGACTGCTTCGTTCCGCCGAAGGGGAGCTGGTCGTACGCGACCTGGATGTCGTTGATCCAGGTGTAACCGGCCTCGAGAAGCTCCGCGGCCTTCCGGGCCTTCGCGAGGTCCTTCGTCCAGATGGACGAGCCGAGACCGTAGACGCTCGCGTTCGCCTTGGCGATCGCGTCATCCAGGTCCTTCACGATGAAGATCGGAAGCGCCGGGCCGAAGACCTCTTCGGTCGCCATACGCGAGTCCTCGGGCACGTCCCGGAGGACGGTCGCCTCCATGAACCAGCCGCGCTCGAACTCCTTGCCCTCGGGACGCTTGCCGCCGGCGAGCACCTTGGCTCCGCGCTTCACCGCGTCCGCGACCTGGGATTCGACTTCCGCGCGCTGCCGCTCGGTGTGGAGCGGACCCATCTTCACGCCTTCCTTGAGGCCGTCGCCGACAGGCCATTCCTTCTTCGCGCGGTCGGCGATCTTCGTCATGAACTCCTCGGCGATGGCTTCGAAGAGGTACACGCGCTTTACCGCGAGGCAGGCCTGGCCCGCGTTGAAGAACCGTCCGATAGCGGTCGCGGCCGTCGCCCGCCTGATATCCGCGTCGTCGCAGACGATCATCGGGTCGCTGCCGCCGAGCTCCAGGGTCACGCGCGTCACGTTCTCGGCCGCGAGCTTCATGATCCGCTTGCCCGTCTCGGTCTGGCCGGTGAACGCGATCTTGTTCACCTTCGGATGCGAGACGAGCGCGTCGCCGATCTCCGCGCCGGGTCC
>WNGI01001230.1_pt1 | contig 42940 bp, 43 predicted proteins | sample 5400621 | NCBI WGS metagenome assembly WNGI01 (sample SAMN13153374, study PRJNA577476) | soil metagenome | isolation source: 20 cm soil or saprolite under Garry oak tree replicate 1 | place: USA:California | collected 2016-06-15
TCTGGGGGCCATTTTGCGCCTGGAGTGGGGTTGTTTCGACCGTGACGTTCGGAAGTCGCGGCTAGCGGGCGTAGGTTTCCGGCAGTCCAAAGCGTGGCATGACATCGGCCTCGAAGCGCATCACTGAGCAGATTCCGTCCGGGGTAGGGGTGATCGCGAGAATGCCACGCGCCTGAACCGGGCCGTCCGAGTCGTCGGCGTAGACGCCGAACGCCGGCCGTCCGTTCGCATGCGTGGGTACCAGCACGCCACCGAGCCGGCCGGCGTCCGCGGAAGCCTGGAGGAATCCGGCGACCGCTTCCCGGCCGACGTACTCATACGAGACCGGGGGCATCGCCAGGTAGACGTCGTCGGTGAACAGGGCCACCAGCGCGTCGATGTTGCCGCTCTCGTAGGCGCGAGCGAATCGTGCCGCGAGTTCGTCTGGGTCTACCGTCGTTGCCGATTGTTCACCTCTCGGCCAGCGTGACCGCTCTGCGTCCATCCGTTGCCGTGCACGGGCCAGGGCGCTATTGACTCCAGCCAGAGTGATATCGAGCATGTCCGCAGTCTCGGTGGCACGAAAGCCCAGCACGTCCCGCATGATCAGCACCGCGAGTTGGCGCGGTGGCAGGACCTGCAGTGCCGCGACGAATGTGAGCGTGATCGATTCGGTCTGCTCGTAGATCGCCTCCGGCCCGAGCGGCACGTCAAACGCACCCTCCAGCAGCGGGTCCGGGAACGGTTCGAGCCAGCTCACTTCGGAGTGCCGGCTCGGTTCGGGCGGTACCACTCCGGCCACGTCCCAGGCCTTGGCGGGCCGGCGCTGGGACGCGCGGATGGTGTTCAGGCAGGTGTTGGTGGCGATCCGGTAGAGCCAGGTACGCAGCGAGGAGCGCGCATCGAAGCCGGCAACTCCGCGCCAAGCCGCCAACAACGTCTCCTGCACCGCGTCCTCGGCATCCTGCACCGAGCCGAGCATTCGGTAACAGTGCACGGTCAGTTCGCGGCGATGCGGTTCTGTCAGGGCGCGAAACGCGTCCGAGTCCCCGGCTCGCGCCCGAGAGATCAGATCGGTGGTCATGGTCCGCCCAGTCTTCATGTCAGTACCGACACCGCAACGGCGGCGAATTCATCGGCTGCGATCAGTTCACGCACCCCGCGGTGTCAAACCAGTTAGAGGCGGCCCCAGTCCGGGGCGCGCCCCGGATACAGAACAGGACCACAGATCATGGCCAAGTATGTTTTCTCCTTCCGTGTGCCCTCGGACTACAAGCCCAACGCCGGGACGCCGGCCGAGTGGCAGGCCTGGTTCGGCGGGTTGGGCTCGGCCCTGGTGGACGTCGGCAACGCGGTGACCGATTACGCCTCGCTCGGCGAGGTCGGCGGCAGCGGCTCCCGGATGGTGGGCTACTCGATGGTGTCCGCCGAGGACATGGACTCCGCGGTCGCGCTGGCCAAGGACTGCCCGGCGCTGCGGGTTGGTGGCGGGGTCGAGGTCGGTCCCGTGATGGAAGCCGCCGGGTCGTGAGCGACGCCGTGACCGCATCGACGGTGCCGCCGGAGGGTCGTTGCTGGCGACCGCGAGCGGCAAGGTCATTTGGCGCTGTTGTGTGCGGTGACGTTCCTGGACGTCGTGGATGGCTCGATCGTGAACGTCGCGCTGCTGACGATCCGTACGCATCCTCCTCGCTAGCGCGTGCACGCTCGAGGGCCTGGTTGGTCACGCTCGCATCCTCGTACCGACTGTTCCTTTCACCCGCATGACGGTAATGACGCCGCCCGGAAATTCGTCGCACGATTTCCCTCGCTGGCGAACGTCTCAACACGCGCAATACCCCACAAGCCAAAGCAAGCAAGGAGAATCAAAATGGGAAAGATCGTGGTCAGCCAGAACGTAACGCTCGACGGCGTCGTCGAGGACCCGAGCGGCGAGGGAGGGTTCAGACACGGCGGCTGGTTTGAACAGTTTATGGGCCAGGACTGGGAGGCGTGGGCGGAGCTCGAACTGGCCGAGGCACAAGGCGCCGAGGCGCTGCTGATGGGTCGGCGGAGCGACGAGTACTTCGGCACACGGTCGTCACTTCTGAGCGGCGAGTGGGTGGACAGTTTGAACCGCCTGCCCAAGTACGTCGTGTCCGCGACGCTCCAAGAGGCCAAATGGACGAAGGCGACCGTCCTGGCGGGCGAGGTAGTCAGCGAGGTCTCGAAGCTCAAGCAACAGATACACGGGGAGATCGTCGTGTACGCCAGCCGCCCGCTCGTGCGCACGCTGATGGAGCACGACCTGGTCGACGAGCTGCGCCTGACCGTCTTCCCGGTCGCGCTGGGCGCGGGCGAGCGCCTATTCGGCGAGACCAGCGACAAGCGACCCCTGCGCTTAATCCACACGAAGACCGTTGGGATCGGCCTCGCCCACCTAACCTACGAGCGCGTCCGCGAGGCCTAAACAGTCGAGTCGGCCATACGAGATGATCGAGGCCGCCGCTCCCGCCGGGACCATCACCCAGGCACTCTCGTGGCTGCCCCCCGCAAGCGAGGTCGGCGCGGCTCTTCGGAGCCGCCGCCGACCTACGCCCCGACACAACCCCCGGGTCGTGGCGACGGCGATCGAAAGGGCTCCCGTCAGGTAGTCGACAGGCTGCGCGTTGTCCTGCACCGTCCGGGTCGCCAATTCACCGAAAGGCGATCGGGCTGCTGTATGCCGGTGTGCATACGGCCGCGAAGGCGGGCGTGCCGGGGGACCAAACCGGATTGGCTCGAGTTCGGCAAACGGCGGCGCACGCGCGTCCAGGCCGCTACGGCCCCCGGCGAACCTGGCGAGGAGGGACGGGTCGGGCCACGCCGCACACCCCGGCTTGGTACAGGGGGGCGCTGGTAAGGGGTTGAGGCGGTTCGTGCGGACGGCCGCGAGCGCAGACGCGAGCGGCAGCGAAGCCGATGCACATGCAGTGGGCATGATCGGTGGTCAATTCGGTGCTGAGCGGGGTAGGCGGCCGGTCATGCTGGGGCTGCCCGGGGCCCAGCTCTCACGGTCGTTCATAACGATCGATCCCCGGCGAGAGCGAGCATCGCCGTGCGTCAAGCGTTCCCGCGCATAGCGACGGTTCCAGAGTGTCAACTAACAGGCACAGCCCCAGCAACAGTGCAACATTCCCGCTCTCGACGGCGGTCGCGTCTTGCCTCAGTCGTCGATGCTCCATGACCGCAGGCGCATCTCTAGGCACCATGCACACCAAAAGGATTCGAGCCATGGTCCCGCGTGCAATGAAACGTGCAATGAAATCGGTGCCACTAATCGGGCAAATCAACCTGGGGTCAGCTAGGCAGGCGGTCAGATACCCCGGAATTCTGGGTGCCCCCGGCAGTGCCTGAGTTCAGGACATCGTTCACAGTGTCTCGGGACATCGTTCACACCTTGAGTCGAGGGGTGAGCGATGGGGATGGCGCAGCTGATCGTCGCGGCGGTGCTGGTCGAGGGTCGGGGCAAGAGCGAGGTCGCGCGCCAGTACGGCGTGTCGCGCCGCTGGGTGATCACGCTCGTGCAGCGCTATCTCGCCGAGGGGGATGCGGGGCTGCGGCCGCGGTCCCGGCGGCCGCTGCGCAGCCCGCACCGTACTGCGCAGGCGGTCGAGGACGAGATTGTCGCCATCCGCAAGGATCTCGACCGAGGCGGACACGAAGCCGGTGCCGCGACGATTGCGTTCCATCTCGAGCAACGCCACGGCAGTGCTCCCGCTGCCTCGACGATCTGGCGGATCCTGAGCCAGCGCGGGTTCGTCACCCCGCAGCCGCACAAGCGGCCCAAGAGCAGCTACCTGCGCTTCGCCGCGGAGCAGCCGAACGAACGCTGGCAGGCCGACATCACCCATTGGACGCTCGCCGACGGCTCCGATGTCGAGATCCTTAACACCCTCGATGACCACTCCCGACTCTGCCTGGACAGCCACACTGTGCGGGTCTTCAAAGGCCACGACATCGACCGCCGGTTCCGCCACACTGCTGCCAGCTATGGCAATCCCGCGGCCTTGTTGACGGACAACGGCGCCGTCTTCACCGGCCGTTCCCGCGGGCACGGCCGAGTCGCACTCGAGATCACCCTGCACGCACGCGGGATCAGCTTCCGGCACTCCCGGCCCTACCACCCGCAGACCTGCGGCAAGGTCGAGCGCTTCCACCAGACGCTGAAGAAGTGGCTCACCCGCCAGCCGCCGGCCCGCACCGTGCGGCAGCTGCAAGGCCAGCTCGACACCTTCCGTAACTACTACAACGACGTGCGACCGCACCGAGCACTCCGACGGCAGACCCCGACACAGGCCTACACCGCTCGACCCAAGGCAGTGCCGACCGGCACCCCGCTGCACGCCGGCCACTGGCGCATCCGCCACGACCGCATCGACACCAGCGGCGTATTCACCCTGCGGCACAACAGCCGGCTACACCACATCGGCATCGGCCGCCGCCACGCCGGCACCGACATCCTCGTCCTGGTCCACGACCTCGACATCCGCGTGCTCACCACCGACGGCGAACCACTGCGCGCACTCGTCCTCGACCCCAGCCGCGACTACCAACCACAGCCCAAAACGTGAACGATGTCCCGAGACACCTGTGCACGGTGTCCCGAGACATCGCATGGGTGCCCCCGGCAGGATTCGAACCTGCGCTCCCGCCTCCGGAGGGCGGTGCTCTATCCCCTGAGCTACGGGGGCCACAAACCCGGACAGCCTAGCAGTCAGGCGGGCTGGTTCCCGGCGCCGCCAAAGGCGATCAGCCGGGTGCCGGAAGGGGGGAGCCACCGCGCTCGCGGAGCGCCCGCTCCATCTGGATGATCTCCTTGCTCTGGTTGGTGTACATCTTGGTCGCGAGGTTGCGCACGTAGGGTTCCTTCGCGTGCTCGGCCGCGTACTTGGCCATCGGCACGCCGCCCTGGTGGTGGCGCAGCATGAGCTGCAGGAAGTACACGTCGAGCGGCTTCCCGGTCATGGTCTCGAGCTTGTCGATCTCGGCGGGCGTTGCCATTCCCGGCATCAGCCCGTTCGCTTCGACGTGGTCATGGCCAGCCATCCAGGACATCACCGGACGGTCCGAGTTCCGCGACAGTCCCCAGTTGTCGAGCCAGCCTTGCATCTCGCCGAGTTCGAAGTACTGGGCAGTCTCGATGTCGTAGGCGAGCAGCTTGATCGACTGATCGCTCGTGTGGTCGCGCGCGTAGCCGGCCATCTGCACCGCCTGCGCGTGATGCGCGGACATGTCACGGGCGAACCCGGCGTCGACGGAGGAGTCCGTGACCGTCGAGGCGGTGTCGCGGTTGCCGGCGATCCAGCCGGCGGTGACGCCGATGGCGAGGACGGCGACAGCGATCACTACGAGCAATGCGCGCCGCAGCCGTTGATCCGGCGGTGCCGTGTCGACGGCCGCAGGTGAATCGGTCTCGACGCTCGTCATCGGCTATGCGTCGGTCGGATGCCCAGGCGTGCTGGGGCTGGTCTTGAAGGTCGGATTCGAGCACGTGGCGCTCGGCTCGGGCGTCGTCTTCGGGTTGAAGCGCAGTGCGTCGATGAACTGGCCGATCCGCGGATCGGATGCCGAGTCGAGGAAGAGCTGGTAACCCCACGACTGGAGCGAGATGTTCGTCTTCAGCCCCGGGTACGGGCTCATGAGCATCCGGTCCTGGCCGCTGACCAGCCTCGACAGCTTGTCGACCTCGGCCTTGGCAAGGCCCGGCTTGTAGGTGATCCACACAGCGCCGTGCTCGAGCGAATGGACGGCATTCTCGTTGGCGATCGCGTTCGGGTACACAGTGCCGGTGCAGTCGGCCCAGACCGGGGCGTGGTTGCCACCGGTCGGTGGTGACGTGTCGTACTTGATCACGCCGCTCACATGCTGCGAGTTGGGTTCCACCTTGTATACGAGGCCGCTGATCGACTTGGCGTCGCCGAGCTCGGGCTGCGCATGCGGATCCTTGCTGGTCGACTTGTGCCGGGTTACCGCGTAAAGGATGATCGCCGCCGCGAAGAGCACCACGACGACCGCCGTGATGATCGTCCCCCACGGCCGTTGTTTCTGATTGACGATCGACTTGCCCGGCTTCTTCGCCGGCGGACGTGCCCCGGCGGCTGACGGCCTGGCCGGGCGATTACCGGCAGGGGTTTTCCGCGACGTCGACGCGGTGGACGGCTTGCGCTGGGCCATTGGCTGCCTTCGGCACTGAATGGTGGATACAGGGCGGCGAATCGCGCCAAGTGTAGGTTGCCTCGATGAGAGCCGCCGCCCGGATGGTGGCCAGACCATAAATGCCCCGCGACGGTCACTAGCATTGCCGTCGTGAACTCCGGTGAACTCGCGCTAGCCGTCCAGGCGGCAGTGTCCGCATGCTTCGAGGCCGGCGAGCTCACCGGGACGCGTCCGGACACCGTCGTCATCGAGCGGCCGAAGAACCGGGCGCACGGCGACTACGCGACGAACATCGCCCTGCGGCTGGCCAAGAGCGCCCGCCGTCCGCCGCGCGAGATCGCCGAGGCAATCGCCGCCCGGTTGCGCCCGATCGCGGGTATCGGCGCGGTCGACGTGGCCGGCCCGGGATTCCTCAACATCACCCTGTCCGCCGGTTCACTCGGCGAGCTGGCCCGCACGATCGTCGACGCCGGCGCGACGTACGGCAACGGCGATGCGCTCGCCGGGCGGCGCATCAACGTCGAGTTCGTATCGGCCAACCCGACCGGCCCGCTGAGCCTGGCCAGCACGAGGTGGGCGGCCGCGGGCGACGCCATCGCGCGCATCCTCGAGGCGAACGGCGCGACCGTAGCCCGCGAGTATTACTTCAATGACCACGGCGTGCAGATCGACCGGTTCGCGAAGTCGCTGCTCGCTCGGGCGCACGCTGAGCCGACGCCCGAAGACGGCTACCCCGGCGAGTACATAGATGAGGTGGCTGCTGCGGTGGTCGCGGCTGTGCCCGGTCTGCTCGACCTGCCACGGGTCGAGGCGCAGGAAGTCTTCCGGCGCGAGGGCGTCGAGCGCATGTTCGCCGAGATCAAGGCGTCGCTCCGCGAGTTCCGCGTCGACTTCGACGTCTACTTCCTCGAGAGCTCGCTGCACGAGTCCGGAGCCGTCGAGAAGTCCGTAGAGCAGCTCAAGCAGAACGGCAGGTTGTACTTCGCGGACGGCGCGTGGTGGCTGCGGTCGACCGACTACGGCGACGACAAGGACCGCGTGGTCATCAAGAGCGACGGGAAACCTGCCTATATCGCCGCCGATATCGCCTACTTCGCCGACAAGCGGGCTCGCGGATTCGACCTGTGCGTCTTCCTGCTCGGCGCTGACCATCACGGTTATCAGGCCCGCCTGAAGGCCGCCGCCGCCGCACTCGGCGACACCCCTGACGTCATAGAGGTGCTGATCGGCCAGATCGTCCGCATGGTCAAGGACGGCAAGCCGGTCCGGATGGGCAAGCGCACCGGCAACCTCATCACGATGGACGACCTGGTCGACTTCGTCGGCGTCGACGCGGCGCGCTACTCACTCGAGCGTGGGTCGATCGACTCCGCGCTGGACGTCGACGTCGACGTGCTCGTCCGGCGCACCAACGACAATCCGGTGTTCTACGTGCAGTACGCGCACGCCCGGCTGTCGTCGTTGCAGCGCAACGCGTCGGCGCTCGGCATCGAACGCTCGCCGGATCCGGACCTGGGCCTGCTGACGCACGAGCGCGAGGTCGACCTGCTCGGCGCACTGGGCGAGTTCCCGCGGATCGTCGCGTCCGCCGGCGAGCTGCGCGCACCGCACCGCGTCGCGCGCTACCTGGAGGATCTCGCCGGCGTGTATCACCGCTTCTACGACGCCTGCCGGGTGTTGCCGCAGGGCGACGAGGAGGCCACTGCGCTCACGGATGCGCGGCTGTGGCTCTGCGAGGCCACCCGGGTCGTCCTCGCGAACGGGCTCGAACTGCTCGGGGTAACCGCGCCGGAGCGGATGTGAGCGCGCGCGGCGAGCGAACCGGTGCCACAGTGAGCCTCGTGCCTGGACCGGATGCAGCGTCGTGAGCCGTTCCGCTCACCCGGCGGGTCCACGGCACGCCGACGTCGTGCAGGAGCATCAGCCCGCAGCCGCGCCCGATGACCTGAACGCCCTCGCGGCCGGCATCTGGCCGTCATCGGCGCGGCGGCTCGACGGCGTGCTGCATCTGGGCGGCGTCTCCGTACCCGATCTCGTCGCGAGGCACGGCACGCCGGCCTTCTTCATGGACGAGCACGATCTGCGCCAGCGTGCCCGCGCCTACGCGACGGCCTTCGACGCCGGCGACGTGTACTACGCCGGCAAGGCGTTCCTGTGCACGACGGTGGCGCGCTGGATCGCCGAGGAGGGGCTCGGCCTCGACGTCTGCACCGACGGCGAGCTGGCGGTGGCGGTCGCGGCCGGATTTCCCGCTGAGCGGCTCGCGATGCACGGCAACAACAAGTCGCGTGCCGAGCTCGAACGTGCTGTCGCCGCAGGTGTGGGGCGCGTCATCGTCGACTCGTTCGACGAGATCGCGCGCCTGCGCGAGGTAGCCGCCAGGGCCGGAGTGCGCCAGCGCGTGCTGGTCCGGGTGACGGTCGGCGTCGAGGCGCACACGCATGAGTTCATCGCGACCGCGCACGAGGACCAGAAGTTCGGGTTCTCGCTGTCCGGCGGCCAGGCCGAGCAGGCCGTGGCGGCCGTCCTCGAAGCCGAGTCGCTCGACCTCGTGGGCCTGCATTCCCACATCGGCTCGCAGATCTTCGACACGGCGGGCTTCGACGTCTCGGCGCATCGCGTCGTCGAGCTGGCCGCGACGATCCGCGACCGCTACGGCGTCGAGATCGCAGAGATCAACCTCGGCGGCGGGCTCGGCGTCGCGTACCTGCCCGGCGATGACCCCGAGACGCCCAAGGAGATCGCGCAGCGGCTCAGCGCGATCGTCGAGCGCGAGTGCCGGTCAGCCGGCCTGGCGGTGCCACGCCTGTCGATGGAACCCGGCCGGGCGATCGTCGGTCCGTCCGCGATCACCGTCTATGAAGTCGGCACCGTCAAGGACGTCGTGCTCGACGGCAACCTGACGCGCTGCTACGTGTCGGTCGACGGCGGGATGAGCGACAACATCCGCACCGCGCTCTACGACGCGGACTACACGTGCGCGCTGGCGAATCGGGCCTCGGACGCACCGGCCAAGCTGGCCCGGGTGGTCGGGCGGCACTGCGAGAGCGGCGACATCGTGGTTCGCGACACCTGGCTGCCGTCCGACGTCGCGCCGGGCGACCTGCTCGCCGTGGCCGCCACCGGGGCGTACTGCCGCAGCATGGCGAGCAACTACAACCACGTCCGGCGCCCGCCCGTCGTCGGGGTACGCGACGGCGTCTCGGCAGCGCTCGTCCGTCGCGAGACCGAAGCCGACCTGCTCAGCCTCGACACCGGGTGGCGGGCATGAGCGACGCGCTCAAGGTCGCGCTGCTCGGCTGCGGCGTGGTCGGGTCCGAGGTCGCGCGGCTGCTTCGCGAGCACGCCGACGACCTCGCCGCCCGGGTCGGCGTGCCCCTCGAGCTGGCAGGTGTTGCGGTGCGCCGGCCGCAGCGGCACCCCGACGTGCCCGCCGAGCTGCTGACCACCGACGCCGAAGCGCTCGTCGCGCGCGACGACGTCGACCTCGTCGTCGAGGTCATCGGCGGCATCGAGCCGGCACGCTCGCTGTTGCTGAGTGCCCTGCAACGCGGCAAGAGCGTCGTCAGCGCCAACAAGGCACTGCTCGCCGACGACGGCGCGATGCTGCACGATGCCGCCGCCCGCGCTGGCGTCGACCTGTACTACGAGGCCGCCGTCGCCGGCGCCATCCCGCTGCTCCGCCCACTGCGCGAGTCGCTGGCCGGCGACCGCATCAACCGCGTCATCGGAATCGTCAACGGCACCACGAACTTCATCCTGTCGCGCATGGACGCGACCGGCGCCGGATTCGAGGAGGCGCTCGCCGAGGCCACCTCGCTCGGCTACGCCGAGGCCGACCCGACCTCGGACGTCGACGGATTCGACGCCGCGGCCAAGGCCGCGATCCTCGCCGGGCTGGCGTTCCACACGCGGGTCACGGCCGCCGACGTGCACCGCGAAGGCATCGGCGCCGTGACAGCCGCCGACATGGCGAGCGCCAAGGCGATGGGCTGCACCGTCAAGCTGCTCGCGATCTGCGAGCGCACCGCGAGCGCCGACGGCGAGCCTGCCGTGTCGGTGCGCGTGCATCCGGCGATGATCCCGCGCACGCATCCGCTGGCCGGGGTGGGCGACGCGTTCAACGCCGTCTTCGTCGAGGCCGATGCCGCCGGGTCACTGATGTTCTACGGACGCGGGGCGGGCGGGGCGCCCACCGCCAGCGCCGTGCTCGGCGATCTGGTCGCGGTGGCCCGCAACAAGGTCAGCGGCAGCCGGGGCGCGGGCGAGAGCGCGTACGCCGACCTGCCGATCCTGCCGATGGGCGAGGTCATCACGCGCTACCACGTCGCACTAGACGTTGCGGACCGGCCGGGTGTGCTGGCGAGCGTGGCGGGTGCGTTCGCCGAGCAGGACGTCAGCATCCAGACCGTCCGCCAGGAAGGCAGGGGCGACGCCGCGACGCTGGTGCTCGTCACGCACAGCGCGTCCGATGCCGCGCTCGCCAAGACCGTCGAACGGCTGACCGGGATGCACACGATCCGCCGCGCCGCCAGTGTCATGCGCGTCGAAGGCACACCGGGCGGCTGACGTGACGCCGACGCGGTACTGGCCAGGAGTGATCGAGGCGTTCCGGTCGCGCCTGCCGGTCGGCGATGCCACGCCCGTCATCACGCTCTACGAGGGCGGAACCCCGCTCATGCCCGCGCCCGAGCTCTCGCGCCGGACGGGTTGCACCGTCTCGCTCAAAGTCGAAGGCACCAACCCGACAGGCTCGTTCAAGGACCGCGGCATGACACTGGCGATCTCCAAGGCTGCCGAGTCCGGAGCCAAGGCGGTCATCTGCGCGTCGACGGGAAACACGTCGGCGAGCGCGGCCGCATACGCCGTGCGCGCCGGCATGACGTGCGCGGTCCTCGTTCCACAAGGCAAGATCGCGTTGGGCAAGATGGCGCAGGCGCTCGTCCACGGTGCGAAGCTGCTGCAGGTCGACGGCAACTTCGACGACTGCCTCGAACTTGCCCGCAAGCTGGCCGTCGACTACCCGGTCGCGCTCGTCAACTCGGTGAACCCGGACCGGATCGAGGGGCAGAAGACGGCGGCGTTCGAGGTGTGCGACGTGCTCGGGCGGGCGCCTGACGTGCACTGCATACCTGTCGGCAACGCCGGCAACATCAGCGCCTATTGGAAGGGATACCGCGAATATGCGCACGACAGGGTCGTCGACGACACGCCACGGATGTTCGGCTTCCAGGCGGCAGGGGCCGCGCCGATCGTCCTCGGGGCACCAGTGCTGGCTCCGATGACGATCGCGACGGCCATCCGCATCGGCAACCCCGCGTCCTGGTCGCTTGCCGAGCGGGCACGCGACGAGTCAGGTGGGCTGATCGACGCGGTCACCGACAAGCAGATTCTCGAGGCGTACCGGCTGCTCGCCCGCACCGAGGCCGTCTTCGTCGAACCTGCGTCGGCCGCCAGCGTCGCCGGGCTGCTGATGACCGCGGCCGACGGCCGGATTCCCGCAGGCTCCACGGTGGTCTGCACGCTCACCGGCAACGGGCTCAAGGATCCGGACTGGGCGATCTCCGGCGCGCCCAAGCCGATCACCGTTCCGGTCGACGGCCACGCCGCGGCCGCGCATCTGGGGCTGGCCTGACATGGCGCGCCCCGCGTTTCGCGCTGGAGCGATTCACGTCCGCGTCCCGGCGACATGCGCGAATCTGGGCCCTGGCTTCGACGCGCTCGGGCTGGCGCTCTCGCGCTACGACGACGCCGTGGCGCGCGTCGGCGAGGACGGCCTGGTGGTCGACGTCGCCGGCGAGGGTGCCGACGACCTTCCTCGCGACGGCTCGCACCTGGTCGTGCGCACGATGCAGACGGTGTTCGAGCGGCTCGGCGGCCAGCCGCGCGGCCTGGAGGTGGTTTGCGCGAACCGAATCCCGCAAGGCCGCGGGTTCGGCTCATCGGCCGCGGCCATCGTCGCCGGCGTGCTGCTCGCGCGTGCGCTCGTCGTCGCGGGCGACGAGGCCGTTCCCGACGACGACGTACTTGCGCTGGCGGCCGAGCTCGAGGGCCACCCGGACAACGTCGCGGCCTGCCTGCTGGGCGGGCTGACCGTCGCGTGGACCGAAGGCGACCGTGCGAGTGCTGTCCGGCTGGAGTGCGACCCGTCAGTGCAACCGGTCGTGTTCGTCCCGCCGGGCGCGACGTCGACCGAGCAGGCTCGAAACCTGCTGCCCAAGACGGTCAAGCACGCCGATGCGACGTTCAACGCGTCACGCTCCGCGCTGCTGGTGGCCGCCCTTACCGGTCATCCCGGTGCCCTCCTGCACGCCACGGATGACCGGCTGCACCAGCCGTACCGGGCCGGCTCCGTGCCGGAGAGCGCCGAGTTGCTTGCTCGCTTGCGGGCGGACGGCCTGCCCGCGGTGATCTCCGGAGCCGGGCCCGGAGTCCTGGTGCTGGCCAGGCACGACGTCGAGGCGAAGAGCGCGCTGGCGCACAAGCCGCCCGGCTGGGACGCCGAGCTGCTGACCGTCGACGCGATCGGCGCCCATATCGTCCGTTGAGGCCGCGTCGCCCGATCGGGCAGTCCGACGACACGGAATAAGCGAGTCGTGCCGCCGTGTTGCCCACGTTGGTATGAGCGTCTAGGCTCAACACCGTCAGTCGCGACGCAGCGACTTCGCCGTCCTCAAGTCAGCGGCGATCGGCCCATCGCCGTTAATTGAGATCGTGGATCGAAGTCCACCTGCGTCGTCCCGCGCGCCTAGCGCGCCGAAAGACCGACCAATCAAGTACTTCCCGGGCGCCAAGACGCCCGGGACGACCCGACCGGACCATGGTCGGGTCATGGCAGGCCCCGCGCTACCCAGCGCGTGCTGGTCACCATCGGAAGGATCCGACAAACCGTGACAGACACTTCGGAGCAGACGCTGCTCACTGATAGCGACCTACCCGGCCAGACCACAAGACAGGTCGAACCGGCGCCGCCCAGTGACTCGGGCGTCGACTCCACCCAGAACGGCGGCGTAGCCCGGCCGTCCAAGCGCCGCGGCGACTCGCTGTCGTCGATGCTCCTGCCCGAATTGCAGGAACTCGCGAGCAGCCTCGGCATCGCGACCACCAAGGTGCGCAAGAGCGACCTCGTCGCAGCCATCCAGAGCGCGCGCGGCGGAACGTCCAGCGCCGCTGCGGAGCGCGCGGCGAGCGCGGCCGATCAGCCGTCCGGACAGCGGCGCGAGCGTCGTGCGGCCAGCCGCCCAGCAGGCAGCCCGGTCGCCGAGACCGCGACAGCCGCCGACGAGCCGAGCGCCACGCCGGCGCAGAGCCAGCCAGCCGCTGCCGCGTCCGGCGACTCGCGCCCCCAAGGCCAGCAGAGCCGGCAGGGTGAGCCGCGGAGCCAGAACCAGGGCGGCCAGGCTCGCAGCGACCAGGGTCGGAATGATCAGAGCCGGCAGAACGACGGCCCGGGTCGCCAGAACGATCAGAGCCGGCAGAACGACCGGGACGACGAGTTCGACGGCAGCCGGCGCCGCGGCCGGCGCTACCGCGACCGCCGTGGACGCACTCGCGACCGCGTGCCCGGTGGGCCCGGCAGCGGCGGCGGTGGCGGCGGCGACGCCGAGCCGACGGTGTCCGAGGACGACGTCCTGCTGCCCGTCGCCGGCATCCTCGACGCCGTCGAGGACAAGAACACGTGGTTCATCCGGACGGGCGGCTACTTCGCCGGCTCGGACGACGTCTACGTCGCGAACTCGTTCGTGCGCCGCTTCGGGCTGCGCCGCGGCGATGCCGTCACCGGCACGATTCGCCAGCCCCGCGAGGGGGAGCGCCGGGAGAAGTTCAACCCGCTGGTTCGCCTCGACACCGTGAACGGACGCGACCCGGACGAGTCGAAGAACCGCGTCGACTTCAACAAGCTCACCCCGCTCTACCCGCAGGAGCGGCTGCGTCTGGAGACCGAGCCACACATCCTCACCACTCGCGTGATCGACCTGGTCATGCCGATCGGCAAGGGGCAGCGCGCGCTGATCGTGTCGCCGCCCAAGGCCGGCAAGACGATGGTGCTGCAGGCCATCGCCAACGCGATCGCGACGAACAACCCCGAGGTTCACCTCATGGTCGTGCTCGTCGACGAGCGGCCTGAAGAGGTGACCGACATGCAGCGCTCGGTCAAGGGCGAGGTCATCGCGTCGACGTTCGACCGGCGCCCGCAGGACCACACCATGGTTGCCGAGCTGGCCACCGAGCGCGCCAAGCGTCTGGTCGAGATGGGCCACGACGTCGTCGTGCTGCTCGACTCGATCACCCGCCTGGGCCGTGCCTACAACCTGGCGGCGCCGGCGAGCGGGCGCATCCTGTCCGGCGGCGTGGACTCGACCGCGCTCTACCCGCCCAAGCGATTCCTGGGCGCGGCCCGCAACATCGAGAACGGCGGCTCGCTCACCATCCTCGCCACCGCCCTGGTCGAGACCGGCTCGGCCGGCGACACGGTGATCTACGAGGAGTTCAAGGGCACCGGCAACGCCGAGCTCCGGCTCAAGCGCGAGATCGCCGACAAGCGCGTCTTCCCGGCCATCGACGTCGCGCCGTCCAGCACCCGCAAGGAGGAGCTGCTGCTCTCGCCGGACGAGCTGGCGGTCACGGTCAAGCTGCGCCGGGTACTGCACGCGCTCGATTCGCAGCAGGCGATCGACCTGCTGCTGGATCGGTTGAAGAAGACGCGTACCAACATCGAGTTCCTGATGCAGATCGCGAAGACCACGCCTGGCATGGAGTAGGTGCCGGAATGGCGGCGCATGGTCACGTTCGTGCGCATACCCGTGCGCGTGTCGCCGCATCTGTGCGTATCGAGGATCTTCGTCCGGTGTGAATGCCGCGTACCGTCCGTCGCGAAGAAATGACCAGTCACGTTCGCGACATGTTGCCGAGATCGCTTGGTAACGGTTGGGCATCGCCTCCGCCCGGTGCGTTCCGCCCTCCTGACGCGACGTGCCATGGTGCACCCACTAGCGAAAGCGCTCTCAGGGAACCACCTGTCAAGGGGGTAGTTGTCGATGCACTGGAAGAGGGTCGCCGAACTCGGATCGGCGGGCATCGCACTCGTCGCCGTCATTGCGGCATGTAGTAGCAGCAAGAAAACGGGCGGAGGAGGCGGAAAGACGACCGGCGCAAGCGCCGAATGCGCCTCGTTCTCGAAGTGGCAGGGCCACAGCGGTAAGAAGGTGTCGATGTACTCGTCGATCACCGACCCCGAAGGAGCGTCGCTCCGCACGTCCTGGAAGACGTTCGAGAAGTGCACCGGGATCACGATCAACTACCAGGCTGACAAGGCATTCGAGGCCCAGCTCAAGATCAAGGTCGACGGCGGCAACGCACCCGACCTCGCGATCATCCCGCAGCCAGGCCTGCTCGCGAACTTCGTGGCGGCCGGCAAGCTGAAGCCTGCGTCGGCGACGACGAAGTCCGAGGCGGAGTCGGGCTGGTCGAAGGACTGGATCACCTACGGCACTGTGAACGGCACGTTCTACGCCGCGCCGATGGGTGCGAACGCCAAGTCGTTCATCTGGTACTCGCCGAAGGCGTTCAAGGACAAGGGCTACACCGTCCCGACGACGTGGGACGAGATGATCGCGCTGTCGAACAAGATCGTCGCCGACGGTGGGAAGCCTTGGTGTGCAGGGATCGAGTCTGGTGACGCCACCGGTTGGCCGACCACCGACTGGATGGAAGAGCTCATGCTCCGCATGTACGGGCCGGACGTCTACGACCAGTGGGCGCAGCACAAGATCCCGTTCAACGACCCCAAGGTTCTGGACGTGCTGAAGAAGGTCGGCAGCATCCTGAAGAACCCCAAGTACGTCAACGGTGGCATCGGTGACGTGAAGTCGATCGCGACGACCGCCTTCCAGAAGGGTGGCCTGCCGATCGAGACGGGCGACTGCTACCTGCACGCGCAGGCGTCGTTCTACGCGGCGAACTGGGACAAGGGAACCACGGTCGGACCTGACGGCGACGTGTTCGCGTTCTACGAGCCGCCGGTCAACACGCAGTTCCCGCATCCGGTCGAGGGTGGCGGCGAGTTCGTCGGAGCATTCTCCGATCGTCCCGAGGTCCAGGCGGTGCAGGAATACCTGGCCACCGCGGATTGGGCCAACAGCCGGGCACTCGTCACGAAGGGCAGCGGTGGCGGCTGGCTGAGCGCGAACAAGGGCGTGAACCCCGACAACCTGGGCAGCGACATCGACAAGCTGTCGTTCCAGTTGCTCACGGATCCCAAGACGGTGTTCCGGTTCGATGCCTCTGACACGATGCCGAGCTCGGTTGGCGCGGGATCGTTCTGGAAGCAGATGACCCAGTGGATCACGGGTCAAAGTGACCAGGCCACGCTGGACAACATCGAAAAGTCCTGGCCTAAGTAGCTCGACCGTTTCAACCGCCATCGGATGGCCGGAGGGTCTATCGTGACTCCCCGGCCATCCGATGTGTAATGCACGAGGGGTGACATGAGCGCGGGATCGAAGCTCTTCGGCGCGGTTCTCGCCGTTGCCGTTTTCCTCGCAGTGATCGGCCTGCTCCTACTGCTGATCGACAACGCTCCCAGGCGTGGCCGCGAGCGCTGGCAGGCGTTCCTGTTCATGCTTCCGGCGCTGATCTTGCTGGCGATCGGCCTGGTCGTGCCGGTTATCCGCACGACGATCCTGTCGCTGAGCAACGACGCGGGGCACTTCATCGGGCTGGGCAACTTCCGGTGGATCTGGCAGACCGACGAAGCCCGCAAGGCGTTCTACAACACGATCATCTGGGTGGCGGTGGCCCCGATCGCGGCGACCGTCATCGGGCTCGGCTACGCGGTCGCGATCGACAAGGCGCGCGGCGAACCGTTCTGGAAGGCTCTGGTCTTCCTGCCGACGGGCATTTCGGGTGTGGGCGCCGGTGTCATCTGGAGCCTGATGTATGCCCAGCCGCTGGGCAACCCGGGCCACCAGCGCCAGCTCGGCCTGGTCAACCAGTTGCTCTCGCTGGTAGGTCTCGGACCGCTGAACTTCCCGATCAGCACGCCGTCCAACACCTTCCTGATCATCGTGGTGATGATCTGGATCCAGGCCGGCTTCGCCACCGTCATCCTGTCCGCGGCGATCAAGGGCGTCCCGCAAGAACTCACCGAGGCGGCGAAGATCGACGGAGCGAATGCCTGGCAGGCGTTCCGGCGGGTGACCGTTCCGGCCATCCGGCCGACGCTCACCGCGGTCTTCGTCATCGTCGCCATTGCCACGCTCAAGGTCTTCGACATCGTACGGACGATGTACCAGAACCAGGGCTCGGCCGACGTCCTCGCGAACCTGATGTTCGACCAGTACGCGACCTCGTCCGCGGGTAACAACGGCGCCAACCACAGTGCCGCGCTCGCGCTGCTGATCTTCGTCCTCGTCTTGCCGTTCATGGTGTATCAAATCGTCCAGATGAAGAGGAGGGCGTAGTCATGAGCTCGGTGACCGTCGCACCGGCGCCTGGCGCAATCGGCGTCCTCCCCGACAAGCCCGTCAGCAGGGTTCGCAAGAAGCTCACGAACCCCGTCGCGTCGCTGGTCGCCGTCGTCATCGGCATCATCTGGACGGTTCCGACGGTCGGGCTGCTCGTCAGCTCCATCCGGCCGCGGCTGGACCAGAACCTGACCGGCTGGTGGAAGGGTCTCACCGGCCCGTTCACCCCCGATCACTACAAGTCGCTCACGACCGGACTCGAAGGCGACACCAGCCATTCGCTGGTCCCGTACCTGGTGAACTCGTTCGTGATCGTCATTCCGGCGACGATCATCCCGATTACCGTGGCGTCGCTGGCCGCATACGGTCTGATCTGGACGAAGGTCAAGGGCCGCGACTGGCTGTTCATCGCCATCTTCGCGCTACAGATCGTGCCGCTGCAGCTGGCCGTGATCCCGCTGCTGAACCTGTTCACCAACGGCTGGCACCTGGGCTCGACCACGGTGATTCCCGACTTCGGCATCGGCGGGCACGCGGCGGCGATCTGGATCGCGCACTCCTGCTTCGGGCTTCCGCTGATCATCTTCTTGCTGCACAACTTCATGTCGGAGGTGCCCGGCGACATCGTCGAGGCCGCGCGCATCGACGGCGCCGGTCACGGGCAGATCTACCGCCAGATCATGCTTCCGCTGCTCACGCCGGCGATCGCGGCGATCGCGATCTTCCAGTTCCTCTGGGTCTGGAACGACCTGTTCGTCGGTCTGATCATGGGCGGCGGCAACCCCGACATCAACCCGATCACCGTCAAGGTTCAGGGCCTGGTCAGCTCGTCCTCGGGCGGTGGCACGGAGTTGCTGCCGGCGGCCGCGTTCTTGTCGATCATCATCCCGCTCGTGGTCTTCCTCGCCCTGCAGCGCTACTTCGTTCGCGGCCTGCTCGCCGGCAGCGTCAAGGGCTGACCGCGCTCTCAAACCGCAAACGCTTGCGGCTGCCCGCTTAGGGCCGCTAGCGTCGATTGCCGTGGTTCACCGTGTCGCCTCGGTGGCATGACCGGTGACCGCGACGTGGGACGGCCGGTTCGCTGCAGGGTGTAGACCTGCGTCCGCCGGACAGCTTCGGTGCAAGGAGGCGCTGTGCAGAGATTCGCCCGCCGAACCGCAGTGGCCGCGGTAATCACCAGCCTTATCGCCGGAGTCCTTACCGCCTGTGGAGGCGGGGGTGGTGGTGGCAGGGTCACCTTGAACTTCTACAACTTCCCCGACAACTCCGGCGCGATCCAGCAGGGCGTGGACGCGTGCAGCGCGAAGAGTGGCGGCAAGTACGTCATCAAGTACCACAAGCTGCCCAACGGCGCCGACGGCCAGCGACAGCAGATGGTCCGGCGGCTCGCGGCACACGACAGCGCCATGGACATCCTCGGCCTGGACGTGACCTGGGAGGCCGAGTTCGCCGAGGCGGGCTGGATCCGCGAGTGGACCGGCGACAACAAGACCCAGGCCTCGAACGGCACGCTCGAGGTTCCGCTGAAGACCGCCACCTGGAAAGGCAAGCTCTACGCGGTTCCGTACAACAGCAACACCCAGTTGCTCTGGTACCGCTCGGATCTCGTCCCGAACCCGCCGGCCACCTGGGACGAGATGATCAACGACGCGATTCAGCTCGCCAAGCAGGGCAAGCCGCACCTCATCGAGATCCAGGGCGCGCAGTACGAAGGTGTCGTCGTCTGGTTCAACACGATGGTCGCGAGTGCCGGCGGCAGCATCCTCAGCTCGGACGCCTCGAAAGCGGCCCTGGGACAGCCGGCCATCGATGCGCTGACAACCATGCAGAAGCTGGCCCAATCGGTTGCCGCCGATCCGTCCTTGTCGGTGCAGATGGAGGACACGAACCGGCTGGCGATGGAGGGCGGCACGGCGGCCTTCGAGCTCAACTACCCGTTCGTGTATCCGTCCATGAAGGAGGACAAGCCCGAACTGTTCAAGAACTTCAAGTGGGCGCAGTACCCGACGGTCAAGGCGGGCGAGCCCAGCCACGTGACGATCGGCGGCATCGACCTCGCGATCAGCAAGTATTCCAAGCATCCCGACCTGGCGTTCCAAGCAGCGTTGTGCTTGCGCAATCGCGACAATCAGAAGATCAACGCGACCAAGGGCGGCCTGCCGCCGACGATCGCCGATCTGTACGACGACCCGTCCCTACAGGCTGATTACCCGTTCCGGAAGGACATCCTGACGGCACTGCAGAACGCGAGCGTGCGGCCGCAGACCCCGGCCTATCAGAACCTCTCGATCGTGATCTCGCACGCCGTCTCGCCGCCGAAGGGCATCAATCCGGAAGGCACCGAAAGCAAGATCGCCGGCCAGGTCGACGACGCCCTGGTCTCGAAGGGGCTGATCCCATGAGCATCGAGACCGATACCGCGATCGCCGCGCAGGCACCTGCGAAGCGACGTACTGGCCGCCCGCAACTGTCCGAGGGGGCTCGGGCCGAACGCCGGCTCGGCTGGCTGCTGTGCGCGCCAGCCGTGCTCGTGATGATCGCCGTGACGGCTTACCCGATCGGCTATGCGGTCTATCTGTCGTTGGAGCGGTACGACCTGCGCTTCCCGGGCCAGGCCAAGTGGGTCGGCCTCAGCAACTACGGCGCGGTGCTCAGCTCGCCCTACTGGTGGCAGGCGTTGAAGGTCACCGCGATCATCACCGTGATCTCGGTGATCATCGAGTTGGTGCTGGGCATGCTGCTCGCCCTGCTCATGCATCGCACACTGTTCGGGCGGGGCACCGTGCGCACGTCCATCCTGATCCCGTACGGCATCGTCACCGTCGTCGCGGCATTCAGCTGGCAGTACGCATGGACGCCGGACACGGGCTACCTGTCCGCGTTGTTCGGCAACGGGGCACCGCTCACCGACACGACCCAGGCCATCGCCATCATCATCCTGGCCGAGGTATGGAAGACAACTCCGTTCATGGCGTTGCTGCTGATGGCGGGGCTCGCGCTCGTCCCGGAGGATCTGCAGAAGGCCGCGAAGGTCGACGGCGCGACCGCCTGGCAGCGATTCCGGCGCGTCACGCTTCCCCTTATGAAACCGGCGATCCTGGTAGCGCTGCTATTCCGCACGCTCGACGCGTTCCGCGTGTTCGACAACATCTTCGTCTTGACGGCGGGCGGTCACAACACCGGTTCGGTGTCGATCCTCGGCTACGACAACCTGTTCACCGCGCTGAACCTCGGCATCGGTTCGGCGATCTCCATACTCATCTTCATCTGCGTGGCGATCATCGCGTTCCTGTTCATCGGTCGTGCTGGCGTTCATCCCGGTGCTGTGGATCGTGTCCCTGTCGTTCAAGACGCCGGCCACGATCACCGACGCGACGTTCTGGCCCAAGAAGTGGACGTGGGCAAACTACCGCGGCATCTTCAAGACGTCGGAGTTCACCCACGCGCTGATCAACTCCATCGGCATCGCGCTGATCTCGACGGTGATCGCGGTCGTGCTCGCCTCGATGGCCGCGTATGCGGTGGCGCGGCTGGAGTTCCCCGGCAAGGGCGTGCTGATCGGAATGTCCTTGCTGATCGCGATGTTCCCGGCGATCTCGCTGGTCACCCCGCTGTTCAACATCGAGCGAGCGATCGGCCTGTTCGACACGTGGCCGGCGCTGATCATCCCGTACATCGCGTTCGGGCTTCCGCTCGGCGTCTACACGCTGTCCGCGTTCTTCCGGGAAATCCCGTGGGAACTGGAGAAGGCAGCGAAGATGGACGGGGCCACGCCGTTCCAGGCGTTCACCAAGGTCATCGCACCGCTCGCGGCGCCGGGCATGTTCACGACCGCGATCCTCGTGTTCATCTTCTGCTGGAACGACTTCCTGTTCGCGATCTCGCTGACGTCCACGACGAACTCGCGTACGGTGCCGGCCGCGATCGCCTTCTTCACCGGCAGCTCGGCGTTCGAGGCGCCGACCGGGTCGATCGCCGCCGCGGCAGTCGTCATCACGATCCCGATCATCTTGTTCGTACTGTTCTTCCAGCGTCGTATCGTCGCCGGACTCACGTCCGGTGCCGTCAAGGGTTAGGAGCAGGTCGTGGCCGACATCGTCCTGGACCAGGTCACCAAGCGATTCCCGGATGGGGCGCTCGCGGTCGACAAGATCAGTCTCGACATCGCCGACGGCGAGTTCATGATCTTGGTCGGACCGTCGGGCTGTGGCAAATCGACGACGCTGAACATGATCGCCGGCCTGGAGGACATCACCGAGGGCGAGCTGCGCATCGGCGGGCAGGTCGTGAACAACAAGGCGCCCAAGGACCGCGACATCGCGATGGTGTTCCAGAGTTATGCGCTGTACCCGCACATGACCGTTCGGGAGAACATGGCGTTCGCGCTCAAGCTGGCCAAGACGCCGCAGCCGACCATTGATGCGAAGGTCGCCGAGGTCGCGCACGTCCTCGAACTCGAGGAACACCTCGATCGCAAGCCGGCGAACCTTTCCGGAGGGCAACGGCAACGCGTGGCGATGGGGCGGGCGATCGTCCGTGATCCGGCCGCGTTCCTGATGGACGAGCCGCTGTCCAACCTCGACGCGAAGCTCCGGGTGCAGATGCGCACGCAGGTGTCGCGGCTGCAGCGGCGGCTCGGCACGACCACTGTGTACGTCACCCACGACCAGACCGAGGCGATGACGCTCGGCGATCGGGTGGCGGTCATGCGCGGTGGCCGGCTGCAGCAGGTCGGCTCGCCGCAGGAGCTATATACCAGACCGGCCAACCTGTTCGTCGCCGGCTTCATCGGATCACCGGCGATGAACTTCATGCCCGCGACGCTCGAGGGGGGCACGCTGCGCACTCGCATGGCCGACATCCCGATCAGCGATCAGCTGCGCCACACACTGAGCAGCGAGGGCGTCGGCCACGACGTGATCGTCGGGATGCGGCCAGAGAGCTTCGAGGACTCCTCGCTCGTGCCGGCGGAGAAGCGCCCGAACGGCGTGACGTTCCGGGCGCTGATCGACGTGGTCGAGTCGATGGGCTCGGACGTGTTCGTCTACTTCACCGTCGAGGGCAAGCAGGACGTCTCGAGCGCCGAGCTGGAGGAGCTGGCCCGCGACTCCGGGCAGGCCGACACCGGGGCGAGTGCCGATCAGGTGACCGCTCGGCTCGATGCCGCGACCCGGATCCGCGAAGGCGACGAAGCCGAGCTGTGGGTCGACGTCCGCAAGATCCACGTGTTCGACCCCGCGAAGGGCACGAACCTGACACTCGGCGACAGCGCCGGCTCGTCGTCGACGGTGAGTGCCGACGCCTGATCAGTGGGCTATCTGCTGCCGGACGTCCAGACCGTGTCCGCGCAGGTCGGCCTCGACCCGATAGATCTCGGCCAGCGGGACGTGCTCGCTGCCCGGCGCCGGGGCGGCGACGTCGAGACGCTGGCACGCGGTGCACAGGACATCGAGGTAGGCCGCACGGATCGCGCGCACTCGCACCGCCTTGCCCGGCGTCGGCGGCTGGTTCTCCGTCGCTTCGAGCTGGGCGTGCAGCCTGCGCAGGTCAGCGCCGAGCCGCTCGATCGGCTCAGTTGGCACGGCGCCGCGGCGCCGCCGCTCGGTCAGCCACCTGGACGCGCGGGCCGTGCCGAGCACGAGGCAGCCCAGCGCCGTCGGCGCCAGAATCGCGGCGACCAGTTCCACAGCGGTGCCCACCTGCTCAGTGTCTGCCCGGCGACGGGCGAGCTCAAGGCATGCCGGAACATTCGGACGCCCCCAGGCGTTCCGTCCTCGTTTGGTTGCCAGGCAGCTGCCTGGCAGACTTGACGCCACCACCCCGGCTCCGGTTCACGCCTGGCATCTGCCCGGCGACCCGGCGGCCACATCGAAGGGACCCATTGGCATGAAGACCGGTATCCACCCCGACTACGTGGTGACCCAGGTGACCTGTTCCTGCGGCAACACGTTCACCACTCGCAGCACCGCCAAGTCAGGCAGCCTGCACGCGGACGTCTGCTCGGCCTGCCACCCGTTCTACACGGGCAAGCAGAAGATCATGGACGTCGGCGGTCGCGTCGACAAGTTCGAGAAGCGGTTCGGCAAGCGCGTACGCCCTTCCGCGAACTCCTAGCTACCCAGACGGCGCCCGCCGTCCGTGCCCACGTGGCGCGGCACGGCGGGCGCCGTTCTCATGCGCCGCCACCCGATTTCCGAGAGGAACCACTATGGCTGAACGCCTGGACCGCGCGGGGCGGCTGCCTGAACTGCTGGCCGAGTACGCCGAGGTCGAGAAGGCGCTGTCTGACCCGGCGGTGCACTCCGATCAGGCCAGGGCGCGCGATCTGGGTCGTCGGTTCGCGGAGCTTGCGCCGATCCGGGCAGCCGTCACCGAGCTCGATGGCGTGCGGTCCGACCTCGCGGCCGCCCAGGAGCTGATGGCAGACGATCCGTCCTTCGCCGACGAGGCGACCGGGTTGACCGCGCGGATCGACCAGATCGAGCAGCGGCTGCGCGAGCTGCTGCTGCCCAAGGACCCCAACGACGGCAAGGACGTCATCCTCGAGATCAAGGCCGGCGAGGGCGGCGACGAGTCGGCGCTCTTCGCCGGCGACCTGCTCCGCATGTACCTGCGCTACGCCGAGCGACACGGCTGGTCGACCGAGTTGCTCGACGAGGAGCCGACCGACCTCGGTGGCGTCAAGTCCGCGACGCTGGCGGTTCGAGCCCGCAGGCCCGCCGACTCGGCATGGAGCCGGCTGAAGTTCGAAGGCGGCGTGCACCGCGTGCAGCGCGTGCCCACGACCGAGTCGCAGGGACGCATCCACACCTCTGCCGCAGGCGTGCGCGTGCTGCCGGAGGCCGAGGACGTCGAGGTCCAGATCGACCCGAACGATCTGCGCATCGACGTGTACCGCTCGTCCGGACCGGGTGGGCAGAGCGTCAACACCACCGACTCGGCGGTACGCATCACGCACGTGCCAACCGGCACCGTGGTGTCGATGCAGAACGAGAAGAGTCAGTTGCAAAATCGCGAGGCCGGGCTTCGGGTACTCCGGGCCCGGCTGCTCGCCGCCGCACAGGAGGAGGCCGACGCCGCGACCGCGGATGCTCGCCGCTCGCAGGTCCGCACCGTCGACCGCTCGGAGCGGGTGCGCACGTACAACTTCCCGGAGAACCGGATCAGCGATCACCGCGTCGGGTTCAAGGCGTACAACCTCGACCAGGTGCTCGACGGCGCGCTCGACGACGTGATCGACGCGTTGTCGCAGGCCGACACCGACGCGCTGCTGGCCGGCTCTGACGGGTGAGCACGGCAAGGGCCGCGCTCGCCGAGGCGACTGCCCGGCTCCGCGACGCGGGCGTCGACTCGGCGCGCGTTGACGCCGAGCTGCTGCTGGCGCACTGCCTCGGTGTCGAGAGATCACGACTGTCCACTGTGGACGGTGTGGACGAGGCGGCGGGGCGAGTCTTCTTCGCGATGGTCGAGCGCCGGGCGGCACGCGAACCGTTGCAGCACATCTGCGGCAGGGCGCCGTTCCGCTACCTGGACGTGGCTGTCGGCCCCGGCGTATTCGTGCCGCGTCCGGAGACCGAGTTGCTGGTCGACGCGGTGCTGCCTGCGTTGACGGCGCTCTCGGCGCCGGTTGTCGTGGACCTGTGCGCCGGAACCGGTGCGATCGCGCTGTCGATCGTCCGCGAGGTTCGCGGCGCGACGGTGTACGCAGTCGAGGTGCACGACGGCGCGCTGGCGTGGCTGCGCCGCAACGCCGGCACCGAGGTTGCGGTCGTCGCGGGTGACGTGACTGACCCGGCGTTGCTGGCTCACCTGGCCGGGCAGGTCGACGCGGTGGTGAGCAATCCGCCCTACGTACCGCTAGGTACGGACGTCGAGCCGGAGGTGCGGGCCGACCCGGCCGAGGCCGTCTTCGGCGGTGCGGACGGCATGGAGCTGATCCCGCACGTGATCGCCCGAGCCGCGGCGTTGTTGCGCACGGGGGGAGTGCTCGCCGTCGAGCACGACGCCACCCACGGCGAGGCGGTGCCGCGGCTGCTGCGCTCAGACGCGTGGCGCGACGTCGCCGACCATCGCGACCTTGCCGGGCACCCCCGGTACGCGACCGCCGTCCGGGTCTGAGCCGGCCTGCGGCAGGATGGCCGCGTGTCGATGCTCTATGACTGCGCGGATCCGCTCGTGCGCCCGGACGCGATCGACGCCGCGGCGCGAGCCGTCCAGGCCGGCCAGCTCGTCGTGCTCCCGACCGACACCGTCTACGGCATCGGCGCCGACGCGTTCGACGCGACCGCGGTCACCGACCTGCTGGCGGCCAAGGGTCGCGGGCGCGATATGCCGGTGCCGGTACTCGTCGGCTCGTGGAGCACGATCGACGGCCTGGTCACCTACGTCCCGGCGCAGACCCGTTCGCTGATCGAGGCCTTCTGGCCCGGTGGCCTCACCCTCGTCGTCGAGCACGCACCCTCGCTGGCCTGGGACCTCGGCGACTCCCGCGGCACGGTTGCGGTGCGGATGCCGCTGCATCCGGTCGCTCTCGAACTGCTCGAACGCACCGGCCCGATGGCGGTGTCGAGCGCCAACCGCTCAGGGCAGGCTGCGGCACGGACGGCCGAGGAGGCCCAGGACCAGCTTGCCGGCAGCGTGCAGGTCTACCTCGACGGCGGGCCCGCGAGGGTCGGGATCGCATCGACCATCGTCGACGTCACCACCGAGACGCCCCGGGTCCTGCGCGAGGGTGCGGTTACGGTCGAGGCACTGCGGCGGGTCGTCCCGTCCGTGGTCGCGTAGCGGATCCGCCGACGGTTCAGCGAACGATTCAGATGCGGATTGGATAACCTGCACCGAGCATGCGGCGTTTCGGACGTCGCTGCCAACGCCTAGGAGGTCACTGAACAATGCACTGCTCTGCTGCGCGACGCCCAGGCACGCGAGCTGCTGCGTTGTCGTCGTCGGCAGTAGCTCCGCTACAGGTCTCCTCCTCCGCCGTGCATCTCGCGCACCTGGCCGCCGCTCGCGACGAGCGGCATCATTCAGTGACCTCCTAGCCGTAGAGGAGCACCCAGGACAGGTGCATCCCAGTCTCGAGTACGCATTGATCTGCTGCGTCGCAGCGGCCGGCAGCTATCTGCTGACGCCGATCGCGCGACGCCTGGCGATCTCGTGGGGTGCGGTTGCCCGACCCCGCGACCGCGACGTGCATGCGGTGGCGACGCCCCGTCTGGGTGGGCTCGCCCTGTTCGCAGGTTTTGCGATGGCGATCGTCCTCGCTCATCAGCTGCCGACCTTGCGCGCGACGTTCGCCAACTGGGACATCGACTGGGTTCTCGTCGCCGGCGCGATCATCTGCGCCATCGGAGTGCTCGACGACAAGTACGAACTCGACTCGGTGACCAAACTCGCCGGCCAGGTCGTGGCGACCGGCGTGATGGTCACCAAGGGCGGCGTCCAGCTGTCGGCCGTATACCTGCCGGGTGCCGGCACGGTGTCGCTCGGTCGTGATGTCGCGATCCCGGTCACGATCCTGCTCACCGTGTTGACGATCAATGCGATGAACTTCATCGACGGTCTGGACGGCCTGGCCGCGGGTGTGACCGCGATCGGCGCCATCGCCTTCTTCGCGTTCGCCTACCACCTCGCGTCGGTCAACTACATCGACGTGGCCAACACACCGACGCTGCTGACCGCGGCGTTGGCCGGCACGTGCATCGGCTTCCTCCCGCACAACTTCTCGCCGGCGCGGATCTTCATGGGCGACTCCGGCTCGATGCTGGTGGGCCTCGTGCTGTCCGCGGCCGGCACCACCGCCGCGACGGGTGCTGACCCCCAGTCGTTCGGGCACCTGCTCGGCGCGCTGCCGCTGGCGCTGCCCCTGCTGCCGATCGCGGTGCTGGCAGTGCCGTTCGTCGACCTCGTGCTGGCCATCATCCGGCGAGTGCGGCGCGGCCAGTCGCCGTTCGCGCCGGACAAGGAGCACCTGCACCATCGCATGCTCGAGATCGGCCATACGCATCGTCGCGCGGTGCTCCTGCTCTACTTCTGGTCGGCGCTCCTCGCCTTCGGCGGCGTCGCGTTGTCGATCACCCGCGGCCCGTGGCGCGTCATCTCGATCCTCGGCGGCCTGGCTGCGGTCGGCATGCTGATGTCGCTCGTGCCGCGCATGCGCGCGCGCATCCGGCGGCGTCGCACACCGCCCCCAAGCCCTAGTCCTACACGCGATCCGGCCGGGGTCGGCCGGCCGTGACCTGGCGGCAGGAGGCCCGATTGCGCTGTGATAAGTTCGCGTTGACGCCGCGATCCGGCAGGGCCGACCGGCGTCGCCGTCGTTGATCTGACCACGTGACGGCGCAGACGACGTCCTCGACCCAAGGAGCTGCCTGTGAGCGATCTCGGCGTACGGGCATCCCGGGGCAGGTAACGGCCGGGCGGGCGATGGTGGTACGCGACGCCCCCGGATGGTCCACATTGCTCGGCATGGGCACTGTTACCGCGGTGATGTTCGCGGCCGGGCTGGCCCTTGGCTGGTTCGCCGACAAGCTCCTGCATACGTTTCCGATCTTCGCCCTCGTCGGGCTCGCCCTCGGCATCGCCGGGGGGATCTACTACACCGTCGTCCAGTTCCGGAGCTTCCTCAAAGACTGACTTGGAGATATTGCCAGTGCACCCGTAGCGACTCCACCGATCGTCGACGCAGCCGCCAACCTGCGCCGGTCGGTGGTCGTTTGCGCAGTGCTCGGTGTCGCCGCGATCGTCGGGCTCTCCGTCGCGGGCCACCCGTTGATGGGCGTGTTCGGCTTTTTCGGCCTCGCGCTCGGCGCCTACAACAACCGGTTGCTGCAGCGGGCCGTCATCCGGTTCGCCAGCTCGCCGGACATGGGCCGGCACCAGTTCCGCCGCGGTGTCATGGCCCGGCTGGGGTTGATCACGGCGCTCGCGGTCGGGCTCGGCGTGCTGGTGCGCCCGGACGGGCTCGGCGTCTTCGCCGGGCTCGCCGTGTTCCAGATCGTGATGCTGATCGGCGCGGCTGTGCCGGTGTTCCGCAGCCTGCGGCCGAGCGCGTGACGGGGCAGGTGAATCGATGACCGGGCACAACCTGGCGATCGACGTCAAGGTCGGCGAACACTACGAGTGGCACGTCTTCGGAGTGACCCTCAACGCGGACACGATCGTCGCAACCCTGATCGCCGGCGCGATCATCGTGCTGCTCGGCCTGTTGCTCCGCCGCAGCATCAACGCCCGCGAACCCGGCCGGTTGCAACTGTTCTTCGAGGCGATCGTGCAACAGGTCGAGCGGCAGGTCGAGGAGACGATGGGCATCAGGACGGCGCCGTTCGTCGTCCCACTCGCGATGGGCCTGTTCCTGTTCATCCTCATTGCGAACTGGCTTGCGCTCATCCCCTCGCCGGGCGATCCGGAATATCTGATCCCGCCCGCCTCGGACGTCAACCTCACCTATGCGCTGGCGCTGTTCGTCATCGGCCTCATGCACTTTATGGGCGTGCGCAGGAACGGTTTCCGCGGCTACTACGGCCACCTGTTCCGCAAGCCTTATCTGCTCATCCCCATCAACATCATCGAGGAGCTCGCCAAACCGCTCACCCTCGCGCTGCGGTTGTTCGGCAACATCTTCTCCGGCGTGATCATGGTGTCGCTCATCGCGCTTTTCCCCGCCTACATCCTGTGGGCGCCGAACGTTCTCTGGAAGCTCTTCGACGCATTCATCGGCCTCATCCAGGCGTTCATCTTCGGGCTGCTGACGATCATCTACTTCGTCTCGGTTCGGGGCTCCGAGGAGGAGGGCGCGCACTGACTCTCGACGGCGATCCCGACAACCCAGCAGGCACAACTTCACCGAAATTGAGGAGACATGGCTAACACACCGACTCAGGGCTTCGAACTCATGGGTGGTCTCATCGGCGGCGGCCTCGCGCTCGGCGGCGGCGCGGTCGGCGCGGCCGTCGGCGATGGCCTCGCCGGCAACTCGCTGATCCAGGGCGTCGCCCGTCAGCCCGAGGCCCAGGGGCGGCTGACGACGATCTTCTTCCTCACCGTCGGCCTCGTCGAGGCGATGTACTTCATCAACCTCGCCTTCGCCGTGCTGTTCGTCTTCGTCCTCGCCAGCAAGTAGGGGTTCGGATCGTCATGGGCAAGCAAGTGGTGGCATCAAGCAACTTCCTGGTGCCGAACGCGACCTTCATCGCGGAGTTCATCGCGTTTTTGCTGATCCTCGCGTTCATCGCCCGCTACATCCTGCCGTACGTCCAGAAGGCCATGCGCGATCGGCAGGAGATCATCCGCAAGCAGATGCAAGACAGCGAGCAGGCCAAGGTCAAGCTCGCCGAGGCCGAGGACCAGTACCAGCGCGCACTTGCCGAGGCCCGCACCGAGGCGGCACAGATCCGCGAGGGCGCCAGGGCCGAGGCGCAGCGCGTCGTCGAGGAGCTCCGCGCGCAGGCGCACGAGGAGTCGTCGCGGATCATCGCCAGAGGCGAGGAGCAGCTGCAGAGCCAGCGCAGCCAGGTCATGCGTGAACTGCGCGGCGAAATCGGCTCGTTGGCCGTCGAGCTCTCCGAGAAGATCATCGGGCAGCGCCTTGCCGACGACGCGCAGGTCCGTGCCACCGTCGACACGTTCATTGCCGACCTCGAACAGCGCGACGCCGTGGATTCCGACGCATGATCCGCGCCGCGAGCCGCCACGCGATGGCAGACCTGCGCGGTCACCTCGATGAGGTGACCGCGCGGATGTCGGCCGCGGATCTGGCGACGCTCGCGCGCGAGCTCTACGACGTTGCCACGCTGCTGATCCGTGAGCCACGGTTGCGGCGCACCATCGGCGACCCGTCGACTCGGCCGGAGTCGCGCGCCGAGTTCATCGGCGGCGTGCTCGAAGGCGAGGTCGGTCCCCGTAGTCGCGACGTCGTGCAGGCGGCGGTGAGCCAGCGGTGGTCATCACCGTGGGATCTCACCGACGGTCTCGACCTCGCCGGCGACGAGTGCCTGCTGCACGCGGCCGAGACGGACGGTGTACTCGACGAGGTCGAGGACGAGCTGTTCCGCTTCGAGCGGATACTCGACGCGCAGTCGCAGCTCATGACGCTCCTGGACGAGGTGTCCGTGTCTGCCGACCGGCGCGTGGCGCTGTTGCGCGACGTCCTCGCGGGCAAGGTTCACGACGTCACCGAGGCGCTCGTCGAGCACGCGGTGTCGAGCCCGCGCAGGCGAAGCGTCCAGTTCGCGATCGCCGACATGCTCGCGGCCGCGGCGGCGCGACGCGATCGCTCGATCGCCCGGGTCTCCTCGGCGGCGCCACTGACCTCGGCGCAGGAGACGCGCCTGGCTGCCGTGCTGAGCGACCTCTACGGACGCCCGATCGAGGTGCGAACGTCAATCGAACCGGCCGTCAAGGGCGGTCTCGCGATCCGCGTCGGCGACGAAGTCATCGACGGAACGGTGGCGTCGCGCTTTGCCGCCGCCAGGGCTGCACTGGCCCGCTAACCATGAGATCAATGAACGAGATTGGGAAGATTTGATGGCTGAGCTGACGATCTCCGCGGATGAGATCCGCAGCGCTATCGAGGGCTTCGTGTCGTCCTACACGCCCGCGGCATCGCGGGAGGAGGTCGGCGTCGTGGCCGCGACGGGCGACGGGATCGCCACGGTCGAGGGCCTGCCCAGCGCGATGTCGAACGAGCTCCTCGAGTTCGAAGGCGGCACCCTGGGCGTCGCGCTGAACCTCGACGTCCGCGACATCGGCGTGGTGATCCTGGGTGACGCCTCGCAGATCGAGGAGGGCCAGCCGGTCAAGCGGACCGGTGAGGTGCTGTCTGTGCCGGTCGGCGACAACTACCTCGGCCGGGTGGTCGACGCGCTCGGCAGCCCGATCGACGGCCTGGGGGAGATTGCGACTGACGAGCGGCGTGCGCTCGAACTGCAGGCGCCCAGCGTCGTGCAGCGCCAGGACGTCAAGGAGCCGCTGCTCACCGGCATCAAGGCCATCGACGCGATGACCGCCATCGGACGCGGCCAGCGGCAGCTGATCATCGGCGACCGGCAGACCGGCAAGACGACGGTATGCGTCGACGCGATCATCAACCAGCGGGACAACTGGAAGACTACGTCGCGATCGGCCAGAAGGGCTCGACGATCGCGTCGGTCCGGCAGACCCTCGACGAAGCAGGCGCGCTGGAGTACACGGTGATCGTCGCCGCGCCGGCGTCGGACGCCGCGGGCTTCAAGTACATCGCGCCTTACACCGGCTCGGCGATCGGCCAGCACTGGATGTACGCGGGCAAGCACGTCCTGATCGTCTTCGACGACCTGACCAAGCAGGCCGAGGCCTACCGCGCAGTGTCGCTGCTGCTGCGGCGTCCGCCGGGTCGCGAGGCCTACCCCGGTGACGTCTTCTACCTGCACTCACGGCTGCTCGAACGGTGCGCGAAGCTCTCCGACGAACTCGGCGGTGGCTCGATGACCGGCCTGCCGATCATCGAGACCAAGGGCAACGACGTCTCCGCGTATATCCCGACGAACGTCATCTCGATCACCGACGGGCAGTGTTTCCTGGAGACCGACCTGTTCAACGCAGGCGTCCGCCCGGCCATCAACGTCGGCATTTCCGTCTCCCGAGTCGGTGGCGCTGCGCAGTCGAGGGCGATGAAGGACGTGGCAGGACGTCTGCGCGTCGACCTCGCCCAGTACCGCGAGCTGGAGGCGTTCGCCGCGTTCGGTTCGGATCTCGACCGCGCCAGCCAGCAGCAACTTGCGCGCGGCGCCCGGATGACCGAGCTGCTCAAGCAGCCCGCGTCCTCACCGTTCCCGGTCGAGCGGGAGATCGTCTCGATCTGGGCGGGTACGACCGGCAAGCTGGACGACATCGAGGTCCGCGACGTGCGCACGTTCGAAGAGGAGCTGCACAACCACATCGCGCACAGCGTGCCGCACATCTTCAGCACGATCGCCGACACCGGCAAGCTGGACGACGACACGATCTCCTCGCTGGAGCGCGTCGTCGACGAGGTCAAGAAGCAGTTCTCGCTGATCGGCAAGCCGGGCGAGAGCCGCGCGGCCGGCGCGCCGACGGCCGAGGGCGACGCGGCCGGGGACGACGAGACGGACGAGGCGGCGGAAGCTGAAAGCCCCTCGGAAAGCACAGCCGCCTCGGAAAGCACAGCCGGGTAGCGCATGGGAGCCCAGCTGCGCGTCTACCGGCGCCGAGTCCGTACGGTCCAATCGACCAAGAAGATCACCAAGGCGATGGAGCTCATCGCGACCTCGCGCATCGCCAAGGCGCAGGCGCGGATGAAAGCCGCTCGCCCTTACGTCGACGAGCTCACCCGTGCCCTCGCCGCGCTGGCTAAGAACAAGACGCTGTCGCATCCGATGCTCACCGGTGTCGCCGAGCCCCGTCGGGTGGGCATCCTGCTCGTCACCAGCGATCGCGGTCTGGCCGGTGGTTACAGCGCCAACGTGATCAAGGCCGCGAACGGGCTCGCCGAGCGCCTGCAGGCCGAGGGCAAGGAACCGGTGCGCTACGTCATCGGCCGAAAGGGCCTGGCCTACTTCCGGTTCCGTCGCATCGGGATGGGAGCCGACGTTCCTCGATGCACGCGCAGCGACCGAGGCAGTCGTCGGCGCGCTGTCGGCGACGAGCGAGGGCACGGTCGAGGGCCCGGCCGGAAGCGTCCCGGGCATCGACGAGCTCTACGTCGTCTACACCCGGTTCGAGTCGATGGTGACCCAGACGCCGACGGTGTCGCAGGTCGCGCCGGTGAAGGCTGCGGGCGATCCAGCCGAACTCGTCGACGAACCGGCCGAACAGCAGGCCCAGTACGAGTTCGAGCCGGAGGCAGAGCAGCTGATCGAGGCGCTGCTGCCCCGCTACATCAGCGCGCGCGTATTCTCCGCGCTGCTCGAGGCGGCCGCGTCGGAGTCAGCGGCTCGCCGGCGCGCGATGAAGTCGGCGAGCGACAACGCCGAGGAACTGATCCGCACCTACACCCGGCTGGCCAACCAGGCTCGACAAGCCGAGATCACCCAGGAGATCAGCGAGATCGTCGGCGGCGCCGACGCTCTTGCCGCAGCAGGAAGTGACGACTGATGACCACTTTGTTCGAGAGCAGCGAAACCGAAGCCGGCGCCGGCGAGCCAGGCGTGGGCCGGGTCGTGCGCGTGATCGGCCCGGTGGTCGACGTCGAGTTCGGGCGCAACAACATCCCCGCGATCTACAACGCCTTGACGGTCGAGATCACGCTCGGCGAGCTGTCCAAGACGCTCACGCTCGAGGTTGCCCAGCACATCGGCGACGACATGGTCCGGGCGATCTCGATGCAGCCGACCGACGGCCTGGTGCGCGGCGCGCCGGTCACCGACACCGGCGCCTCGATCACGGTTCCGGTCGGTGATGTGACCAAGGGCCACGTGTGGAACTGCCTGGGCAAGCCGCTCGACATCGCCGAGGACAAGCTCGAGATCACCGAGCGCTGGCCGATCCACCGCGACCCGCCACCGTTCGACCAACTCGAGAGCAAGACCGAGATGTTCGAGACCGGTATCAAGGTCATCGACCTGCTCACGCCGTACGTGCGTGGCGGCAAGATCGGCCTGTTCGGCGGCGCCGGTGTGGGCAAGACGGTGCTCATCCAGGAAATGATCTACCGCGTCGCCAAGAACTTCGGCGGCGTATCGGTGTTCGCGGGTGTCGGTGAGCGCACCCGTGAGGGCACCGGGCTGATCGTCGAGATGACCGAGACCGAGGTCATCCAGGACACCGCCCTGGTGTTCGGGCAGATGGACGAGCCGCCGGGCACCCGGTTGCGGGTGGCGCTGTCGGCGCTGTCCATGGCCGAGTATTTCCGTGACGTGCAGAAGCAGGACGTGCTGCTGTTCATCGACAACATCTTCCGGTTCACCCAGGCCGGCTCGGAGGTGTCGACTCTGCTCGGCCGGATGCCCTCGGCGGTGGGTTACCAGCCCACGCTGGCCGACGAGATGGGCCAGCTGCAGGAGCGGATCACGTCCACGCGCGGGCACTCGATCACCTCGCTGCAGGCGATCTACGTGCCCGCCGACGACATCACCGACCCGGCACCGCACACCACGTTCGCGCATCTCGACGCCACCACCGTGCTGAGCCGCCCGATCTCGGAGAAGGGCATCTACCCCGCGGTCGATCCGCTCGACTCGACGTCGCGCATCCTCGCCGCGGCGTACGTCGGGCAGGACCACTACGACGTCGCGCAGCGCACCAAGCAGATCCTGCAGCGCTACAAGGAACTGCAGGACATCATCGCCATCCTCGGCATCGACGAGCTGTCCGAGGAGGACAAGATCATCGTCGGCAGAGCCCGGCGAATCGAGCGCTTCCTGTCACAGAACACATTCGTGGCCAAGACGTTCACCGGCCTGGACGGTTCGTTCGTGCCGGTCACCGAGACGGTTGACGCGTTCCGGCGGCTCTGCGACGGTGACTTCGACGAGTATCCGGAGCAGGCCTTCTTCATGTGCGGCGGCATCGAGGACCTCGAGCGCAAGGCGCACGAGCTGCGCAACGCCTGACCGCGGGAGACGACTAACAGTGGCAACGATGCACGTCGAGCTGGTCTCGGTCGAGCGCGCCCTCTGGTCGGGCGAGGCGACCGCGATCTTCGCGCGCACCCTCGACGGCGAGCTCGGCATCCTGCCCGGACACATTCCGCTGCTGGGCGCGCTGGCACCGGGCTGGATCGTGCGGATCGACCGCGTCGACGAGCCCGAACTTCGCGTCGCCGTGCATGGCGGATTCCTGTCGGTGCGCCCTGACGGGGTCTCGGTGCTGGCCGAGATAGCCAAAGTAGCAGACGAGATAGACGTCGCCCGTGCTCGCGAAGCGCTGACACGGGCCGCGGCAGACCACGGCCCGGACGGCCCGGCCGCCCGCGACCGAGCGCTCGCGCGGCTGCGAGCGACGTCGGACTCCGGCCGCGACCTGCCATCCGACATCAGCACGACCTGATCAGCGGACGGAGGCCGGCGTGCGGATCGTGGACGGGATCGCGATCGTCGCGCTGGTCGTCGTCATCGTGGTGCTCGCGCTGGTGGTGGCCCGGCAGCGGCACATGCTGCGTAGTGCGGGCGCGATCCCGCTGGCGGTCCGCCGCGGGGGCCGGTGGCTCTACGGCGTCGCCCGCTACGACGGCGAGGAGTTCCGCTGGTATCGCGCTATCGGCCTCGGTCCACGACCGACCCGGATCCTGCATCGCGGTGAGCTCAAGGTGCTCAGCCGCCGCGAACCCACTGCCAACGAGCTCCGATCCCTGCCGCCGAGCGCCGTGATCGTCGAGTGCCGCGACCGCAGCGGCGAGATCACCCTGGCACTGGCCGACGGTGCGTTCACCGGCTTCGTGTCCTGGCTCGAGTCGTCCGCACCCAGGTCCTAGGAGGGCCCCAGTGCTCGTGGTCGTCGCGGGATTGCCGGGCACTGGCAAGACCACGCTCGGCCGCGCCGTGTCGGATCTGCTCGAAGCGACGTTCCTGCGCATCGACTCGATCGAGACGGCGATCGCGCGATGCGGGTTGGCGGTCGCCGACAGCCCGGTGGGCTACGCCGTCGGCAGCGCGATCGCCGCGGACCAGTTGCGTGCCGGGCGCACGGTCGTGGTCGACGCGGTCAGCCCGATCACCGAGGCTCGCAACGGGTGGGTCGCCCTGGCGGCCGCGACGGGGTCCGTGCTGCGCCTCGTCGAAGTGACCTGCTCCGATCGCGGCGAGCATCGCCGTCGCGTCGAGCGGCGCACCCTTGACGGCCAGCCGGCGCCGACCTGGCAGCAGGTGCTCGATCGACGCTACGACGCCTGGACGGACCCGCACCTGGTCGTCGACAACATCGGTGATCCCGGGCCGCACATCGCCGAAATCCTCGTCTACGCCCGCGACGGCGAACTGGTCTAACGGGCGGCCGCCTCGGCGTACGGCAGCAGGCGCACCGGGCCGAGCAGGCCGTATGCCTGACGCGTCGCCACGCCGTAAATCGCCGGCGTGACCGTCCGCAGCCGGTTGATGAGCGTGGTGGCGACCTCGACCTCGATCGTGTTGACGCCGGGACGCAGCAGGTTGCCGAGGTCCGCCCGGCTGTTGAGGATGCCGGCGGGCGGCACGCGCCGGCCGTTCGCCCAGACCCGGAACGTGTCGTTCACCGTGCCGAGGTCGAGCGTGGCGCCGACGCCGGCTGCCCAGGTCTGCGGCAGCGTGACGGTGGTCGTGTAGCGGCCGACACCCGAGGCGTCGGCCAGCTCAGGGATGGACGACCAGGGCACGAGCGCGTCGAGCGACACCGTGACCACGGGCTTGACGGTCTGGGTGGCTGTCGGGCCCGGCCGCCAGTCCTCGGCGGCGAGCGTCCAGGCGGACAGGTCGATGGGGCCGGGCACCGTGCCGATCGTCGCCTCCAGCGTCGTGCCGTCGGCGAGCGTGGTGGCATAGGTGCCCGGCCGGCTGGCCCGGACGATCACCCGCCGCCCGTCCAGGCGCACCGAGTCGGCGTCCGTCGCGACCACTTGCACAGACGCCGGCTCACCGGCCCAGCCCGGTTCGGCCAGGCCGACGATCGTGCTCTCGCCGGGATTCAGCGCGACCCGGACGCCGACCCGCCCGTCCGCGCGCAGGAACTGGGGGATCGGCGTGACCTGTCCCGTCCACGCGTCGAGCCGGAACGGCACCGCGCCCGGCGACGTCGGCGTCAGCCACGCCAGCTGGTCGATCGGCACGAGCGTGCGGTTCTCCGCGTGCCGCGCGTTGGCCAGGTAGTAGAAATCGGTCGCCCCGTCGACGCGGTGCACGTTCATCAACGTCGACATGTCGTACCGCACCGCAGGCGTGACACCCAGCTGGGCGAGTGCGGCCGGGATCTGCGTCTGGTCGGCGACCTGGACCACGGTCGGCTGCCCGAGCAGCTCGGCGACGGCGGCGGCCACCGCCGCGTCCTGTGCCGGGTCGACATGACCGGGGCTGACGGGGGTCGCCCAGTTGCCCAGCACGACGACGGGCAGTCCGGCCTTCGCATAGCCGAGCAGGCGCTGCGCGCCGTCCAGGCTGAGCGCCGATTCGCTGCCGTTGAACTGGTCGGGGCCGAGGATGACCGCCCTGAACGCCGGCCCGTCCGGTGCCAGGCGCCCGCCCCGGACGACCACCCCGGGCAGGGCGAGGACCGCGTCACTGGCGAAGCTGTGCGTCCACCCGGTGGGTATGCCGAAGTTGGTCGCCCACGGCGCCCCGATGCCGGTCGACGCGTACCCCTTCTGCCGGTAGAACAGCAGGTCGTACTTGGGCGTGCCGGTCTGCAGGACGAACTGGCTGCGCGCCAGGTAGCCGGCGATGTCCGGCATGTGGGCCCACGTCGGCTGGCGCGGACCCCACGCCTCCGCGAAGCCGATTCCTGTCTGGTTGTACGGCGAGAACGCCGCGAAACCGGGCCAGGTGGCGCCGGGCGCGTCGGCGTAGGCGAAGCCGTGGATGACCGTCTGGTTGACGCCGCCCGCATAGAAGCTGCCCGCTGTCTGCAAGGCCTTGTGCCACGTCGCCGAGTACGCGCCGTTCGCGTAGGCGAGCGCCTCGCAGGACAGCTTCACGTGCCCGGCCAGATCCCGGCCGCCAGACAGCACGCGGTAGTCGTCCAGATTCTTGAAGCCCAGCGACTCGCCCTCGGGGATGTCCAGCAGCGCGGCGAAGTCGAGCGAATCGGTCGGTTGCCCGTAGGGCTGCACCCGCAGCTGCATGCCGAGCCCGTGCGCCCACTCCCGCAGTGCGATCAGGTGGTTGTCGCGGTAGAGGTCCGAGAGCACCCGGTTGAGGTCGTCGCGTACGTGCGTCGTCAGGGTGGCGTCGTAGCGGAACTGGTACTTGCCCTTGAGCTGGACGAGCACCGGCAGGAACGGGGCGAGCTCGTAGCCGGCGCGCGCGGCGAACTCGCTGGGCAGGTCCGGCGTCCAGATCGTCGACTGGGTCTCGAGCTCGAGCGAGTCCTCGAAGAACGCCCCGCCGGCCTGGCGCAGCAGTCGGCGCATCCGGTCGTCGAGGATCGTCTGTTCCCACAGGTCGGTGACCACCTGCGTGCCCAACGCGCTGAAGTGGTCGACTACGTAGGACGTCGGCGTGGTGAACGGGCCGGCCTCGGGTTGCTGGCCGGACCCGCGAAGCCAGTAGCTGATCAGCACCCAGTTACCCGCCGGTGCCGACCAGGTGAGCTGGCCGGCGCTGACTGCCGCCGTCAGATCGATCACCGAGGACTGGTCCAGCGGCGTGACGTTGCTGACCGGCGGCCCGGTGACCCGCGCTGCGTGCACCGCGAACAGCATGGCCGTGGTCGCGGCCGCGTTCGCCGGCAGGGCGGACGGCGGGACGGGCCCGCTGTACGTGCTGCCGCCTGCCACCGCGACCACGCCGTGGGCCAGCTCGCGCGACGCGGCGGCGCTGTCCGGCGTGATCGTCGGGACGGCCGCGGGCCAGCTCGGCCCGATCGTCAGGTCGATGCTGATGCCGCGCCGCACTGCCTGGGTGAGGGCGCGGTCGAGCGCGGCAACCCACTGCGGCGAGCCCCAGCCGAACCGTTCGATGTCGAGGGTGAGCAGCCCGCTGTGGTGCACGTCGGCGACTTCCAGCCCGCCGCAGCCGGCGTCGGCGACGGCGTCCACCTCGCGGGCGATCTCGTCGAGGTCGACCTCGCCGTTCGGCCACCACCAGCGGAACTTGGGTGCGAACCGGGCCGGTGGAGAGGCGAAGTCCGGCAGGTGCGCCCAGGGTGCGCCGGTCGCCGTCGTTTCGGCCGCTGCCCGTTCTTGCCACGGAAGCATTGCGCCGGCCGCGACGGCTGCGCTCAGCCCGAGAACCTGGCGTCGGGTCAGCGCCGGTCCGAGTCGGACAGAATCGCCGGACGCGCGCATATGGCGATTATCGCGGCCCCGTTTGCGGCGATAAGGCGTTGCGGACGGCCGGATCCGGCCAACGTCGGCAGGTCAGCCGCCGCCTGGCGCCCAGAGCACGTCTCCGCCCGGATTCGCCCGCCGGGCAAGGATGAACAGCAGGTCGGAGAGCCGGTTGAGGTAGAGCAGCGCCTGGCGATTCGTTCCGTCCGGGTCGGCCTCGTGCAGTGCCCACGCGCTGCGCTCGGCCCGGCGGGCGATGGTCCGCGCCTGGTGCAGCAGCGCGGCGGCCGGAGTACCTCCGGGCAGGATGAAGCTGGCCAGCTTCGGCAGCGGCTCGTTGAACTCGTCGCACCACCGTTCCAGGCGGTCGACGTACGCGGCGGTCACCCGCAGTGGCGGGTGTTTCGGCTCGGGGACGACGGGCGTGCACAGGTCGGCCCCCACGTCGAAGAGGTCGTTCTGCACCTGGCGTAGCACTGCCGCCACTGCGTCGCCCGGCTCGCCGAGCGCGAGCACAACGCCGAGCATCGCGTTCGTCTCGTCGCAGTCGGCATAGGCCCCGACGCGCGGATCTGTCTTGGGAACACGGGACATATCGCCGAGCGCAGTCGTGCCGTCGTCGCCAGTCTTGGTGTAAATGCGGGTCAGGTGGACTGCCATAACCACAGACGGTAGCGACACTACGATGGCGCGATGCAGGTGCTACGGGTGACCGGCGGAGCCAGGCTGTCCGGAGAGGTCGCCGTCGCAGGCGCCAAGAACAGCGTGCTCAAGCTGATGGCCGCCGCGCTGATGGCACCCGGCGAGACCACGATCAGCAACCTTCCGGCGATCAGCGACGTGACCACCATGCACGCGCTGCTGGGACGGCTGGGCTGCGAGGTCGCCGCGTCGACGGACGGCGGGGTCGACAGCGTCCGGATCGCGGTGCCCGACGAGCCGATGTCGGAGGCGCCCTACGAGCTCGTGCGCAAGATCCGCGGCTCGATCGCCGTGCTCGGCCCGCTGCTCGGGCGCACCGGCCGGGCGAAGGTCGCCCTGCCGGGCGGCGACGCGATCGGCGCGCGTCCGCTCGACATGCACTTCGACGGCCTGGAGCGGATGGGCGCCGAGATCCGCACCGAGCACGGCTACATCGTGGCCGAGGCAGCCGAGCTGCACGGCGCGACGATCTGGCTGGACCTGCCCAGTGTCGGGGCCACCGAGAACATCGTCACGGCCGCGGTGCTGGCCAAGGGCACCACCGTCCTCGACAACGCGGCGCGCGAGCCCGAGATCGTCGACCTGTGCCGCATGTTGCAGTCGATGGGCGCCCAGATCGACGGGATCGGCTCGTCCACGCTGGAGATCAGCGGAGTCGACGGCCTGCACCCGACCACGCATGTCGCGGTGCCGGACCGGATCGTCGCTGGCACCTGGGCGTTCGCCGCCGCCGCGACGCTGGGCGACATCGCCGTGCGGGGCGCCAATGCCGCGCACCTGGAACTGGCGCTGGACAAGCTCACCCGCGCGGGCGCCGACGTCGAGGTGCTGCCCGACGGGTTCCGGCTGCGGATGCACGACCGCCCGCGAAGCTTCGACGTGGTCACCCTGCCCTACCCGGGACTCCCGAGTGACCTGCAGCCGCAGGCCATCGCGATGCTCTCGGTGGCCGACGGCACGGCGATGGTCACCGAGAACATCTTCGAAGGCCGCTTCATGTTCTGCGACGAGATCGCCCGGATGGGTGCCGACGTGCGCACCGACGGCCATCACGCGGTGATCCGCGGGCGCGATCGGCTCTCCGGGGCGCCCGTGCGCGCCACCGATATCCGCGCCGGTGTCGGGCTGGTCATCGCCGGGCTGGTCGCCGAGGGCGTCACCGAGGTTTCCGAGATCGCGCACATCGACCGCGGGTACGTCCGGATCGAGGAGCAGCTGCGCGCGCTGGGCGCCGACGTCGTCCGGACCGAGTCCGACGCGTTCGGCGCGTGAGGCAGCCGCGTCCGTCGCGTCAGTCGTCGAGCAGCGCGCGTGCTCGGGCCGTGTCGTCGTGGAAGACCAGCACGTCGACATCGCCGTTGCGGCGGCGCGACAGCGACGTGCGGATGCCGGCTTCGCCGAGGCGGGCCCGCACGAGCATCGCGTCCGGACGCGACAGGTCGGACGCGACGACGTCCAGCATGCCGAGATCGGTCGAATCGGCGGCGTCGACCGGACGCCCGTAGCGGGGTCGCGACGGCTTGAACGTCCACCGCATGGCGAGCAGCAGCAAGCCCAGCGCACAGACGGCTGTGAGGAGGATCGGCAGGTCAGCGCCCACCTGACCATCCTGGCACCGGCCGGTCTATCGTGCAGCGGTGGCTGAGGAGAAGGTTGCCGTCGTCGGCGCGGGATTGATGGGCGCCGGCATAGCTCAGGTGTCCGCGCTCGCCGGACTCGACGTCGTGTTGCGTGACGTCACCGACGAGGCACTGCGGCGCGGCGTCGCCGGCATCGAGAGCTCGCTGGCCCGGCTCGCCGCGAAGGGCAAGATCGCCGAGCCGGACGTCCCGGCCGCGCTCGGCCGGATCACGACGACCCTCGACCTCGACGCCGCTACCGACGCCGACATCGTGGTCGAGGCGATCTTCGAGGACATCGACGCCAAGCGGGAGCTGTTCGCCGCACTCGACGAGCTGGTCGGCCCGGCCGCGGTGCTGGCGTCCAACACGAGCGCGATCCCGATCACGCAGCTCGCCGCGGCGACGAAGCGCCCCGAGCGCGTGGTCGGCACGCACTTCTTCTCGCCGGTGCCGATGATGGCGCTGTGCGAGCTGGTACGCGGCTACAAGACGTCTGACGAGACGCTGGCCCGGGCGCGGGCGTTCGCCGAAGGCGTCGGCAAGACGTGCATCGTCGTGAACCGTGACGTCGCCGGCTTCGTCACGACCCGGCTGATCGCCGCCCTCGCGAACGAGGCGGTGCGCCTGCTCGAGTCGGGCGTCGCGAGCGCCGAGGACATCGACACGGCGTGCAAGCTCGGTTTCGGTCACGCGATGGGCCCGCTGGCCACGCTCGACCTCACCGGCGTCGACAGCATGCTGCACGCCACCGGCAACATCTACCGCGATACCGGCGATCCGAAGTTCGCGCCGCCGGAGCTGCTGCAGCGGATGGCCAGCGCCGGCGATCTGGGCCGCAAGAGCGGACGCGGCTTCTACGACTACTGAGCCGCTCGCGGGTCGGCAGGCACCCGGTCCAGGACGATCCCGAAGTGCTCCCGGTAGGCCGCCAGCACGGCGTCGTCGCTGGGCAGCTGTTCCTCGGTGCGGTTCGTGCCGTGGGTGCGGATCAGGGTCTGGCCGCTGAGCGAGATCCGGCCGCCGTCGAGCAGGCGCGAGCACACGGGCCCTCGGGTGAAGTGCGAGAGGGGCGACGTCTGCTGCCACCAGCAGGTGGGGACGAAGTC
>WNGI01000171.1_pt1 | contig 42872 bp, 41 predicted proteins | sample 5400621 | NCBI WGS metagenome assembly WNGI01 (sample SAMN13153374, study PRJNA577476) | soil metagenome | isolation source: 20 cm soil or saprolite under Garry oak tree replicate 1 | place: USA:California | collected 2016-06-15
ATGGACCTCGCGATCGTCCGCGGGGACAACGTCATTTACATCTCCCCATGACGTAGGTGGCCGTCGTGACCAAGGGGACCGCGTCGCTCGGCAAAATGGGAAGGAAAAGCGTCCACATCCGGTGCCGACGCTGTGGCCAACGAGCGTACAACAAGCAGAAAGCGTACTGCGCCTCCTGCGGATTCGGACGGACCAAGAGGCTTCGAAATTTCTCCTGGGCGAAGAGGCATTGACGATGGCCCGCGACCAGGGGACGTCGGAGTTCTCCGACCTTCGTCCAAAGGAAAAATGCGGCATCATCGGATGTGCCGGCACGACGCCGATCACCTCGGACCTGTACTATGGCCTCCGCATCCTGCAGCACCGCGGACAGGAGTCGGCGGGCCTCGCGGTCTACGACGACGGCCTCAAGTCGAAACGCGGGATGGGCCTCGTGCACGAGGTCTTCACCAAGGAGGACCTCGTCGAGTTGCGCGGAAATTCCGGGATCGGTCACGTCCGCTATTCGACGACCGGTTCCAGCGTGCTCGACAACGCGCAGCCGATCGTCGCCAAGACCTCGTACGGTGAGATCGCCCTCGCGCACAACGGCGACATCGCGAACGCGAACGAGATCCGCGAGGAACTCAGCAAGAAGGGGTGGGCCTTCATGACGACCTCGGATAGCGAGGTCATCGTCCGGCTGCTCGCAAACGAGATCGTGAACACGGGGGACATCAAGCGGGCCTTGCGGGAGTTCACGAACCGCCTCGTCGGCGCGTACAGCCTCGCCCTAATGATCAACGACACCGTCTACGCGATCCGGGACCCGCTCGCGATCCGGCCGCTGTGCATCGGCGAAGGCAACGGCCGCATGATGATCGCGTCCGAGAGCGTCGTGTTCGATACGCTCCCGGGTTACAAGTTCATCCGGGATCTGAAGCCGGGTGAGATTGTCGAGCTCCGGTCCGACGGATTCGAGTCGACGCGGCTGCCCCACCCGAACCACACGGCGCATTGCATGTTCGAGTGGGTGTACTTCGCCCGTCCGGACAGCGTCCTCGATGAGCGACTCGTGTACGACGCCCGGGTGAAGATTGGCGAACAGCTCGCCCACGAGTATCCCGTCCCGGCGGATATCGTTGTCCCCGTGCCCGAATCGGGCCGCGCGCAGGCCCAAGGATACGCCCACGTCTCCGGATTGCCGGTCGTCGAGGGACTGATCAAGAATCGCTACATCGAGCGGACCTTCATCATGCCGGAGCAGGCGGACCGGGAGACCGGGGTCATGCTCAAATTGAATGCGATTCGATCCGCGGTCAAGAGCAAGCGCGTCGTCCTGATCGACGATTCGATCGTCCGCGGCACGACGATCCGAAAGATCGTCGGGATCCTGCGGCTCGCGGGAGCCCGCGAGGTCCACGTGCGGATCGGTTGCCTGCCGATTCGGTTCCCGTGCTATCTCGGGATCGACATGAAGACCCGGGACCAGTTCATCGCGAACGAGAAGACCGTCCCGGAAATCGCGGAGTTCATCGAGGCGGACAGCCTTGGCTACCTCTCGCTCCGTGGGCTGATCTCCGCCCTCAAGCACTCGCGGGACGACATCTGCCTGGGGTGCCTGACCGGGGAATATCCGGTCCCGATCCCCGGAGAAAAGATGCGCAAGGAAAAGCCGCTCGAGATGTTCTCCGACTCCGCGACCAAGCCGAGCGCTAGGAAGAAGGCAAGCTCTTCCCGCTAAGCGGCGCACGAGACAACCCTTAAGACGCGGGCGGGTCGTGCCGGCACCTCCCGGCGTTCGGAACCTGTCGAGGGGAGCCATGGCGTACACCGTGCGGGAGTTAGGTCGGCGAACCTTCGCCGATTTCGAGATCCTCGCAGAGCAGCAAGGAAGTTGTTGGTGTATTTTCTATCAGCGCGCGAAGCCGGCGGGAAGGGGACTCTCCCCGGCCGAACAGCGGCGGATCAACCGGAGGGACAAGGCCGCGTTCGTGCGCGAAGGCCGTTCGCACGCCATCCTGGTCTACGATGGCAGGACTCCAGTGGGGTGGTGCCAATACGGGCCCGCCGACGAGCTCCCTCGGATCGATGCGGGCCGAGGGTATCACAAAGTCGGTCGTCCCACGGGAAGTGAGAGACTGTGGAGGATCACCTGCTTCTTCGTCGATCGGAAGCACCGCGGCAAAGGGATTGCGACGATCGCCCTGGAGGCGGCCCTCCGTTCGATCGAGAAACGAGGGGGCGGAATCGTCGAGGCCTTTCCGGTCGTCTCGGAGAGGATGGCGGCCGTTCCCGAATGGCGGTGGTTCGGCACGCCGAGCATGTTCCGGAAGCATGGGTTCGAACGAGTCGCGGCTCTTGGCACGAGCGGCGTCCTCATGCGAAAGCGCATCCCGCCTGGAGGAAGCCGCGCTACCGGGTCTTCCGCGGCGGAACGATCCGGAACCGCGCGTCCCGGTCGAGGTCGTTGAACGCGTTGGGGCGTTTGGCCGTTTCGAGGAGCGAGAAGTCCAGGGTTTTCGAGAGGACCCCTTCTTTGTCCTCGAGACACTCGAGCTGACCGAACGGGTTCGCGAGGCTCGATTGCCCGGGGAACAACGCATCGCGCTCCGGGCCGGTTCGGTTAACGACGACGACAAAGACGCCGTGCGCGAAGGCCGTCGCGATCGCCAGGTGATTGTACGGCTGGAGCCCGTGGATGGGGGCACGGCCCTCTTCGGCCCATGCCGTGGGCACGAGGAGCAACTCCGCCCCGTGCCGGGCCAGATGGGCCGCGAGCTCCGGGAATTGAAGATCGTAGCAGATCTCCAGGCCGATCCGATGGCCTTGGAATTCCAACAATACGGGCTCAGTCCCCGGTCGGAACATGAGCGTCTCCCGATTCCAAAGGTGGATCTTTCGATATACGGAGAGGCCGTCCGGCCCCGCGGCAAACGCGGAGTCGTAGAATGCGCCGTCATCCAATTCGGCGAATCCTCCCACGATGAGCCGGCCGGAGGCTTTGGCAATCTTCGCGATCGGCTCGAGGGCTTCGTGGCCTTCGACGAACGGAGCAACCTCGTCTCGGTCCTTGTACATGTAGCCGCAGGTCGCCAGCTCGGGGAAGACGATGACGTCGGCGGGGAGGGACTCGGCCCATTCCTTCATCCGTTCCCAGTTCGGGGCTGTCTTTTGAAACGCGGGAGTGAATTGGACGAGGCTGACTCTCACGGAGATAAGCAAGGACGGGAACTTCTTAAACCGCACGGACCCCGGTCTCGTTTGGGCCAGGATGGCGGAAGGACCTTCTCGCAAAGGGCTAATAGGTCACCTCGCATCCCACGGCGAAATCGCGGCTCGCGGGGGAGAAGGACCGGTCACGATTCGCGGCCCTCTTGGCCCGGAAGCGACATGTCGCGGGCTCGGTCCCGCGGGCCGCAGGCGACGAAAGGAGGAGGCGTCGAATGGCGGAGACGTCCGTTGGTGCGGCCGAGAGGAGCGTTTTTGCGCGGAAGACGAGCGGGCTGGTCAAGGAGCTAGGCGCGTTCGAATCCTTTTCCATCAACCTGATTTCCCTGGGCCCTGGACCCGCCTACGGGCTGTTCCTCATCGTCCTGCTGTTCGTGAGCGGCGCGAATCTGCTGCAGGCGACGCTCCTCGCGGCCCTCGCGGGAATCCCGGTCGTCCTCGCGTACACGATCATGTCGATCGAGATGCCTCGTTCGGGCGGCGAGTACGTGTACGCGTCCCGCCTCTTGCATCCGTACTTCGGGTTCGTCGGAGGCCTCTCGCGGGTCCTGAACGCGATCATCTACGCCGCGATCCTCCCCTATTGGTTCGTCATCCTATCCCTGGGGCCGGGCCTCGCCAGCTGGGGGGCCGTCGCGGGAGACAGCGGGCTCGCCAATCTCGGGGGCACCCTCACGACGAACACCACCTGGATCGTCGCCATCGGAGAGATCCTCACGATCGCCCTCATGATCCTCTGGATCGTCATGAAGCCGCGGCTCGCCTTCCGCATCTTCTCCGCGCTCCTGTTCCTCGAACTCGCGGGCCTGATCGTGGCCCTGGGCCTCCTCCTCGCCGCGGGGCACACAGGGTTCGTCAACTCCGTGAATTCGTTCATGGCATCGCAGGGCTATTCCGGCAGCTACTATGCCGACGTATCCGCCTATGGAGCCGGGAACTTCGGTCCCTACGGCACGAACTTCACGAACACGTTGGTCTTCGTCCCGCTCGTCTTCGCCTTCTACTACATGTTCACGACCGCTCCGGCCTACATCGCCGGCGAGTTCCGACGCACCTCTCGGAGCATCTCCCTCGGCATGGCCATCTCCTTTGCGCTCTCCATCGCCTTTGCCGCCGCGATCATCTACGCGTTCGAGAGCGTCGTGGGAATGGACTTCCTCAACGGTTCGGTCGCGCTCTCGACCTATTTCTTAGGGGCCCCGACCGATCCGGCCCCCCTCCCGTTCGCGTCCGGCCTCACGGCCCTCCCGAACTTCGTGGCCGGGGGGAATTCGATCCTCTTGGCCATCATGTTCCTCGGATCGATCTCGTGGTACATCCTGTGGCTCATCCTCGGGCTGTACATCTTCTCGCGGTACGCGCTGAGCTTCTCGTTGGACCGCCTCTTCCCGAGGGTGCTGGGCAACGTCACCCGGAGGACCCATCAACCCTGGGCAGGGATCGTCGGCGTCTCGGCCATCGGGGCCATCCTCCTGCCGCTCGTGGTCCTCTACTACAACTCGGTGTACTTCCCCTTCATCTTCCTGCTGTTCTTCCTGCCGATGGTCACGGTCGCGTTGACCTCCCTGTCCCTCCTGCGGCTCGGACTCAAGAAGCGTCGTTTCTCCTACGTCGTCATCGGGGCGCTGTCCTTCGTCGTCACCGTCGTCTCGGCGTACCTGGTCTCCACGCTCCCGCTCCTGGGAGAGGCCGCCGGCTTCACCCTCTCCAACCAGACGACGAGCTACGTCACGATCGTCCTCATCTTCGTCGGGAGCGCGATCTGGTACTGGGGCGTCCGGTGGTTCCACCTCGGACGCCACGGCGTCGACATCTCGATGGCGTTCAAAGAACTGCCTCCGGACTGACGGGATCGTGGACGCGTGACCGAGCCGCTGGACGCTTCGGTCTCGCCCCGGTTCGCGCAGGTCGCCACCTTTGGGCGCCTCCCCTTGCAGCGGGACCTCGGGAATGCGGCGGCCGTGTTCCTCGGCATCCCATGGGACGACGCGACCTCGTACCGGAGCGGCGCGCGGGAAGGGCCGTCCGCAATCAGGACCGCGTCCCGGTTGGTCCGGCCGTACAACATGTTCGCCGACGTCTATCCGTTCCGCGTCCTCGACCTCGTGGACTATGGCGACATCGATCCGGTCCCCGGGTACACGGAGGACACGTTCCAGCGGATCCAGGGGGGCTTGGAGCCACTGTTCCGCGCGAGCGTCGTCCCGTTCGTGGCCGGCGGAGACCATTCGATCACCCTGCCGATTCTCCGGGCCTATCGCGCGGCGCGATCGGAGGGCGTAAGCCTCCTCCATTTCGACGCCCACTTCGACACCTGGGAATCTTACTGGGGGACGAAGCGGTACACGCACGGAACCTGGGTCAAGCGGGCGTACGAGGAGGGGCTCATCCGTAAGGGAGGCGTGTTTCAGGTGGGCATTCGGAGTTCCTTGTACTCCCGTGAAGACGTCACGGCGAACGGGGCCGTCGTCGATCGGACCTTCACCACCGAGGATGTCGACTCCGAAGGATACAAGCCCCTCATGGACCGGATCCTGCGCTCGGTGGCGGACTCACCGGTCTACGTCTCGGTGGACATCGACGTGCTGGACCCCGCCTACGCACCGGGGACCGGGACGCCGGAGTCCGGAGGGCTCACGAGCCGGGAGATGATCCACTTCGTCCGCGAACTCCATCGCGCCAACCTCGTGGGATTCGATCTGGTCGAGGTCGCACCGCAGTACGACCACACGGGCCAGGTGACGGCCCTCGCGGCCTCGAACCTGTTGTACGAAGGCATGTGCGCCTTGGCCCGTCGTCGGAAGCCGAAGGCCAAGGGCTAACGCACTTCGTCGACCGGTTCGTACCAAAGTTCCTTCGTGCCCCTCGCGCGCCGCTTCTCCCACCGCCTGGTCTTCGGACAATCCCGCAGGAACCGTTGGAATTCGACGATGCGACCTTGCACGAGATCTCGGACATCGGGGGCGATGGCGGGACGCTTGTCGAGGGCCATTCCGACCGCCGACAGGTTCGTCTCCGAATCGTACCACAGGCCCCAGTCGTTGCCGTAGAAACGCGCGAGGTACGCGCGATCGAGCTTGCCGAGAGGGACCGCCGCGACGAAGGAGGCGAGGTCGATGAGATCCTTGTCCGGAGGGGCATGAATCTGGACTTTCCCGAGAAAGAGGTCCTCTAGGGGGAGGGTGAGCCCGGGCAGGAGGCGGTCTCGGATCGGGATCTCGTGGTTGAACCGCAGTGTGTCGTAGAAGACGTCCACCTGGAATCGCGGGTGGTAGTAGATGTTTCGAAAGGCACCGAAGAGCGCGTTCGTCTCTCGGTCTTCGCGAAACCCGAGGTCCTTCACGAAGAGTCGGTAGACCGCCGAGGCATCCTTCTCGCGCGCCGCGAGATCGAGGTCCTTGAACGACACGCGCGGCGAAGTGGCGTCGCTGCGCCAGGCGTATAGATTCGATGCGATCGGGTCACTCCGCACCGCGAGGAAGATGCCGACACTTCCGCACACTTTGATGGCGACCCCTCGGGCATCGGCAGTTTTGAGCATCCTCTCGGTCTCGTTGAGGAATTCATCGACGGGCATGCGGACCTCCGTCATGATCCTCAACCGGTGACGAACAGATGGCTTGCGAGCTCCCCGTCGCGCAGGTCGAGGACAACCCCCTGCAGGTTCCCGCTAAAGTAGGCGCTCCCCGGATTCACGATCGGCGTTCGGCCGATGGAATCAATCCCCTTGCTCTCGTGGATGTGGCCGAAGAGCCCAAGGACGGGCTCGCGGTCCTCGACGAGACCGCGGACGGACGGCGAGCCCACGTGGTCCATGAGGACCTGTCCTCCGATCGTCTTTGGCTTCAGCTTCGGATCGAGTTGCGGCGCGAGATCGAGCGAGGTGCCTATCGGAGGCGCGTGGATGTCGAAGATCGTGCGAGCCGGATCGCCGATTTGACTCGAGGTCCGATCCAGCACCGCCCGCAGGTCGCTTTCCTCGAGATCTCGGGCGCAGTGCCATGGAGTCATGTTTGCATATCCGCAGCCGAAGATTTCGAACGGGCCCGCGCGGACGACGTTCCCCTCCGGCACGATTAGATTCGATGGCCCCTCCCTCCGGAGGAGATCCAACACGTCGTCCGTATCGTCGTTCCCGACGTTCATGACGATGGGAATCTTGCGCGGTGCGAGTCGCTCGTCGATCAACTTCAGCCAGGATCGCACGCGCTCGCGGCCGAGACGGAGCGTCAGTTCCTCCAGCTCCCTCGGCCGACCTTGCAGTTCGTCCCATCGCTCGGGCGAGACCGTGACCGAGTATCGGCCTTGGTCGGCGATCGCGCGCTGGACCCTGGGCAGCTCCGACGCGGGAAAGCGGACGAGGTTCTCGCCGTTCGGATACCAGTGATAGGAACCACCGTCGTCGAAGATGGGGACCAGGACCTTTCCGAGAATGTCCCCGCCGTACACGAGGAGATCGGGATGGTATGCGTCGACCGAATTCAGGAACTTGCGGAAGCACACCTCCGAGCCGTGCAAGTCGCTCACGAAGAACATTCGATGTGTGCCCACGCGGAAACCAAGCGCAATGGCGTGTCATATAGTTCACGGGGGCGGCCCGTGCTCCCGCAAGAGTTCATATTCCACACGAGGATACATCGGGCTCGCGGGCCGGTAGATCAGCTGGAAGATCGCTATCTTGGCATGGTAGAGGCCGTGGGTTCAAATCCCACCCGGTCCACTTTCCCTCGGTCCATACCTGCCTATTGCATGCTATAGAAACCCATAAGTACGTGCGTGCGCGTGTCCGCTTCGTGGCCGCAACTACGATCCAGCTCAGCCACGAAATGAAGAAAACCCTCGAAGGGATGAAGCTGCACCCCCGCGAGACCTACGAGGACGTCCTCGAGAGGCTCCTCGAGGATCTCCAAGAGCTGAACGAGCAAACCAAGAAGGAAATCGAGCAGGCCGTCCGCGATGTCAAGGCGGGCAAATACCGGACCCACCAGCAACTCAAGGATGAACTGGGTTTCTGATGGCCTTCGAGATCATCTGGTCCGAGCCGGCCATTCGTCAACTGAGGAAGCTCGATCGAACGGTCGCCCGCCGGATCTTCAATAAGGTCGGGGAACTCGCGGACAATCCCCATCGACTGGTCCAAAGGCTCGTGAGCTCTCCTTATTACCGGGTTCGAGTCGGGGACTATCGCGTAATCCTCGACATTCAGCAGCGTCTCCTGCGAATTCTCGTCCTCAAAGTAGGACACAGGGGATCGATCTACGACAGATAGGCGGGATGGAGTCGGTTTGAGATCGGACTTCGATTCTGGAGCCGGCGGTCCAAATTCGTCCCGATCTCCCTCATGAGGTGGCCGTCGGGCAGCTCAGAGAGGGACATCGCTGTTCGACCAACGGACCTCCTTCCGCGCCGATTGGATGGGCATGCCGGAGACCTCCTCTTCGACGGCTTCTTTGACGTCGGTTTCCAACGGTCGCCACATCCGCACCGTGACTCGGCCCACCTGACGACGCCACGTCCCAACAAGCTCACCGTTCACCAGGAGCGCACCCGGCCACACGGACTTGGGCCATAACTCGGATCGAGCTCGTGGCTCCGGCACGAGTAGTGCCCGGTCTGGGGACGCAAGATACGGGTCTCCGGCCGGCAGCAAGCGTACCGTTTCGACGGGCCCCGCGCGTTCCAAAGTAGATCGGTCGGCACGAAGAGCCCACCGATTCCGACCGCCGAGTTCAACCTCGGTCAGTTCCGTTTCGAGAGACCGAAAGGTCTGCTGCGCGTCCGAGAGCTCCCCGCGTGTGGTTGCACCAAAGGATCCGGCCCACCCGCCCGACCACCAGGCAAATTCCTCCGGCGTCGAAGGCCCGACCGACCGCAGGAACCGACGTGCGAGCTCGAGGCGAGCGGGTTCCGGCGCCTCGGTCGGAGGGTCGACCAGCCACCAGGATGTCGTGGCTCCATCCCACTCGATCCTCAACGAGCCCGTCATCGAGGCGATTCTCAATTCGCGGAAATTCACTCCGAGGGCTCGATCGGAAAGCGCCCGATCCGGCCGAATCTTTCGGATTCGGAAGGCGCGTTTCGCCTTTTCGGCGGCGGCTCGCACGGACGCTCCCAGGACGGGATCGCGAGGGAACCGACCTAGCGTAAACACGGCCACATCGTGTCGGGGTACGACATACACGGCACCGCGAGGGCCCCATAGTTGGGCGAACCGGGGATCCTTCCATGCGGATGGGGATACGTCTTTCACGCGCGCGTGGAGCGCCAACACGGCCGATCGCGGAGCGCTGTCTTGGAGTCCTGCGAACGCGGCCTCGACGAGCCGGCCCGGCGGTAGGCGCCGGTGCAGAAACGTCGCACGTTGCCGGAACGCAAGCACATTCTCGCGGGTGATTGAAGCGATGGCCATCGTAGGCGCTGGGCGCCTGAACGGGATCGGGGCCTTAAGCAACCCGTGCTCTCCCGAGGATTTCCCGGCCGAGATCGGCCCCCCGGCTCCTAACGCTGCATGACTCGACAAACGGCCCAGAGGTCCCTGGTCTCCGAGGCTTGAGAAAGGACATCCCGAACAGTCTTTCTCGAGGGGGTCGACCGGCCGTTTCAGCAAACGCTTAAGCGCACCGGCCGATTCGGGCGCACCTTCCTCCCAATCGATGTGAGAACATGGGAATGATTGAACTCAAGAGCCCCGAAGGCAAGGTCCCAGGATTCTTGTCCGTCCCGAAGAAAGGCAGCGGACCGGGCGTCCTGGTCCTCCACGCATGGTGGGGTTTGACGGATTTCTTCAAGGGCCTCTCCGACCGGCTCGCAAGCGCCGGGTTCGTCGCTTTTGCTCCCGACCTGTATCGCGGGGCGACCGCGTCAACGAGGGAGGAGGCGAAGAAGCTGCTCGCGAAACTCGACGACGAAAGAGCCCGCCGGGACGTTGTCGGGAGCGTGAGAGGCCTCCAGAGCCATCCGGCGGTGCGGGGAAAGAGGCTCGGTGTCGTTGGGCTGTCCCTCGGAGCGTTCTGGTCTCTTTGGTTGGCCCAGGAGCTCCCTGAGGATTTGGGTGCAATCGTCCTCTTCTACGGGACTCGAGAGGGCGACTACGATCAGACAAAGCTGTCGAAGGCACAGGCGGCCTTCCTCGGTCACTTTGCCGAGACCGACGAGTTTGAATCCGCCGCTTCGGTGCAGGGTCTCGAGAAGCTCCTCCGCACCCTTGGGAAGGACGTCACGTTCCACACGTACTCCGGGACGACACACTGGTTTTTCGAAAACGACCGACCGGACGCGTACAATGCTGGCGCGGCCAAGATCGCCTGGGAGAGAACGATTCGGTTTTTGACGACCCAGCTGCCCGGCGAACTCCGAGGTTGAGGTTCGGATCCCACCCGGTCCCCTTCATCACGAGGCCACATTGCAGTTCAAAGGGGAACATCGCCTGTTTCACCGACCCGATTTGACACGACTTTCTTTTATCATCGTAATGTGAATGACTTCAGCGTAGATTCTTCTAGGCTTGCGAAGTCGCAGATGCGGACGCCCGATGGCTCGCAAACCATTCGCTTCTTCACAACCCACCCACAACTCCGCCTCGCAGCGCGAAGCTCACCTCCTCCTGATTGGGGCGAGCTATCGGACGTGCAGCCTGGAGGACCGCGATCGGCTCCAGCGTAAGTCACGACACATCGTGGTTCCGACGAGTTCCGACCACCACGCACCTTGGTCCGACGTCGTCCTTCTCGCCACGTGCAATCGCGTCGAAGTCTACGTCCTCACCAAATCACCGAACCTTGTGTCGCACCGCATGCGAAAATCCCTCGGCGTTTCCAGTAACGATCAATCCCTGTATGTCTTGGACGCCGAGGATGCGGCGGCGCACCTCATCCGGGTTGCGAGCGGACTGGACTCGGTCGCGGAAGGCGAGCAGCAGGTGACCGAGCAGGTCCGAAACGCTCCCAAGCAACTCCCGTCCCGATCCGCGGACGAGCGTCCTCTTGAGGACCTCTTCTTGCGAGCGGCCAAGATTGCGCCTCGGATCCGCAGGCTGGCCGGAGTCCGTCCCGAAGACGCGTCGGCGAGTCACGCGGCCATTCGATTCCTGCAGGCCGCGGTGCCGGTGGAGAATCCAACCGTCGCCTTGATCGGGACCGGGAAGATGGCCCGCATTGCCGCGCAGGCACTCCGAGGACGTGCCCGGGTCGAAATTCTGAATCGAGATGTCGCGCGCGCCCGACAGTTGGCGAAAATCCTGAATGGCGAGGCGGTTCCGTTGAGGAAGCTATCCCAGGTCCTCGCCGAAGCCGACGTCGTGGTCGCCGCAACGGCATCTCAAGCTCCCCTCGTCACGGCTCGCGGCCTCCGTGCCGCCATGCATCGTAGGGACGGTCGACCGATCTGGTTGATCGATCTGGGATTCCCGCGAAACGTGGATCCGACGTGCCGAAGCCTCGCGGGCGTTCACCTCCTCGACCTGGACGGGCTGGCGCCATGGGGCCGATTTTCCTCTTCGCCAACGGCGCAAGCCCGGGTCGAAGCCCGGATTCGAGAGGAAGCGGAACGAATGGTCGAGTCGTTGCGACCGACCGCGTCCGCAGACGTCGCTTCCTTTCGAAAGACCGCGGAGGCCCTCCGACGACAGGAGGTTGCGGAGGCCTTGGGCCGTTTGCCCGAGCTCTCCAAGGAGGGGCAGACCGTCGTGGATCGGCTTGCGACCCGGCTCGTGAATCGCCTGTTGCACGCCCCCACTCGACACCTCTACGCCCTCCCGGAGGGCCGGCGCAAGGAACTGATCCGGGAGATGGTCTCGGGCCTCCAGGGAGGCTCCGGATGAACCCGCCCTTCCGGGTCGGTACCCGCGGGAGCCCCCTCGCACTGGCCCAGACGCAGGAGGTCGTGGACCGACTCCTCGCCGTACAGCCGGACGTACGAACCGAGACGGTCGTGATCCGCACGCAGGGCGACGAGTCCTATCGAGAGGACCTCGGCACGGCTCTCGACCGCAAGCGGGCTTTCACGAAGCGGCTTGAGGAGGCTCTGTTGGACGACCGAATCGATTTCGCGGTCCACAGCCTGAAGGATCTACCAACGGAAACGGTTGAAGGAGTTGTCATCGCGGCGATCCCACCGCGGGGAGATCCGAGAGACGCGTTTGTCGCTCGGGAGCACTTGACGCTCGAGGACTTAGGCCCGGGCGTCCGGGTCGGGACGAGCAGCCTCCGCCGACGCGCGCAACTGTTGTCCCGCTGGCCCGACCTCGAGGTCCGGGAACTCCACGGGAACGTTGGGACCCGCCTCGGCCGGCTCGATACGAGGGACTTCGATGCGGTCGTCGTCGCGGCCGCCGGACTCGGTCGTCTTCGCGTTGAGGATCGGCGGGTGACTCCTCTGCCGCCGGAAATCATGACCCCGGCTCCCGGTCAGGGGGCGCTCGCGGTTCAGGCGCGGACCGGAGATCGTCCCGTCCTGGAGCTCCTCTCCTCGATTGACCACCCGAGCACCCGGCGAACGACGGAGGCCGAGCGCGCCCTGAGCGCTCGCTTCGGGGTCGGATGCAATGTGCCGTTCGGGGCCCTCGCGACGGCGGAGGGCGGGATCTCGCTCCGGGCGGTGGTCGCCGACCGAGAGGGTCGGCGCGTCGTTCGGGCCGAGGAACAGGCGGTCGCCTCCCAATGGGACCGAGTCGTCGAATCGGTCTGGATGAAACTGGTTCAAGGCGGCGGCGATGAGCTGGTAACGGAGGAGGCATCGCCGTGAGACATCCTCTCGATGGCGCTACGGTTCTCGTGGCTGCCTCGGAAGATCTCGTCGAAAGACTCGCTCACGCGGTGCGAGAACACGGAGGTCGCGCAATCCCCTTCCCCACCGTTCGTGTGACGCCGCCTCCGGATTTAAGAAAGCTGGACCAGGGGCTTAGGATGTGGCACCGTCTGGACTGCGTCGTCTTTACGAGCGCCCAGGGCGTCGAAGCGGTTGTCGAGAGAGCGCAGTCTCTGGGCCTGGACCTTTCCCGGTTCGCGGGCACCGTCGCGGTGGTTGGGCCCGCGACAGGGGCCGCCGCGGAAGCGGCCGGCTTTCCCGCATCAATCCTCCCGGAGGAGTTCCTCACGGATGCGATTCCGAACGCGCTCGGCGACGTCCGCGGCCAGACGATTTTCCTGCCCCGTTCGCGCCTCGCGCGAAAGGGCCTTGCGGAAGAACTCCGGGCCCGGGGGGCGAAGGTCCTCGAAGCGGACGCCTACGATGCCGTGCCGGCGGAACCCGACCTCGCCTCCGTCCGGCGCGAGCGGAAGTTCGACTTCGTCCTGCTGACGAGCGCCTCCGCCGCGAACAACTTGGCAACCCTGCTGCCGGATGACCTGCGCAAGCGATTGATCGACGAAGCGGGCGCGGTGTGCATCGGCCCGATCGCCGCCGAGGCCGCACGCTCCTTGGGGTTCCGCGTGCGTGCCATCGCCCGGGAGCACACCGTGCCCGGCCTCGTTGAGTGCCTCCTCGAGGTCCAAGCCCATGGTTGAGCTCCCGCGTCCCCGACATCGACCTCGACGCCTTCGGAGGAGCCCGGCCCTCCGGGCTCTTGTTCGCGAGACGTCCGTCGAGCCAGCCCGGCTCGTACAACCGCTCTTCATCCGCGAAAATCGGAGAGCGGGAGCCCGCATTCCGTCCATGCCTGGAATTCGTCGCCTGACGGTGGACGAAGTTCCGGCCGAGACCAAGGAACTCCTCGGGCTGGACGTTTCCGCCGTCCTCTTGTTCGGTGTCCCTGCAGAGAAGGACCCGCTTGGACAGGGAGCGTACGACGAGGACGGAGTCGTCCAGACCGCGATCCGCAACATCAAGGAGGTCAATCCCGACATCGTCCTCATGTCGGACGTCTGCCTGTGCGGCTACACCGATCACGGGCATTGCGGGGTGATTCGAGGCGGGGGCGTTGACAACGACGCAACCGTCGAGCTCCTCGCGAAGACCGCCGTGAGCCATGCGCGTGCCGGTGTGGACATCGTCGCTCCGAGTGCGATGATGGATGGGCAGGTGGCGGGAGTCCGGGCGGCGCTCGACCGGGAGGGGTTCGAGGACACGGCGATCCTCGCGTATGCGGCGAAGCACGCCTCCGCGTTTTACGGTCCTTTCCGGGACGCGGCGGATTCCGCTCCTCGGTTCGGGGACCGCCGCGGCTATCAGAAGGATCCTGCCAATCTCCGCGAATCGCTTCGCGAGATCGCCCTCGACCTGGAAGAGGGAGCGGACATCGTGATGGTGAAACCGGCGCTTCCCTACTTGGACGTGATCCGAGCGGCCCGCGAACGCTTCGACGCGCCGCTCGCGGCGTATGCGGTCAGCGGCGAGTATGCCATGATCAAAGCGGCCGCGGACCGGGGATGGATCGATGAACGGGCCGTCGTCGAGGAGACTCTGACGGCAATCCGCCGCGCCGGGGCGGACTTCATCTTGACGTATCACGCGAAGGACTTTGCGCGCTGGCGGGAAGAGGGATCGGCATGACGGAGCTTCTTGGGGACGGGAGCGCCCGCGAATCGGAGGACGACAACGAGCCACGGGAGTTCCTGAAGTATACGTTCTACAAGGTCCGTCCCGAATGGCGGCTCCTTGCCGCCGATACGAAGAAACAACAAAAGGCCGAGTTCTCGGCGCTCGTCCACGACCTCGAGGATGAAGTCAGCCTTCGGTGCTATGCCCTCCAGGGGATCCGAGCCGATACGGATTTCATGATCTGGGCTATCGACCCGAAGCTCGAAACCTTCCGCGAGATGGCCCGTCGCATTGCGTCGACCGAGTTAGGGCACCAGGTGGACACCGCGTATGCCTATCTCGCCGCGAGCAAGCGTTCCCAGTACTTGGGTGGCCACGCCCATCCGGGGCAGGAGGGGCTCGTGACGAAGCCCGAACCGCTCGGGAGTCGATACTTGTTCGTCTATCCGTTCGTCAAGAAGCGCGAGTGGTACTCGGTCCCATTCGAGGAGCGGCAGAGGATCATGCGGGACCATTTCCGCATCGGACACCGATATCCGACCGTCAAGATCCACACCGCGTATTCGTTCGGCCTCGACGATCAGGAATTTGTCCTCTCGTTCGAGGCCGACGATCCTCTCGAGTTCCTCGACCTCGTCATGGAACTCCGTTCGAGCGAGGCGAGCAGATACACCGAGCGGGAGACACCGATCTTCACCTGCATCCTCTCGACGCCGGAACAGATGCTCGACGCCTTGGGGATCTGAGATGAGTTCGGATCGTGCCGGCGGGCCACCGGCTCCGAGGTCAGAAGGACTCTTCGAACGCGCCCAACGGAGCTTGGTCGGCGGCGTCGACAGCCCCGTGCGCGCTTTCCGGTCCGTCGGAGGCGCACCGCGATTTCTCGTCCGAGGGAAAGGGGCCTACATCTGGGACGCGGATCGGCGGAAGTATGTGGACTATTGCATGTCTTGGGGAGCCCTGCTATTCGGCCACGCGGATCCAGCGATTGTCCGTGCGGTTCGAGACGCGGCGGGACGGGGCACGAGCTTCGGGGCCGCCACGGAAGCGGAAGTCCGATTGGCCGAGGAAGTGAAGAAACGCTTCCGAAGCATCGACCTGCTCCGTTTCGTGAGCTCGGGGACAGAGGCAACGATGTCCGCCGTGCGGGTGGCCCGCGGTTTCACCGGCCGGGACAAGATCGTCGTGTTCGGGGGAGCCTATCATGGACATGCGGACGCGCTCCTCGTCAAAGCGGGGTCCGGCGTCGCGGCTGCGGAGTTGTCGGCCTCCGCGGGCGTCCCCCAAAGCGCGGTGCGGGACACGCTGGTGGCCGAGTACAACGACGTCGACTCAGTCGAGGATATCTTCCGAACCCACCCAAACGAAATTGCAGCAGTCCTCGTCGAGCCCGTCGCCGCGAACATGGGACTCGTCCCTCCGGAACGCGGCTTCCTCAGCGACCTCCGACGAATCACCCGGGACTTCGATAGCTTACTCGTGTTCGACGAAGTCGTCACGGGATTCCGGGTCGCGCCGGGCGGGGCCCAGGAGAAGTACGGGGTGACGCCGGACTTGACCTGCCTCGGCAAGATCCTCGGCCACGGTTTGCCGGTCGGCGCCTACGGCGGACGGCGGGAGATCATGGAACGGGTCGCTCCCCTCGGACCGGTGTACCAGGCCGGGACCCTCTCGGGCAATCCCCTTGCGATGGCCGCGGGTCTCGCGACCATGCGGGGGCTCCGACCGGACCTGTTCCGGCGGCTGGAGGAAGGGAGCGCTCGAGTTGCGGCGGGTTTGCGAGACGCCGCGTCCGAGGCCGCGGTGGACTTCCAGGTGCCCCGGGTTGGATCGATGCTGGGACTTTTCTTCCGGCCGGATCCGGTGCGGAACTTTGGGGACGCACGGGCGAGCGATGTTCGCGACTACCGCACCTTCTTCTGGTCGCTCCTGACGCGGGGGGTTTACCTCCCGCCCGCTCCGTTCGAGACGTTGTTCCTCTCTTCGACGCACGAAGGAAACGAAATCGAGCGCACGATCGAGGCCGCCTCGGCCGCGTTCGCGGAGGTCCGGAACTCGTGAAGGACCGCTTCCTCCGTGCGTGTTGGCGAGAGCCGGTAGACCGAACGCCCGTCTGGTTCATGCGTCAAGCGGGTCGGTCCTCGCCCGCGTATCGCGCGATCCGGGAAAAGCACGGAATCCTCGAAATTGCGAAATCACCGGATTTGGCCACGGAGGTCACCCTTCAGCCTCTACGGGAGCTGGGGGTGGACGCCGCGATTCTCTTCGCGGACCTCCTATTACCCCTGGAGGCGATGGGGATGCGAGTGCGAATCGACGGCGGGGAGGGGCCCGTCGTCGAGCCCCCGCTCCGGACGCCGGAGGACGTCGACCGACTCCGCCCCCTCGAACCGACGAAAGGCTTGCCTTTCATCTTCGAGACGATTCGCCGTTTGCGGGCCAAGGCCGGGGTCCCGCTCATTGGATTCGCGGGGGCGCCCTTCACGATGGCGAGTTACCTGATCGAAGGGGGGGCCTCGAAGGACTTCTCCGCGACGAAGACGTTCATGGCGTCTCACCCGGACGCGTGGCGTCAGCTGATGGGTCGACTCGTCGATGGGGTCGGCGCGTTTCTAAGGGAGCAGGTCAAGGCCGGCGTTCAGGCGATTCAAGTCTTCGACAGCTGGGCGGGGGCCGTTGGGAAGGAGGGCTACCAGGCGAACGTACTCCCATACAGCCGGAAACTTTTCGATGAGATCCGAGAGACCGGCGTCCCACTCATTCACTTTGGGACCGGCACGGCCGATTTCCTAGAGTCTTTCACCGCGGCGGGAGGAGACCTGATCGGGGTCGACTGGCGCATTCCGATCGACGCCGCGTGGCAGCGGATCGGAGCGGAACACGGGATCCAGGGGAATCTGGATCCTACGGCCCTCGTCCGCGGTCCCGATATCTGGAGGCCCGCGGCGACGGACATTCTGCGCCGCGCCGCGCGGCGCCCCGGCCATGTGTTCAACTTGGGACACGGCGTCCTGCCGCAGACCCAACAGGAGGACCTGCGAGGCCTCGTGAACTTCGTCCACGAATCGAGTCGAATCTGAGGAGGACACCAAGGATGGTCGACGATCACAAGCGGATTGGCGTCCTGTTGACGGCGGTGGGAGGTCCGGCGTCGCTCGACGAGGTCGGTCCGTTCCTGCTCGATATCCGGGGGGGACGGCCGACGAGCCAGGAACTCATCGACGAATTCCGGGAGCGGTACCGTCAGATCGGAGGAAAATCCCCCCTCCTCGAGATTTCACAAGCTCAGGCGACCACCCTTGAACGCCGCCTCAACGGCGGCGATGGCCCCTACCGCTGTCGGGTGGGGATGCGGAATTGGCGACCCTACATCCGTGACGTCCTTCCCGAGCTCGTCGAGGAAGGCCTCGGCCGGCTCGTCATCTTGCCCTTGACGCCCTACTACTCCCGTCGGAGCGTAGGGGCGTACTTCGCCGCGGTCAAGGACGTCCTTCGGACCCTCGCCGAGCCACCTGACGTCGCGTACGTTGAAAGCTGGAACACCGAACCCGCGCTCGCGGGGATGTTTGCTTCGAAAATCCGAGCCGGTCTCGAGCGGCTCGCGGCCCAAGGATATCGCGACCCGGTCGTGGTCTTCACCGCCCACAGCCTCCCGAAGAAGCTCATGGAGGAAGGGGACCCCTATGAACGGGAACTGGCCGAAACTATGGATTCGGTCCTCCATCGCCTCGGGCCCCTCCGGACACGGATGGCGTGGCAGAGCGCCGGCCGAACCGGAGAAGCGTGGCTGGGCCCCGGCCTTGAGGAGGTCCTCGAGGAACTTGCCAATACGCGAGAGGAGGCCGTCCTCGTCGTTCCGTTCGGATTCATCTCCGACCACTTAGAGATCCTCTACGACGTGGACCTCGAGGCGAAGGAGTTCGCCAAAGACCGGGGCATGCACCTCGAGCGCACGGACTCCCCGAACACAGATGTCGAATTCATCGAAGCGATGGCGAGTGCCGTTCGCTCGGTCGCTCCTCCACCCTCGGGTTGGACCTCGCCTGCCGCCCACCCTTCCCACCTGAAAAAGCTGGGGATCTTGGGACTCGACGCTCAGGAGTTCCGAGGCCCTCGCTGATTGCGCGTCGGCCAGCTGAGGTTCGTGTTCGGGGTCAAATCCCACCCGGTCCCCTTTCGGACCTGGCGGCGGACGGTGGTGTCCTGGCGGCCCCCGGCAACGAGGGCGAGCACCGCGCGAACGTAGGGATAAATATAGCGAACAAGGTCGGTGTCTCCATGCCGGGATGGAAAGCGGCTCCTCCGAAGGATGACCACGGGTATCTCGACCTGATGTCCAGGGCGATCTTCAGCGCGGGCTTGAATTGGCGAATGATTGAGAAAAAGTGGCCCCACTTTCGAAAGGCGTTTCGTGATTTCTCACCGGAGAAGGTCGCGCGGCTATCGGAGCGCGACATCCGGGCGTTGATGCAGGATTCGGGAATCGTCCGGAACGAAAAGAAAATCCGTGCGACGGTCGAGAACGCCAGGACGATTTTGGACTTGGCGAAGGAGCACGGTTCTCTGAAGGGGTACATCGCCGGTTTCGGGAGGCGCGAAGGGAAGCTGCTGGAGGATCTCCAATACAAGTTCAAGCACATGGGCCCTGCGACCGCGAGGGTATTCCTCTGGTCGGTCGGATTTCCGCTCACTCCTAACGAGGAGGAGAAGCGGTGGATGAAGGGGCATCCGGAGCACGACTAGCGCCAAACCTAGCCTGCAGTCTCGTCACGTTCTCGAATCAACTAGCGATAACCGCGTACTTGGAAAGGCCCGCGGGTCAAAGCGACCGCCTGCAACGTAGGCTAGTGTGAACGAATGTCGAGCGCGTGCTCCATCGTGTGGTGGTAGTGCTCCGGCGGCATCAGGCTCAAACAAGCGCGTTCCACGACCTCGCTCAGCGCCGGATGGATGTGCATGCCCTCGCGCACGGGATCGACGCTCCGGTCCTTCGTGTACATGAGGTTGATCAGCTCTTGAATGAGGACGGATGCCTCCGGTCCGACGATGTGGGCGCCGAGGATCGCGTGTCCCCGACGGTCGACCACGACCTTGACGAAATAGTCCTTCAGGTCCATCGCCTCGCCCTTCGCGGTGTCTTGGTACTGGTAGAAGCCAATCAGGACATTCGCGGCCCCGAACTGCTGGACGGCCTCCGCTTCCTTCAGGCCGACGCTCGCGACCTCGGGATCGGTGAACACGGCATGCGGGACCGCATGGTAGTCCACCTTCCGTTTCTCTCCCCCGAGGATGTTGTAGTACAGGATCTGCGCGTCGTAGTTCGCCTTGTGCTTGAAGGGGAATTTTCCGGTCGCATCACCTAACGCCCATACGTTCGGTTGGGACGTCGCGAGGTACTCGTCCGTCACGATCCAGCCGTTCACATCGGTCTTGATCCCTGCGCGTTCAGGATGGAGGATCCGGACCGGGCCGCGGCCTGCGGCCACGAGAATTTCATCGGCCATGACTACGGTTTCTTTCTTCGTCGCCCGATCCCGCGCTCGAAGGCGCTTCCCTTCGCCCGTTCGGGTCACCTCGCCGACCTCGTAGTTCGTCTCGATCCGCATGACCTCGCTCAGGTGCGTTCGGGCGACTCGGGAGATTTCGGGCTCCTCCTCCGGGAGGAACTGGGGATTCCTCCCGAGGATCGTGACGGCCGCCCCCATCGCGGCCAGGAAGAATCCGTACTCCGCGGCGATATACCCGCCTCCGATCACCGCGACGCGCGGGGGAAGCTTTCGAATTCCCAGGACCGTGTCGCTCGTGAGGTAGCCGGCCTCCACGAGGCCTGGAATCTCAGGGACAATCGGTTCCGAGCCGGCGCCGAGGAGGATCTTGGATCCCCTGATCTCGGTGCCGTCGACGCGCATCGTGTAAGGCGCCATGAATTCCGCGGGCGCATGGAAGTAGTCGAGGTTCTTGGAACTCGACAGCCCCTTGCGGATCTGGTCGATGTCCTTGTGAATCAGGGCATGCATGCGCTCCATCACCTTGACGAAGTCGACGGACCGCAGTTCGACATCGAGTCCGAAGCCGCGGGCCCTCCGGATCGTCCGGACGAGTTCCGCGGGGTAGAGCAAGATCTTGGAAGGGATGCACCCGCGGGTCAGGCAGATCCCGCCCGGCTCGTCCCTGTCGATGACCGCGACCTTGATCCGAGGATTCGCTTCGATCATGGCCTCAACGACCGCCATGACCGATCCGGTGCCCACCGCAATGACGTCGTATTCTCTCATTCGCTCCCCTGGGCCCGAGGCCACAGGGAGCCGTTAATGCCTTCGGTGCACTGCACGATGTCGTCCTCAGAATATACGAATCGCCGTGATGGGAGCTGGAGGCGTCGTGGAACGCGGAAGCGACTCGATGTTGATGCCTTGACCGTCGCGGTGGTGAGGCTTGGAGCGAGACACGGGTTGTCCACGCCTGTCAATTCGTTCATTCATGATCTGTTGAAGCTTTAGGACGAAGAGTGTCGAAGGCGGCCGGCAACGCCGCATGTTCGAGACAAGACGGATTGAACGCAGCCGGATGAGGTGCGGAGTCCTATCTGCGCCCGACGGGCCTCACCGCATGGCGAAACGCTTTAGGCGGGGCATGTGTCCGGGGCGCGAGGCACTCTGTGGGGCGAGCTAGGACCTTCATATGGCCCATCGTTTGGGTGCTCGCGGTGACAGTGTCCCTCGGCATCGCAGGCCCGACCACCGCGGCCCTTCAGAAGCCGACCTATTCGACGGGCGATCACTGGATCTACATCACGACCGCGTCGATTTCCTCGTTCCCGGGCCTGAACTCCAGCCAAGGCAGCGGCCAATTCGGGCTCGTCGGTCAGGTCGAGGTTCGCGTGATCGGTCCCGCGGAAGTGCCGCGAGGGAACACGTCGGTGCACACGGTCCAGGTCCTCACGCGCGCGACGGGATTCCTCAACGGGACGTTCCGGACGCCCGGTTTCGGGCCCGCGGACATCACCGGGACCTTCACGACGGATATGACCGAGTTCTGGGAAAATCAAGCCTACCTCCCGATCGCATCGACCGGGACGACGTCCTACGTTGCCCATGTGACGTACATCCTCCCGACGGACCTCGTCGTCAATTTCCGCGCGAACGCGACGACGTCGATTTCAGCGGTGCCGACCTTCGATCTCGACGTGGGACAGCATGCCTCGGCGAATCTGGTCACCCACGTCGACCTGAACTCGACCTTCACCTTCTTCGGGCAGACGAGGAGCCAGAGGAACGCGACCGACCTGTCGTCGACGTGGCAGCGCGACGTGCTCTCTCGGGAAAACGTGACGGTGGAAGCGGGCACCTTCTCCTCCTACCGGCTGAATCAGACGGCCGCGGGATTCTCAGGGCTTCCCCTCGGGATCTCGGCGGGCAACGAGACGGCCTTCTTCTCGAACGACGTCGGGTATTACACGAAACGCGAGGCCTACGAGAACGGCAGCCGCGTCGGGGAGACGCGACTGAAGTCTTACTCGTTCGGATCGGCGCCGCCCTCTTGGCTCGGTACCTGGGGCCTCCCTCTACTTGTCATCGCGGTCGTGGCGGGGACTCTTCTCGCGATCGTCTTCTGGCGACGCCGAAAGTCTCGAATCCGACAACGGGCATCGCCGCCGGCCCCGGCCGATGCTCCGGGGTCCGGGGGAGGGAACGATCGTGCTCGTTGAGACCAAGAACCTCACGAAGGTCTTCGGCGAGGTCCGCGCCGTCGACGACCTCACCGTCGCGATCCCGGAGGGAGCGATCGGACTCGTCGGCCCAAACGGCGCCGGCAAGACGACGTTCCTCCGGCTGCTCCTGAGCCTCCTCCAGCCCACCGCGGGGACTGCGAAGGTCCTCGGCCGCGACATCCTCGACGGCGTGCCGTTGCGCGAGCGCATCGGCTACATGCCCGAGCATGATTGTCTGATCCCGGACATGACGGGCGTCGGGCTCGTCGCCTTCATGGGCCGCGTGAGCGGGCTCGACGCCGACAGCGCGATCGGTCGCGCGCACGACGTGCTGCAGTTCGTCGGGGTCGAAGAAGAACGCTACCGCAAAGTCGCCGAATACTCGACAGGCATGAAGCAGAAGGTGAAGCTCGCCCAATCGATGGTTCACGACCCGCAGTTGTACATCTTCGATGAGCCCACCACCGGCCTGGACCCGCGAGGCCGGACGGAAATGCTCGACCTGGTGCGCGCGATCGCGAGCTCGCCGGGCCGTAACGTCATCTTGTCGAGCCACCTCCTGCCCGACGTCGAGACAATCTGCAAATACGTCGTGATCTTGGATGGCGGGCATCAAATCGCCGCGGGGGACTTACACGATCTCCTGACCGGTGCCGCGGACCGACTCCGGATCGACATCCGCGGCGACCACGAGGCCTTTGCCCAACGGCTCCGGGAGACGGGCTTTGAGGCGGAAGCGGGCCCGACCGGCGTCCACGTGGGACGGCGACCTGGGGTCGAGGCCGAGGTCTTCCAGGCCGCGAGGGCCCTCGGGGCCGAGGTCCGGTACATGGGCCGGGAGATCCGGAGTCTCGAGGAATTCTTCCTCGAACTCGTCGCCCGGAACGAAGGGAAAGGTGCGTAGATGTCGATCTCGCTCCCGACCTACACGCGCCGCGAGATGCCCCTCCTCGGGCGGCGGCATCGCGTCCGCGCGATCATCACGACCGGGCTCCGTCGGGAATTCAAGCGCCCCGCGGTCCTCGTCGTCATCGGGATCGGCGTCGGCGTCACGATCATCACTTCCATCGTCGTCGTCCTCTTCGCGGGCGTGTTCCTCCAGGGCCAGCCGCTCGACCTGAGCTTCTTCTTCACGCCCGCGTCGAACGGTGCGATCCTCTTCTTCGTGACGCTGATGGCCTCCGTCGTCGGGTCCGCGCTGATCGCGGACGATCTCCAGTCGATGGCCTTGACGCTCTACCTGAGCCGACCGATCACGGAAGGGGACTACCTCGCCGCGAAAGCGGCGATCCTCGCCCCGATGATCTCGATGATCGCGGTCTTCCCGCTCGTCCTCACGCCCCTCGTCGCGGCCCTCCTCGGCTCGTTCTCCTGGACGATCGCACTCGAGGCCATTGGCCTCTCGTTCTTGATCGGCTCCCTCTTCACCGCGTTCTACACCGCCGCGACGTTGGCCCTCTCGAGCCTCACCCGTCGCAAGAGCTACGCGGCCGCGGGGGTCTTCGCCCTGACCTTCGGTCTGACCATCCCGGCGGAGATCCTCGCAGGCCCGCCTTTCAACAATCCAGCGGTGCTCTACGCATCGCCGTGGGAAAACTACCTCGCGGTGGCCCGCGCGGCCTTTGGCGCAACGGGCGCGCCGATCGATTGGCGTTGGTCCCTCGCGATCCTGCTCGCGGCCACGGCGATCGCGGCCCTCGCCACCTACCTCCGGATGAAGTTCGTCGAGGTGGTGTCCGGATGACCGGTGTCGTCGAGGCGGCGGGCATCTCGAAGTGGTACGGCGAGGTCCTCGGCCTCAACGGCTTTTCGGCCTCGTTCGGCCCCGGCATCACGGGCCTCGTCGGTCCGAATGGCGCCGGCAAGAGCACGTTGTTCAAGCTCCTCATCGGCCAGCTGCATCCGGACCAGGGGACCTTGCGGCTCCTGGGCGAGAATCCGTGGAACAACGTCCCGGTGAAGAGGCGCCTCGGCTACTGCCCCGAGCACAACACGCTCTACGGCTGGCTCACCGGGCAGCAGTTCGTGGAAGCCCTCCTGCGACTCGACGGGATGCCGCGTTCGCAGGCCGAAAAGGCCGCGGAAGACGCCCTGAAGCTCGTCGGTCTCTCGAGCGCGGCGCAGCGTCCCACCCGGACCTATAGCCGCGGGATGCGCCAACGAGCGAAACTCGCCCAGGCGCTCGCCCACCGACCGGAGATCCTGATCCTCGACGAGCCGCTCTCGGGCGCCGACCCGCTGGCCCGGGTCCAGATCCTCCGGACGATCTCGGAATTCGCGAAGGCCGGCGGTCACGTCCTCATGTCGACCCATGTGCTCTACGAGATCGAGCGCGTCACCAACAACATCGTCCTCATCAACAACGGCAAGGCGATCGCATCGGGTGACATCCGCTCGATCCGTGCCTTGATCGACGAACATCCGCACGCCGTGCGCCTTGAGACGCCGCAGCCGCGACAGCTCGCCCAGGCCCTCGCGCGGATGGACCATATCGTCTCGCTCGAGATTCCCGAAGACGAGGCCCTGCTCGTCCGGACTCGCAAGCCCGATGCCTTCTACCGCGAGCTCCCCGCGATCGTGGCGGATACCCGGCTGGAGGTCCGTGGCCTCGAAAGCCCGGACGATAGCCTCGACGCGGTCTTCCGATATCTGGTGGGGTGATCGGACGGGCCTCGCGGAAGCGGTTCGCAAGGTCTGGGTCGTCACCGGCCTGACCTTGCGGTATTTGTTGGGGACGCGACGGATCATCGCGATGGCCCTGCTCTCCGCGGTGCCACTCATTCTCGCGGTGGGACTGGCGGCGGCTCGCGTCGCAAGTTTCGACGTCCTGCAGCTCTTCCAAGCCGTGATGGTGCCGCTCTTCCTCCAGGTCGTCCTCATCTTCGTGACGTTGGTGAACGCGACCTCCCTCATTCGGGAGGAAATCGACGACAACACGCTTCCGTTCCTCCTGACCCGCCCGATCTCGAAGCCTGCGATCGCGACGTACAAGTATCTCGGCTACCTCGCCGCGGTCCTCATCCTGCTGGTCCCACCGCTGGTCGTGGCGTACGGCGTGACCGAGGCGTACGGCGGGCTTTCGTTCACCACCGACCTCGACGTGTTGGGAGGGTTCCTCCTCGTAACGGTCCTCGGGAGTGCAGCCTACGGGGGCCTCTTCCTTTTCATCTCGGTCCTCGTCCGCAAGCCGCTCGCGGTCGGCCTGCTCATCGGCTTCGTCTGGGAGTCGATCGTGGGATCGATTCCGGGGGACGTCCCGAAACTCAGCGTCATCCACTACCTGCGGACGATCTTGAAAGGGACGATCACGGTCAGTCCCCTCGCCGGATACCGCACGGACCTTTCCGTCGCGACGGCCGTCGGCATCCTCATCGCGTTTTCGATCGCGATGGTCATCCTCACGATCGCAGTCTTCCAACAGATGGAGTTCCGTCAGAAGGCGTGACCCCTCTTTCGGAGCGGTCTGCGGATTCACAGTGCTCCCAATGAGATATATGGTCTATAGTCTTTATATTGTATTATCACATATATTCTTAAATAGTTAGTATGGTATACGACTCAACTGGATGAGGGAAGACATATTGGGTCCCCTGCGAGCGGAGTTGCTCACCCGCAGCGCCCTCGATTCCCTGCCCGAGGGCGTTTGGAAGCGCACCGGGGCACTCAACACATGGGGCACGAACGCGATCGAGGGGAACACCCTGAGTCGCACCGACGTAGAAAGAATCCTCCTGGAGCAGAAATCCGTCGGGAACCGTCACCTTTCCGATGTGCTGGAGACGATCCAGCATGCAGCGGCCTTTGCAAATCTCCTCGAGCGGAGGAGGGACCCGATCCGGCTCACCACGGTGTTGGAGCTGCATGAGGAAGTGTTCCGCGGCATCAAGGCGGACGCCGGTCAGTGGCGGCGGGTCAACGTCCGGATCGGGGGCATGAAGCGTGCGCCTCCTCGAATGGAAAGGATCCTGCACATGATGTCGACGTGGGAAGAGGAGTACAAAGAGCGAGACATGCACGGAGAGGATCCGTTCAGCCTCGGCGCCTGGATGCATTTCGACTTCGAGTCCGTTCATCCCTTCAGCGACGGCAACGGTCGAGTGGGACGGTTGCTCCTCAACCTGCATTTCCTCAAACACGGTTGGCCTCCGGTCCATATCCTCCCGCCGGACCGAGACCGCTACCTCCGCGCTCTCGTGCGGGGACACGACGGCAACCTCTCCGACTTAGAGGGTTTCCTCGTCGTGGCCATGGCCCGTTCCTTGCTCGACCTCCTGGATCAGGTCGGCACCCGCGAGGATGAACTCAAACCTCTGAACGCCCTCTCTAAACACTCGCCGTACTCGGCCAAGTATCTGAGTTTGCGCGCGAGCCAGGAGGAGCTCCCGGCTCTCAAGGCATCGGGAGATTGGCGCTCGAGTGAACGCGCCCTTCAGGCCTACCGCCACCTCGTCGGCCGGACTACGAACCGACCGGGTCGGCCAGCCAAGGGCACCGGTTGAGGTTCGAATCCCGCCCGCTCGACTTTTTCGTCACTAGGACTGCGCTCTCCTCGGGGCCTCTCGGCTTGATTCGGGCATCCGTCCGATTCCACTCACCAAGGGATTCAAAAACACAGGTGGGCCACGGAGTCTTCACCGGCGGGAGGTGGATGCCACTGCCGTCGTGGCGAGCCTGGCCAGATCCTCTTTATCTTTCGAGGGTTAGCCCACGACGAAAAGCTGCTGCACGTGGGTGTTCCAGATGAAATCGTTGAAGTTCGCGATGTACTCGCACGCGAGCCAGACCTCCCGCGGATCGCTGTACGACGGACTGGCATCGCAGTAGTCTCCATACCGACCCCCCTGTTCCGTGTCCTTCCCCGGCACGACAACCGTCGGCGGCTCGAGGACCCCCTTCGTCTGAGAGGCCAGTTTCAGCGTCACTGCCATGCTCGGATCCGTCGTCAAGGATGAGAAGGCATACGTCAGCGTCAGGTCGCCCGCGGGATCCAACGTAATCCCGGGAAAGTAGACGTCCTCGTCCTTTCCGCTGCTGAAATCAAAATCTTGTGCGACGGCGTACGTGCCGCTCGTTGTCGTGACCTCAATGAGTCGGATGCAGCTGCGAAGGCTCGATCCCCCTGGGACGGTGCAGCCCGCGTTCGCGCCCCACCACGTGACGTCGTCCTGATAGACGCCTGTCGTGATGCGACCGTCATTCGTTTCCAACGACTGAGGCATGCCTGGCTGATCGCCGAACGGCGGGCCGGCCATGGGGCGAATGGTCAGGTTCGTGATCGAGACCGTGGCCTGCGGGGGCGTCCCATCCACCGCGAAGAAATTCAGGGTGTCGACGCCGCTCTCGCCGTGGGACGGCGGGAACACGCCGGCCATGTATTCCGTGGGCGAAGGCCCGTACGAGTGGGCGGGATGAATCGATGCCATGTTTCCGAAGGGCCCGAACGTCTGGAAGGTCACGGAGCAAAAGAGGCCCGCCGGATTCGTACAGCCCACTTGCTCGAGCGCGAGCTTGTCGAGAACCCAGAAGTACGCGCCCGTGAATCCGTCGACTACGAAAGCGCTGTAAAGGAACTGGTTCGTGCTAATCACGACCACGTGGTCGTTCACCCCGAGGAACGGCTGGTCCGCGAGGTTGAGAGGAAGCGGGTTCGGTATGACGTACTCGAACCAACTGCCGCTCGGGTCGCTCGTCTGCGACACGCCCAGGTAAATTTGGCTTGACACATCCGGTTGCTGGGTGTTCAGCGCGCCACATGTGACGCTGAGGATCGAGGTGAACCATCGCTGGGTGCCGTTGTCGAAGTAGACCTGCGGATCGGTGAGGAAGCAACCCGCACCCGAAGGGACCGTGAAGAAGTCCGTCAGGGTGAAGAACTTCACGACCTGCCCGCTCGTCGTCCAAATCTTCCCGGCCGTGTTCACCTCTTCCATCACGAATTGCGAGCTCGCGGACATCGTCACGTCGGGCGGGAGGCATCCGAAGGGGCTATTGTTCGTGCCGAAGACGGGCTGGAAGCAGGCGCTTTCCGCCCCGTTGATCCCCTCCAAGCCGAGGCCCGTTTGGTACTGCTTCTTTCCCGAGGGCAGGGTCGCCGTATTCGGCCCGGAACCGGGATTCTTCCCATGCGGTGAAGCTTGCGAGGCGGTCCCCGGGTTCGCCGGGCCCACGGTCTCGGGGGGAGTAATGACGGCGGTCACCGGGACAGAGCCCAAGAGACTGGACGGCAGTGACACTGCGGATGCATGGAGGACGAGACCATTCGATCTAGGGACAGATGCGGCGGCGGTTCCATCGAAGACCCCGAATCCGTAGAGTACGACCCCGTTCCCGATTGCGGTCATCAGGAGCACGGAAACGACCAGCGAACCGGAAAAATCCAAAGTGCGGAGCCGCAGGCAAGACCATTCAACACGCGTCGGAATCGCGAGAGCCATCGACCCAACCCCCAATCCATTATGCGCATCGGCGCCTTAATCCGAGGAGTGTCATTCGGGTTACTTGCCTACCGCCTGGATAGACTGTCTCCTTCCGCGGAACGACCCGCTCGGGCGATTTCGACGGGTTCGTAAGACCATGTATGCGGCGGGTTTCGGGTCAGGCCTCGACGCCGAAATGGTGAAGAACGAGGCTTGCTTCGAGGGGGCGTGATCGTCGTAATTGGCGCCACCGGTCACATCGGGGCCGAACTTATCTCAATCCTGTCAAGGGAAGGCGTGGCTGCCATCGCCGTGACCCGCGATGAGCGGAGGACGCCATTCCTGCCCGGCATACAATGGATGACGGCTGACTTGGCCGAGCCCGCTTCGACCGAGCGGGTGCTCCGAGGGGTACGCGACCTGTTCCTGCTGACGCCGAACGGGGAGAATCTGGCCGACCTTCAGATCGGCGCGATTCGCGCCGCCCGGGGAGCCGGCGTGGAGCGGATCGTGAAGCTTTCGGCCCTCGGCGCATCGGACCACTCTCAGTCTCCCATCGGAAGGGCCCACTATCAAGCGGAGACCGAGTTGCTCAACTCCGGCTTAAAGTGGACAATCCTTCGCCCCCATGTGTTCATGCAGAATCTACTCGAACAGGCACCGACGATCGTAAAGGAGGGAAGAATCTATGCGGCCTCGGGCGATGGAAAGATCCCTTTTGTCGACACGCGAGATATCGCCGCCGTGGCGGCGGCGACCTTGACGAAGCCGGGACACGATGGAAGGAAGTATGTCTTGACCGGTCCCGAGCCTCTAAGCTACGCCGACGTCGCCCGCATCCTCTCCGAGGTCGTGGGGCGGCCTGTCGAGTACGTGGCTCTCTCACTCGACGAAGCTCGTGGCCGAATGATGCAAGCCGGTGCACCGCTCTCGACCATCGAGGGAATGATTGCCCTCGCGGCCTACCAACGGGCCGGCGGTCCGACCGCGCTCGTCCACGATACGGTAGAGAGGATCCTCGGCCGTCCTCCTCGGAGCTTTGCCGAATTCGCGAAAGACCATAGACGCATCTTTCAGGGCCCTCCACAGTGAGTGGCTTCCGTCGCGCAAGAGCGGATCCGACCCGCAGCGCTCGGGAGGAACTACCGCGCTCGAATCTCGAGGCGCCGCCTGCTCACCGGTTCTCTTCGTACGCCTCCTGCAGCCAATTCAGCACCTCGGAGTCTAGGTCGTTAGGCGAACGGAGGCCCACTTGCACCGGCATCGTATCCTGGATCTTCGAGGGTTTCAGGCGCCCGCCTGGCTTCGCGCCCTCCAGACGCAAGGCCACGTCGACCCGGTCCTTCGCGGACGCCTGCACTCGCGCGAACGTCCGCTTGCGGGAGACGAGCGAAACGTAGGTCTTGCGGGCCTGGACGGTCACCTCGCCGAGGGAAGTCGCGGCCTCGATGATCGCATCGTAGAGGGGGCGGAGGGTCGGTCGGTCCGCGTATTGCCCGCGGACCAGTTCATCGGCGCTTGCTACCATGAAGTCCGGATACCCGAAGCGTTCCATCACGAGCAACGATTGGGCATATCCGGTCACGCCCTGTTTCGTCAACCAGGTGCGCAAGTCCGCTTCGTTGCCCAGCCGCTCCTTCCGAATCCGTCGGTTCCATGCGTCGACACCCGACCCGGTCCGCTCCTTCAGGAGACGGGCGGACATCTCCCGCATCTGCTGCCAAGCTCGGGTCTCCGGCACGAAGATCGCCAGCATCGGCCAAGGAACTGGAGTGGGAAATAGGTACGGCCCCTCTGCAATCGACCGTCAGGGGAGCCGCGACACCTCGGCGTAGCGGAAGCAACTCACCAGATGGTCGTTGACCATGCCCGCCGCTTGCATGAAGGCGTAGCAGATCGTCGACCCGACGAAGGAGAATCCCCGGGTCTTCAGCTCCGCGCTCAATGCATCCGATTCGCCCGTGCTTGCAGGAATTTGCCTCAGGCTTTTCCATCGGTTGGTCCGGGGTCGGCCCTGCACGAACCTCCAGAGGTAGGCATCGAAGCTGCCGAACTCCTTCCGAATGTCCAGGATCGACCGCGCGTTCCGAATCGCGGAGGCGATCTTGAGCCGATTTCGCACGATCCCGGGGTCGGCGAGCAGCCGCCGGACCTCCCGCGAATCGAACGAGGCCACGATCGTGGGATCGAAACCCAGAAAGGCCTTCCGATAGGCCTCGCGTTTCCTCAGGATCGTGAGCCAGGACAGGCCCGCTTGAGCGCCGTCGAGAATGAGGAACTCGAAGAGCGTTCGATCGTCGTGTTGAGGCACGCCCCATTCCGAGTCGTGATATTCCATCAAGAGGGGATCGGGCTCCGCCCAGGCGCATCGCGAAGCCCGTTTCCCGGTGCGCCGCCTCGAAGGCACGCGCTTCCTTAACGCCACGTCCTACATAAGGAGCGGATCCAAGGGAAATCGGTGGTCCGCGACCTGGGCGGTCTCCCCCGACGTGGCGGACGTGGCCGGGGACCCGGTTCGATCCGTCATCGCGACGTATGAGATCACGCATCCATGGAAAGCGAAGGACATCCATTGACGCACCTAGTTACCGCTAGCTCTGAAGCGTTCAAGGGGGCCGGCCCGATACTCCGAATACGGGATGATGGAACAGACGGCCGGCGGCCGTTCACGTAGGCCGCTCCTCGAGGTCCCCAAGTGGGACTCTCTCGTGCGGGCGCCGCCCCTCGGGTCGCACGTCCTACAGGTCTACGAGGAGCCAAGGCGACAAGTTGAGGTCGCCAGCCTTTTCGTGGCCGAGGCTTTGGAGAGGGGCGAGCGCGTCTGCTGCGTCGGTTCGACCCTCGATACCGCCCCGATTCGGAAGGCCCTGGGGGACGCGGGCTTCGACGTCGATTCCCGCCTTCGATCGCGGGCGCTGCTGATCGCCAATCGACTCGTGGTCAATGACGAACCGAAGAGACCCGAGGAAAACTCCCCGCAGTCGGTCACTCAATTTCTTCACGACACGTTCGAGGGTGTGCCGGATCGATATCCGGCGGTGCGCCTCTGGATAAATCCGACTGACCGCTTCTTCGAGGACGGGCGGTTTGAACAAGCGATCGCGTTCGAGCAATCGTGTCACGAGCGGCGGGATGTGTTTCCATGGTCTCTCCTTTGCGCGTACGATGCTCGGAAGCTGATACCCGAGCGACACGCCGCCGCCTTCTGGGATGTCCTGAGGAACCACAGCCATCTCATCCCCGCGGGGGAGCTCGGGGTCGCGCTGGAATTGTTCCCAGACGGAGGCGGCCCGTGATCGACGTCCGCGAGGCGATCGAGGAGATCCAGGTGCGGACGGGTGACCAAGCGTATTGGCACGCCCTCGAGATGGTCCTCGGGACCTTGACCGCGAGGACGCTGCGATCCACCCTTCGTTTGAAGATCCGCGGGGAGGATCTGTCCGAGCGAGAGCGCGTTGCCAAGGGGCTCGCGGAAATATTCTCCGCGCAGGCCGCCACAGTCGAGAACCTTGCGCGGCGCGAATCGGCCCTGCGAGGACCGCGCCCGCGCGAAGCAGCCCTACAGGAATTGGAGATGCACAGCCACTGGGTCGATTTCTCGGACGCGGCGAATGAGACTCGACGGGCGATGGGCTTCGTCAAGCGAGGAATCGAACGAGGCGCGAAGGTCGTCGCGCTGCTGCCCTCGCCCAACATCGAGGCGTATCGCCGCGAAGTCGCGGGCTCCGGATGCGGCGAGGATCTCGACTCGGGTCGAATATCCCTAGAATCGGTGGACGACCACCTCGAGATGTTGAAGACAGCCGGCGTCCTCGCGATGCTCCTCCTCTCGATCCAAGGCATCATCCAGGTCGCGCGGGGCCAGGGATATCCGGAGGTCTGGTTGGTCGGAAAGATCGCGTCGTCGCTATTCGCCTCGGCGCCCCAGTACCCGGCCCTCACATTGCGAATCGAAGCGGCCCTGGATTCCCTGACTCGAACCCTCCCTCTCTCCCTGTACTGTCCGATGCCCGATCATTTCCCGGGTGAACCGGGATTGATGGCCATGTTCCTATCCGGCCACGGCTGGGCCTCGATCCTCGACATCGCGCTCGGGCCCCCGCCCAGTTGACGACAGAGCGCTGCACGCGGCATGTCCTAGCTGTTCATCCTGCCCACTCAGGACCTCCACAAAGCACCCGAAACGTGAAATCGGCGGAGCGGTTGGTGGGAACCGGGTCGGCCATTGGCTTCGAAAAAGGTTCTGGATTGGTTGCTTGAGGACGACCAGCCCGCCGTTCAATACCTGACTTTGAAAGAGCTCGTGGGCAAAGCAGAAGACGATCCGGAGGTCCAAGCCGCGAAGGAACTCATTCCGAAGAAAGGGTGGGCCGCGGACGTCCTGGTCCGGCAGAATTCGAAGGGCTGGTGGGTGGGCGCCGAGAGCCTGTACCAACCGAAGTACCTCTCGACGAATTGGATGCTCCTCGTCCTGTCCGACCTCGCATTGACGAAGGAAGACCCGCGGATCGAGAGAGCCTGTGACCTCTGGATCCGTCGATACTCCCGGGCGGAAGGAGGTTTCGCCATCGAGCGCGACAAGAAGGCGCACCTGTGCACGACCGGCAACATGGCACGGGCTCTCGTCCGTTTCGGATACGCGGACCATCCTGACGTCGCACGAGCGTTCGAATGGTTCGTCGAGCACCGCGACAAGAACGGGGGATGGAGCTGCTTCGGGAGCGGCCGGAACCTCGATTCCTGGGAGCCGATGAGTGCGTTCGCCGTCTATCCGAAGAAGAAGTGGACCGAAGGGATGAAGCGGGCCGTGGAGGCCGCGGCCGAATTCTACCTGCAGCGGGAACTTCATCGCCAGGGGGACCATTACGAACCTTGGTATCGCTTCCACTATCCTACGCACTACTACTACGATCTCCTCGTCGGCCTCGATTTCATGACGGCCCTCGGATACGGGGACGACCCCCGCTTGAAGCACGCGTTTACCCACTTGAAGGAGAAGCGCCGGTCCGACGGACGGTGGAACCTGGACGCGATTCATCCGGATGTCGAGGGCTCCATCGCGGAGTGGTATGCGAAGCATCCGAAGCACGCGCCCGTGCCGTTCGGAATTGAGGCCGCAGGCAAGCCCAGCAAGATGATCACCCTTCGAGCGATGATCGTCCTTGAGCGGCTGGAGCGGGCGAAGTAGACTCGGCGACCGCAACTCTCAGTCGATGCGTTCGTACGCGGGCAAGGTGAGAAACTCGACGAAGGTGTCCGCGTAGGTAATCGCATCGAACAGTTGGCGGGCTTCCTCGAATTTCCCGGCTCCGAATGCCTCGGTTCCCATCGACTCGCGGATCCTTGCGAGTTCGCGCTCTTCGATCTCCTTGACTCGGAGGAGAGTGAGAGGTTGGCCGTCGTGCTGCCTCACGGCATGGCGCAACCACTGCCAGATCTGGGACCGGGCGATTTCCGCGGTCGCGGTATCTTCCATGAGGTTCGAAATCGCCGCGGCCCCGACCCCCCGAAGCCAAGACTCAAGATACTGAATCGCGACGCCGATGTTGCTCGATATGCCGAGTTCCGTGACGGTCCCGCCGGGCACCCGCACGTCGAGGAGTTTCTTGGCCGAGGCCTGGACCTCTTCCCGCTGCCGGTCGACCTGATTCGGCCGAGATCCGAGGAACCGACCGAACACCTCCATGGCGACGGGGACCAAGTCCGGATGGGCCACCCAAGTCCCGTCGAATCCGTCGTTTGCTTCCCGGATCTTGTCTTCTCGCACCTTGGCGAAGGCGATTTCGTTCGCGGCGGGATCCTTGCGGCTCGGGATGAATGCCGCCATGCCGCCGATCGCATGCGCGTGCCTGCGGTGGCACGTGCGGACGAGCAGGTTGGTATACGCCCGCATGAACGGAACGGTCATCGTGATTTGCGCCCGATTGGGCAAGACGAACTCCTTGCGAGCGCGGAACTTCTTGATGATGCTGAAGATGTAGTCCCATCGGCCCGCATTCAGGCCCGCTGCGTACTCCCGCAGTTCGTGCAGGATCTCCTCCATCTCAAACGCGGCGGGGATCGTCTCGATCAGGGCGGTCGCCTTCACGCTTCCCGCGGGGATCCCGACCCGTTCCTCGGCGAAGCGGAACACGTCGGCCCACAGGCGGGCCTCGAGATGACTCTCCATCTTCGGGAGGTAGAAGTAAGGGCCCGTCCCCCGGGCGAGGAGCTCCTTCGCGTTGTGGAAGAAGTACAGTCCGAAATCCACAAGGCTCCCCGAAGCGACCTTGCGGTCGATCCGCAGATGTTTCTCGGGGAGATGCCATCCGCGGGGCCGCACCACCAAGGTCGCGGTCTCGCGGTTCAGTCGGTACTCTTTCCCCTCCGGGCCGCGGAATTCGAGCGTGCGCCGGACGGCCCCGACGAGGTTCAACTGGCCCTCGACGACGTTCCGCCACGCGGGTGTGTTCGCGTCCTCGAAGTCCGCCATGAACACGCTCGCCCCGGAGTTGAGGGCGTTGATCATCATCTTGCGATCCGTCGGTCCGGTGATCTCGACCCGCCGGTCCTGCAGATCCGAGGGGACCGGGGCAATGCTCCACGAGCCCTCCCGTATGGCGCGGGTCTCCGGGAGGAAGTCCAAGGTCTCGCCGCGATCGAGGGCCTCTTGCCGCCGAACCCGCTGCCGCAGGAGATCCCGCCGCCCGCCGTCGAACCTTCGATGAAGGGCCCCGAGGAACTCGAGGGCCTCCGTCGTAAAGAGCGAATCGTCCTGCCCGGCGACGGGAGATCGGACCTCGACCCCCCCGACCGACGCTTTGTCCATCCGGTCGTTGCCCGATCGAGGCGTTCGCGTTTGGAACGTATCAGCCTTGCGTACAGGACGGGTGGCACATCGCTCCACCTGACGGCTCCAAGCGACCGGCGATCGCCGGGCCAACGTCCTTGGCGACCCCGACCATCCTCGGCCCATGCAGGCCGTGGAGCCAAAACCTATTGCCTTCGAGGGAGATGAGCCGGCGACCGATGGAGAGCCGAGGGGCGAGACCGTGACGACCCAGGTGACGTTCGCAAGTCGCGCGCCCGGTCCGCTCCAAGACCTCACCGAACGGCGACCCGGACTCGCGATCGACGCGTATCCGCTGGGAGGCATGCTCCTCCTCCGGTTCCTCGGGGATGCCGAGGGAATCGAGGATGCGCCGGAACTCTTGGAGTCCGATCGTGAGGTCCTCTATCAGAACCGCTCGGGGAAGGAGGTCACGTTCCTCCTGAGCGGAGGCAGGCCGGAGGAGGAATCGATCGCGTCGCTGGCCGCCGAGAACGCGCACGTCCTCCCTCCGATCCGCTGGCAGCGGGGCGAGGCCCTCATCACCCTCCTCCTCGAGGACGGCGCGGACCCGCGGACAGTCCTCGACCGATTCCCCGAGGCGCGCCTCGTGTCCAAGCGCCGCCCGGTCGGGCGCCAGGGAGCCATCGGGGCCCTATCGTCCCCGCTGTTCCTCCCGAAGCTGACGGAGAAACAGGCCCGGGCGCTGCTCGCCGCCTTCGACGCGGGCTACTACGAATTCCCCCGGAACGTGACGACGGAGGACGTGAGCCTGTCCCTCGGGATCGCGCGGAGCACCTTCGAGCAGCACTTGAACCGCGCCGAGCACCACGTCATCCGTGCGATGGTGCCGATGGTCCGGATGCGATCCGGCCGGCCGCACGGGGAGGCCCTCGAGGTGTACTCCAAGTTCAGCCGCGAGCTCGGCCTGTACGTCCAGCTGGAGGTCCTGGGCGACCGCGTCGCCGCCGTGAGCCTCGCGAAGAAGGCTTCCCCGGCCAGCCTCGGGGAGGACCATCCCTACCTCGCGCAGATCCTCGAACACGTGCGGACGGGGGAGGGGGACCTGCGGGACATCCCGCTCCACCTCGAGGTCGGCCCCTTCGAACGCGAGGTCTTGGAATTCCTGCGGACGATCCCTCCGGGCACGACGATGACCTACGGGGAAGTGGCCCGGCGACTCGGCCGGCCGAACGCGTCGCGGGCGGTCGGGACCGCCTGTGCCCGCAACCCGGCGGTCATCGTGATCCCCTGCCACCGCGTGGTCCCGAAGGCCGGCGGCCTGGGTGAGTACTCCGCGATCGGCGGGCAGGAGACGAAGAAGAAGCTCCTGGTCGCGGAAGGCTTTGAGCTCGAAGCCGACCCATCTCGGGCGCGCCGCGACTCCTCGAAGGCGAAGAAGTCGCGCCGGCGTTCGTCGACTTGATCGGCCCGATGTCACGCCTGAGGTTGCGGGTAGAGGTAGCACGCGACCGAGTGACCGGGCGACACCTCGACCCAGGCCGGCTCCAGGGGCGGAGGAAATTCGAGGACGATCGACCCCTCTTCGAGGACGACCTCCCGGATCGCCTGGAAGGCCATCCCGCCCGCCTCGGCCGCCCGGCCTCGGACGAGGTCGGCGACGACTTGCCGTTGCGCCTCGCTCGGTCGCGATCCGCCGAAGAGCAGCCTCAGGCGATTTCCTTCCATAGAGACCTCGGAAAGGGCCGGTAGCGTCGACGCGTGAGGGTTCCGGGAAGAGTCGAACAGATAGGCCGTTGCGGAGGCGGCGTCGCGCGGGCTCCAACCGCAGTGAGGCATGACCGCATTGCATCGGGTGTGGAAACGGCAGCCCGTCGGAGGGTCCACGGGGCTCGGCACGTCGCCGGGAAGCAGGATCTTCTCCCGTCGCCTCTTCGGGTCCGGCACAGGGACCGCGGACAGCAACGCTTTCGTGTACGGATGCAGGGGGGACTCGAACAGCTCGCGCGTCGGGGCCTCTTCGACGATCCGGCCCAGATACATCACCGCGACCCGGTCGGCCATGTGGCGCACGACGCTCAAGTTGTGCGTGATCAGGAGATAGGTGAGGCCCTGCCGTCGCTGGATGTCCTTGAGCAAGTTGAGGATCTGGGCCTGCACCGAGACATCGAGGGCGCTCGTCGGCTCGTCGAGCAGGAGGAATTCCGGCTCGGGGGCGAGGGCTCGGGCGATCGCGATCCGCTGCCGCTGGCCGCCGGAGAACTCGTGGGGGAACCGGTACAGGTGGTCCGGCCGCAGGCCGACCTCTTGGAGCAGCTGGGCGACGCGCTCCATCGCCTCGGGTCGGGTCATCTGGTTGTTGATGAGGATCGGCTCCGCGAGGATGTCCTTCACGAGCATCCGCGGATCGAGAGAGGTGAAGGGATCCTGGAATACCGGTTGCATCCGCCTCCGAAACGGCTTGAAGGCCCGGGTCCGGAGGCGGGTGATCGCGTAGGGATCGAGGCCGTCCCCTTGAGGTCCCTTCGGACTACGCATCGCACCATCTTCCTCCGCGGTCCGCTGCCAGCGGTCTCTCGCGCTCGCGTACAGATTCGCGGGAACGTTAAACAGGACCTCGCCGGACGTCGGAGGGATGAGCCGCAACAGGAGTCGTCCGAGCGTGGTCTTCCCGCAGCCGCTCTCCCCGACGAGCGCGAGGGTCTCCCCGCGGCGAACGAACAGATCGACCCCGTCGACCGCCCGGACCTGGGCGATCGTCCGGCGGAGGACTCCGCCCTTCACCGGAAAGTGCTTCTTCAAGCCCACGGCGCCGACGAGGATCTCATGCGCCTGCCGGTCGCTCGGTAGCACGGGAACCCCCTTCCTCGTAGAGGAAACACGCGACGCGGCGGCTCTCCCCCTGGGGGAGCAAGCGAGGCTCCTCCGTCTTGCATCGCGCGAACGCATATTTGCAGCGAGGATGGAACCGGCAGCCGGACGGCGGGCTCAGGAGATCCGGCACCGTCCCCGCGATCGTCGGCAACGGCGCGTCAGTGGGCACCTCCTTGTCGAGGGAGACGATCGATTCGAGCAATCCTTCGGTGTATGGATGTAACGGATGCGCAAAGAGGTCGCCGACCGGCGCCTCCTCGACGATCTTGCCGGCATACATGACCGCGACCCGATCACACAATTCCGCGATCACCGCGAGGTCGTGGGTGATGTAGAGGATCGACGAATGGATCCGCTCCCGGAGGTCCCGGACCAGGGTAAGGATCTGGGCCTGGGTCGTCACGTCGAGCGAGGTCGTCGGCTCGTCGGCAATCATGAGGGCCGGATCGCAGGCGAGCGCCATCGCGATCATCACCCGTTGCTGCATGCCGCCGCTGAGCTCGTGCGGGTACTCGTTGTACACTTTGTGAGGCTCCGAGATCCGCACGTTCTTCAGCTGTTCGAGTACGCGGCGGCGGGCCTCTTCCTCGATCGGCCGCATCAGGATTCGACGGAGGACCGGGATCGACATGACGAGACGGAAGAGGGCCTGGCGCGACCGGAACTGCGCTTGGGCTGCAAGCCGGCGACGATCGTCCTCTGAGGACGCGACCCCGGAGAGGACGCGCCATTCTCGCGTTATCCATTCCGACTCGAGGACGTCGAGTTCGCGGGCGAGCCGAAGGAACCATGCATGGCGAGTCTTCGTACGTTCCGAGAGGCGTCGGATCCTCGCGAGGCGTTCCTCCATCTGGAGGCCGGACCGATCGATGATCGCGGCGACCTTCTCCACCGGGAGGGCAGTCTGTAGACAGAAGTCGGCGAGGAGTCGCTCCCGCTGCGCCGCATCGGGATGCGTGACCGCCTCCTTGAACAGCTCGAGGTCCTCGTCGGTGATCTCTCTCCGAGCGAGCAGGCGGTCGCAGATCACCTTCCGCCGCTGGTAGATCAGGACCTCCGCGATCTGGTAGCCCACCGGCAGGACCGGGTTCAAGGAAGACATCGGTTCCTGGAAGATCATCGAGACCTCGCGGCCGCGGATCTTGGCCATCCGCGCGCGGTGCCTCCGGAGGGCCGTGTCGTTCCGGACGAGCTTCGGCTTGCCGCCGAGTCCGCGGCGCACGGTCGCCTCGTTCTCGCTCCCCGCGAGGAGGTTGATCCCGCGGAACCAAATGGCGCCCGAGGCGATCCGGCCGGGCGGGGTCGGGATCAGGTACATGATCGAGAGCGCGGTGACGGACTTCCCGCACCCGCTCTCGCCGACCAGGCCGAGGACTTCCCCCTCCTGGATGTCGAAGTCGACGCCGTCCGCGGCCCGGATCACCCCGCGGGGCGTCAGGAACTCCGTCTGCAATCCCTGGACGGACAGCAAGGGGGACAGTCCCTCACCTCCGGAGCCTCGGGTCGAGGACGTCGCGCAGGCCGTCCCCCAGCAGGTTGACGCCCACGGTAAAGATCACGAGCGCGAGCCCCGGGAATAGGATCGTCCACGGATACGATGTGGGCTCGCTGCCGAACCCGTAGAAGATGAGGGCCCCGAGTTCCGGCAGGTATCCGCTGTGTGGGACGAAGCCGATGAAGATCAACGCGGCGAAGATCTGGATGACGACGCCCAGGTCCAGGGACACCTGAACGAAGACGGGGGCCAGCGTGTTCGGCAAGATGTGGCGGAACATGATCCGCAGATCCGATGCGCCGGCCGCGCGCGCCGCCTCGACGAACATGTTCGCCTTCACGGCCAAGACCTGCGAGCGGACGAGCCGCGCGTACGGGGGCCACCAGAGGATCAGAAGCGAGAGGTTCAGCGTCGTGAAGTCCCGGGAGATGACGTAGGCCACCGCGATCGCGAAGACGAGGAACGGGATCGAATAAGCGACGTCCGTCGAGCGCATGAGCCCTTCGTCGAAGAGGCCGCCTTTGTACCCGGCGACGAGTCCGACAAGCATGCCGACGATCGCGCCGCCGAGGACGACGATGCTCGAGTAGTAAAGGTCGATGCGGATCGCCTTGAAGATTGCCATGCCGAGATCGATTCCCGGATAGGTGGTGCCGAACCAGGAGCCTGGCGTCCCGTTGCCCCACCACCAGGGCGGCTGGGGGTACGCGGTCGTGAAGTTCGTCTGGAGGACGTCCCGGTCCGGCAGGAACGACGCGGCGATCGCGATGCCGACGTACAGGAGGGTGATCAGGAGGCCGGCGGCCGCAAGCGGGCGCTTCAGGAGCAGGCGCAAGGTGAGGGAGTACTCGTCGAGCCTCCGACGCAACCCGCGCCAGAGCTCGGCCCTCCCGCTCGCGCTCCGGATCCCGCGGCGGACCTCGACGTGGGCTCCCATGTTCCTCACAGCGTGATCCTGGGGTCCAGGTACGCGTAGATGATGTCCACGACGAGATTCGCGAGCACGAGGAACAGGGCGAAGATCAGGGTCGTACCGAGGATCGCCGCGAGGTCATGGCTGATGATCGCGACGGTCGCCCATCGTCCGATTCCGTTCCAGACGAACACGTCCTCGACGAGGACCACGCCGCCGAGGAGTCCCGCGAACAGGAGGCCGACGACGGTCGTGACCGGGAGCAGCGCATTGCGCCGGATGTGCTTGCGGATCACGACGGACTCCGGGAGGCCCTTCGACCACGCCGTCTTGACGTACTCCTGTCCCATCGCGTCGACCATCCCGGAACGGACCATCCGGAGGATGACGCCGAGGAATCCGTACGTGAGGGCGAGGGTCGGCAAGATGAGATGTTGGAGCGCGTTCCAGAAGATCTCGCCGTCTCCGTTCAACGCGGCATCGAGGATGAGGAAGTGGGTCGGTTTCGATTCGAACACGCCGGTGCCGACCAACCACGCGCGCCCGCTCAAGATGCCCGGACTCACCTGTCCGTTGATTGGCAACGACGGGACGAACCGGACCGCGAAAATCTGGAGGAGCAGGGCGAGCCAGAAGAGGGGCATCGAATACCCGGTGAGGGCGACGACTCGGGTCACGTGATCGGAGATTCGGTCCTTTCGAACCGCGGAGATGGTGCCCAGGGGGATGCCGAGGAAGGTGGCCAAGAACGTCGCCGCGATCGCGAGCTCGACCGTCGGGGGGAAGAACAGGACCAGGGCCGCGGTGACGGTCCCATGGTACAGTTCCGTGTTCGTGAAGCCCCAGTCTCCGCGGAGGAGGAGTCCGAGGTAGTAGACGTACTGAACAGGAATCGGATCGTCGAGATGGAGGAGGGCGCGGGCCGCGGCGATCTGCTGGTCTCTCGGAATCGGGCTTCGTAGGTTCAGGTAGGTCTCGACAAGTTGATCGACGGGGACGGCGCGGCTCAAGACGAACGTGATCAACGTGACGCCGAGCAAAGTGGGAATTAAGAGGAGGAGTCGACGCACGATGAACAGCAGCAGGCGCATCGGGTCATTGCGACCATCCCGCGCGGTTGTATATCCTTTGCGCTCTCCCGGCGGAGAGGCCAGTTCCTCGTGCAGGTTTAAGTCGGTCACGCCTCATGACGACCCGGGCACGCCGACTGTCGGTGGGCCCACCGACGAGGCGCCGCCGTGGACCGAGTCCGGATCACCGAAGGACCGCCGACCGGTTCTTCCCGCGCGACGTTCTCGGTCCGGCATCCCGAAGTCGCCTACGTCTTCGGCGACATGGTTCGAGGATTGTACGTAGTCGGCTGCCTGGCCGCGAACCTCTTCGTCGCCTTGCAGGCACACCTATCGCTTCCGACCGCGGACGCCATCCTGTTGCCGCTCCTCGCGGCAGGATTCTTCGCGCTCGCCTATCTCGAACTCCGCCTTTATCGCGTCCTCTGGCCCGCCTCGCGCCGGCGGCGAATCGCGCAGATCGTGGAAGGTCGGACTCGCTAGGGCTCCTCATCCCGCCTTCGGACGGCGAGGAGGCCGAGCGTCGCAATCAACGGCGTAATGCCGAATCCTCCCTGGGTGCCCGGGCCTGCAGAACTCGACGTCGCGACGGCACCTTGGATCGTCCCGGACTTCGCCAGCAGGTTGTAGAGGATGTCCGTCCCTCCGAGCATCGGGTTGCTCTCGAGCGGGATGCCCTGGATCCACGTGCGGTACACGAAGAAGCTGTACTGCTGCTGGGCGGGCACGTAGATCGTCAGATTCAGCATCGCCTCGCGCTGCGCCTTCCGGGACAGGTCGACGACGACATTGATGTCCGTCTCCGACAAAGTGGCGTTGATCCAGTCCGAGATGTTCTGAGCGGCCCGGGACTGGGCGGTCTCGCCGAGCGAGGCGAGATAGCTGATGTTGAAGCCGTTCGCGGCCGGGTACGTCCCGCCGTATTCCGTAGCGTTGTTG
>WNGI01000272.1_pt1 | contig 42818 bp, 35 predicted proteins | sample 5400621 | NCBI WGS metagenome assembly WNGI01 (sample SAMN13153374, study PRJNA577476) | soil metagenome | isolation source: 20 cm soil or saprolite under Garry oak tree replicate 1 | place: USA:California | collected 2016-06-15
CGCTGCTGGTCCTGGTCTTCACGCCAGGCAACAGGAAAGCCGCGAAGTGGACTGTGGTTTCGCTGGGCATTGGATATGTTGTTCTGTATCTGGCGGACTCGTTCGTATCACCCGTATTCCAGATCTCGCACCACGCCGGCTACCTCACGCACACCGTGCTGGCAGTCGAGGTCATCTTCTTGACCGCAGCACTTTACTACGAATGGGTCGAAAGAGCACGCTGGTTGAGATTTGCCGCCGCGCTCGCCACGTTGATAATTTCGGCCGTGGGAGCAGTGACGGGGTACAGCAAGTACCGGTTCTTCCTGGCGGAGAATACCGCAAGCGTGGAGGGGGCACGAATTATAAGTGCACTGCACCTTGGTCCTCGTGACCTGGTGATCGCGCGTTCCCAGCTGACGGACGATCCCGGGACCTGGGTACCATTGATGTCGTCGTCGCAAGTGCTGTTCTGCAAGAATTCAGAACTTCTGCTCCAGGACGGCGACATGGGTATTCACAATTCTCGTAAAGCCTTATATCTGTTCTTTACGGGCCACGACAGCACCTGGGCCGAGCGGTTGTTGGCACAAAGGCCGGTCACGGATGAGCTGTGGCTGAACCTGAGTCCCATCAAACAACGGCCCTTCCTCGCGGGAGCAGAGCGCGACCACGTGCTCAACAACATACGGCAAGAAATCGTCCCGCTTCTAGAAAAGGTCCAGAATGGTGATCCAGCAGTACGCGGATTGTTGAGAGGATATGAGCGGATTGTGGTTCTCGACCGGTCTGACGAGCCGGCCTTTCCTCGCGAACGACTGATGAAGTATTTGAGCATAAGAAACCAGGAGCATAAGGGCCGATACGACGTGCTTTGGGTGGAACCTGCGCAGTTGGAACTTAGTTCCATCTCGAGAAAAACCCGACAGAATTCTCTTCAGGGTAACCCTTGAAGGCGTACGGCCAGTAGGGACAAGGCTGTTCGCGCCTGGGGTCATTTCGAACAGGATGAGCTCGACGCTGTTCTTGCGGCGCAACGTCCGAGATGAGTGAATTATTGGAGCGAAGACGATTGCGAGTAGCCTTGCCGGCTCCGCTTCGCTCTGCCTCTGGAGACTGGCCACCAACAGCCGGCGACCGTCGCAAGCACTGCCATATGAATCTGGGTGTCAGGTCATGACTAGGATGCCCCCGTCGGAAACAACCCAACAAGAGACCTTAGTTAAATTGGTAGGTTTCATATGTATTCTTACTGCTCCCATATGGGTGTGCGGCCTCTTCTTTCCCTTCCCTTCCGACTACGCGATTGGGAATAACTTTCCGACCGTGATTCTGGTCTTGGTCCTGGTGCTGGTTTTACAGGCAATTCTCATTCAGAGGATTAGCGCCGGTGATCGTTTCATGGCCGGGGTAATGGCAGCGGGTTTTCTGCTCAAATTGGCTGCAGTTTCTGCGTACATGTTTATGAGTATTCGGGTGTACGACAGCGTTGCGGATGTGGTGTTTTACTTCTCTTCAGGGCTGAGGCTCTTCGATAGGTTTTCACTGACAGGCGAATGGACCTTTCTTCAGCCTTTCTGGAGTACGAATTTCATCGTCATGCTGACGAGTTGGTTGGATTTTGTGTTCGGGCCAGCGTTTCAAGCGTTCATGATACTTTTTGCCACCCTCTCATTTTGGGGCCAATATCTGTTTTTCCGGGCCTTCTGTATTGCATTTCCGGCGGGCCAGCGTAGAGCTGCTGCCTTGTTTATGTTTTTTTTGCCATCGATCGTGTTCTGGACCGCTTCCATTGGCAAAGATGCAGTGATTCTGTTTTTCACCGGAGCTTGCTGTTATGGTTTCGCTAAAATGACGCGAACAACCGGTCCGGTCGCATTGGCCACAGTCTTGGTGTCGCTTGGCGGCGTAATGCTGGTGCGGCCCCATATTGCAGGCATGCTCGCCATTTCACTCGGCGGCGCTTATGTGTTTTCGAGGAACCGAAGCGGATTGTTGGGCATGGCCGCAAAGATCGTCGCTATTCCCTTGCTGCTACTTGCCAGCATCTATCTTGTCGCTCAAGCGCGTGCCTTTTTGGACCTGACAGACATCGCGCAAACCCAAAGCGTGCTGAAACGTGTTGGCGAGGTCAATTACCAAACGGGAGGATCAGCATTCGGCAGTTCTTTCATATATCGTTTGGCCGCGGCTCCTTTTCTTCTCTTTCGACCATTTCTCTGGGAAGTCCGAAGCCTACAGGCAGCGATTGCCGGGATTGAAGCATTTGGTCTCCTGATTTTTGTCTGGCGTAGGCGCGAACTCGTGCGCTTATCCTTGCGAAGTTGCCGCGAGAACTCATTCGTTCTCTTTTTGTGGGTTTATGCCTTAGAGTTCTCACTCGTGTTTGCTGGAGCGATGACCAATTTTGGTCTGCTAGTTCGCCAGAGGGCTATGCTCATTCCACTGGCTCTGATGACCCTTCTGTCACAGCCGGCACCCAGTGTCGGATGTTCGAGAATCCAACGATGACCAAATAGATCTGAGCCATGAGGGTCTTACACGTCATAAATAGCTTGATTCTGGCCGGAGCTGAGGTGCTCCTAAGCGAAATGCTACCCCGCATGCGCCAGCGTGGTCTTGAGGTTGCTGTTCTCTTGCTTAAGCATCTTGATAGCCCGCTCGAAATCGATCTTCGAGCAGCAGGCTTCCACTTCCTGCCGAGCCGCGGCTCCGACATTTACTCGCCTCTGCACATCTGGTCGCTGGCCAAGCACATCAGTTCATTCGACGTCGTCCACTCGCATCTTTTTCCGGCCCAGCTGTGGGTGGCGGCGGGCGCGAGGCTCGCCAGCAGACGCGTTCCGCTGGTTACCAGTGAACCAAGCACCCACAATCGTCGAAGGCGACGCTGGGCTCGCCCCCTGGACGTCTGGATGTACCGGAACTATAAAGAAATTACATGCAACAGCAAAGCGACTGCTGAATGTCTGATTGAATGGGTATCGGAAGTGGCCGACCGTGTTAGTGTGATCCACAACGGTGTGCCGGTAGAGCGTTTCCAAGACGCAAAGCCGGCGAGGAAGTCCGAAGTGCTGCCAACTGCCAACGGCAGGCCGGTAATCATGTTTGTCGCCAGATTCGATCCCACCAAAGACCACGCTACCCTGTTGCGAGCAACGTGCAGAGTGCCGGACGCCGAATTAGTGCTCGTGGGTGACGGCGACTCGCGCCCGGCGATGCAACAGCTTGCGTCCGACTTAGGAATCGGCGAGCGGGTGCACTTCCTGGGCAGGCGAGCCGATATACCGCAGTTGTTGAAACTGGCCGATCTGTACGTTCACGCCTCGAATTCTGAGGGCTTTGGGATCGCGGCGGTGGAGGCAATGAGTGCGGGCTTACCCGTGGTTGCGAGCGACGTTCCCGGACTCAATGAGGTCGTGAAAGATGCAGGCAGACTCGTGCCTTCGCGCGACGAAGAATCCCTAGCCAAAGCGATCCGCGAGATCCTACAATCGAAGCAAATCCGCCGGCGAATGGCAGCCGCCAGCCAGAAACGCGCGGCGCAGTTCAGCATCAACCGCACTGTAGACTCGTTTATTAGCATCTATGAGTCGGTTACGCGCTAGGGCTTGAGCCGATGCAATCCGGCGCTCGAACGCTCGCGAACATGTTGGCAATAAGCCGCGGTCTCTTCCGGTCCACGAAAAGAGGAGAAACGCCGAGATAGGGATAGTTTGCGTTACACATTCACCCTTCGGCTGCGCAACCTCGTTGTAAGGCTGAAACACCATCAGCGTTGCCCCGTGACGGCCGAATGCATGGCGAGCTTTGCTGCTCCTTCGAAGTTCTAGGCTATCCGGTGATTGCGCGCTTCGTCGGAGCGCTGGCGAGCGAGGCTGGGCGATAAATCCTTTCGCCAGATAGCGGATCGCATTACGGCGCCTTTCCCCCAGGGGGCGGAAGGAGATCTGGACGGCGAACGTGCCGGAAAGAACCTTCCGCGACTCTAACCGGCGACGAATCTGTTCCCGAACCCGAAGCGCCCGCGAGGATTTAGTACGGCGTGACCAACTACCTCAGTCAGAATTGAGAGGAGCGCACCGAACGACCCAATTTCTACAAGAATCTTTGTATTATCGATGACTCGTGATCACCGGCCGCGGATCGCAATATGCGGATTTCAATTTTTCCAAGTCTTGACAACAACTTTAGTATCGATCGTTATGCTGGGGAGCTGGCACGCAATTTCCCCCCCGGCGTCGACGCTACGAAGGTGCGGTTCGAAAGGTCGGCAGGACTATGGGGCAAGGTCATTGATGGCCATTTGAGATACTCCTGGATTGCGAAGAAGGCCCAAGCCGACTACAACATTATCGTCAGCGAAATGTATTCCTTTCTTTTGCTCGTTTTGGACAAAAGGCGCACCATTGTAGTGTGTCACGATCTGCACCCGCTGCTTGACAAGTCGACCGTGGAAGGCCTCTGGAGGCGGCTGAGAATCAAAAGCTACCTATGGCGTTTTAGGATCAACTTGAGACTGATGAAAGATGCGGCCTTTATTGTTACCGTCTCTCAGAATACGCGTGAGGAATTGCTCAATTTCTGCCCATTTATTCGGCCCGAAAAGGTGGTGCCGTTGCATAGCGGACTTGAATCACGGTGGGAGACCCTCAACGACGAGGAGGCTCTGGCAGATGCCAGGACGAAGTACGGGCTCACTAACAAAAAGGTGGTCTTCCATCTCGGAAACGATAATTGGTATAAGAATTTCGGTTCCTTACTGCGTGCGTTCGCAGTTCTCCAGGATCCAAGTCTCACACTACTCAAGGTAGGAGATATCGGGCCGGCGAATGAACAGTTGATTCTCGATCTAGGAATAACAAATCGTGTTGTGCACGTGGAAAGCGTATCCGATCAGGAACTCATACTTTTGTATAATCTTTCAGATGTTTTAGTTTTTCCCTCCTCACATGAGGGTTTTGGTTGGCCCCCACTAGAGGCCATGGCCTGTGGTTGTCCTGTGATTACCACTAAGAAATCAAGCCTGCCCGAAGTTTGCGGAGACGCGTGCCTTTATGTGGAGCCTTTCGATATACACGGAATTGCTGGTGCCATTCGGGAACTGCTAGTGAATTCTTCCCTTCGAGCAGAGCTGATAGCCAAAGGAAAGCGTCAGGCAGAACGCTTCAGCTGGCGAAACACAACTTCCGGAATGTTAGAATTAATTCACGCAAATTGTCGGACTGCATTGCACTGCCGGGCATCAGGCTGAAACTCATGTTTTAATGATGCCGGCGTGTTGAACGAGTGATAGCGTTGCAATGCTTACTGCGACGCGCGCTTTAGGCAGGCTCGGCACTTGAAACCGGTCTTCAGATTGGCAGCATCGTGTCGTGGACGAGAAACTTATGTGGTACTGCGGGCTCGAATATGTTCCTCTGAGTGCGCATCGAAAGACGACTTTGGCAAAAACTCCAGCGTTAACTCAACCCGCTACCTAACGGTTACACCGGAGTAAAGGCTCGACACACGGCGTGTGTCAAATCAAACGGCGAACGGCAGCACCAACCGATTTAACGAAAATCAATTACGCTGCGCATTTTCGTTTGCAACGATTACCTTAATTGGGTCGCGGCACCTCCGAGGTTAAAGTTCCGATGTGTTCTCAGCGTTTGAGAGATTGTGTGGTTGAAGACAGCGCAACCATTAGGGGGACCATGGCTGTCCTTGATCGCGGCGCACGAGAAATCGCGCTGGTCGTGGACAAACAGGGCAAACTGTTGGGTACCTGCACCGACGGCGATGTGCGACGTGCCCTCCTGGCGGGGTTCGGTTTCGAATCGCCAATTGGCCCCCACATCGAGCCGAAGTTTGTCTCGGTGGGGCCGGAATTTGGTCGCGCCCAAGTGTTGGATCTGATGCGAGCACGACAGATCCAGCAGATTCCCGTATTGAGCGCTGACGGCACGCTGCTAGGCCTTCATCTTTTGCGTGAGCTGATTGGATCCGTGGAACGCCCGAACTGGGCAGTTCTGATGGCGGGCGGCAAAGGAACACGCCTGCGGCCTTTCACAGAAGATTTGCCCAAGCCGATGATCCCGGTTGCTGGCCGTCCTATTCTGGAGCGACTAGTGCTGCACCTCGTGGGTTACGGGATTCGCCGAATCTTCCTTTCGATTAACTATCTCGGGGAAATGGTTGAGGCTTTTTTTGGAGATGGCTCCGGATACGGCTGTACGATCGAATATCTACGCGAGGATCGACCGCTGGGAACTGGGGGTAGCTTGGCTCTTCTTCGAGAACTGCCCGAGCACCCACTGATTGTAATGAATGGCGATTTGGTTACCGGTTTGAATATTGCTGACATGCTAACTTTCCATATGAAGGGACATTACGTTGCGAGTGTTGGCGTTCGAGAGTACTGCCACACCGTACCATTCGGAGTGGTCGAAACCCAAGATGGCAGACTCCATCTTGTCTCCGAAAAGCCAACTTATTCTTGGATGGTGAACACCGGCTGCTATGTACTCAACCCAGATTTCATAGCGTGCATGCCAAGGGGCACGGAATGTACGCTTGTATCACTTATCGAAGCTGCTTTAAACCGTGGAGAACGCATCGGCGCATTTAGTGTCACCCAAGATTGGCTCGACGTAGGCCGTATTTCGGACTTAGCTCGGGCCCTCGGCAGCCACCGGTCGGCAGAAATCCTTGAATACAGTCTATGACAGAAACGATTAGACGAAGCTCGGAGCCTCATGTCGCAGCGGCTGAAGGAGTGATTCCACTTTGCGTACCAGAAGTTCGCGGTATAAAGAGTGGGGGTACATCAAAGAATGCCCTCATACCATTGGGTGTCGCCGGTCTACCCGTTTGTCGACCGCTTTACCATGAGCGGCACAGCCGCAATGATGCTGTTTTCTACAAATCCAAAGGCGTCGATCTGAAGTCGATATGAATTTGAATGACAAACGAGTTCTCGTCACTGGAGCGGACGGTTTTATCGGTTCGCACTTGGTTGAGAGTCTTGCAAAACGAGGAGCGAAGGTGACGGCACTCAGTCAATACAACTCATTGAATACGTGGGGTTGGTTGGAAGATATTTCTTGCCTCGACCGAATATCTGTGGTCACCGGTGACATCCGCGATGCTCATTTCTGCCTTGAGCTAACCAAGAATACAGATGTGATCTTCCATCTTGCCGCTTTGATCCCAATACCCTACTCTTACAGGGCCCCTGACTCTTTCGTGGACACCAACGTCAAGGGTACGCTCTATCTTTGCCAGGGCGCCCTGGCCAACGGGATCAGCAAATTCATTCACACATCAACAAGCGAGGTATATGGAACTGCTCAATACGTGCCGATTGACGAAAAACATCCGCTGAATCCACAGTCCCCTTATAGCGCCAGCAAGATTGCAGCGGACGCCGTTGCGCTAAGCTTTCATTTCTCCTTTGCATTACCGGTTGTTATTGCCCGCCCATTTAACACCTATGGGCCGCGCCAGTCCGCTCGCGCCGTGATACCGACCATCATTACTCAGATCGCTTCGGGTAAGAAAGAGATTTGCCTTGGTGATCTTTCTCCGACGAGAGACTTCACTTTTGTGGAAGACACATGCCGAGGATTTCTGGCTATCGCAGAACTCGACGGCGGATTAGGGGAGGTGTTTCACATCGGGTCAAACCATGAAATTTGCATTGGTCAGCTTTTGTCTCTGATCGGGGAAATCATGTGTAGGGAAATAAGGCCCATAACCGCTGATACTCGACTGCGGCCCGAAACGAGTGAGGTTCGGCGTTTGGCATGCGACAACCAAAAACTGAAGGCCGCTACTGGTTTCCAGCCGACAGTTTCTTTACGAGAGGGGCTCGCGAGAACTTCACAGTGGTTCCTCGAGCATTCCAACCTCAGAAAATACAAGCCCGACCTGTATAATCTCTGAACCTACAGCGTTGCCGCCACATCATCAAGTGACTCGCATTGTGAGAACTCAATGAGCCGGACCGAACCGGACCGGGCGCAAACGGCCGTCAAAGGTGGCGCGACTGCCATCCTTACCAAGGGAATTGGGCGATTGGGATTGCGATTGGCACGTGGATTTCTTATTTACCTCCTCGCCAATTTTGGGATCAAAGCGCTCAATTTTTTCTTGGTTCCGCTCTACACGCGGTTCTTATCACCGGCGGATTACGGAATTGTCAGTGTAGCCGAGACCGTCGCGGCTGTACTGATGGCTGTGCTTGGCCTGGGATTAGATGCGGGGGTGTGCCGACTCTATTTTCAATATGTCGGTGATCCAGCACGGCTCGAAGCCTGCATAAGCAGCCTTTTACGCTTCGCAGTAATGTCGACAGTACTGGCAGTATCCGTCGTCCTATTGCTGGGACAGCGTCTCCAGACTTGGGCGATACCACATTTTTCCGTGCTATTTTACCCTTACATAGCGATGGCTATCACGACAGGAGCGCTTCTCCAGATCGTTCAATACCGGCTCAGCTTATATCAGGTCCAGGAACGCGCCTCTACTTTCGGACTTTTTGCCATCGGTGTTTTTCTAACCACAGCCGCGGCAGTGATTGTGCTGGTAGTGTTTGTGCGTTGGGGCGCCTTCGGCATGTTATTGGGAAAGTTGTTCGCGGCAGCCCTGGCAACGATAGGTGCCATTTACCTGCTGCGGGCCTGGCTCGGGGCTCCATTCGAATGGAAGTTCGTGCGCGAGACTCTGCCGTTCTCCTTACCTTTGGTTCCGCACCAGCTGATGGCGCTGTTTCTGGTGGCGGCCGACCGCCTCATCCTGGCACATTACCGTAGCCTCCAAGAAGTCGGGCTCTACTCGCTTGCTTACACTCTGGGCATGGCAATGTTCCTGGTAGCGCTTTCAGTAGGACAGGCTTGGCAGCCCATTTACTTTGACACTGCCCGCAGCAATGGTGGTCGGCACACTTTGGGGAACCTTTCCTCGAGCATGGCGATTTTACTTACCGCCATAGCAATCTTCGGGATTCAAATCGCTGGGTATTTTACGCGCCTGTTGGACTCACAGTATTTCCCCGTCGGACGGCTCGTTCCTTGGATTATAGGAAGCTACCTGTTGCATGCGTTTTTTGGACTTTTTCAGCTTGCATTGCTGGAGGCCAAGAAGACGAAGTTCATTCTGTTTGCCAGTGCCGCCGCATTTTCCCTCAACCTTGCTCTTAATCTCTGGTGGATTCCTCTCCTAGGAATGTATGGCGCGGCCTACGCGACTCTGGTGGCATACGGTGCAGAAGCACTCGTTATGTATTTTTACGCACAACGTGTCTTCTTCTTGCCTTACGACTGGCGGGGCATGTTCGTTGCATTGGTTCTCCTCGCGACAGCCCTTGGCTTAAGCCAGTTCAACTGGAAAGGTTATGTCCATATTCTTATGACATTGGGAATGTTGTTGAGTACAGCGATCATGGTTTGGTTCTTTGGTCGTAAAATTGCCGGGCAAATTCTTAAGCTAGCTCTTAACGGAAAAACGAGTTGAGACATAATCGGATGATCGATTTAGTGAAACAGCGGATTTAGAAAATCCCTTATCCAATGTTGCTCAAGTAACTTATAGCTTTGGCTGCTTGGCACTGGCGCGGGCAGCGGGGCCCACTTCTGGAAATCGGTATCGTATTCTGAAGTACATCCCCAGCAGGAGGGAGTTATGAGCGGAAGTCTCTCGAAAGCCCTAGAAACGGGCGTAAACCCTGGTCGGTGGGAAGCAGCTTATCTTCGCTTCGAGACGCCCGAGGAGGAGATCCGCAAGTTCCTCGGGCGGCTCAAAAAGCTCGGCGCGGATCGCTGGCCCCGCGACTCCGAAATCATCGAGTTATTCTGCGGCCGTGGCAATGGGCTGCATGCTTTGCATCACATGGGATTTACGCGGTTGCACGGCGTGGATCTTTCTCCCCGTTTGCTGGCGGAATACAAGGGGCCGGCCGAGACCCGACTCTGTGACTGCCGGCGCCTGACATTCGCAGACCGCTCCTGCGACATCGCGATCGTACAGGGTGGACTGCACCATTTGCCAAAGTTGCTGGAGGATTTGCATCAAACACTGGCGGAAGCCCATCGGGTCTTGCGGAAAGATGGGATTCTCATGGCTGTAGAGCCGTGGCGGACGCCATTTCTGCGACTTGCCCATGCCGCGGCGAGTAATCCAGTAACACGTCGCATGTGGCACAAGCTCGATGCCCTCCAGACCATGACCGAGCTGGAAATTATAACCTATGAGCAGTGGTTGGGTCAGCCGAAAACGATCCTGAGTTGTCTGCAGAGATATTTTCAGCCCGAACAGTGTTTGTTTAGGTGGGGAAAGCTGCTTTTCATCGGCAGGAAGAAATGAGCGCCAGTGCGAACGTCTTCCCTGGATTCTCTGGGGGACCCTGGCTCTACGTGAATGTTCCTCGTCTTGGAGCTTCTGGCCGAATCAGCCAGGTAGCGGATTCCCTGTTGAACATCCACAACTCGCCGGCCAACCTTTCGAGGTCGCTAAGAAATGGCGCAGAACTGAAGGAGGGCAGAAATGGAACCTGCGTTTATGGTCGCAACACAGACTTCTCGGTCCCCGGCTGCAACAGAGATTTCGCCCCAGGTCGAGGCGGCAGGGTCGGAGGAAGTCTCGGTGGTCATCCCCTGTTTGAACGAGGCGAGATCGATTGGTATCTGCATTGACAAAGCGCTGAGAGGGCTGAGAACGGAAGGGCTACGCGGCGAAGTCGTGGTCGCTGACAATGGCTCGACCGATGGATCGGTCCAGATCGCCGAGGCACACGGTGCCCGTGTCGTCCATGTCAAGGAGCGCGGATACGGCGCCGCCTTGCACGCCGGCATCAGCGAATCGAGAGGGTCCTTCATTGTGATGGGCGATGCCGACGACAGCTACGATTTTGCTGCGGTGCCGGGGTTCGTCCGGAAGTGGCGCGAGGGCTGGGACGTGGTCATGGGAAACCGATTTCGCGGCGGGATCAAGCCGGGCGCGATGCCCTGGCTTCACAAATACTTGGGCAACCCGGGGCTCACCGCGGTGATGAATCTCTTCTTTCGCACTGGAGTCGGCGACTGCCTTTGCGGATTGCGGGGTTTCAGTCGCTCCCTCTACGATCGCCTGGATCTTCGCACCAGTGGAATGGAATGGGGGCCTGAATTTGTCATCAAGGCCTCAAAACTCGACGCCCGCATGACTGAAATCCCCATCTTTCTTTGGCCGGACAAGCGCGGCCGGCCGCCGCACCTAAAAACCTTCAGCGACGGTTGGAGGAACTTACGCTTCATGCTCCTTTACGCCCCGAACTGGCTGTTTCTTCTGCCCGGGGGATTCCTAATGGTGCTCGGGCTGGCACTGGTGTTCTGGCTCCTTCCGGGCCAGCAGCATCTTACCCGGCACATCGTACTCGATATCCACACGATGATTTTCGGAGTCATCTTCACGCTCTTGGGTGCGCAGATCATCTCCGTGGGCCTTTTCGCGAAGGTGTACAGTTACGCTGCACGGTTCGATCGTACCGAGCGTTCCGTGAATTGCACCCTGCGGCGGATGAAGCTCGAGCATGGCCTGCTGCTCGGTGCATTGTTGGCCCTGGTCGGCCTTACGGGGGACGCATTAGTGTTGGCCCGATGGGTAGCAAGTGATTTTGGACCACTTCAGCACGTACGCGCGACCCTGTTCTGGTCTCTGTGGTTGTTTCTCGGTGTTCAGGCCGTCTTTGGTTCTTTCTTTCTAAGCATGCTTGGAATCAGTCGGGATACCTACATCGGCGACTACGAACGGCGGCGTGAGCGCTAATTATCCAAGGGCTTCGCCCTTGATATCTCTCTGGTTTCAGAAGCATTCGCAACACAACGAGAACAAATTTTTCGTTTGGCGGTCCACAGGGGTCTGCAGTAACCTCGCCTGCAGCTACGAGGAGGGGAAGAAGACGCGGCGGAAGACGCCCTCCTGGCGCAGGCTGCTATTCTGCATTTTCCCGTGCCGGGATGTTGGTTGAACGGGAAGATACTCCGGCGCAAGACGTTTTCGCGGGTACAACTCAAGGTATTGCAGATGTTCGTGCCGCTGCTGAAGCACATAGACAAGGTGTTTCCCTGGGGCGGTCTGAGCCTAGTTGCAGCAGTGGCCAAAAAACAGGACCTACATTGTGACTAGTGTCGCGACCTGGAAATACATGTACAAGGTCGCGCGGGCTCTTGCAGGATCGTACCAGTGAAAAGCCAGCCGAGCGCTCCAGCTGTTTCCGTTCTTGGGTGGAGAGCAAGGGATGTATTCGTGCGCCAGTCTGACCTGCATACCGCTGTTCTGATTCTTCCTGTGACACTACGCTAGGCGGCGATGGAAGAATTCATGTCAGGAACCAAACTAAGTGGCCCCAAGGTCCAATGGGTTGCTCTAGCCTTGGTCCTCCTCACGCATTCTGCTTTTCTCATCCTGGACCACGAGTATTACGCTAATGACACACCATCGTATTTGGTTCCGGCTGATAACCTTCTGCACGGACAGGGCTTTGTTAACGAGCTCCACCAACCAGACATATATCGAACTCCAGGCTATCCGCTTCTGCTTGCTCTTTTTGGGGTTAGTCCTTTAAAGGTCCAATACTTGATTCTGCTGCAGCACGGCCTTTGCCTTCTCATCGCAGTTGCAGTAACCGATATGGCTTTTAGAATTAGCCGTAATAGTTTGATCGCTTTGACGGCTGCATCAGTTTTGTCTTTTGACCTGGCGACCATCCGAGCAGCTAACACGCTATTGACCGAGACCGCGTTCACATTCTTAATTGGTCTAGTGTGTTGGATCCTGTACCGTGCTACGCTGAATCAAGCGGGCAATGTACCTGCGAGCGTATCGGCTGGACTGCTAGGCGGATGTGCTGTACTTTTTCGTCCGGTTGGCGTGTTGTACTTTGTTCCGCTATCGATTTACCTATTTCTGGTGTTAAGACGGCGCGCCTTACGTCCTGTCCTGGTCTTCTCGGCATCGTTTCTACTTATTCCACTACTCTGGATTACGCGCAATTACTTGCAAGCCGACTATTGGGGGATCAGCACGGTTAGTGCTGAGGACATTCTAGGCTTTCGTGCCGCTGGAACTTTGGCGGTTCGGATGCCGGGCGACTATCTTACCAATGTGGTCAGGATCCGTGGGGTATTGCTTAGACAAGCTTGCGAAGATCTGGAGCGCACCTACAGGCGCGATTGCCAGCGCGTAGCTGAGTCACAAAGAGCGGCATATATCACCCGCGTGGGGACGAAGATCATTTTGAATGACCTTCCTGGATATCTGCGATCTGCAGTTTACGGCCTCGCTTATTTAGTTTTCGGCGGAGGCACGGAGGCTCTGTCTAAGATTGCTAACGTCGACTCTCTCGTGGCAAAGCGAGCCGTCCTGTTCATAACTCTTCCGGAGGCGGGTTTGGCAGTCATTGGATGCCTGTACTGGTTCCGACAAGAAAAAAACCTGTGCTACCTTCTCTTGCTTACCGTCATTTACTTCCTCGCGATGACCGCTGGACCCGAAGCATACTCTAGATACAGAGTGCCAGTGATGCCCATGTACGCACTGCTGATAGGAGGCGGCGCCGCGGCGACGATCCAATCGATTCAACGCGTCTGGGCAGCGTGCATGGCACGAGTCGCAGGCTATAGGCAAGCTACACGTCTGAGTTAACCGGACTCAAGGGAACCCCAATGAGTGCACAGCTCGACTGGCGGATTCCGACGGGCGCGCCTGTTCAAGACTTCGCGGATCTTGTCGGTCATCTGAGTCCAGTCCACGCGTATTAGTGCCGCGGATGAGAATCTCGTCTGCTGAGTCCATGTTCTCCCCTTACAATTCATTGAGTTAATAAGCATCCTCTTGTTCCTCATTGTGAATTTGCGAGCGAAATCCGTGCCATGACGTCTGCGCTGAAGCAGTGCCATAAGTTGTCAGCCGAATTGATCGGTTGAGGTGTTTCCTGATGTGTGGCTTTGCTGGACATATTGATCCCCAGAGTAGTACCGAAAAGGTTGGGTTGGAGGCTGTGGCGAGGCGCATGGCGGAAGCGCTTCGCCACCGCGGACCCGACGACCACGGTGTGTGGGCTGATCCAAAGGCTGGCGTGGCCTTGGGGCACCGCCGTCTGTCTATCCTAGATCTCTCAACAGCCGGCCACCAGCCCATGTTTTCGCCGATGGGCCGCTTCGTTATTGTCTACAACGGAGAAGTTTATAATTGTGAGCATCTCCGGCAAGCCCTGCTGCGCGAAAACCCAAATCTCCGTTTCCGTGGCCACTCCGATACCGAGGTAATGCTGGCGGCGTTTGAGCAATGGGGAGTCGAGTCTTCGTTAGAGCGCATAAACGGGATGTTTGCGTTCGCACTGTGGGATCAGCAGGACCGTATTCTGTTCCTTGCCCGCGACCGGTTCGGTGAAAAGCCGCTCTATTACGGCTGGGCAGGAAAGAATTTTATATTCGGTTCCGAGCTCAAGGCGTTGCGCGCTCATTGGGCATTCGACGCCGACATCAATCGTGATGCCCTCGCGGACTATTTGCGTTTCAACTGCATCCCGGCGCCTTACTCCATCTACCACAACATTTACAAGCTGCCTCCTGCAAGTCTTCTCCGATATTCCGCGGGGAAAGTTAGGATTAAGGCCTACTGGTCGCTTCAAGCATGTGTGCTGCGGGCTATATCCGAACCGTTCTGCGGTTCAGTTGAAGACGCTTGTGACGAACTCGACCGTCTCCTCAGGGACGCGGTCAAACTGCGCATGCACGCCGATGTCCCCCTCGGCGCGTTCCTCTCGGGTGGCATCGACTCTTCGGTCCTAGTTGCGTTGATGCAAGCCCAAACAACAAGACCTGTACGCACTTTTTCCATAGGATTTTACGATCCGGCTTACGATGAGGCGCGGGACGCTCGCGCAATCGCTCAACATCTTGGAACCGACCACACTGAACTGTATGTCACCTCCGACCAAGCCATGAATGTCGTAAGCAGTCTGCCTGAGATTTACGACGAGCCCTTCGCAGATTCTTCCCAAATTCCCACGCTGCTAGTCGCGCAGTTAACTCGACGTCACGTCACCGTCAGTCTTTCGGGCGACGGTGGCGACGAAATCTTTGGTGGGTACAATCGATACACCTGGGGCGGAAGACTCTGGAACCGTTTCAGTCACATTCCATACAGGCTGCGGCGAGTGTTGGCCGCTGCGATCAGCGCCATCGGACCGCAAATCTGGGATGCCGCCTTCAACCATGCGCGACCAGCCCTCCCCCAGAACTGGCACCAGCGCATGCCGGGGTACAAATTACACAAGCTCGCCGATCTCCTGCGTTCAACTGATTCGTTGAACATGTACGCGAGAATGGCGTCGCACTGGTTCAATCCCGAATCCGTCGTTTTGGGGGCTAAGGCGCATCCGCCAAAGCAAATCGTCGCCGATCAGTGGCTAGGATTGCGCAATTTCGAGCAGCAGGCGATGTACCTGGACACGCTCACCTATTTGCCGAACGACATCCTGGTCAAGCTGGATCGTGCGACCATGGCCGTCAGTCTCGAAGGGCGCCTACCGTACTTGGATCACAGGATCGTGGAATTTGCTTGGAGTCTGCCCCAGACCATGAAAGTTCGGTTGAACGAGGGTAAATGGATTTTGCGGCAGGTGCTATACCGCTACGTTCCCCGGCAATTAGTGGAGAGACCGAAAATGGGCTTCGGCATTCCACTCGACTCTTGGTTGCGCGGTCACATGCGCGACTGGGCCGATGCACTGCTTGATCCTCGCCGCTTACGGCAAGAAGGATTTTTCAACCCGGAAGCGATTCGCCAGAAATGGAACGATCACGTTTCGGGACGCGGCGCCTGGCAGTACCATTTGTGGGACATTCTCATGTTTCAGCTCTGGCTGGAGCAACAGAAATCGGTTGCAAGGGCGGAACACAGTCCAGAAGCGGTCCAGGTAGGAGCTTGACTTGCCGCTCAACGGCTACCCGCACAATCCCGCAACCTTTGTGATTTCTCTCGATTTCGAATTGCATTGGGGAGTTCGCGACGTCAAAACGGCGGCGCAATACCGCGAAAATCTGCTCGGAGTGCGCCGCGTCGTGCCAGCACTCTTAGCGACCTTTGCGGAATACGGTATCCACGCGACCTGGGCCACAGTGGGTTTCCTTTTCTTTAGCAACCGAGCCGAATTGCTCGCTTCGCTTCCAGATCTGCGACCAAGCTACGACGACATGCGCCTCTCGCCTTATTTGGACATGAAGATCCTGGGCAGAGACGAAGACGATGATCCTTTCCACTTCGGTCGCAGTCTCATTGACCAGATTCGGTCTTATCCTGGGCAGGAAATCGCTACTCATACGTTTTCTCATTACTTCTGCTTAGAGCCCAGGCAGAGCCTCGCTGCCTTTCGTGCCGACCTGAAAGCGGCGATTGCCGCCGCAGCCAATCTCGGCATTAAGTTGATTTCGATAGTTTTTCCTAGGAACCAGTATGATCTTAGTCATCTCGATGTTTGCCGCCGGATGGGACTCAAGGCCTTTCGGGGCAATCAGCATTCCTGGCTCTACCATCCGCGGGCTACAGCGCGGGAGACACCTTGGTTGCGTGCGGCCCGGCTGGTGGATTCGTATTGGGACTTATCTTCCCACGATTGCTACCCTCTTGCGGATAGAGGACGGGAACCTCTTCTAAACCTGCGTGCCAGCCGCTTTCTCCGTCCCTACGTTCCCCATATGCCAGCGTTACAGGCATTACAGGAGAGGCGCATATTGGCCGACATGGCCTATGCCGCTGAGCGCGGCTGGGTGTACCACTTGTGGTGGCACCCCCACAATTTCGGTGCGCACTTGGAGCAGAACATGAGTCTCCTCCGCCGAATCCTCAATCAGTTTCGAATCATGCGTCAGCGCTGCGGAATGAAGAGCATGAACATGGCGGAGCTTACGTCCCTTATGTTGAGTTTTCCCGAGTTGCAGGATCATGGTGACAAACAAGAAGATCGTCTTGTTGGGCAGGCAGGATAGGCCTACAGCCATTCTCTACAACTCGCTGCGAGCGGAATTCCTCGTTGCAAAAGTCATTGTGGAGGAGGGTGAACCGAAGTTGAAGTTCCTGAAGCGTAGGATTAAGCGCCTCGGCCTGGGCAAGGTGGTGGGGCAGGTGGCCTTTCGTACCATTGTGATGCCATGGCTCGAAAGGACCTCCCGGCAACGCGTGCGCGAAATCGTGCAGCAGTTTGCTTTGGATCCCTCGCCGATCTCACCGATGGAACTGATTAGCGTCAAATCGGTGAACTCGCAGGAATGCATTCAGGCATTGCGTGTATTGCAACCGGAGGTCGTGGTGGTCAGTGGAACGCGCATTATCTCAGGTAGAGTGCTGAACTGCATTCCGGCGGTTTTCATCAACATGCATGCGGGCATCACACCTATGTATCGCGGCGTTCACGGGGGTTATTGGGCGCTGGTTGAGGGCGATCATGACGGTTGCGGCGTGACTGTGCACCTGGTGGACACTGGCGTGGATACAGGACCCATCCTTGGACAAGCTGAGATCACGCCGGACCATCGCGACAATTTCCTAACTTACCCATTGCTTCAGCAAGCTGCCGGTCTGCCTCTGTTGAAGAAGGCCATCCACGATGTCTGCGAAGACCGACAACGATTAGCTCTAGCTCCGCAGGGAACGTCGCGGTTGTGGACACATCCTACACTGAGAGAGTATGTCTATCACCGGCTCAGGTCTGGAGTCAAATGACCATGGCGCGACAGACCCACGACAGCGATGGAATCGCAAACGATCAGTCAGCTCATCGCGTCTTTTGGATCATGGATAACTGCTTCGCCCATCGCGGTCAGAAGGCCATTGATCGGCTGCTCAATCAAGTGGAGATCTATTTCCCCATCGTGCAAAGAAAAGTCCTCACGCCAAACTACTTCTCCTCTTTGGCTGAACTCGAACAACGCCTCCGGGCTTTCCAAAGTCATTACGAGAAGACGGCTTCCCCTTCTCAGTGGACTTTCACCCGCCGCGATCTGCACGCCCTCTTGGCTAAGCTCGACTCCAAGCGTCTGGCGACCGCTGCCTAATAGACACCCGCAGTAATACGTCACCGTAATTCCGATCCAGAGTACTAAGCTAGGTCCGGCGACCACTCACAAGAATCGATCCGCAATGCACCTGCATCCAGCTATGACTGAATTCTTCGACGTGAGCGCTAAAAGCTCGGCGAAGACCATTTCAACAAAGATGCGCCTTGCTATCATCGCCGTCGTTGTGGCACTTGTGGTCGTATTACTGGGCCGGACGGCTGGGGCGTATCTCGTTCTCGATATTCCCGGGCGGGGAGACGCAGTTGTCGTGCTCGGCGGAGACCAAAACGATTGCAGGTACTATCGAGCACTACAGGTGTTGAGCAATGAGAATAGCCCGCTGCTGTTTGTCGACTCCAATACGGACCGGGTAGCGTTTGGTAGGACTTTGGCTGCCCAGGAAGAGGAATTCATTCGGCGAAGCGCTGGTACACTCATCGACCGCGTGCGGGTTTGCCCGATCCAGGGAGACTCGACCGATGAAGAAGCCGAATACGTTCAACGCTGCTTGGGAGACCGGGGTCTGAACTCGGTCGTTCTCGTCACTTCCGATTTTCATACTCGGCGTGCGCTTTCGATTTTCCGACGGCGATTGCCGCTATACCATTGGTCGGTGGTCGCTGCCCGAGATCAGACCAGGTTTGGTGAAAAGTGGTGGCGCCAGCGGGAGTGGGCGAAGACAACAGTTCTGGAGTGGGTAAAATTGATCTGGTGGGAGACGATTGACCGCTGGCGCGACCCGGTAAAGCCTGCGGGCAAGTCGCAGTAGAAACCATTCACTTCATGGGCCCTGGCTGTGGCGGAACGGCGTCGTGCGTTGCGTCGCGTCTCCTAGGCAACGATTGGGCGCTGCCCGTAGCGATCAGCCCATGCGGTTTCACGCGAGCGGTTTCCCGAGAAGACCTTTTAGCCGGGGCTGGCCGGGAATCTCCGACACAGCAGCGCTCGGAGGGGTGAGCCGTAAACTACGCGTATTTGCGCGCGCTCCCCCTGAAGGCGGGAAATCAGCGGCACTAACCCTTATCAACTAACCGAAAGAGGACGAAAAGCGGTTGACGTCATCCTTAACCGCTCTGCGTTCCGTAATTCGAGAGCCGCCTGTTGCACGAAATTTGAAATTCGTCGCTGCACTACAGAAAACCAGCATTAATAGTACAGAGCACCTGCTATCTGATTAAGGGACTAGTAGGCATGTCCCGAGCGTTGCTAGAACATGGCGTGTTGGACAGAGATTGCATTCGCTTGATTGTCCCGCACCTTGGGAGCGGTGACGACAGGGCTTGGGTGTCAAGCCTAGAGCCGATCCCAACGGGAGACGGCTTCCCGAGCGATAGGCGCTCTCAGACCACCCATCGCAGCGACGAATGTTGAGGATCGACCTCGACGAAGGGTGTGCCCCTACGCGGTAATGACGTTGGCAGATTATCTGATCTTAATAATGTAGGAAATAGAGAACAGCGGGGCATGAAAATCCGAAAAGAGGACAATTTGTTATGAAGACTGCGTCCGATCGGGTATCCGTAAGAGAAACACTCCAGGCTCCAACCATCCATGAACTTTGGGAGAAGACCTACCGGACCTTACAATGCGAGCGCTTCTATGAGAAAGCTTTCGATTGGATCATAGCAAGCAGTGGCCTGCCTGCCAATGCTAAGGCATTGGACATAGGGTGTGGCATTGGCCAGCATTCCATTCGAATGGCAAGAAGGGGATTGAAGGTGGTTGCTGCGGATTTCTCGCCCGATCGCGTTGTGGCAGCACGACATAACGTCAAGGCCCAAGGAATTGCCCACCGCATAAACGTTTGTAACGAGGATCTGGAAGAAGGGCTTTCGTTTGACGCCGAGGCCTTTGATCTGGTCCTGTGCTGGGGGGTGCTGATGCACGTTCCGGACAATGAGCAAGCTATGTCAGAGCTAGTTCGAGTAACGAAGGTAGGAGGAAAGATCATTCTCTACGAGGTCAACCTATTTGGATTGGATGCCTTTGCCACTCTCCTTGCCACAATCCTCAAAGCTGCTTTTGGAAAGAATAGAACCAAGAGAATTGTGATCAATCGTTACGGTTTGGAGTATTGGGTCGAATCGGAGAGCGGGGATTTGCTGACAAGGCACACGCGGCCAGCCGGCTTGAAGAGGTTCTTTATGGCGCGCGGTTGCAGGCTGCAGTTTCGTGTAGCTGGTCAGTTTACAGAGCAATTCTCGCGATTTCGTCGTTTTCGTGTTATCCACTCGCTTATACATGGGCTAAACTCATTCTGGTTTTCAGTTATTCGCGCTCCTTATCTTGCTCATGGAAATCTCTTAGTTTTCGAGAAGGTCGCATAGTCTCTCATCGTTGCCTCCAGGGGTCGTCGGGCAACAAGAGTGTGTCGCACCCCTCACAGGGGAATGAGATCCGTGTACTTAACCTCAACCCGCGGCAACATTCGAAATTAAGTGCCACTTTGAGGACGGGCATAGGCCGTAGGTTACGTCCAGGGGAGTGCCTTTGAGTCATAGCAGGCAGGTGGCGATCATCGGCTTGGGTCCCATGGGTCGGCGGCATCTTCAGGCCCTGCGCTTGGTGGAAAACGCGGAATTGGTAGCGGCGTCGGACAAGCGCCCGCAGGCCCTCGCGGCGGCCGATCTGAACGGCGCTTCCGCCTACAGCGATGCGCACGCCATGTTGGCCGAGGTTCGGCCCGACACGGTAATTGTGGCTACCAACGGCCCCAGCCATCGCGCGCTGGTTGTGGGAGCCATTGCCGCCGGTGCGCGCAGTATTCTTTGCGAGAAGCCGATCGCTTGCTCGATAGCAGAGGCCGAAGAGATGATTTGCGCTGCCCGCGAACACGGATGCGCCCTGGCGGTGAATCACGGTCGCCGACACGTGCCCGCGTATGGCTGGCTCGCGCAGCGATTGCAGTCGGGGGAGTGGGGGCAGTTGCGCTCAATCCAAGCCAGTTGGCCGGGAATTGGCCTGGGGTGCCTGGCAACACATATGATCGACCTCTGGCGTTTCCTTGGCGGGGAGCAACTGAACACGGTTTTCGGGTGGGTCGACCCCGTTCGCGGACCGAATCCCCGGGGCTCCGAGTACTGTGATCCCGGCGGAATGATTGTGGCTACATCTGCGTCAGGCACGCGTTACGTGCATGAGCAGACGGAGGATGGAGCCAGCCCGGGCACACTTGCAATCGAAACCACCGGCGCACAGATCATGATCGACGAGCGTTCCGGATCGGCTGCGGTGATGGTGCGTGAGGTATCGGGCAAGCCGGGCCCTGGCCGACCGTCGAGATACGACACGGTTTTGCTTCCGCACGAGGCACCGCTGTCCCTCGATATCGTCCGACTGTCGGCGGACATTCTGCGTGAGTTAGTGGAAGAACGCGTCCTGACTTGCGCCGCCGAACACGGCCTTCGCTCACTGGAAGTAGTGGTGGCCGCTCACCTGTCCCACTGCCGGGGGCATGCCCCTGTGTCCTTGCCTATCACTGATGCCGACGCAAAGACCATCTGGCTGCCAATCACATGAACAGTTCGGAAATCCGCCTCGCGGTCGTCGGATTCGGCGAGATCGCCCGGCAGCACATCAAGGTGTTTCGCTCGCTCGGTGCCAGCGTCGTTGCCGCCGTCAGCCGTTCATCGCAAAGCCGACGGAAGGCGGAACAAGTTGGCGGTATCGAGCGGACTTATGCGGATCCGCTGACCATGGTGGAAAGCGAGCGTCCCGACGGCATCCTTGTGGCGACCAGTGTGTTGTCGCAATTCGAAGTGATCCACAAACTGACTTTCTGCGATGTGCCGCTGCTAGTGGAAAAGCCACCCGCTGTCAGCTTCGGCGATTGGATGGTCTTATGCGACCAGATTAAGGCACGGAGCCTTCCAATCATGGTGGGTTTGAATCGCCGCTACTATTCCGTTTACCAGCGAGCACTCGAGCGCATGGGTGGCATTGAGGCGGTGACATCGGTAAGCGTCGAGTGGTCCGAGGATCCGGAGAGAATGTTGGCGGTGGGGCATCCGCCTGGAATCCTACCCGTGCTGAATTTTGCCAACAGCATTCATGGCATGGACCTGCTGGTGTTCTTTGCCGGCATTCTGCAGAACGCGGAGGTGTGGGGCCGCAATCTGGACCCTTCAGGGCAAAGGTTCCGCTGGCAAATGGGTTTCCATGGCGTGACCGACCGCGGAGTGCGCGCGGGCTTTGAATCCAACTGGGATGTGCCCGGCCACTGGCGACTGGTGGTAGATGCTGCCGATGTGCGCATGGTAAGCGCGCCACTGGAAACTGCAGTCCTGTTTGCCCGCGACTGTGCTCCAGAGATCGTAGAGCCCTCGGCCGAGGATCAGCGGTTCAAACCCGGCTTTTACGGTCAGGCCTCGGCCTTCCTGGAGCTAATACGTGATCACAAGCTCCCCACCTGGCCAGCCGCCTCGCTAGAGGAAGCATCGGCGAGCATGCAGTTGGCGGAGATGCTCACTCGCGCGTGTCAGATGTCTCTAGGCGCCGAACCGGCACTTCGAATGACATTTTCAAGTTTGTGTCAGCGCCGCAATCCAGCCAGCGCGATCAAGAATCGTTGAGCGACTGGTACGGTTTAATGCCCGTGTGGCAGCGTAGAATCGGCAAAGCAGACTGTCCGTGACAGAGTCGGTCTTTCAAGGTCTCGCGAAAAGGCTACCCTACCCCGTAATGCTTCGGGCATTCCTCTTGAAGTACGCGCTGAGCGATATGCATCTTGAGCATAAGGCTCGTATAAAGAACAAACTCATACCGCTAGAAGAGACAAACCTATTAAGGATTAAGAAATCTAATACGGTATTTATTCTCGGAAGCGGTCCTTCAATCAACGCGATTCCCAAAGAGAAATGGAGTGCAATCACAAAACACGATTCCATGGCGTGCAATTTCTGGCTGTTCCACAATTTTGTCCCCACATTTTATTTCTGCGAGGCGATAGGATGTCGAGGCGGAAAATGCCTGGAAGTGTTCCGCCGCATTGCTGAGAAGCGCGCGCAAGAATATGCAAGGTGCATCAGAGTTGTGACTGGCTTGATAGAACATGCGCCTGAGTTCGACCTGTTTCGACCAGATTCTTGGAGCGGAGACCTCTACACCGTCTACACGATTCCGGTTGCTGCACGCGATGAGCTGGAATTCAGTCATGGGTTACGCCTCCTGAGGTCGTTAGGACTGTTTAGGAACTCAGGAAGGATAAGGTTCATCTTCAAGCAGGCTTCCTCCATCACCGGTCTTATTTCACTCGCCGTACGGATGGGCTACAAACAAATAGTGCTCTGTGGCGTAGACTTGCACAGTGGCGAATACTTTTATCAAGATCCAGAGTTATATCCAGATGGAGCTGAAGTCGAATTTCAACCGAGAAATGCGCCTCACACACTGGTCACACCGCAACCGTGGAAGGTTTCGTGGAAGATTCTTACTGACAGAGCGATTGTACTTATGAAGCGTGAGATCTTAGAACCCGCAGGAGTAAAGATCTACGTTGAAAACCGATCTTCTCGCCTGTGGCCAGCAATCTCCGAAGCGCCGGACTCTCTGTTTAGATAGATGTACTCAATTAACCCGCGTTCCTGGAAGTTAGCGCGACAGGTCGAGCAACAAATGATGCCCTCGGATGTAGAACGAATTTCTGGACCAGATCGTGTGGGCGGCTGCGATCAATCTGGTGTAGGTTGATGAAGCACTGCCACGTGCATCCGTTTTGGAATCGCAGTGGACCCTGAAAGAAGGTTTCGGATGATGACCCGGAGTACGTACATGAGGGAAGAGAGCGCACTATCACTATGGATCCGATTTGGGAAGAAAAGTTCCAAACTGAAGAATGGGGTAAGTACCCCCCTGAGCGTATAATTCGGTTTGTCGCACAAAATTTCTATGCTTCTCCGGATCGACAAGCGATTTGGCTGCTCGACGCCGGATGCGGGCCAGGAGCGAGCACGTGGTACATAGCGCGCGAGGGATTCCGAGTTGCAGGCATCGACGGATCGCCTACTGCCATTAAACGGGCAAACAAGAGGCTGCGCGCTGAGGGACTCAGTGCTGACCTACAGGTTGGCGATTACGTTGTGTTACCGTGGCCCAATGCGTTTTTTGACGGGGCGATAGATAACTTCAGCTTTTATTCCAATCTCTATGCTGACTGGCAGCTGGCCGTCGATGAGGTTTTCAGAGTACTCAAGCCGGGAGGTCTCTTCCTGACATGCTCATTTACTCCGGACTGTTGGGGATACGGCACAGGACGTGAGGCGGAGCCGGGAGCCTTCACGGACATTCCGGAGGGACCTCTTTATCGTGGCGGACTCGCTCACTTTATCAGTGAAAGCGAACTTAGGCATCTTCTGCATCGGTTTCGCCGAGTTGATGTGGAGCGCGAGCGGCGGACGCTATGCAACCAAACCAAACTGGTGGACATGTGGGTTGCGACGGCAGTCAAGTAACCGCGTCTCGCACGGTTGCACCTAAGCGGTGTTACTCCATTGAGGTTGCCTGAGCCATGACACGTCCTATTTCTTGGGGAGCCATATCACCTCGTCTTCGTTTGAAGGCGGCCGGCCCGCCAGTATCACCTTTTGTTCGATAACAAAGAGTGCTTCTTTTACGAATTGGAATGCACATGGGGTCGACGACCGAAAAGAACCTGTGATAATTGCTGGGGCGCTGAAAAACTCTATATTGCCTTCATTCTGCAAACCAGGCCGAGACACCTCAAAAGATGTGCTGAAGGTCTCGTCTGAGACGGTAGAATCCAGTTTTGCGTTCAGAGCCAGATCGGCTTTCGGCCAAGAGTTCCTGAAGTCCCGGCGATCCTCTTCGGCGGCACAAGACGAAATGCAATGGTGCTATGAGTTGGAACGCTGATGATACAAGGCTTCCTTGAATTCAAGCTGAAAAACCCGTCTCACGCGACACGCTGGGATACGCTACTTAACTCTTCCTCAGGCGCTGATGTGTACCATCGCGCCGCATACATCCTTGCGTCCTCCGAACTCGAGCACAGCGAGCCAATCGGGCTTGTCATTTCGCTTGACGAACGGCAATTCATGGTTCCTATCCTGGTGCGGACGGTCACCGGACCCACGGGAGAGTCGTGGAATGATGCTGCCTCGCCGTACGGCTACGGAGGAGTGCTTTGTGAAACACTTGACGTCCAGCCAACAGCCGTCGCGGACTTTTTTAGACGATTGCGAACGTGGTGTGTCGACCAGCAGCTCGTGTGTTGCGTGCTGCGTTCGCACCCGCTGCTGGGACAGAAGTGGTTACTTGATCCCGAGCCTCGGATTGATTTTATTAGGGTCGAGCGCAGGGGCTCAACCGTGGCGGTTCACTTGCAAGCATGGGATCAGGGCCGGCGATGCCCCGCTCACTTGCCGAAAGGGCGGCGCTCCGACCTCGCATTTTCTCGCCGTAGTCTGCGGGTCACTTGGAATGTGCCGGGCGACTCTCAGAGCACGGTAGAACAGTTCGGAGTTTTCCAAAAGCTGTACGAAGTCGCAATGCTGCGACTGGGAGCCGACAAGTTCTTTCGCTTCCCTGGCGCCTATTATCAGCGGCTCTCAGAGCTCGGACAAGACATCGGAATCGCCATCGCCTGGCTGGGGGAGCGGTCGGTTGGCGGTGCAGTTTTCATGGCCGGCCGGAACTCTGCTCACTACCACCTCAGCGCCACGGATGAGCTAGGGCGCAAGCACAAAGCAGCGACGCTACTAGTGGTCGCTGGCGCGGAATGGGCCCGCGAAAGAGGCTGCGGGGTGCTTCATTTGGGTGGCGGGATGAGTCACAACGACACTCTTCTACATTTCAAGCAGAGCTTTGGGGGATCTCGACATGAGTGTGGTAACGTAACGCTTGTTGCAGATCACTTGGGCTACCAAACCATGTGTGAATTGGGAAGCCCGCCATGGCCTTACAATCAGGAACCGGAACATCGCATCAGTACTTCTCCCTTGCAGAAAGCGACCGTTGAGACGCTGCTAGCGACGAATCCAGCAGATGCGGAACGGTGGCGCGCATTGGTTCGGCGGTCGGCGGTACCCGACGTTTACTACTTGCCTGCGTACGTCCGAGCTGCCTCGGATGTAGAGCAATCAGAACCGGTGGCGATAGTTGCGGGTTCAGATGCTTGCAGGATTTTGGCACCGCTCTTGATTCGCAACATGTCTACTGTTGTGAATAATTCCAGGGTGGAGTGGATCGATGCTTGCTCTCCTTACGGTTACGGGGGCCTTCTTAATCTCTCGAGCGTGGGGAAACTCGATGTTCGGGACCTTCATTTCTGCTTTAAGAGTCTCCATAATTGGTGCTCTGAGCGACATTTGGTTTGCTGCGTGCTTCGTTTGCATCCATTGATGCACCAAGAGGAGTGGTTCATGCCAGAGGAATACTGGCAAAAGCATCTCAGGATTCGGCTTCGAGGACCTACCATTGCTATCGATTTGAAAAACTGGGATGCTTCTCTGAGGCGACCAAAAGGATTACGAAGAGATCGGCGGGCGGACCTGAATTGTGCACGTCGTACTTTGCGCGTTACCTGGAAATGTGGTGACGATCCTGATGCAGAGGCAAGCCTTAATCTTTTCGCCCGACTTTACACCCAGAGACTTGGTCGCCTCAGTACTGACGAGTTCTATCGATTCCCCGGTAGCTACTTTTCAAGTCTGGCCGCCCTGGGCCGCCATCTAGGCATCGCCTTTGCATGGCTGGACGATGAACTTGTTGGGGGAAACGTGTTTCTGGCCGGGTGGAATTACGCCCACGGTCACTTAGCCTGCACGAACGAGACGGGGCGTGAATACGGAGCTTCCACCCTTCTCCTTGTTGAAGGCTCGCAATGGGCCCGGCAACGCGGCTGCGAATTGCTCCACATTGGTGGAGGGATCAGCCCGGCCGATCCGCTCGAAGATTTCAAGCGAAGTTTCGGTGGGCCATCCTACCACTATGCTTATGTCATATACATTGTGGATCCCGGACGGTTCGAGCAGCTCTGTCGAATACCAAAAGCTCCATGGCCGTATAGGGAGCATGGGCCAACGAGCGTCTCTTGAGCAGGATGCATTAAGCTCCCGATCAACGACGCACGTCACCTGCAAGAAAGGTGGCCTAATTCTGATGGTCCCTGCTGTCGGTACGTGGCGTGACGCGAAGCGAGACGAGGTCGCCGAAAGACAAACACGAACGAACCAAATTACCCAGCGGCATGACTTGGAAATTTCGCGCTCCCTGCACTTTCTGAGCAGTATTGGGGCCGCGACGGACAGATGGATCATGTCGTATCCGTACGGCGATTGGAATGCAGAACTGCTGGAGTTGCTGGCGGGGGCGGGCTGCGTTGCGGCTTTCACGACCGAAGTTGTACTCGCCAATCTGAAAAGTGATCCTCTTCTGCTCAGCAGGATTGATACGAACGATTTGCCAAAGACTGCGACCGCGCAGGCCTGCCAATGGAGGCATCCGCCGACTGCGCGTTCGAAAACCTCTGCGTTGTGACGCGCTATTTGTTGTAAGCGTGGGTGCAGTGTAGAAGCTACGAATCGTATGGAGGGAGATTCTGGGGTGCTCATGGAAGTACATCCATTGCTCGCCGTAATCCCTGCACGCGGCGGTTCGAAGGGCCTGCCGGGCAAGAATGTCCGTCCTCTGGCTGGACTGCCACTTATCGCCCATTCAATACTGTTCTCCAAGATTTGCCCTGCGGTAGATTGCTGTCTTGTCTCCACCGATAGCGAGGAGATCGCTGACGTGGCCCGTGCCCACGGTGCGCAAGTTCCTTTCCTGCGGCCTGCTGAGCTAGCTCGCGACGAAACTCCGAGCCTCTTTGTCTTGCAGCATGCTCTACGTGAGATGGAGATCCGCGAACGCCGACGCTTCGAATCGGTGCTGCTGTTGCAACCGACCAGTCCCGCTCGGCTGCCAGAGGATGTAAGCCGTGCGATTTCGATGCTGGAACAAGATTCTCGATCGGTCGGGGTGATTGCTGTTTCTGTGCCGGAATTCAACCCACGATATGTGTGTGTCGAGGCACAGGGCGGATACGTGGTGCGAGCGTTCCAGCAAGACAAGACCTATACGCGACGCCAAGATGTTCCACCCGTTTACCGGATTAACGGACTCTTGTATCTGTGGCGGCGGGACTACCTCGTGCAGGCTTCCGAAGAGCAACTGTTCGCCGGGCCGCATCGCATGCTGATAATACCCCGGGAGCGCGCCATGGATATTGACGACCTGCATGATTTCCAACTCGCAGAGGCTTTCGTCCGTGAAGGCATAGTCAATCTGCCATGGTTAAATTCTCCTGACCCGGCCGATCATCTGAAAGAAGGCCTTCGGAATAGATAGGAGGTCCGCAGTGTGCGTAAGCGAAGAAAGGAAGACCATCATTATTGGCCAGCGCAAAGTCGGGGTAGGAGAATCGTGCTTCATCATCGCCGAAGCTGGTGTCAACCACAACGGAAGCCTAAAACTGGCGCGTGAACTCGTAGATCTTGCAGTGCAAGCACACACCGACGCGGTGAAATTTCAAACTTTCAAACCGGAAAGAGTTTGCTCGCCTTCGGCTCCCAAGGCGACTTACCAACTTCAGGCCACAGCCACCGAAGAATCTCAACTAGAGATGGGTAAGAAACTGGAATTGCCATTCGAAGCGTTCCGCGAGCTGCAATCATACTGCAAATCGAAAGGCATGCTTTTCCTTTCTACTCCGTTCGATTACGAGAGCGCCGATTTCCTAGCAGAACTACGGATGCCCGCTTTCAAGATCCCGTCTGGGGAGATCACAAACCTGCCATTCTTGGAGCACATCGCGAGAAAAGGACGCCCGCTGATACTTTCCACCGGCATGTCGACTCTGGATGAGGTCAGGAAGGCGGTGGAGACAATTCGCGCAAAGGGAAACCAGCAGCTAGTCCTCTTGCAGTGCGTAAGCAACTATCCCGCTCAACCTTCCAGTGCCAATCTGCGAGCCATGCGCACGCTGGTGGAAGCATTTGGTGTGCCGGTCGGCTACTCAGACCATACAAGGGGAATCGAAGTTGCTATCGCTGCGGTAGCTCTGGGTGCATGTGTCGTTGAAAAGCACTTTACTATCAGCCGCGACCTGCCCGGGCCGGACCATCGTGCTTCTCTGGAACCAGACGAGCTGGCCTCGATGGTCCGCAGCATCCGAAATGTCGAAGCGGCGTTCGGAGATGGAAACAAACAGCCGGCTTTGGAGGAAGCGAACACCACCGCGGTGGCCCGCCGATCGTTGGTAGCCGCGCGTTACATTGCCGCGGGAACACTCCTGACGGAAGACTTGGTTGCGATCCTCCGGCCTGGGACGGGTCTCCCGCCTGCGATGCGGCCGCAACTGGTTGGGCGTCGGGCACGGCACGACATTGAGGCTGGTACACTGTTAGCTCTGGATATGGTGGCATGAGAACCATCGGAGTGATTACTGGGGCGCGCTCCGATTACGGTCTTCTTCTCCCAGTTCTCAAGAGGATTGTCGCGGATACCAAGCTCAAGCTGCAACTATTTGTCACTGGGATGCACCTGTCCCCAGAGTTTGGACTCACGGTTCGGGTGATTGAAGCAGATGGCTTCGACATAAGCGAACGGGTTGACATGCTGGTTGCATCCGACGCCCCGCAGGCCGTTAGTAAGTCCATTGGACTGGGCGTAATAGGTTTTTCACAAGCCTATTCCCACAGCCGTCCCGATCTGCTTCTTGTGATGGGCGACCGATTCGAAACGCTAGCAGCAGTGGTTGCGGCGTTGCCCTACGGAATCCCAGTTGCCCATATCTCCGGAGGAGATATCACCGAAGGTGTTATTGACGATGCCATACGCCATTCGATAACCAAAATGAGCCACTTGCATTTTGTCGCGCTGAACGAGTCTCGGGACCGGATCATCCAAATGGGCGAGGAACCGTGGCGTGTTACCGTTACGGGTGAGCCGGGACTGGATAATCTCAAGGAGATCACTGTGTTGGCTTCTGTTGAGCTGGAGAAGGTCGTGGGCCTCCCTCTCAATCCGGCTCCGTTGCTGGTTACTTTTCACCCCGTCACGCTGGAGCCGAACGAGACGGAAAGATCTATTGTGGCCTTGCTGGCAGCGCTGGAAGAGCTAGCAATGCCGGTGATCTTTACATATCCCAATGCCGACACTGGAGGGCGCATCATCATCGAGCACATTGAGCAGTTTGTCCGGACTCATCCTAATGGAAGGGTGGTAGTTAGCCTGGGGCCACAAGGCTATTTTTCGCTTATGAACTGTAGCGCGGCGATGCTAGGCAATTCTTCTAGCGGCATTGTCGAGGCCGCTAGCTTCGAGCTGCCTGTTGTCGACATAGGTAATCGTCAGCGAGGGAGAGTTCGCAGTCAAAACGTAATTCACGCGGAGCCGGATCAGGAATCTGTTCTGAGGGCAGCCCGAATGGTATTGTCACCATCCTTCAAGTGCCGCCTTCGCGGTCTCAAGAATCCGTATGGAGACGGTAATGCGGCCCAGCGGATCATCGAAGTCCTGAAGGTCACTCCCCTGGAAAGTCGTTTACTAGTGAAATGTTTTCATAACGTTGGGGAAACACAATCGACTGGGGGTTATTCTGCCAAGAGCTGTGCCACCTAGAAGGCCTGTTCAGTTAGGACGCCGACATTGGGAAGTTGGCAGCGAGTTTCACTGGTGCGGATTACCGGCACCCCCCTTCCTGTCATGGCCCCAAGAGGCCGTTTGGTACTCGCTGGGACGCCAGGCCGTAGTTGCACTTCTGCAACACATTAGATGCAAAACCAAGCCGCGACTCTGGGTCCCCGCGTATTTCTGTCATGAAGTTGCTGAGTATTGGCGAGAGCATGCGGAACTGGTCGAATATAGGGATGATCCGCGCCAGGTAGAACCCCAATGGCGGTCGCTGAGCCCTGCGCCTACCGACGTGGTTCTGGCCGTCAATTATTTCGGCGTTCGCCACGGTACTTCTTGGCGAATTTGGCGTGAGCAAAACAAATGCGTGCTACTGGAAGACCACAGCCACGATCCCGCAGGACCTTGGGCGCGCCACTCCGCTGCGGATTATGCCTTTAGCTCACTACGCAAGACGTTGCCCGTCCCTGACGGTGCCATTCTGTGGTCCCCCCGACGGCTCTCTTTGCCGTCACAATCTGCGGAAGGAAGCTGGATCGGGGCGGGAGTGAAACTGGCCGCGATGGTGTTGAAGTTGGAATTTCTGAAAGGAAGATGCGAAGCGGAACTTAAAGCTCGTTTTCGGTGGCTACAGCGCGAGGGTGAACGGCTTTTAGAAATGCAATCGGTTTCTGCGATTTCGCCGTTCAGTCGTGAATGTCTCTCGGCGGGAATTCCGACTGCCTGGCGAAAAAAACGTGCCGCGAATGTACGTGCATTACTCAAGCGCCTTGCGCACTGGCATGCGGCGCGACCGCTATTTTCCAGTTGGCCGGAAAACAGCACACCACTTTCTGCTGTTTTCTTGTTTCGCTCTGGCGCGGAACGCGACCGATATAGGGCGCTGCTTGCAAACAATAACATATACTGCCCGGTGCATTGGCCAACATCCGCGCAAGCCAACCCACAGGTCCGCGACCTTTCAGCCCGTCTTCTGACCATTCCTGCGGATCACCGCTACTCGATGAAAGACATGGAGCGAATAGCCCGGGTCGCGCTATCGCGCAACGGCAGCATGTTGCCTTGACACAACAAAGGAATTCTGCGATTCCGATTCAAGGAGAGAATATGAGAGTTCGCAATATTGGATGGCGCCTTCCCTGCGCGTGTTTCCTCTTCAGTTTATCACCGATGAATGCTTCTGGACAGCAGGTCGGGGCAAGGGAAGCAGCGCCAGGGACGCCGGCACCAATTCCTGCCTCTTCGACATCGACCGGCGAATCTGTTTCAGCGAGTATAGCCAATTCCCAAACTCAAAAAGGGAATCCCACGGCGTTGGGTCCCACAGTTCGCATTGGTCCGGGGGATGATCTCGACATCAGCGTGTTTGGATTACCTGAACTATCTGAGCATGCACGCGTTAGCGACTTAGGTGACGTGTCTTTGCCTCTGATTGGGCACCTGCATCTCGCCGGATTATCTAGCGACCAAGCTCAAGCGTTGATTGAGAGGCGCCTGGCTGACGGACATTTCATCAACAATCCCCATGTTTCGGTCTACGTGAAAGAGTACACGACTGAAGGAATCTCATTGATGGGTGAAGTGAACAGGCCTGGTGTTTACTCGGCTCTCGGCGCCCACCGGTTATTAGATTTGATTCAGACAGCCGGTGGGCTCACAAGCAAGGCGGGGAGAACAGTCACGGTTGCACACCGCGATGATCCAGAAACTCCGATAACACTGACCTTGTCCAATGACGCAGCCAAAACGGCGGCGAACAACATCGAAGTTTTACCTGGTGACACAATTGTAGTATCGAAAGCCGGAATTATCTACGTGGTCGGAGAAGTCAACCGACCGGGCGGATTCGTGATGGAAGACAATAAAATTACTGCCTCCCAGGTGCTTGCCATGGCGGCCGGCCCGACACGTACGGCAGTCCTCAATGGAACCAAGATGATTCGCCATACCCCTGAAGGACTCAAGGATATTCCTTTGCCATTGAAGAAAATTCTAGAAGCCAAAATACCTGACATCGAGCTGCAGTCCGACGACATCATTTGGGTACCAAATAGCAAGACAAAAGGAATAGCTGCTGCGATTCCTTCCACTGCAATAAACTTGTTACTAAACCTAGCCATTTATCGCTTGTAACCTCCGTAGCTGGCAAACTGTGAGGCTTCAGAACCTGAAGAATATCTCTTACCGTTTTGGGCGCGATGGCGTTCGACTCAAACAGGGTGAGTCGCCCCACCGGTAGCAACGAGCAGCTTTCCGAGGTACGCCAGGCAGCAAACGGGTGGCAATCGTTGCGCCGGGCTAGCATGGCTAGCACGGTGATGTCTTCGAGCTGAAGCTGAAATTATGAAATTTCTGGAGCGGCGGATCAGACGCGTTAGCCTGGGCGTCGGGGCAAGCGGCCTCAACGCGGGCGACACAGGGGCGAGGTTCCTGCAATCTTCGTTATTGGACTACCACTCCATTCGTCTCAAGGCCCGTTCTGCACATAGGTCGCAGTCATGAAGTAGAGATTGCTCTGAGTGCCGGCATCGTATGGCTGCATGAACGCCACGAATACGGTAGTCGGAGAAATCTGTACGGCTGCCGAATAGCAAGCGAAATTTGGATTTGGGGCAAATCCACCGGCGGATCCGTTGAACAACAAAGTTGGCGTAGCAAATCCAGTAGGGTTAGAAATGGCCTGATTTTGATCGAAGGTCAAGGTTTGGATGTACGGCCTGTTGGTTACGTTAGTGCTTAATCTGTTGCCAAAAAATAGCGTTTGCAGGTTTGGCCTCGGCAGATTCGGAGTGATGAGAACAGGCATAACATCGTTTTCAGAGCACCCTGTTTCCCCTGGAGGCAGCGGACAAGGCCAGTTGGCGGTGTTGATAGTCCAGGTCGAACCTAAGTCAGAACTGTTTATAAAGTACAATTGACCGTTGGGAGTTATATCGCTCCTGTTGAAACCGATGATTTTCATTCCGCCAAGCCACTGGAATGCAGTCTCGTCTGTGTGCGCTCCTAAGTAGTGAACTGTCTTACGGTCAGGCCAAGTCAGGCCGTCGTCGTAGCTAAAAATTAGGGCTTGATCGTCTGCTCCTCCAAGGCCATCGAGACGTGTGTTTAGAGCGATACAACCAGTAGAGCATGAGCCCGTCACACCTGGCGAACCGGAAGGGATCGAAATCAATGGTCCACCGGTGCAACTTGAGTAGTTGATGCTGCCAGCCGAGTTGCTTATCATCACTGGGGCAGACCAGGAATTCCCGTTGTCTGTACTACGGAGTTCAAATAGTCCCGCGTCCCCAGCGACCGAGGAGTTCGTGTTCTCATCAAGGATTGGGATGCAAGCCACGATAGTTCCTGCTGGTGTTATCCCACCACCAACGTTTCGGAAGTCCCCAGTTGTGTCGCTAAGAAAGCATCCCACACGATCCGTGGGCGCACAATAGTTCAAGGTCGCCGCTGCCGTAGCCCCGGAGCCGCCACCGCCTGAAACCGTGATGGTTGGACCTTGCTGATAGCCACTACCTCCAGCGGTCAAGTTAACCGCCGTGACCGCCCCGCTCGTAAATGTCGCCGTACAGGTGCCACCTGAACCCGTTGTCGCTTCTATTACACAGTGAGGCGTTCCGGAATACCCCAAACCGCCATTCTTCAAAGTCAGGACCGTGATGGCTCCGCCGGAGACTGTCACGGCAACTTCTGCGTACCGTGGAGAGGTTCCATTGTCGCCGTAGATCACGACCTCAGGTTGCTGAACGTACCCGCTGCCTCCCGAAAAAGTATAGGTTGTGATTGCTCCATTGACGGGAGCACCCACAGTGCAGGTGGCAGCCGTCCCGCTCGTACCGCCCACAATGGAGCAGCTTGGCGTCGAAGTGTAACCGCTTCCATAAGTTAGCATGAAGCCTTTAATAACGTTTCCGCCAACAAGGTCCACTCGTATCTTACAAGTAGCACCAGAACCACCACCTCCGCTGATCGTACAGGCGTAGTTCGTCGCCCCGTTATACCCGGTCCCGGCACCCGTTATCGTAATCGAAGGAATGGCCCCGTTTACCGGGGCGGCTGCCGTACAGGTAGCGCCAGAACCGGCAGCATTGCCGTTAATGGCACAAGTTGGCGTTGACGAGTAACCGCTCCCAATTGCCGTAGGTGTAACCGTAGCGACGACGTTGCCCGTCCACGGAGTCCAGGTAGTCCCATTGTCAATGGAGGTCTTAAGCATATCCGTGCCAGCGGATATGTTCTGACCGGAGGAATCTTCGTGGTAGAACAGTAGCAACTTCCCACTACCCAACTTCATTAGAGTGGGCCATGCCTGCCAGTAAGGATCAACCAGGCGCGTGGCAGTGCCGGGTACCAGCGTCCAGCCGTTTCCGCTGTTCTGTATTGTGTTAATACTGAATGCGGACGACGTGGAGCGTCCGACGCTGTCGCTCACTTGGATGACAAAAGAGAACAGTCCGGCAACGGTCGGAGTTCCGGAGATGGTTCCACTCGAAGGAGACAACGCGAGGTTGGTGGGGAGCTGGCCGCTTAAAACTGACCAGGCATAGGGCGGAGCCCCGCCAGTGGCTTGGAGGGGGGCGCTGTAGCTGACCTGCACTTGGCCGTTAGGCAGGCTGCTAGTCGTGATCGACAGCGGTGTAGGAGGGTTTGAATTTTTGACATTGGCGCTCGTAAGACCGGTGCACCCCGTGCAAAGCAGTGCGAGAACCAGGATTAGGCACACCTCAGGGAGCGCTTTTTTGCAAGCGCTTGTCACCCCCCTAGGGCTTGCGTGCAAACGCATTCAGGTCTCCCTTTTATTAACTGGCCAACCACTTCGCCCTTGATATCCCCCTGATTTTAGAGGCTTTCACAACACAACGAGAACAAAATCCTCACTTCCTGACGCATAACGGTCTACGTGAGTTTGAGGCGTTCACCCTTAACTTGGGCGACCTCCTTCACGGCTATGCAATCTATATCAGAGCCGACCCCTCCCGAGTTACTGGACGACAGGACAATTTAAGAACAAGAGCGGAACCTGTACCTACGAGGCGCGTTCTACAAGGCCCATGATCCCACCCCAATCGTCGCACAGCGTCCGTCCGCAGCTTAGCAGGGCGGGAAGTTGCAACGAGCCGTGTCGGAGCGCAGGGTGGTGGCGACAAGATCTGTCGTGCGGGCACAGCTCAGCGATTTCAGCAACGGTCGACTGCGTGAGGTGCTGGCGGGGCGCGTGGTGAACACGTGGATCACGAGGTCAATGGATGGTGTTCTGGTCGAGGAGGTCAGCGATGACTCAGTGAACGTATGTAGCAGTCATTTCTTTTACTCATCCTCCTACTGAAGTTGCATCGCTGCGGTAACATATCCGCTGCTCTGCGAGCTGCACATCCCTGAGCATACAAGCGTGAGCGCAATTGCATCTCCCTGCGAAGCCGAGAAGCTGTGAGTTGTATCGCTACATGTGTGGAGGGAACCGTCTCCGACGATAGCGCACGTTACGGATTCTGACGTGACGCCATCAATCACCGTGAATGTCAGTGTAGTGCCGCTCGCCGGGGGAGTGCTAGTGTGTACTTCCAAGTTTTTGATAGCACCTCCATACGGCGCCAAAACAGGTGCATAGTTCGACGTCGTCACACCCGCAGCAACGACATAGTACATGCCAGATCCTAAGTTATTTTGGAGGGCCCCAATACCTCCCAATTGGATAACTCCGTCTGTGCCACTTGAGCATCCGCTGGTAGTCACCCCGCCATTAGCATCCGTACACAGAATTGCTCCAGCCGATCCGCTGATCGTCCCAGACGATAGAATTCTTGTATCCGTTCCCTGAGTCGCCGTGGCAGTGCTTTGACTTGTATTGTTGGTGCCATTTGTTTTTGTCGTCAGGACGCCAGTATAGATACAGGGTACAGTTAATCCTGCCTGCTGGCACTCAAACAACCCTGCCGTCGAGTTATACCAAATATCACCGTTTGCGGGCAACGATGGATTTCCCGCAAGCGCGCCCACGTTCAACCCCGAAACGGCGGATGTCGGAGTAAATGTGGCCCTTTGCAGAAACCCCCACTTTGTCGTTGGGTTGTAATGCAAGAGATGCGCGCCATTCGTGGAATCGCTGATCGAGAAGTCAGAATTAGCGTAAAACCCACTTCCGAGATTATAGGTCGTCGCGGCTGTCGATCCCGGCAATGGAGCGAGGCTCAGCCCGTTCTGTGCTGGTACGTTGTTTGTGGCAGGAAAGAAAAAGCGATTGGCCCCGCTATTACCGCTGTTATCGGTGATTGCCTGCGGCAGTCCAAAAGAAGCGAACCACACCTGATTGCCAGTGGCACCACCGGATTGAACCACGAATGACGAGCCTGTTCCAATCTCTGCGTACGTGTCGAAGAAATAGTTGTTATTTTGCGTCACGCTGTAACCGCCAAGAGTGTTGCCCGCGACATGGGATGCATGGAATTCGTTATCCTGACCGCAGAGAAGGTTGAATCCCCACCCGCCGTTACTTACAGCAGACATGCCGGAACCGAAGCCGAGGTGATTGTCTGTGCAGCCTGAGGCCCACTGAAATCCGTCTCCGAAGTTATTGTTGGAGCCAATATCTTCAGCATGCCAGAAGTCTGTGCTTGCTCCACCGCCGCCTATCCAAACCACGCCACGGTTTCCGAAGTGTCTTACCGCTACTCTTCTGAGCACTGGAGCGCCACCCCGGATCTGAATGCCATCATCTGCTCCAGAAGCAGTTGAAGCACTCACAAGCATCAAATCTTCTACGGTCGGACGGTCACCAACAAGGTTAATGCCGGTAACTCCTGCTGCGAAATTGAGCGTAGTGGCTCCTCCTGTCGCTTGGAACTCACTACCCTTACCAGCGCCTTTGAGAGTTATATTTGCAGAATTGACAGTCAACGTAGCGGCACAAGCCCCATAGTTCTGGGCCGAGAACCTCACAATTCCACCTGTTGGCGGAAGAGCGGCTATGGCATTCACCGCTTTAACACAGATGTCTGCTCCTGGGTAATTATCCGCGATAACTTCTATCGCACTTGTACCGCCTCCGTTACCGGCAGGGGGCGGCTGTCCCCCGCCGACAGCCCCCGTCGCACAGGCGCACGACGCCAGACCCATCAGAATCGGGAGCACCACGACGAGGGTCACCGGCTTTAAGGCGTGTGTTCTTGCTAGCGCTTTGCGCCGTGCCGTCAACAGCGAGAGCGCCAACCCAGCCAGCAGCCAGCTAAGCACATTCCCGTTGAACTCTGGGCGAGCCCCAGGACTGGTCCTTCGCGCCATAGCCGTTGGCAGCAACCCTGCAGCAGTCCCGGCCATAACCGTGAACGGCACAGAATTAGATGACCACGTCGACCCCACTGGGCTAGGCGCTATCGTGCAGGTCGCTGGGTGAGGGGTATTGCTGCAATCCACTCTCAAAGCGACGGACTCGGTGGAGCCACTGAAGGGCATTACTTGCAGGTTGTAGTTGGCCATTTGTCCCGAGGGCACCGTCGCGAAGGTAGAACCGTTGCTGGCCGGCCCCAACGAGAAGTTCGTTCCCATGCCTCGCGGTGAGACATAGGTGCCAACCGTCGTGTAGATAGCCATAGCTTTCAGGCTTCTCTGTAGGTCAAAGATAAGGTTTTGTCGCGTGGCTAGAGTTGCGTTCTGCGTTCTGGTCAGGTCTTTCCACACCGACGTGGTAACGCAATCCCAAACCACGGTCATGAGAAAACAGCCCGTCAAGAACCACAGAATGCTTTTTGCGCGACGGCCGAGATCGCTCATTCGCCCCTCCATTGGTGGAATTAACTTCCTCTGTACCGGAACTGAGCGCCTGGCGGCCTCAGCGAATGCGACCAAGTTGTACAGGGCGTAACTCCGATTCAGCTATGTTACAGCTTTCGAGTGACGGTCAGAGGGCCAAACAGACAAGCACGCTATCTGATCGGGGCTCAAAAGTCACTGCGGCCAGCGTTGGTTCCGACCAAGAAATCAAGAAGTAGGGGAAGCGGCAATGACACCGGAGCGCCGTCGCCCGAGGCTGAGCGACTGAGGCGAATAAATCCAATGAGCTTGTTGCTTCCAATCCAAGGTATGGCCATTTTTATCCGGCTAAACTGCACTCACATCGACCCGCTCGGTCCACGTTTCGAAGACGGGGCACGATCGAAGTGTATCGTGGCAGGCCCGCGAGGCCATGATGTCGGCTGAACTTTCTTTTTGCGTTTTCTGTGTTGGCTTGCCGGCCGTGCCGCAAGATTTTCTAATTATAGAGCCAATGAGCTTTTCTTATTGCCGACATTGCCGACTCAATGTTCAGAGACACAACTTGCCAGTCCTTACCAGAGGGGCGAAGCTGGTAAGGACGGTGGGGAGCGTAGCCCCGCCCAAATCTTGGCCAAAGAGCTCGAAGACTTGGAAGACCTAGAGACCTGACCGGTGCTGGCAAGCTGGCCAAGCTGGCCCGGTGCATTGCCTAACTGACGGGTCGGATGTACATTATCAGTCTGCCTGGAAGTCAAAGTCGCGATTGCAGTTAACCGGTAATTCCGCCCTGGGCATTTCGCGAGGTGGAGAAGTATCGACGCCAGGTTGCCGTGATCGGCATCGAATTGGAGGACAGTCGCTCCACAGGGTTCAAGGTTCTGTATCAACTGGACCTGATGGCTGCAAAGCGCGAAGGACGCATATGGCGGGCGCCACCGAAGCGTTTTCGCCGACCTGGGGCTCAGTATCTGGCGATCCACCTGGGACGGGCCGTGCGTTGGCTAGGTGCCCGGGGTGTCAATCAATCGAGGTAGCAGCTCTATGTTCCTGGAATTCTACGGGCTGAACGAGCAGCCATTCGGCGTGACGCCGGACCCGCGCTTCATCTGTCCCAGCCGAACTCACAGCAAGGCGTTCAATTCCCTGTCCTGCGGCATCGAAGCCGGCTGCGGGTTTCTGGCCCTGATTGCGAAGCCGGGCATGGGCAAGACCACTTTGGTCTTCCAACTCTTGAAACAACTCGAGCAGACGTCTCGTGCGGTCTTCCTGTTTCAGACCCAGTGTGATTCGCGTGAGCTCTTGCGCTACCTGCTCAGTGGCTTGGGACTCGATGCTGCGGGTCAAGATATCGTCACCATGCACGAGAAATTGAACCAGCTTCTGGCGCGCGAGCTACTGGCCGACCGGCGCTTTGTGCTGATCATTGACGAGTGCCACAACCTCGACAACTCCGTGCTGGAGACGGTCCGCCTGCTATCCGACTTCGAGACGCCAAGTGCGAAGTTGATGCAAATCCTTCTCGTCGGCCAGACGCAGTTGGCGGAAAAGCTGTCGCGACCCAGCCTGACACAGCTTAGGCAGCGAATTTCAATCCTGAGTCGCTTGGAGCCGCTTACGCGGGCGGAAACCGTTGGGTACATCGAACACCGGCTTCAGGTAGCTGGTTACCGGGGGGGGCCGTTGTTCACCACTGGGGCTCTTGAAAGTATTTTGGCGCACAGCGAAGGCATTCCGCGGAACGTTAACAACCTGTGCTTCAATGCGCTCCTCGTTGGGTACGCTGCAGGCCGCAAGCAGATCGATTCCACTGTCGTGGACCAAGTTCTGGCCGACCTCGACATGAATCCTCTCGAGCGGAGTTGCCTGGTCACCCAAGAGCCTCTTGCGCTGACGCGGGCACCGATCAGTCCTTATTCAAGCGTGTTCAAGACTGAACTGGACCCAAAGCAGGTCGATTCCAATGATGCACGGGAGGTTGTTGTCGAGTGCGAGGTCACTCCGCCGCAGCCGATGCCGCAAGTTCCCCAGGCCCCACCTCCCCCGCAAAGACCGCCTCTTTCTTATGTCAGCATTGCCCGTGGCGATCTTTCAGACCGGAATCAAGTCGATTCAGGCGATGGGCCCAAGGTTGCATCTGACCTTGCTCCAAATCCTCCAGTGCGGAAGCCAGAAGTCACGAGGCCACTTGCGCCCCCGCAGAAGGCGCAATCTGATCCAAGCACCAAGCGGGGTGACTTCTCAGAGGGAACCCAGGTCGCGTCCACTCGCATGGACCAGATCATCGGCGCTCTCAGCGACGCAATCTATCTCTATCTTGGGGAGAAACTGTCTCAGGCGGGACGGCCGACGGCTCCCGCGCCGCACCGCACCTCCGTACTCTCCGACCCTCCGGTGCGGAAGCCACAAATCACGCCGCCACTTCCGCCACTGCAGAAGGCGCAATCTGGTCCTTCTACCTCCCGGTGCGACTTCTCAGTGCCAAAGCAAGTCGCTTCCAGTCACGTGGACCAGATCGCTCTCATTGACGCAATCTATCCAGTGCAGAAATCGTCTCAGGCAGGGCGACCGACGGCTCCTGCGCCGCAGCGCACGCCTGTGCTTTCCTACCCGGCAGTTTCCAGGGGCAGTTTGGCATGCAGGGCCGGGGGCACTTTAGCTCTTGGGGCAGCACTTGTGCTTTCGGGTCTTTTGCCGCTCTATTCCGGAGGTGGAGCGGGCCGGCAACTGCGAGACTCGCCTACCCCTGTCGTTGCAGATATTGCCACGCCCGTGCCTGGTCCGCAAGATCCGAGCCCGCCAGCCGCCCCCTCAACCCCCGCTATCGGCGCTGCAATGGCAAGCGCGACACCCGTGCAGTCTTTTCTGACGCGCACCTTGGGACTGAAGATTGGCAGCATTGTGATTGATCCGGGCCACGGCGGCCAGGACACCGGGACAAAGGGGCCCACAGGCCTAGTGGAGAAGGACCTTTGCTTGGACGTTGCGCTGCGGCTCGGCCGTATCATCGAGCAGCACCTCCCCGGCGCGGAAGTCATCTTCACACGTACAGACGATACGTTTATCCCGCTCGAAGACCGCACCAACATCGCCAACAAGATGAAAGCTGACCTCTTTCTGTCAATTCACGCGAACTGGAGCCGGTATAACGCGGCTCGTGGCGTCGAGACCTATTATTTGAATCTCAAAGGCAGCCGGGAGGCGATGGAAGTCGCCGCACGTGAGAACGCAACGGTTCTGGAAACGGTGTCGGACCTGCAGGAACTGGTGAAGGAGATTGCGAGCAACGAAAAGATCGAAGAGTCACGGGAGTTTGCCGAAGACATTCAGGACTCGCTCAGCCTGCACGTCCAGCGCTCCGCCGAAAGCTCGCAGAACCGCGGCGTGCACCGCGCCCCGTTTGTGGTCTTGATCGGCGCGAATATGCCATCGGCGCTGGCCGAAATCTCCTTCCTGAGCAATCCTTCCGACGAGCAGCTTCTGAAGAAGGGCGAGTACCGGCAGCGGCTGGCCGAGGGTCTCTATCAAGGCGTGTTGAGCTATCTCCAACGCCTCAACAGCGTCACTTACAATCTTCCGGCGCGGAACCTGGCTGTCGGGCGTTCTGGCTCGGGCAGCACCTCCGGCAGACCTGCGATGGTGGAACAATTTCGAAACCAACAGTAATCTGACGGTGCACGCCGGGCGTGGCTGGCCGAAGTTTGAGATCTCTTTGCTTTCATCCTAGCTGCCGTTGCTCTTGTTACCCATCGAGCCTGCCTGATCGACCGAATCAGTGGCAGCTTGGCCGGTGATCAGGCGAGCGCCGCGGCTGAACGTTAAGTATTCGAATCCCCACTGGACGAAAACCTGGATGCGGCTTTGAAATTCCACGATGTAAATCAAGTGGATGAAAACCCACATCAGCCATGCGAGCAGCCCGGAAACGTGGATGCCAAAAATATTTGCCACCGCGGCCGCACGGCCGATCACAGCCATCTCGCCTTTATTGAAATAGTGAAACGGCGGCAGCTCTCTCTTCCCTTCCAGACGTGCGCGGATGACTTTGGCGGCGTATGCTCCGCCCTGCATCGCGACTTGCGCGACACCAGGCAGCGGCGTTCCCTTCTCATCGACGGCGTGAGCAAGATCGCCAATGATGAAAATATCCGGGAAATTGGGAACGGTCAGGTCGCGGTTCACCTTGATCCGGCCGCTGCGATCCGATTCCGATTTCGTGCGCTCGGCAAGTCTCCTGCCAAAGGGAGTGGCCGTGACGCCGCCGGCCCAGAGCACGGTCTTCGCCGCCAGAACCTCGCTTGAATCCCCGCGTTTGAATGTGACGCCTCTCGCGTCGATGTTCGTCACCATCACGCTTTTCAGCACTTCCACGCCGAGACGCGAGAC
>WNGI01000602.1_pt2 | contig 42662 bp, 47 predicted proteins | sample 5400621 | NCBI WGS metagenome assembly WNGI01 (sample SAMN13153374, study PRJNA577476) | soil metagenome | isolation source: 20 cm soil or saprolite under Garry oak tree replicate 1 | place: USA:California | collected 2016-06-15
CTCTTCGACGAGGGTGCCGGTGCGGCCGCAGTGGAGGCATTTCTCCGTCTGCTTGTCCTGGTGCTCGCCGCAGGTGGTGCAGCGGAACGACGTGGCGCCGGTCTTGTCCATCCAGCGGGCGATGCGGTCGGACCCGAACAGCCGCATGAGATCGTCTTCCAGCGAGAGGAAGAAGATGCTCTGCCCGGGGTCGCCCTGGCGGCCGGAGCGGCCGCGCAGCTGGCGGTCGATGCGGCGCGCCTCGTGGCGCTCGGTGCCGATGATGACGAGCCCGCACGGCGGGTCGTCGTCGCAGCCGAGCTCGGCGATCTTCTCGGCCGTCAGGTCCGCCCGCTCGGCGACCTGGCCGAACGCCGGTTCACCGCGGGCGCGGATGCCGCACACCTGACACTTCTTGACGCCCGGGCCGAGTTTGATGTCCGTACCGCGGCCGGCCATGTTGGTCGCGATCGTCACGGCGGCGGGCTGGCCCGCCTGAGCGACGATTTCGGCCTCGCGCTCGTGGTACTTGGCGTTGAGTACTTCGTGCTTCAGGCCGCGCCGCTTCAACATGCGCGCCAGCGTCTCCGACACGTCGACGCTCACCGTGCCGACGAGCACCGGCAACCCGCGCTTGTGGACGCGCTCGATCTCCTCGATCACCGCGGTGTACTTCTCGCGGCGCGTCTTGAACACGAGGTCGTGCTTGTCCACGCGCCGCACCGGGCGGTTCGTCGGGATCACCACGACTTCCAGCTTGTAGATCTGGTAGAACTCGGTCTCTTCGGTCTCGGCCGTCCCCGTCATGCCGGCGAGCTTCTCGTACATGCGGAAGTAGTTCTGGATGGTGATGGTCGCGAGGGTCTGCGTCTCCTCGCGCACCACCACGCCCTCCTTCGCTTCCACCGCCTGATGCAGGCCGTCGGACCAGCGCCGCCCCGGCATCAGCCGGCCGGTGAACTCGTCCACGATGAAGACCTGCCCCTCCTGGACCACGTAATCCACGTCCTTCTCGTAGAGGATGTGGGCCTGGAGCAGCTTGTGGATGATGTGCAGGATCTCGTTCTTCTGCGCGTACTCGGTTTCGACCGCCCGGCGCCGTTCGATCTTTTCCTTGGGCGACAGCTGGTCGTCGTGCTCGAGGTCGTGGACGGCCTGAGAGATATCGGGGACGACGAACAGCGTCGGGTCCTGCGGCGACATGGTCTCGATGCCGCGGTCGGTGAGGTGCACGGAGTGGCCGCGCTCGTCGAGGACGAAGTAGAGGTCCTCCTCGATATTGCGCATCTTCTGGTCGCGCGCCGGGAGCTTGCGATCGGCGAGGTGGTCGAGCTCCACGCGTTGCACGAGCTGCTTCACGCCCGGCTCCTGCAGCAGCTTCAGCAGCTTCTTGTTCTTGGGCATGCCGAGCTGCGACTGGTACAGCAACCGGGCGCCGTCGTACGCCGTCTTCTCGTCGGCGAGGAGCCGCTCGGCCTTGGCGAGCAGGTCGTTGACGACGGCGGTCTGCCGGCGCACCAGCTGAATGACCTGGGCGTTGTAGAGCGCGTACTTCTCGTCGGATTCAGCGCCGACCGCCCCGGAGATGATGAGCGGCGTCCGGGCTTCATCGATCAGGATCGAGTCCACCTCGTCGATGATCGCGAAGTAGTGACCGCGCTGCACCCGTTCCTCGGGCGAGCGCACCATGTTGTCGCGCAGGTAGTCGAACCCGAATTCGTTGTTCGTGCCGTACGTGAGGTCGCAGAGGTAGGCGGCGCGGCGCTCGGGCGACGCGGGCTGCGTGTCGTCGATGCAGCCCACCGTCAGGCCGAGCCACTTGAACAGATGCCCCATCCACTGCGAGTCGCGCCGCGCGAGGTAATTGTTGACGGTGACGAGGTGCGCGCCGCGCCCCGCCAGCGCGTTCAGGTACAGCGGCAGCGTGGCGACCAGGGTTTTCCCCTCGCCCGTCGCCATCTCCGCGATCTTGCCCTGGTGCAGCACGATGCCGCCGATGAGCTGCACGTCGTACGGCACCATGTCCCAGGTGAGGGTGTGCCCGGTGACGTCGACGGTGCTCCCCAACAGCCGCCGGGAGGCCTCGCGGACGGTCGCGTAGGCTTCGGGAAGCAACGCGTCGAGCGCCGCGCGGAGCGCGCGGGCGTAGTCGCGGTCCGCCCGGCCGAGCTGGTCGGCGAGGACGGCGCGCTCGTCGGGGTCGGGGCAGTCGTGCTTGGCGCGCTTGAGCCGCTCCACCTCGGCCGCCAGCGCGCCGGTGCCGGCGGCGATCTGCTCCCGGATCCGGGCGGTTTGCGCCTGGAGCTGGGCGTCCGAGTAGTCCTTGTAGGATTGCTCGTGCCGGTGGATGGCTTCGACGATCGGGCGGATCCGCTTCAGCTCCCGCTTGAAGCGCGTCCCGAACACCTTCGTAAACAGGCTCATGCCCCCTCTATCGATACAGCCCGTGCGCCGCGACGTACTCCCGCACGGCGTCGGGCACGAGATAACGAATCGACCGCCCCACGCGCACGCGCTCGCGGACCAGCGTCGCGGAAATGTCCACGGCGGGAATCTCGATCACGCGGGTGATCAGGTAGTGCCGGGGCACCGCGGCGCCCGCCCGGGCAAAGACGACGACGTCGGCGAGCGTGGGGAGGGATTCCACTTCGTACCATTGCGACAGCTCCGCCGCCGCATCCGCCCCCAATAACAACGTAAACCGGTTCCCCGGCTCCCGGGCCGCCAGCGCCCGCAACGTGAGCACCGTGTACGACGGGGCCGGCAGGCCGAGCTCGATCCGCTCGACGGTGAGCCGGGCATTGCCGACGACGGCGAGGTCCAGCATCTCGGCGCGCTGCTCCGGGGTGGCGATGTGCGCGGCCCGCTTGAACGGCTGCTCGCGCGCCGGCATGAGCCGCACGCGCATCCCCAGGGCCTCGGCGGCCGCTTCCGCGGCGACCAGGTGCCCGAGATGCACCGGGTCGAACGACCCCCCGAACAGGGTGTCCATGCGGCTACCGGGCGGCGGTACTGGAGTCGGCGGGGCAGCTTTTCGCCCGCGCCGCGGCCTGCGGGTAATACCGCTGCAGGTGCGCGCACGTCTCCCGCAGCTCGTCTTTGTAGTCGATCGCCTTGTAGGTATCGGCGAGCCGCAACAGCGCGTCGCCCGCGCGCACGGTCTCCGGATAGGTGGCGATCACATTCTTGAAGTAGATGATGCCGGAGTCCCAGGCGCGGCGGCGGAAGTAAAAGAGGCCGTTCTTGTAGGCCTTGTCGGCGAACCCATCCCGCAGCTGGCGCACGTGGAGCTGCGCGCGCGTGGCGGCGCTGCTCCCGGAGTAGCGGCCGGCGAGCTCCTGGTAGATGGCCAGGGCGGCCTCGCCATAGGACGGGTCGAGCTCGGGCCGGCGCCACAGCCGCAGGTTGGCGTCTCCGGCGCGCAACAGCGCCGTCGGGGCGAAGTCGCTCGCCGGATACTGGTCGGCGGTCTGCCGGAACTCGTGCGCCGCGGTCACGAAGTCGCCGGTCTGGAAGTAGCACTCGGCGAGGTCGTAGTGGACTTCGGGCACCGCGGGGTCGCCCGCCGGCAGCTCGAAGGTGAGCCGCTGGAACAGCTGCAGCGCTTTGGAGAACTTGCCGCGGCGGAACTCACGACGCGCCTCGGCGAGCTGGACCAGCGGATCCGGCGCGGGCCGCGGGGCGGCCGGCCGTGCGCGGTGATGGCACGCGGCGAGGCCGAGCACGGCGAGCGCCAGCCCCCAGCGACGAGTCCGGCTCACGATGGATTCACCTGCCCGGCCGTATCGGCCTTCCCCAGCGTGTTGAGTTTTTCCCGTGCCTTCACGGTGATCGAGTCTCCCGGCGTCCCGCCGACGAGCGCCTGCTGATACTGATCGATGGCGGCCCCGACGTCCCCCTGGGCGAGGGCCACGTCGCCCAGGCCGAGGTGCCCGGCGCGCGCCACGTCCGTGTCCACACCCGGGGCGGTGGCCATGCGGAACCAGTTCTCCGCGTCGCCGGGGTGGCCGGCCGCGAGCGCCTGCTGCCCCTGCACCAGGGCGCACTGACCGACCCCGGCCCGCGCCTGGTCCACGACGTTCGGGACCCGCTGCCGTCGCAGCACCCCCTCGAACACCGCGACGGCGGTGCTGCAATCCCCGACCCGCAGCGTCGCCATGCCGTAGAGATACAGCAGCGAATCCGCGATGCGCCCGTCTCCGGCCGCGGCGATGGCCACCGGCAAGAACGCCAGCGCGGCGGCGGTGTCCCCGCGGTCCACCGCGTCGAGCGCGACCAGACGCGCGTAACGACCCAAGGGGCGGCTGGGCGCCACCTCGCGCAACGCGGTGAGCGCCGCGGCCAGCGCGAGGCGGTCGTCACCGTCGATGGCGGCGCGGACGACCCGTTCCAGTCCGTCGGCCGCTTCGTCGGCGCGGGAGCGGTCGGCGGCGGCGAGCTCCCGGTATTCGGCGGCGGCCAGCGTGTAGTCGCCGACCCGCAACGCCGCCGCCGCGGTCTTGGCGTGGAGACTCGCGCTGCCGGCGTTGGCGCGCAGCCCGAGGCGATACTCCGCGAGCGCGTCGGCGTAAGCGCCCGCGGCGTAGTCCCGGTCCCCCAGCTCCTCGTGGTCCGCCGCGCTGCGGGTGCACGCCAGCGCGAGCGCGAGGAGTGCCAGCGCCTTGCGCCTCACGCCTTTTTGCGACGTCCGCCGCGCGACACCTTGGCGGGCGGTGCCGGCGCCGGCGCCGAGTCGTTCCGCTCCAGCATCGCCAGGTAGGCCTCCACGCGTGGGTCCTCCGGCCGGCGCTCGCGGCATTCCTCCCACACCGTGCGCGCCGCCAGCCCGTCGCCCGCGAGATAGCAGGCGAGCCCCAGCATCGCCGCCGCGTCGGTGAAGTGCGGGCGCACGCGCACGATCTCCTCGAAATGCTCGCGCGCGTCCAGCACCCGCCCCGACTCGAGCAACAGCCGGCCGAGTTTATACCGCAGATCGTGGAACGCGGGTCCCAGGCTCAGGGCCACCTGATACTCTTCGATGGCCTCGACCAGGCCGCCGGCCTCGTAATACGCTTCGCCGAGCGCCGCGTGCTGGTTGGCCAGCTTGGCGGCGACGTGCGCGGGGAAGCCCTGCCGCGCTTCCCCGCCGACGCTCCCCGCCCGGCTCAGACAGGCGATCGCCTCGTCCTCCCGCCCCAGCTCGTTGAGGACCAGGGCCCGGTGGATCAGCGCCTCGACGTAGTTGGGGTTGAGGCCCAGGGCCCGGTCGAACTGCGAGAGCGCCTTGTCCGGCTGCCCCGCCAGGCAATACGACAACCCCAGCAGGTGGTGCGCGTCCGCGAATGCGCGGCCGCTCGCGACCACGTCCTCGAGGAGGTGAATCGCCCCGTAGTAGTCCTGCAGCTGGAAGCGCTCCCGCGCCTGGCCGACCTGATGCTCAGGACTGACGTCCATGCGTCTCCTCGTACCAGCGGGCGAAACGGCGGATCCCGTCCTCGATGTCCACGCGGGGGCGATACCCCAACTCGCGGGCCGCGCGGCGCAAGTCGGCGGCGGTGAGCGGGACGTCGCCGGGCTGGTCGGACCGACGCTCGATCCGCGCCTCGCGGCCCAGCACCTCGGCGATGAGCTGCAGCAACCGGTCGAGCCGCACCCGGGTACCGCCGCCGATGTTGAACGCCGTCCACGTCCGTTCGGGCGCCCGCGCCACCCAGTCGAGTGCCGCGACGGTGCCCGCGACCGCGTCCGTAATATAGGTGTAGTCCCGCTCGCTCGACCCGTCCCCGTGCATCGCGACCGTCTCCCCCCGGGCGATGGCGGCGGTGAAGCGGTGGATCGCGAGGTCGGGCCGCTGGCGGGGCCCGTACACGGTGAAGTACCGCAGGCACGCGATCCGCATTCCGTACAGATGTGCGAACGCGTGCGCGACGAGCTCCGCCGCCCGCTTACTCGCGGCGTACGGCGAGATCGGGGCGGTCGCCGGCGCATCCTCGGCAAAGGGCGCGGGCGTCGTCTCCCCGTACACCGACGAGGACGACGCGAGGACGACGGCGGTCACCCCGGCGCGACGCGCCGCCTCGAGCACCCGCCCCGTTCCCACGACGTTCGCTTCCAGGTAGGCGGCGGGATCTTCGAGCGAGGGGCGGACCCCCGGTTTCGCGGCCAGGTGCAGTACCGCCCGCACCTCGCCCAGCGGCAGCGCGTCGCGCGCCACGTCGGCCTCGACGAGGCGGAATCGCGGGCCCGCGCGCAGCGCCGCGAGGTTCGCCTCTTTCACCGCGCGAGGATAGAAGGGATCGAAGTTGTCGACGCCGACGACGTCGTCACCCCGGGCGACGAGGGCCTCGCACACGTGTGAGCCGATGAATCCCGCGGCCCCGGTGACGAGGACCCGGCCGCTCATCGCCCGACGATGTCGCGGAAATAGCCGATCGTCCGGCGCAGCCCCTCTTCGAGCGGCACCTGCGGCTCCCAGCTCAGGCGCTGCCGCGCCCGCGTGATGTCCGGCTGCCGGACTTTGGGATCGTCCACGGGCAGCGGTTGCTCGACGATGGCGCTGTGGCTGTCGGTGAGCGCCAGCACGCGCTCGGCGAGCTGGCGCACGGTGAACTCGTGGGGGTTGCCGATGTTGGTGGGGTCGGCGTCCCCCCGCTCGAACAGCCGCACGATTCCCTCGATGAGATCGTCGACATAGCAGAACGAGCGCGTCTGCGAGCCGTCCCCGTAGATGGTGAGTGGCTCCCCCTTGAGCGCCTGAACAATGAAGTTCGACACCACGCGACCGTCCCGGGGGCGCATCCGCGGCCCGTAGGTATTGAAGATCCGCACGATGCGGGTATCGAGACCGTGGTAGCGGTGGTAGGCCATCGTCATCGCCTCGGCGAAGCGCTTCGCTTCGTCGTACACGCCGCGCGGGCCGACCGGGTTCACGTTGCCCCAGTAGGTCTCCGGCTGCGGGTGGACGAGCGGATCGCCGTACACCTCCGACGTGGACGCCAGCAGGAAGCGCGCCCCCTTCGCTTTGGCGAGCCCCAAGGCATTGTGCGTGCCCAGCGCGCCCACCTTGAGGGTCGGGATCGGGTACTCGAGGTAGTCGATGGGGCTCGCCGGACTGGCGAAGTGCAGGATCCCGTCCACCGGACCGGGGACGTCGATAAAGGTGCTGACGTCGTGACGAATGAACTGGAAGCCGCGGTGGTGCCCGAGGTGGGTGAGGTTGGCGGGCGCTCCGGTGATGAGGTTGTCCATCCCGACCACCGTGTGTCCTTGCGCGAGCAGCCGGTCGCAGAGGTGGCTGCCGAGGAACCCGGCGGCGCCGGTTACGAGGAGGCGCATGCCAGGCGGCGGCCGAGGCTGTCGTAGGTGAAGCCGAGCCGGGCGAGGCGGTCAGGCTCGTAGAGGTTGCGCCCGTCCACGATCAGCGGCCGGCGCAGCAGCTGGCGGATGCGGGCGAAATCGGGGTTGCGGTACTCGAGCCATTCCGTGACGATCGCCAGCGCGTCCGCGCCCGCGAGGGCGTCGTAGGCGTGCTCGGCGTAGGTGACGCGGTCGCCGAGGACGCGGCGGGCGGTGGTGAGCGCCGCGGGATCGTGCACCCGCACCGTCGCGCCGTCCTGCAGCAGGAGATCGACGAGGGCCAGGGCCGGGCTGTCGCGCACGTCGTCCGTTTCAGCCTTGAAGGCGAGCCCCCACACGGCCACCGTCCGGCCGCGGACTTTGTCGTCGAAGTGCCGGCGCAGCTTGTCGAACAGCACGCGCTTCTGCCGGTCGTTCGCGGCCTGCACGGTCTGCAGGATGTCGAGCGGCACCTCGTGCTCGTCGCCCGAGCGGATCAGCGCCTGCACGTCCTTGGGGAAGCAGGACCCACCGTAGCCGGGGCCCGGGAAGAGGAACGCGGGGCCGATGCGCCGGTCCGTGCCGACGCCGCGCCGCACCTGCGTGACGTCGGCGCCCACGGCTTCGCACAGCTGGGCGATCTGGTTCATGAAGGAGATGCGCGTCGCCAGCATGGCGTTGGCCGCGTACTTCGTCATTTCCGCCGAGGGGAGATCCATGAAGATGAGGGGATTGCCGGTGCGCACGAACGGCGCGTACAGCTCCTCGAGCACGCGGGCCGCCTCGTCGGAGTCGACGCCCACCACGACACGGTCGGGCTTCATGAAATCCTCGACCGCGGCGCCTTCCTTCAGGAACTCGGGATTGGAGCAGACGTGGAACGGCGTCGTGGTGTGCTTGGCGATCTCCGCGCGCACCCGCTCGGCGGTACCCACGGGGACGGTGCTCTTGGTGATCACGATCTTGGGTGCGTTCATGCGCCGGCCGATCGTGCCCGCCACATCGAGCACGTGCCGGAGGTCCGCCGACCCGTCCTCGTCGGGCGGCGTGCCGACGGCGATGAAGACCACGTCCGACCGCTCCACCGCCTGTCCCACGTCGGTCGTGAAGGTGAGACGGCCCTCGCGGAGGTTATGGACGACGAGGGGCTCGAGCCCGGGCTCGTAGATCGGCAGCTTGCCGTGCTGCAGTCCCCCGATCTTCGCCGCATCGACGTCGGCACAGAGGACGTCGTTGCCGGTCTCGGCGAGGCAGGCGCCGAGCACCAGCCCGACGTACCCCGTCCCGACGACGGCGACCTTCACCGGTCTTCCTCGGGGCGCCGGGGCAGCACGTGGCGCGTGTCCACGATCAGGGCCGCCTCCCGCGCGACCAGGGCGTAATCGATAGCCGTGTGGTCGGTGACGATCACCACGCAGTCGGCACGCCGCAGGATCTCCGCCGTGAGCGGCAGCGACACGAGCTCGACGCCGTCCTCCCGGAACCGCGGGACGTGCGGGTCGTGATACTCGACGTCGGCGCCGCGCTGCTGCAGCAGCCGGATCACGTCGAGCGCGGGGCTCTCGCGGATGTCCTCGATGTCTTTCTTGTAGGCGACGCCCAGCACCAGCACCCGGCTGCCGCGCACCGCCTTGCCGCGCTCGTTGAGGCCGTCCACGACCCGCCCGACCCAGTACTCGGGCATCTCGGCGTTGATCTCGCCGGCGAGCTCGATGAAGCGGGTGCGGTAGTTCAGGGTGCGCATCTTCCAGGCGAGGTAGTGGGGATCGAGCGGGATGCAGTGCCCGCCCACGCCGGGGCCCGGCGTGAACTTCATGAACCCGAACGGCTTCGTGGCCGCCGCGTCGATCACCTCCCACACGTCCACGCCGAGCTTGTCACACACGATCGCCATCTCGTTGACGAGCCCGATGTTCACGCTGCGGAACGTGTTCTCGAGAATCTTGACCAGCTCCGCCGCCTCCGTTGACGACACAGGCACAAGGGTCTCGATCGCCGGCGCATAGAGTGCCGTCACGACGCGCAGGCACGCGGCCGTGATGCCGCCCACGACCTTGGGCGTGTTGCGGGTATTCCATTTCCTGTTGCCCGGGTCCACGCGCTCGGGCGAGAACGCGAGGAAGAAATCCTCGCCCACCTTCAGCCCCGTGCGCTCGAACGCCGGGAGCAGCAGCTCGCGCGTCGTCCCCGGGTAGGTGGTCGACTCCAGCACCACGAGCTGGCCCCGCCGCAGGACCTTCTTGACCGACTCGGTGGCGGCCAGCACGTAGCTGACGTCCGGGTCCTTGGTCTTGGACAAGGGCGTGGGCACACAGATGGAGATGGCGTCGGGCTCCTTGAGCCGCGCCAGATCGGTCGTGGCGGAGAGCTTCCCGGCCTTCACCGCTTCCGCGATGAGCTTGGACGGGACGTCCTGCACGTGGGAGGTTCCGGCGTTCACCCCCTCCACCACGCTCTTGCTCAGGTCGAAACCGATCACCGCATAACCGGCGTGCACCAGCTCCATCGCCAGGGGCAGTCCGACGTAGCCGAGCCCCACGACCCCGAAGCGGGCCGTGCGGTCGCGCGCCTTGGCGAGCAGCGTGTCGGCGGCGGAGACCGCGGCGGCGGCGCGGCTCACAGCGTCACCGGCGCGCCGCCGCCCGCGAGCGAGCGCGACGCCGCCTCCAGGACGCGCACCACGCGCACGCCGTCGGCGGCTCCCGTGCGCGGCGGCTCGGTGCCCCGCGCCACGCGCACGAAGTGGCTCAGCTCCGCGGCGAGCGGCTCCACGTTGGCGATGTTGGGGATGAAGATGTCCCCCTCACGGATCGTCAGCGCCTCGCCGTACGAGGCGTACTCGGGCGGCCGCTCCACGCCCTTATCGTAGACCCGCAGCTTTTCGCGCGCCTCCATATCGTCGAACACCACCATTTTCTTGGATCCCACCACAGTCAGTTTGCGGACTTTGTGCGGGTCGAGCCACGAGAGCTGCACGTGGGCCAGCACGCCGCTCTGGAACTCGATCGTCACGAACACCACGTCTTCGACCTGCGGCTGGAGATAGCAGCGCCCTTGCGCGGCGACCCGCACCGGCATCTCGTCGAGCAGATACAGGGCGACCGAGACGTCGTGGGGGCCGAAGCTCCACAGGGCGTTCTCGTCCTGGCGCACCTGCCCCAGGTTGAGCCGCATCCCATACAGATAGAAGAGCTGCCCCAGCTCGCCGGCGGCGACCAGCACCTTGAGCTTCTCCACCGCGGGATGAAAGAGCAGCAGATGTCCCGCGAGCACCGGGACCTTGCGGCTCGCGGCGGCGGCGGCGACCGCTTCCGCGTCCTTGGTGGTCAAGGCGAATGGTTTCTCGACGAGACACGGCTTTCCCGCCTCGATGCAGCGACGGGCGAGGGCGGCGTGGGTGCCCGCCGGCGCGGCGATGATGACCGCGTCCACCCGGCCGAGCAGCTCGTTCAGGTCGGCGGTCACGAGCGTCGCCGGGTATTGCCGGGCGAGACGCTGGCGCGTCGGCTCGCTGGTGTCGCACACCGCCGCGAGCTCGGCGTCGGCCAGTCCCGCCGCCGTCCGGACGTGGTTCCGACCCCACGCCCCCGCCCCCACCACGCCGAGCCGCAGCCGGCTCACCGGTAAAACTCACGGATCGCGCCCACCACGGTGTCCAGCTGAGGGCGCGTCAGCTCCGGGTAGATCGGCAGGGACAGCACCTCGTGCGCGGCGCGCTCGCTCACCGGGAACCGGCCTTCCGCGTAGCCGAGCGACGCGAAGCATTCCTGACGGTGCAGCGGGACGGGATAGTAGACCGCGCACCCGATGCCCTTGGCCTTGAGGTGCGCCTGCAGAGCGTCGCGGCGCTCCACGCGCAGCGTGTATTGATGAAAGATGTGCTCGTTGGCCCGGTCGACGACCGGCGGCGTGACGCCCCTCTGCCCCGCGAACGCCTCCGAGTAGTAGGTCGCGTGCTCGCGCCGCTTTCCCGACCAGGCGGCGAGGTGGGGAAGCTTCGCCAGCAGCACAGCCGCCTGCAGAGTATCCAGCCGGGAATTGGTCCCGACCTCGTCGTGGTGGTACTGCTTGGCCCCACCGTGGAGGCGCAGGCGGCGCAGCCGTTCGGCGACGGCGTCGTCGGAGGTCACCATCATGCCGGCGTCGCCCCAAGCGCCCAGGTTCTTGCTGGGGAAGAAGGAATACGCGGTGACCCACCCCAGCTCCCCCGCCACCCGCCACTCGCCGTCGATGGAGCGCCGGGCGCCGATGGCCTGGCAGGCGTCCTCGATGACCTTGAGGCCGTGCCGCTCGGCGACCGCCAGCAGGCGCTCCATGTTCGCCATCTGGCCGAAGAGGTGGACGGGCACGATGGCGCGCGTGCGCGGGGTCAGGGCCGCCTCGACCGCGCGCGGATCGATGTTGAAGGTGTCGGGCTCGATGTCCACGAAGACGGGCGTACCGCCGGCGTTGTGGATCGTGCCCGCGGTGGCGAAGAACGTGAACGGGGTCGTGATGACCTCATCGCCCGGCTTCAGGTTCAGCGCCTTCAGCGGGAGGAGGAGCGCATCGGTCCCGCTGGCGCAGCCGATGCCGTGCCGGGCGTGCGACAGCTTCGCCACGGCGGCCTCGAGCTCCGCGATGGCGGGGCCCATAATGAATTGCTGGGACTCGATGACCCGCTCGAGCGCGGGCCACACTTCGTCCTTGATCGCCCGGTACTGGGCGACGAGGTCCAACAGCGGGACGTTCACGGGCGCGCGCGCGGCGGTTCGGTCATGCGCAGGGCGCCGCCGGCTTCGGCGTAGCGGGCGCCGCACACCGCGCACGCGGCCTGGCCCGTGGCCGGCTGCAGCCGCTCGCCGCACTGGCACATCCATCCGATGCGGCGCGCGGGGACGCCGACCATCAGCGCGAACGGCGGCACGTCGGAGGTGACGACGGCGCCGGCGCCGATGAACGCGTACTCGCCGAGCGTCACGCCGCACACGACGGTGGCGTTGGCGCCGATCGAGGCGCCGCGCTTGACGAGCGTCTTCCGATACTCGTGCTTGCGGGGGACGTGGCTGCGCGGGTTCATCACGTTGGTGAAGACGCACGACGGGCCGCAGAAGACGTCGTCCTCGAGCTCGACGCCCTCGTACACCGAGACGTTATTCTGGATCTTGACGTTGTTGCCGATGCGCGTCTTGGGCATGACCACCACGTTCTGGCCGAGGTTGCAGCGCTCGCCGATCACGGCACCGGGCATCACGTGGCTGAAGTGCCAGATCTTCGTGCCCCGCCCCACCACGGCCCCGTCGTCGACGAAGCTCGACGGGTGCACGAAGAGCTCGGCCATCAGCCGATCACCTTCACTTCGGTCGCCAGCTCGACGCCCGTCTTCTTGGCGACCGTCTTGCGCACGTGCTCGATGAGCTTGAGCACGTCGGCGGCGGTCGCGGTGCCCAGGTTGACGAAATAGTTCGCGTGCATCGTCGAAACCTGGGCGCCGCCGATCTGATGGCCCTTCAACCCGCACTCCTCGATCAGCATCCCCGCGGTCTTGGGGCCGCCGGGGTTGCGGAAGACCGAGCCGCAGCACGGCTGGTCGAAGGGCGTCCCCGCTTTGCGCCAGCGCAGCAGCCGGCCCTGCACATCCTTCAGCTTCGCCGGGCTCTCCTCGCCGAGCCCCAGCTTCGCCTCGAGGATCACCTGACTGTCGAGATTGCTGGACCGGTACTTGAACACGATCTGGCGACGGGCGAGCGGCTTGATCTTCCCCTTCGGGTCCATCACCGTCACCTCGGTGACGACCTCGGCAAACTCCGCGCCGTGGCAGCCGGCGTTCATGTAGATGCCGCCCCCGACCGTCCCGGGGATGCCGATGAACCGCTCCACGCCCGTGAAGCCCAGCTCCGCGGTGCGGCGGGCGAGCAACGGCGTGGGCATGCCGGCGCCGACGATCGCGGTCGCGCCCTTCATCTCGAAGCGATCGAGGCCCTTGCCCATCCGGATCACGAGTCCGGAGAAGCCGGTATCGCGCACCAGCACGTTGGAGCCGAGCCCCAGTACCACCCAGGGGAGGCCGCGACCCTGCGCCATCTCCAGGCCGCGGGCGACGTCCTCGGTGCTGGCCGCCGTGAGCAGGAAGCGCGCGGGGCCGCCGATGCGGTACGTGGTGTAGCGCGCCAGCGGCTCGTTTTCGACCAGCTTGCCCTGGAACTTGGGCTTCGGCGGCTGGGGCGGAGCGGCGGGCGCCTTTACGCCCGGACGGGCCGGGCGTCCCGACTTGCCGGCCTGGGGCTTGCCGCTGCGGGCTCCAGCTTTCCGACGGTCGTCTTTGCGTGCCATTCTTGCAAACTCCTCACGCTGCCGGTGCGGCTGCGGAGCGCGATGATCGCGTCGCAGGCCGCGCTCGCGGCCGACATGGTCGTGGTGTACGGCACCCGGTGCACCAGCGCGGCGCGCCGGATGGCGTAGTCGTCCTGCTGCGTGAACTTCCCGAGCGGCGTGTTGATCAGCAGGTGGACGTCGCCCGACACGATCAGGTCGATCGCGTTCGGGCGACCCTCGTGCACCTTCAACACCCGCTCCGCCGGCACGCCCCGAGCGCGGAGATACCGCTGCGTCCCTTCGGTCGCCAGGATCCGAAAACCCATCTCGTGAAAGCGCCGCACGATCGGCACGACCGTCGGCTTGTCGGAGTCGTTCACCGTGACGAAAATGCTGCCCGACAACGGCAGGCTGCCGTCGGCCGCGATCTGCGCCTTGGCGAACGCCATCCCGAAGCTCTCGGCGATCCCCATGACCTCGCCGGTCGAGCGCATCTCCGGGCCCAAAACGGTATCTACGCCGGGCAGTTTGGTGAAGGGGAAGACCGCCTCCTTGCAGGCTACCCCCGGCAGGGGGAGCTCGTCGGGAACCCCCAGCTCGTCCAGGGTTTTCCCCACCATCACGGCGGCGGCCAGCCTGGCCAGCGGGGTGCCCGTGGCCTTGCTGACGAAGGGAACGGTGCGGGACGCCCGGGGGTTCACTTCCAGCACGTAGACCACCCCCCCCTTGATGGCGTACTGCACGTTGAGGAGCCCCACGATGCCCAGGGCCTTGGCAAAGGCGGCGGTAGACCGCCGCATCTCCTCGACCTGGCGGTCACCGATGAGATACGGGGGCAGCACGCAGGCGGAATCGCCGGAATGGACGCCGGCGTCCTCGATGTGCTGCATGACCCCACCCACCACGCAGCGCCGGCCGTCGGCGATGGCGTCGATGTCGGCTTCGAAGGCGTCCTCGAGAAAGTGATCGATGAGCACCGGATGTTCGGGCGCGACGCGCGCCGCCTTCTCGAAGAACTCCTGGAGCGACGCCTCGTCGTACACGATCTCCATCGCGCGCCCGCCGAGCACGTAGGACGGTCGCACCAGCACCGGATAGCCGATGCGCTGCGCCACCACGGCGGCCTCGGCGACGGAGCGGGCCGTGCCGTTGGGTGTCTGAGTGACGCCGATGCGGTCGGCCAGCTCCTCGAAACGCTTGCGGTCTTCCGCCATATCGATCGCGTCGGGCGAGGTGCCGAGAATCGGAATGCCCGCCGCCTCGAGCGCCTTGGTCAACTGCAGCGGCGTTTGCCCTCCGAGCTGGACGACGACGCCGCGCGGCTGCTCGAGGCGCACGATCTCCAGCACGTCCTCGAAGGTGAGCGGCTCGAAGTACAGCTTGTCGGAGATGTCGAAGTCGGTGGAGACGGTCTCGGGGTTCGAGTTGATCATGATCGTCTTGAACCCGAGCTCGCGGAACGCCAGCCCGGCGCGCACGCAGCAGTAATCGAATTCCACGCCCTGCCCGATGCGGTTGGGCCCGCTCCCCAGAATCACGATCCCCTCGGCGCCTAGCGGCTGCGATTCGTTTTCCTCGTCGTACGAGGAATAGAGGTACGGCGTCGCGGACGGGAACTCGCCGGCGCACGTGTCCACCGTCTTGTAGGCGGGATGTACGCCGAGCCGCCAGCGCCGCTCGCGGAACGCGGTCTCCGTGGTCCCCCGCAGGGCGGCGAGCTGGCGGTCGCTGAAGCCCATGCGCTTCATGCGCCGCATCTCCGCCGCGTCCGGCTCCGTCAGTCCCGCGAACCAGCGCTCGGCGTCGAGGAGCTCCTGGAACTGGTACAGGAACCAGGGATCGATCCCCGTGGCCTCGTGGATCTCGTCGGCCGTCACGCCCGCGAGCAGGGCGCGGCGGATCTGGAAGACGCGCTCCGGCGTCGGCGTGCGCAGCGCGACCTTCAAGTCCGCGGGGGTGTCGCTCGACACGCGGTCGTCGCCGCTCACCCATCCGGCGCGGCCGGTTTCGAGCGCGCGCAGCCCCTTCTGGAACGCTTCCTTGAAGGTGCGGCCGATCGCCATCGCCTCGCCGACCGATTTCATCTGGGTCGTGAGGCGGAAGTCGGCGCGCGGGAATTTCTCGAAGGCGAACCGCGGCACCTTCACGACCACGTAGTCGAGCACCGGCTCGAAGCAGGCGGGGGTGGTGCGCGTGATGTCGTTGGGCAACTCGTCGAGCGTGAAGCCGACGGCGAGTTTGGCGCCGATGCGGGCGATCGGGAAGCCGGTCGCCTTGGACGCGAGCGCGGACGAGCGCGACACCCGCGGGTTCATCTCGATGACCAGCATCTCGCCGTCCGCCGGGCTCACGGCGAACTGGATGTTGCAGCCGCCCGCGGCGACGCCGATCTCGCGGATGATGGCGATGGCCGCGTCGCGCATGCGCTGGTACTCGCGGTCGGTGAGCGTCATCGCCGGCGCGACGGTGATCGAGTCCCCGGTGTGCACGCCCATGGGATCGAGGTTCTCGATCGAGCACACGATCACGACGTTGTTGCGCCCGTCGCGCATCACCTCGAGCTCGAATTCCTTCCAGCCGAGCACGCCGCGCTCGACCAGCGTGGTGTGGACGGGCGAGAGCTCCAGCGCCCGGCCGAGCAGCTCCTCGAACTCCTCGCGGTTGTACGCGATGCCGCCGCCGGTGCCGCCCAGGGTGAACGAGGGGCGGATCACCGCGGGATAGCCGACGAGCGCGACCGCTTCCAGGCCAGCGTCGAGCGAGGCGACGGTCCGCCCCAACGGGACCTCGAGCCCGATGCGCCGCATCGCGGTCGCGAACTCGGCGCGGTCCTCGGCCATCTGGATGGCGCGGGCGCTCGCCCCGATCAGCTCGACGCCGAACTCGGCGAGCGTGCCGTCGCGCGCCAGGGCGCTCGCCACGTTGAGGGCCGTCTGCCCCCCCATCGTCGGCAGGAGCGCGTCGGGACGCTCGCGCTCGATCACCTTGCGCACCCACTCGGGGGTGACCGGCTCGATGTACGTGCGGTCGGCGATCTCGGGGTCCGTCATGATGGTCGCCGGGTTCGAGTTCACCAGCACCACCTCGTACCCTTCCTCTTTCAACGCCTTGACCGCCTGCGTCCCCGAATAGTCGAACTCGGCCCCCTGCCCGATCACGATCGGGCCGGAGCCGATCAGCAGGATGCGATGCAGGTCAGTCCGCTTGGGCATCGAGCACGTCCTTCAAGATCGCGTCCAGCGCGAACCGCGGCGCCCAGCCGGTGGCGTGGCGCAGCTTGGCGCCGTCCCCCACCAGGTGCGGGATGTCCGCCGGCCGCATCAGGTCGGGGTCCGCCTCGGGGATCGGGCGCACGCCGAGTAACGCGGCCATGCGGAACAGCAGGTCCTCCAGGCCGATCCCTTCCCCACCGGCCACGTTGTAGATCTCCCCCGGCTGCCCCTTGGTGAGCAGCCGCGCGTAGGCGTCCACGACGTCCTGCACGTGCAGGAACTCCCGAACCGGCTCCAAGTTCCCGACCTTCACCACCGGCGCCCCGATCTGGCGCGCGAACCGCAGGCGCTGCGCGAAAGACGGGACCACGAAGCGCGCATCCTGCCCCGGCCCGGTGTGCGCGAACGGCCGCGCCACGATGACGCGCAGGCCGGCGCGGCGCCAGGCCTCGAGCGCCGCGGTTTCCGCCCCGAGCTTGCTGGCCGCATACGGCGAGCACGGCGCCGGCGGGTCGGCCTCGCGGCGCGGCCGAGCTTCCCCCCGGCCGTAGACCTCCGAGGTGGACACGATCAGCACCAGCGGATCGGATCGGCCGGCGGCCTTCCCCTCCGCCAGCACCTGACAGATCCGCACGGTACCGACGGCGTTCACCATCCACGCGCCTCCGGGGTCGCGCAGAGCTTCCTGGCCCGACGCCACCGCGGCGAGATGCACCACGGCGTCGTAGGGCAGATTGACGCACTGGCGGATCGAGTCGGCGTCGAGCAGCTCGAGTGGCAGCCAGCGCACGGCGGCCCGCTCCGCGTCGGTGAGTCCGTCGTCGGCGTGGGCGGCGGAGGTCGCGGGCCGGACCGCGGCGAACACGTCCCGCCCGTCGGCGAGGAGGCGGCGCACCAGCCACCGCCCCACGAAGCCGTCGGCGCCCGTCACCAGGACCTTCACTTCACGCGCTCCAGGTCGGCGTCCACCATCATCGTGACGAGCTGGGCGAAGGAGGTCGTCGGCCGCCACCCCAGCTCCTGGCGCGCCTTCGCCGCGTCCGCCTGCAGGAGGTCGACTTCGGCGGGCCGCACGAACGCCGCATCGACGTTCACGTGCTGCTGCCAATCGAGTCCCACGTGGCCGAACGCGATCTCGCACAGCTCCCGCACGGTGTGCGTCTCGCCGGTGCCGATCACGTAATCGACGGGTGCCGGCCGCTGCAGCATGCGCCACATCGCGTCCACGTAGTCGCCCGCGAAGCCCCAGTCGCGGCGCGCGTCGAGGTTGCCGAGGCGCAGCTCCGTGGCGCGGCCCCGTACGATGCGGGCGACCCCGTGCGACACCTTGCGGGTGACGAACTCGAGGCCGCGCCGCGGGGATTCGTGATTGAAGAGGATGCCGCTCACCGCGTGCAGCCCGTAGGACTCACGGTAGTTCACCGTGATCCAGTGCCCGTACACCTTCGCCACGCCGTACGGCGAGCGCGGGTAGAACGGCGTCGTCTCACGTTGGGGCGTCTCGGACGCCTTGCCGAACATTTCCGACGAGCTCGCCTGATAAAAGCGGGCCGCGGGGTGCGCCAGGCGAATCGCCTCGAGGAGCCGCACGACGCCGAGGGCCGTGAACTCCCCGGTGAGGACGGGCTGGGTCCAGGAGGTGGGGACGAAGCTCTGCGCCGCGAGGTTGTAGACCTCGTGCGGCTTCGCGTCGCGGATCACGGCGGTGAGCGAGTGCTGGTCGAGCAGGTCGGCCGGCACGATGTGCAGCCGGTCCAGCAGATGGCCGATGCGCTCGTAGGAGTCGTGGGAGGTGCGGCGCACCACGCCCACGACCTCGTAGCCCTTGTCGAGCAGCAGCTCGGCGAGGTACGAGCCGTCCTGTCCCGTCACGCCCGTGATGACCGCGGTGCGGCGGGGTTGCCCGGCCTGGGGGGCGTCGTTACGTTTCGGGCCGCTGGGCTGGGCTTTCTTGGCGCTCATTCTCGATCGGATCGTGGGTCATGGCGCGCGTTTGCGACATTTGCGGCAAAGGTCCCGTGACGGGCCACACCATCAGCCACGCCAACAACAAGACGAACCGCCGCTGGTACCCCAATCTGCAGCGGGTCCGCGCGGTCGTGGACGGCCGTACCCGTCGCCTGCGGGTCTGCACCCAGTGCCTCAAGTCCAACCGGGTGACCAAAGCCGCCTGAAGAAGAAAGGGGACCCTTCGAGGTCCCCCTTGCTGTTTCGCGCCCCGCCTTCCCCTCACTCACTCAGCAGCTCGATGCGGGCCACTTCGGCGCCGTCGCCGACGCGGTGCCCCAGCTTGATGATCCGCGTGTAGCCTCCGGGCCGCGACGCGAAGCGCTTCCCCAGCTCGGCGAAGAGCCGGTGGGTGACTTCCTTGTCCTTCAGGCGTCGCTCCACCTGCCGCCGCGCGTGCAGGTCGCCGCGGCGCGCCAGCGTGATCAACCGCTCGGCGAACGGCCGCAGCTCCTTGGCCTTCGCCTCGGTCGTCACGATGCCGTCGTGGCGGAAGAGGCTCGTCGCCAGGTTGTTGAGCGTCGCCTTGCGATGGCTCGCCGTCCGCGACAGCTGCCGGGCCTTGGCGCGGTGCCGCATCAGACCTCGTCGTCGCCGCCGAGCGTCGGCTGCGCCATTGGCGGCGCGCCGGGGTCGGCGATCTTCAGCTCTCCGTTCACGTCTTCGAAACGCATGCCGAAGTTCAGCCCCTCGCGCCGCAGCAGCTCGGCGATCTCGGCGAGCGCCTTCTCGCCGACGTTCTTGACCTTGAGGAGGTCGTCTTCGCGGTACTGCACGAGATCCGCGAGCGTGCGGATGTTCGAGTTCTTCAGCGAATTGACCGAGCGCACCGACAGGCCGACGTCGTCGATGGAGCGGTTCAGGAGATCGCGCAGCTGGCCGGTCGCGGCGCCGCCGCCGTTGCCCGGCACCGTCTCGGGCGCGGCGATCATCGGCACCTTGCCGAAGTCCACGAAGAAGCGGAAGTGCTCCTGCGCGAGGGCGGCGGCGTACGCCACGGCGTCCTCGGGGGAGATCGTGCCGTTGGTCTCGACCGAGAGCGTCAGCCGGTCGTAGTCGGTGCGCTGGCCGACGCGCGTTTCCGCCACCGTGAAGTTGGCGCGGCGCACCGGATTGTAGATGGAGTCCACGCGCACCACGTCCACCGGCAGCGTCCGGTCCACCGGATGCTGCTCGGCCTCGACGTACCCGCGGCCCTTGTTGACGTACAACTCGCCGCTCACGTCCTTTTCGTCCTGGAGCGTGAACAGCAGGTGGTCGGGGTTGACGATGGTCACGGAGCCGTGGGGCTCGATGTCGCGCGCGTACACGGCGCCGGCGGCGTCCCGCTTGATGTGCAGGACCGCTTCATCGACGTCGGGCGCGAGCACCAGCGTCAGCTGCTTCAGCCGCTGGATGATCTGGTGGACGTCTTCCACGACGCCCGGGATCGTCTGATGCTCGTGCACCACGCCGTCCAGCCGGAACGCCCAGACGGCGGCGCCCCGCAGCGAGGACAGCAGCATGCGGCGCAGGGAATTGCCGAGCGTATGTCCGTAGCCGCGCTCGAGCGGCTGCAGGCGGAACTCGGCGGCGTTGGGGTTGTCCTCCCGCTTCGTCATTTCGACGACGTGGGGGCGCACCAACCCGGTCAGATCGAGAGTCGTGATCACTTGCTATAGAGCTCGACGATTAGCTGTTCTTGGGCCGCGATCGGAATCGTGTCGCGGGTGGGCCGCTCGACCATCCGGCCGACGGCCTTGTCGGTGTCCACCTGAATCCAGGTGACGGGCTGCGTGCGCGCGAAATGCTCGAGCGCCAGCCGGACCGGGACGAGCTCGCGGCTCGCGTCGCCCAGCTTCACCTCGTCGCCGGCGCGGATCCGGTACGACGGCACGTCCACGACGCGCCCGTTCACATGCACGTGGCGATGCCGCACGAGTTGCCGCGCCTGGCGCCGGGACGTCGCAAACCCCATCCGGTAGACGATGTTGTCCAGCCGCGTCTCGAGGGCGATGAGCAGCGCCTCCCCCGTGATGCCGGGCTCCTTGAGCACCCGGTCGAACACGTTGCGGAACTGGCGCTCCGAGAGCCCGTAGATGCGTTTGACCTTCTGCTTCTCGCGCAACTGCTTGGCGTACTCGGACGCCTTGCGACGCCGCCCGGTGCTCTGGCCGTGCTGGCCGGGCGCGTAGGCGCGGCGCTCGACCGCGCACTTCTCGGTCAGGCAGCGCGTACCCTTGAGGAACAGCTTGGTGCCTTCCCGCCGGCACAGCCTGCAGACCGGTCCCGTGTAGCGCGCCATCGGTCAGACTCGCCGCTTCTTGGGCGGCCGGCAGCCGTTGTGCGGGATCGGCGTGACGTCGCGGATCGACCGCACCTGCAGCCCCGCCGTCGCCAGCGCCTGGATGGCGGACTCGCGCCCGGAGCCGGGGCCCTGCACGCGCACGTGCACGCGCTTGACGCCGAGGTTCAGGGCTTCACGCGCCGCCTGCTCCGCCGCCACCGTGGCCGCGAACGGCGTGGATTTCTTCGACCCCTTGAAGCCCGCCTTGCCGGACGAGCCCCAGGTGATGGTGTTGCCCTGCATGTCGGTGATCGTAATGAGCGTGTTGTTGAACGTCGCGGTGATGTGCGCGACGGCCTCCGCCTCGACCACCTTCTTGACGCGCTTGGCGCCTGCTTTCGCCGTAGCCATTTACTTTTTGAGGACCGCCTTCTTCTTGCCTGGGATGGCTCGCCGCGGACCCTTCTTGGTCCGCGCGTTGGTGTGCGTGCGCTGGCCGCGCACCGGCAGGTTCTTCTTGTGCCGCGAGCCGCGATAGGTCCCGATGTCCATGACGCGCTTGATGTTCATCGCGACTTCCGTGCGCAGCGCGCCCTCGACCTTGTAATCGCGCTCGATCACCTGGCGCAGGCGCGCGACTTCGGCATCGCGCAGGTCCCGTACCCGCGCGTCGGGACTCACGCCCGTCTCTGCCAGGATCTTTTTCGCGTTGCTGCGCCCGATCCCGTAGATGTAGGGGAGGGCGAAGAGCACTTTCTTCTCGCGGGGGAGGTCGACACCGGCGATACGCGCCATGCGTTAGCCCTGCCGCTGCTTGTGCTTGGGGGTGCGCTTGCAGATCACCCGAATCACGCCGCGGCGCTTGACCACTTTACAGTGCTCGCAGATCGGTCGAACGCTGGAACGAACCTTCAACGGGCTGTCTCCACGAAAAAAGTCCAATTGAGCCTGCGAGTATACCCAGGCCCGTAAGTCCACGCAAGGGGCGCGATTACGACTCGCTCCGCAACTCGGACAGCACCCAGCGCCCCAGCACCAACCGGAACCCCAGGAACACCGTTTCCCGTCGCTCGTCGCGAGTCCCCGTCACCACATAGCGGCGCTCCAACTCCACGAACCCCCGCCCCGGCTCCACCTCGCGTACCGCCCGGATCTCCGTGCCCCGTTCCAGGGCGGGCCGGAAATAGCGACGCAACAACTCGGCGGCCTGCGCGCGCCCCAAGGGCGACGACGGGTCGGCCCCCGGAATCTGGAGCACGAGGCTGGGGCTGTGCGCGACCAGTGCCGCGGCATCGTGTGCCAGCCACGCGCGGCGCGCCTGGTCGGCCGCCTCGCCGAGGGAGGATTGACCCGCCAGCGGCGCGGCGGCGAGCACCAACAGCCCCCAGAGCTTCATGACTCCATCGCCTCCCGCACGGCCTGGTACGCCCGCGCGGGGTCCTTGGCGGCGGTGATCGATCGGCCGACCACGAGGTGTGTGGCGCCGCCGCGCACCGCCTCGCGCGGCGCGATCGTGCGGCGCTGGTCGCCTGCCTCGTCCCCGGGGAGACGCACGCCGGGCACGACGATCCACGGCCCCGTGCCCAGCGTCTCGCGCAACAGCCCCAGCTCGTGACCCGAGGCGACGACGCCACGCAGCTTCGCCTGCATGGCGACCTTGGCCAACCGCTCCGCTTCGAATCCCACGTCAGGGACGCCACGTCCCACCACCTGCTCGAACTCGGCGGCGTCATGCGAGGTCAGCACCGTCACCCCGAGGAGGGCGACTTCCCCCGCCGCCTGACGGGCCGCGGCGAGCATCTTCGGGCCACCGAGACAATGGACGGTGGCCATCGCCACGCCCAGGTCCCGCGCGGCGCCGACGGCGCCGGCCACCGTGGTGGGAATGTCGTGCAGCTTGAGGTCGAGAAAGATGCGCAGCCCCCGCGCCGCCAACTCCCGGACCAAGTCCGGCCCTTCGCGCACGTACAACGCCGGGCCGACCTTCACCCAGGCGAGGCCGGGTAACCTCTGCACGAGGGCCAGAGCGTCGGGCCCCGAGGGCAGGTCGAGCGCGACGATCAGCTCAGCCACAGGCGAGCGCCCGGGCGATGCGCGTCGGCACGCGCGGGTGGGCGAGCGCGGCGGTGCCGATCGCCACGAGGGAGGCGCCGGCATCGAGGTACGCGCGGGCGTCGGTTACGGTGCGGATCCCCCCGACGCCGATCACCGGCAGGCCCACGCGCTCGCAGACCCGGCGCGTCGCCAGTACGCCGACGGGGAGCAGCGCGGGTCCGCTCACGCCACCGAACGGATTCCCCAGCCGTCCGTCGAGCGCGCCGGGGAGCGTGTTCACGAGGCTCACCGCATCGCCGCCCTGATCGGCGACGACCTGGGCCATCGCGGGAATGTCGGGCAGCGCGGGCGAGAGCTTGACGACGAGCGGCCGCCGCGTGGCGCGCCGGCAGCGGCGCACGAGATCGGCGAGGGACACAGGGTCGGCGCCGAACTCGAGCCCGCCGACGGTGGTGTTGGGGCAAGAAGCGTTGATCTCGAAGGCGGCGATGCCCTCGACGTCGCTCAACCGCTCGACCACACGAACGTAGTCGTCCACCGTCGCGCCCGCCACGTTGACGAGGATGCGCGCGCGCCGCAGACGCGCGACCAGCTGGGGCAGCTCGTGCGTCGCGACGGCTTCCAGACCGGGGTTGGCGAGCCCGACGGCGTTGAGCATGCCGCCGCGAAACTCGGCGACGCGCGGTGCCGGATGGCCGCGACGCGGCTCGGGGGTGACTGCTTTGGTGACGACACCGCCGAGCGCATCGAGGTCGATCACGCCGGCTACTTCCCGCCCGAACCCCGCCGTGCCGGCGGCGAGGAGCACCGGGTTCTGGAAGGTGGTGCCCAGGAGGGCGATGTCGCTCACGGGCGGTCCACCGGCCGCACCGGTGGGCGCGGGGGCGCCGCGCGCAGGCGGGGATGCGCGGCGGGTTCCGGCTGCGGATCGAGGGCCGGCCCGCGCGGGCCGGGCCGCGGGGGCGCGGCGAGCAGCGCTTCTCCCGCGGCGGGGTCGGCGCGCGCGAGTCCCAGCATCTGCGCCAGCGAGTCTTCCGCCGCCGCGTACGCTGGGCTCATCTCGCCGTGCAGGGCGCGGGTGTACGGGGACGTCGGGTAGACGGCGTCGAGCACCGGCAGCAGCGAGTCGGCGGCGGCCGGATCGAGCGCCAGGGCGGCGACGATGGCCTTGGGGGCGAACAGCGACCCGGGCTGCCCGCGGGCGAAACTCAGGAACAGCGCCGCCGCGAGGCGCGGGGCGCCGAGCGAGTCGCGCGCCAGCTCCGCGGCGCGGAAGCGGTCGCCTTCGCTGCCGTCCTCCGCCCCGGCGACGCGCTGCAGCAGCGACTGCAGCACGCGGGCGTCTTGCGCCGCCTCGCCCCCCAATCCGCTGCGCGTGAGACGTCCGAGCGCGTCGTGGGCCACCGCGAGGTCGGCCGGTCCCGCCGCTGAAGCTGCCGTGGCGCGCACGGCGCGGACGCGCGCGCGTTGGCCTTCGCTGCTGTCGGGGACGAGACGGGCGGCGGCCTCATAGCGCGCCGCCGCCCTGGCGATCGCGCCGGCCGCGAGCAGGCGGTCGCCGTCCGCGAGCAGGAACCGCGCCCGCGCCCCGGCCCGGAGCGATTGGACGGCGACGAAGCGCTCGACCGCGACCGACGCGGTCTCCGCACCGACGGCCGCGGCCAGCGCGTCGAACACGGGGAGCCAGGCGGATTCATCGGGGCGGCGTTCGAGCCGGCGGCCCACGAGCCCCGGCACCTCCGCCGCGCGGCCCCCGGCGATCAGCGCCTGCGCCTGGACGGCCCGGGCCGCGGGCTCCTGGGAGCGCGCGAGGATCGCTCCCGCGCCCTCGGGATCTCCCCGCGCCAGGGTGGCGAGTCCCGCGAGGTACGCGGCGCGCGAGCGGCGTCGCCCGTCGGTCGAGGTGAGCACCGGCTCGAGCAGGCGCAGCCCCAGTCCAGTTTCGCCGGCTCGCAGCGCGCATTCCGCACGGGCGAGGGCGGCGCGCTCGCGCAGCGCCGGCTCGGTCACCGAGGTGAGGGCCTGCTCGAGCGGTTCGAGCGCATCGGTGCACGCTCCGCTGCGCGCCCGCCCCTCCCCTTCCAGCACCAGGGCGTCGTCCGCCCAGCCGCTGCGCGGGTGGTGTACACGCAACGACTCGGCCTTGACGGCGGCCCGCGCCCAGGCGAGCCGCGCCTCGGCCGTCTCGCCGCGCGCCTCATGCTGCTCGCCCTCACGGGCGAGGCGCCGGGCGCTCCACATCCCGTTGTAATAGACGCACGACCCCGCGGCGGGCAGGAGCAGCGCCGCCGCGAGCGTGGCCCGGGTCATCGCCCGGCCCCGCCGACCGCAAGCTTGCGCTCGAGCTCCTGCAGGTAGGCGACGATCCCGTCGGCGATGGCGTTGGCCACTTTGCGCTGGCCGAGGGCGGAGGTGAGGAACGCGCCGTCGTCCTTGTTGGTGGCGAATCCCGTCTCCACGAGAATCGCCGGGCGCCGGGCGAAGTTGAGGACCCAGAACCCCGCCTGCTGGACGCCGCGATCGCCGCCCGGATGCACGCCGGCCACCCGGCCCTGCACCAGCTCGGCGAGCCGGGCCGACTCGCGCAGATACTCGTTCTGCTGGAGGTCCTGAATGATCCAGGTGAGCGGTCCCCGGGCCGTCTGGACCGCGTTGGCCTCGAAGCGGATCGCGGCGTTTTCCATGTCCGCCACGCGGCGCTGGTCTTCGGTCTTGGCATCGGAGAGGAAGTAGGTCTCGACTCCGCTCGCCACACTCGCGCGCCGGCCCGCCGGCATCGCGTTCACGTGGATGCTGACGAACAGATCGCAGTCCGCCGCGCAGTAGCCCGGCCGATCGTGCAAATCGACGAGCGTGTCACCGGTCCGCGTGAGCACGGCCGTGAGCCCGCGGCGTGTGAGCTCGGCGCGCAGCAGCCTCCCGATCGCGAGGGTGATGTCCTTCTCGGTCAGCGAGCCGGAGAAGTAGCGGCCCGGGTTGCCGGGGTCGCGGCCGCCGTGGCCGGGATCGACGACGATCGTGTGACGCAGCCGCAGGCCGGTGATCGGATTGACCGTCGTCGCCAGCACGGGCGTGACGATCAGCGGGGCGGCCTCGGCGAGCCGCCCGGCGTCCGCGTCCCAGCGATAGCGCCCCCCACCCACGGCGCGCGGGAGGCAGTCGGTCAACCATACCAGGGGCAGGAACAACGTGTCGCGGGCCAGATACGGGTCGGCGACGAGGCCGCACACGGCCTCCCCCGCCCGCACGAACGGCGCGCCCAACTCGAAGACGAAGGTGATGCCGCCCACCCGCACCGCCGCCTCGCCGCCGCTCACCTCGGCCGTCAGCCCCAGCGGCACCGTCAGGCGGGAGACCGCGATCGCGGGAGCGCCGCGCTCGGCGCTGAGCGGAATCGACGTAACGCCGCGCGGCGTGGCGATCGTCACCGTCTGCAGCGGTGCGAGCAGCGCCATGACGAAGCGGATCACGCGCGCCTCCGTACCGCGCGGGCCATCTCGCGCTCGGCGTCGCGTCGCTTCAAGTCCTCGCGCTTGTCGAACTGTTTCTTCGGCCGGGCCAGCGCGATCGCCACTTTGGCGACACCGCGCTCGTTGAAGTACAGCTCCAGCGGAATCAGCGTGAGGCCCTTGCGGCTCGTGGTGCCGATCAGCTTGCGGATCTGGTTCTTGTGGAGGAGCAGCTTGCGGGAGCGGGTCGTCGGCGGGTTGTTCCAGCTGCCGGGCGCGTACGGCGCGATGCTCAGTCCTTCCAACCAGACCTCGCCGTTGCGCAGGTGCGCGTACGCTTCGGTGAGACTCGCTTTGCGCGCGCGCAACGACTTGACCTCGGTGCCCGTGAGGACCAGACCGGCCTCCCACGTTTCCAGGAGATGGTAGTCATGCCGCGCGCGGGGATTGCGAGCGATGGAAACTTTGTCCAAAGGCTCCGCCAAAATATGCGTTGACTTAGAGTTATACAACGGTCTATTATTCGCCGTTCCCAACACGCCGAAGTGGTGGAATTGGTAGACGCGCTGGCTTCAGGAGCCAGTGGGCGCAAGCCCGTGGGGGTTCGAGTCCCCCCTTCGGCACTCAGTAGCGTGGGACGGATGGGTCCACCGTGACGCTCCACGCGTCAATCCCGCCTTTCAAGCTCCGCACCTGCGCGAAGCCCGCCGCCCTCAGGATCTCGAGCGCCTTCATCGAGCGCACACCGTGGTGGCAGTGCGTGACGATCTCGGAGTTCCCGTCATCCCCGTAGACCGTGAGCTGCTGCGAGCTCGCAGTGCCGAGCGTGTAATGCGGGCCGGCATCGTAAGTGACGCTCCATTGGTAGGTGTATCCGCCAACCCCACCGGAGGCATTAGCGGTCCACGTGTAGGTCCCCTTCGTATTGATTACCGAAGGTCCTGACATGGAAACCGTCAAAGGCGGGGGAGGTGGAGGCCTGTTGTAGAACAGGCTGACGGTGGTCGGTGTTGACGCGAGATCGAATCCGCAAAACGGGTCGAGGCCCGGTTGGACATTATTAATCCACGCGGGCGTCACTTGACTCCCGTTGCGGTCGTACAACGAAATCCCGGTGTAGAAGACACCCGTGTCGGGGTACTGATTGCACGTGTTGAGATTGTAGACCTCGCACGTCGACGACGCTGATCGTCCAAGTACAGGTCCCGTTCACGCAAGCGCTGGCGTCCACGGTGCCGTACATGGAGTCCGCCGCAAAGATGGAGATCGGCGTGCCATACAGGCAATCACTACCGTAATTGCAACGCCACGACGCTGCAGTCCAGTACGAGCCTCCGAATGCCCCGTTGTAGCCGTACTGGATTACGGGTTGAATGATGTAGGGGGCCGGCAGCGGATCGTCGATGTCTTCGAGGCCTGGGAAGCTGTAGAATACCTGAGTGCCCGAATACCCCCCGGTCGGCACAGCAGGCACCCTCCAGCCGGCAGTGAGCTGATGGTAGCTGTTGCTGAAGAGTCGGTCGAAAGCATACTCAATCCAGCCGCTGTTAGTTGGCGGCGGTCCCCCTGCCCCGCCTCCACCGGGTATGCTCGGGTACGCAGGGTACAGGCACTCGGGGATTTGAAACGTAGTGCCATCAGCGCGCCTGACGAGGCGGCTCCTAATGTCCACCCGCGCGCCATTCGGGATCTCGTGCACGCAGGAGCGATGATACCAGCCGGCCGGGGTCGCAACGTAGTCGCCCCCAGGCGCTGTCGAGGCCGAGAGAGCAGGGTCAAGTGGGGCGCCAGGAGAGGCTGTTCGCTGTTCGCAGGCAGACACGAGAGACAGTGAGGAAGCGAGCAATCCCAGCAGCGTTGCTTTCTTCGGGGAGAGGGAGAACATAGCAGCCCTCCGAGTTAGGATATCGAAGGCCAACCGAATAAAACGTCTCTCAGGTCACGGCGATTACGAGCTTTCTGGCCCGATTCATGGCTTACAGGCCTCACCCGCGATGAGCCCGGCACTCCAACGGGGCGCACCAGGAAAGGTCACGCTCCACCCAGCCGCCTCGCCGGGCGCGAAATTCGGAGTTTCCCCAACACTTCCAGCCGCCAAGCCGTCGTAAGGCCACACACCCTGCTTCGAACTGTCGAGCTGCGCGCTGTCGCCACCGCCGTGGAAAAGCACTGAGTCGAGCGCGATCAGATAAATCGGTATCGTGTCAGCTGGAGTCCAAGTAATGATCAGGGTGTCCACGCGGCCAGTAGAGTCAGGACCAATGACCCTCAAGGTCCACGATGACGGAAAGGTGAAACAGGTCTTCCCAGGCGGCACCTCCCCTAAGCGTTCGAAACCGAATGGGAGCTGAGGAATGGTGAATTTCCAAACGAACGCGCGGACTTCCAGCGTCATGCACCGGCCAGCTTCACAGGTGGCATTGGTGACGAGCACAGTCGGCAACGGCCGTGGGGCATCCGGCGAGGAGCACGCGGCTGCGGCCGTTGCTCCGAAGACCAGAATACTGACACCAAAGGAACGAAGAGTCACAGGTTTCAGCCTGTGTTCGCATCCGCTCGAATCGTTGTTTGCATCCATTCGATTCGTCAAGTATTGCGTTCTTGCTACAGTCACCAAACGAAACGGGGACGGAGGGCTTCAAAGCGCGCAGTCGAGAAAGGAATCAGCATTGGTGGGTGAGAACCGAATTGGAAAGATGAGCCCCTTCGGCAGTCAGTACCGCGGGACGGATGGGTCCACCGTGACGCTCCACGCGTCAATCCCGCCTTTCAAGCTCCGCACCTGCGCGAAGCCCGCCGCCCTCAGGATCTCGAGCGCCTTCATCGAGCGCACACCGTGGTGGCAGTGCGTGACGATCTCGGGCTCGCTCAGCGGGATCAACCGCGCGCCGGCGATGCGCGCGATCTCCGCTTCGTGCGGCTCCCGCACGTCGAGCAGGACGAGTCCGGGGTTCCGCTGCCGCGCCGTGCGTAAGTCCGCGGCCGCGATTTCCGCTCCGTTGGAGGCGGGCGCCGCCGTCACGCCGCAGAACGCCTCGTAGTCGATGAGCGACGTGACCGTCGGATGCGCCCCACATACCGGGCAGTCGGGGTCCTTGGCGAGCTTGAGCTCGCGGAACTGCAGCTTGAGCGCGTCGAACAGCAGCAGCCGGCCGATCAGCGGCTCGCCGATCCCGAGGACCAGCTTGATCGTCTCCATCGCCTGAATAGACCCGATGATCCCCGGGAGCACGCCCAGCACCCCGCCTTCAGCGCAGTTTGGCACCAGGTCCGGGGGCGGGGGCTCCGCGTAGAGGCAGCGGTAGCAGGGCCCTTGCCGGGCGAAGAACACCGACGCTTGACCCTCGAACCGGAAGATTGAGCCGTACACGTTGGGCTTGCCGAGCAACACGCAGGCGTCGTTGACGAGGTAGCGGGTGGGAAAGTTGTCGGACCCGTCGGTGACGACGTCGAAGTCGCGGAGGATGTCGAGCGCGTTGGCGGAGGTGAGGCGCGTCTCGAACGTCTCGACCCGCACGTTGGGGTTCAAGTCGAAGATCCGCTCGCGCGCCGAGGCGAGCTTCGGCGTGCCGATCTTGGACGTCCCATGAATCACCTGGCGCTGCAGGTTGGTACGATCCACGACGTCGAAGTCCACGAGACCGAGGGTGCCGACGCCCGCCGCCGCGAGGTACAGCGCCGCGGGGGACCCGAGCCCGCCGGCGCCGACGAGCAGGACGCGGGCCGCCTTGAGCTTGCGCTGCCCCTCGACGCCCACGTCCGGCAAGATCAGGTGCCGGGAGTAGCGGAGGACTTCCTCGTGAGACAGTGGTGGTGAATCGTCGCGCACGGATGGAGTATCGGCACGGCGACGGCAGGGCGGTAGGGCCTAGCGCCGCACCTTGGGGCTCACTCCTACGCCAATCTGAACCGCGAAGACGTTCTCGCCGGTGTTCCGCTGCAGCCAGATCAGGCGGCTGTTGACGTTGATGAGCAGCGACTCCCCGCTGTTGATGTCGACGCCGAGGCCGCCGTGGGCCCCCCGCGCGATGCCGCGATCGCTGCCTTCCTCGTAGAAGCCCGCGAGCAGCGCGCCGATCTCCCCGTAGACCCGGCCCCACCGGGGGCGTCCGGACAACTCGTAGCCCGGCGCGAACACAATCGCGTTGGGCTCGCAGTTGGACGGGCAGCCCGTCGTGATCTTGAGGGGCGCGTAGTCGATGTGGAGGGCGACCGAGCTCGTCGCCCTCTTGGTGTCGCGACGGAACCGGACGCCGAACATCGGGCCGCGCCCGCGGATCGGCCCGCTCACCGGAATCCAGACGCCGACCTCGGGGCCCACGGTGCCGTTCAACAGCTCGCTCGCTCGCGGATTCCCGAGCAGCAGGGACACGTTGGCGCGGGCCTCGAGGGCCTGGATCGACGTGGCGGGGACCTGGAAGAACCGCGCTTCGACCAGCGCGGTGGCGTGGTCCCCGGCGCCGACGCGCACCCCGAGGCCGAAGCCCAGGCCGAGCTGGCTCGTCGTAGAGACGGTGTCCTTGCAGAGCAGCGGGCAGACCGAGGCGGATTCCGTGACGCGCGCCAGACCGATGGCCACCGAAGCGAACGGCGCTACGCCCTTGGCGCCCACGGGATAGTAGTACGAGTCGAGGCCGAAGAACGTCAGGCGGCGAACGGAGTCGCCCTCGGCGAGGTCGTTGTACCGCGACACCGTGAGGCCGGTCTCGGCGTCGTCACCGGTGAGCAGCGCGACGGACCCGCCAAAGGACGGATAGGTGTGGGAGGCTCCGGAGCCGTCGCGCAGCGAGAGCCACGACAGGGTCGGGCCGATGCGCGCGCGACGCTGCGCGGCGGCCGGGGGGACGGGGGCGAGCGCGACCGCCGCCACGAGGCACAGGGTGAGGCGTCTCATGTCCCCAGATGTAAGGGCCGCCGGGGGCGGCCGCCGTGACCCGACTCACCGCCCCCGCGTGGCCGCGCCTACTGTTTCAAGAGGATCCCGACCAGCAACCCCGCCACGTTCATCCGCACCAGCCAGGACCAGAACGTGGCCATGTGCAGGCGGCGTACTTTGTCATACCAGATGCCGCTGCCCAGCGTCTGCATGGCGATCGTGCACAGCCACAGCATCGTGGCGAACTCCATGCCCGCGAGCGGGCCACCCCCGGTCACCCACAGGCCGCCGCCGAGCTTTCCATAAAACAGCGCGAGCAGCATGCCGAACACCAGCGCGAGCACCAGCGTCTTCACCATCGCCGGCCCCATCATCTTCTTCATCTGATCCGGCGACTGGGGCGTCGAATACCCCTCCATCCCCGTGGTAAAGACCTTGCCCCACATCACCCAATCGGCCAGGAACGCTCCGACACCCGCGATCGCGCCCGCCAGGATCCAGTTCATGCGCAGCCTCCGAAGAGAGTGTGCGATTACTTCCGTTTTCCCGGCACGCCGAGCTCGGTCATCGCTCGGAGGTCCAGCACCTCGTCCAGCTCTTTTCCTTTCAGGAGTCCCTTCTCCATCACCAGCTGCCGCACGGTGACGTTCTTTTCCACGGCTTCCTTCGCCAGCTTCGCCGCCGCCGCATAGCCGATCTTGGGCGCGAGCGCCGTGACGAGTGCCGGACTGCGCTCGAGCCAGTGCTCACACATGGCGCGGTCGGCCTCGATGCCGTCCACGCAGCGCTCGGCGAACACGCGCGAGGCGTTGGTGAGGATGATCATCGTGAACAGCAGGTTGTGTGCGAGGACGGGCATCATCACGTTGAGCTCCAGCTGCCCCGCTTCGGCGGCGGTGGCCACCGTCACGTCGTTCCCGATGGCCTGGAAGCAGACCATGTTCACCATCTCGGCGATCGACGGGTTCACTTTTCCAGGCATGATACTCGAGCCCGGTTGCGCTTCCGGGAGGCGGATCTCGGCGAGCCCGGTGCGCGGACCCGAGGCGAGCAGCCGGATGTCGTTGGCGATCTTCCCCAGGTCGACGGCGTAAGTGCGCAGCGCGCCCGAGAACGCGGCCGCATCACCGAGCGACCAGGCCGGTGAGCTGCTGGAGCTGCTTAACCATCAATTTCGGATAGCGGGGCTCGGCGTTCAGGCCCGTGCCCACGGCGGTCCCGCCGATGCCGAGGTCGCGCAGGTCGTCGGCCGCGCGCATCAAGCGGGCGCGGTGACGCTCGATGGTATGGCCGTAGGCGGCGAACTCCTGGCCGAGCCGGATGGGGGTCGCGTCCTGGAGATGGGTGCGGCCGGACTTGAGCACGCCGTCGAACGCCTGGGCCCGGCCGGCGAAGGCGGCGCCGAGCCGGTCCAGCGCCGCCAGCAGATCCGCGAGCAGCCGCAGCGCGCCAAGCCGGATGGCCGTGGGGATCACGTCGTTGGTGGACTGGGCCATGTTGACGTGATCGTTGGGGTGGACCGGCGTATACTCCCCGCGGCGGCCGCCGAGCAGCTCGTTGGCGCGGTTGGCGAGGACCTCGTTGCAATTCATGTTGTGCGAAGTGCCGGCGCCGGCCTGATAGGGGTCCACGACAAACTGGTCCCGGTGCTGGCCGGCGAGCACTTCATCGGCGGCGCGGACGATGGCGTCGGCGAGCTTGGCCTCGAGCCGCCCCGTCTCCTTGTGCGTGAGCGCCGCCGCTTTCTTGATGAGCACGACGGCGTCCACGAACGGCGCCAACGGCGCCTGGTGGGAGATGGGGAAGTTGCGGCGGGCCCGCTCGGTCTGAACGCCGTAGAGCGCCCCCTGGGGGACGGGGAGCTCGCCGAGCGGGTCTTTCTCGAGGCGGGTGCTCATGGCGTCGGTCCGATCACTCAACACGCCGTCGGTCGTGAGCCAGGAATCGTCCATCGTCGGGAAACAAGCTAATACTCGTCGCCGCCCGGCGCCCGCGGAGCGGGGGTGCGGCGCCAGCCGATCGTCACCAGCTGGCGCGCCGCCTTGATGCCGAGCGCGCGGACCATCAGGTACACGCCCAGGACGGTCAGCAGGATCGCCGAGTAGAACCGCCACCACACCAGCATCCACACCTGCCGGTGCCCGAAGTCGCCCGCGAACGCCGACAGGAACGCCACCTCGATGCCCCCGCCGCCCGACGGCAGCGGCACGACGAGCGGCGCGGCGAGCATCGCCAGGGCGCCGAACAGCATGGTGGCGAACCGCGGCCGCGGCGTGATGCCCACGGCGAGGGCGGGCAGGATCAGCGCCCGGGACACGAGGCTCACGGCCGTGAGCCCCGCGTTCAGCGCCATCACCCACCACGGCGCCCGGCGCACGTGGGCCAGCGCGACCCGCCACTGCCGCCGCACGCGGTGGCGGAACGTCCCCACCTTGACCCAGCGCTGCACCAGGTAGATGACGATCAACGCGGCGAGGACGATGACTTCGATGAGCACCAGGTCCGCCGCGAGGTGATGGCGCAACCAGCGCTGCGCTTCGTCCTTCCAGTCGGGCACGTAGTGCACCGCCAACCCCACCGCCATGATCGCAAACACCGGCCATTCCGCCGCGACCTCGACGCCGAGCGCGACCAGCGCCCCCACGGGCCGCATCCCCGCTTCGGTGAGCCCCACGAAGCGGGCGGCCTCGCCGCCCAGGCGGTTCGGCGTCAGGGTCGACGCCGCCTCGCCGTAGAGGTTGAGCCGCAGCGCGGGCCAGAAGCGCAGGCGCGCCCCCGTGGTCCAGGCGGCGAGCTGAATGCGCCAGGCGCGCACCAGCTCGTCGAGGACCAGACAGGCGAGGGCGAGCAGATGGGCGGTCAGTCGGAGCAGTCTCCGAGGGGATACAAGAAGCCGCAGTTGGGGCAGGGATTCTTGCAACCCCAGGGCTTCGGTCGAACGGCGTACCCGCACCGCAGACAGGTGGGGGCGGAGCGACGAGAGGCTCTAGGAGACGGCGCGGACGGCGCCCGTGAGGAAGGGGTTGGATCGGCGCTCGGCGCCGATCGTGGTTTCGGGTCCATGACCGGGGTACACGATGGTGGAATCGGGGAGCGCAAGCAACTCCCGGCGGATGCTTCCGATCAACGTGTCGAAGTCACCGCCCGGCAGGTCGGTCCGGCCGATCGACCCCTGGAACAGCACGTCGCCGGCGAAGACCGCCCCGTGCCCCACCAGCGCCACGTGGCCGGGCGAGTGCCCCGGTACGTGCCGGACCTCGAAGCGGAGGCTACCGACGCGCAACTCGTCGTCGTGGGCGAAGGGGCGGTCCGGCGGCGCCAAGAGCGGGGCGGGGATCCCGAACGCCGCGCCCTGCTGCGGCGTCGCATCGTACAACGACCGGTCAGCCGGATGGAGGTAGACGGGAGCCCCGGTCTCCTCCCGCACGCGATCCACACCGAGTACGTGATCGAGATGCGCGTGGGTGAGCCAGATGGCCGCCGCGGTCGCACCGGCGTCCCGCAGCGTGCGGCAGATCAGCTCGGCGTCCTCTCCGGGATCGACCACGGCGCACTGTCCCGTCCCCTCATCGATCACGAGGTAGGTGTTCTCGACGAACACCCCGTTGGGGATCGAGACGACCTTCATCGCGCGACGGGGGCCTGCTCGCGCAAGGCGGCCAGGTATTTCTCGACGGCGACCGCCGCGGTGGTGCCGTCCCCGACGGCCGTGGTGATCTGGCGGGTGAGCTGGCTGCGCACGTCGCCGGCCGCGAACAGGCCCGGGATCGAGGTCATCATGCGCTCGTCGGTGACGAAGTACCCGTTGGCGTCGTGCTTGGCGTGGCCTTCGACGATCCCGGTGTTGGGCTTGAACCCGATGAACACGAACACGCCGTTCACGGGGAGCTGTGAAGCGGCGCCGGTCACGGTGTCCTCGAGCTTCAGATGCTTGACCGCCGCGCCGTCGCCGACGATCTCGAGCACCCGCTTGTTCCACACCATTTCGATCTTGGGGTTCGCAAAGGCCCGCTCCTGAAGAATCTTGGAGGCGCGCAGCTGGTCGCGGCGGTGCACGATGTACACCTTGCTGGCGTAGCGCGTGAGGTAGTCGGCCTCTTCGACCGCCGCATCGCCGCCCCCCACGACCGCCAGCACCTCGCCCTTGAAGAACGCCCCATCACAGACGGCGCAGTAGGAGACGCCCTTGCCGGCGTACTCGCGCTCCCCGGGCACGCCGAGCTTCACCGGCGTCCCGCCGGCGGTGAGGATCACCGCCGGGGCGCGGTACAGCCGCTCGTGGGACGTGAAGACGTCGAACAGCCCGTCCGCGGCCTTCCGGATCTTCTCCACGGTGTCGGTGACGAGTTCGGCGCCGAACTTCCTGGCGTGCTCGGCGAACTTCTGGGCGAGCTCCCGGCCTTTGACGCTTTCGAACCCGATGTAGTCCTCGATGAGGTCGGTGTTGAGCAGCTCCCCGCCCGGCGCGCCGCGCTCGATCGTGATCGACTTGAGCATGCCGCGACCCGCGTACAACGCGGCGCAGAGCCCGGCGGGCCCGGCGCCAACGATGACGACATCGTAGGTATTGCCGTTTTCGGTCATCGGTTCTCGGTTCTCGGTTGCACTCACCGAAACTCCAGTCGCGGCGGCTCCGCGTCCCCCGTCAACGCCCGCGCCAGCTGGGCGCGAAACGCCACGGTCTCCAGTTCGACGTCCGGGTGCTGGGCCCCCATCAGCTTCCCCAACGCGGCGGCCCCGACCGCCACGACGCCATGGCGGTTCCCCCGCCCGCGGTGCAGCAGCGCCGCCGCCGCCTGGATGAGCCCCTGAAAGACCCGGGCTTCGTCCTCCTTAATTATAGAACGCCAGACGGTTTCCAAGGCTTCGTGGGCGAGCCAAAACTCGCCCGCGTTGAACAACTGCCGGGCGTTCTCCAGGTGGCGCCGGCGATTCTCGGGAGACATCGGACGTCGGACATCAGACATCAGACTCTGAGGTCTGAGGTCTGAGGTCTGACGTCTCTTCTTCAGGCCCAATACTCAGCAGGTTCAGCGCCCCATGACAACTCGAGATCGTGCCGATCAATACCGCCGTCGCCTCCCGCCGCTTTCCCGCCGCCGCGACGATGCCGTCCCCGTCGAGCACGGCGTCCACCGCGAACGTGCCGACGCCGTACACGTGGTGCCGGCACACGAACAGCGCCCGCCCGTGCAGCGGCCGACCCTCGCGCTGGAGCTCCTCGGCGAGCGCCGTGACGGCGCTCCCCATCTCCCACGTGCGCGCGCTGCCGATCGCCGGACACACGGCCGGCTCGACGCAGTGCGTCGGACAGATCCAGTCGGCGAACGACACGTAGCGCGTGCCGTCCGGCGCCGTGCGGTCGTACGGCGTGCCCAGCGTGCCGGGGACCGGCTCCACCGCAATGGCGCGACTTGGCCAGCGCCCGCGCGCGCGTCGCACCACCCATTCGAACATGAGGTGCGGCATGTGCGGCGAGGGCACGATGTAGTCCTGAGGCTCGAGCGGGAGCACCGGGCGGGCGGCGCCGAGATAGCGGTCGAAGAACGCCGTCCAGTCGCTCACCGCGAACGCGCGGTCGCTCGCCTCGCCCAGCTCGCGCCGAGCGCGACAGTCGCCTTCTTGATCGACGACGATCACGCGGCGGTAATCGGCCTTGCCCTTGGCTTTCGCCTTGGCGAGCTGGGAAGCGTAAAAGGTGCCGTAGCAGCCGCCCCCAACGACGACGATGTCCCGCATCCTGACGACGCCGCTCACCGGATCAGCCTGCCCCCATCGACGACCAGCACCGTGCCGGTCGTGTACGCGCTCGTCAGCAGGAACCGCACGGCGGCGACCACGTCCTCCGGGGTCCCGAGGCGCTGCAGCGGCGTGGTTTCCGCGAAGTGGCGCTGGGTGGCTTCGTCCCACTCCTCGGGCAACAGCACCGGGCCGGGCGCCACCGCGTTGACGGTGATGTCCGGCGCGAGCGCGCGCGCCAAGCCCTTGGTGAGCATCACGACACCAGCCTTGCTCACGCAATGCGGGACATAGGCGGGCCACGGCTCGAAGGCGGCGACGTCGGCGATGTTCACGATGCTGCCGCGGGAGCGGCGCAGATGAGGGATCGCGCCCTGCGCGACGAAGAATCCGGCGCGGAGATTCAGCTCCAGCGTGGCGTCCCAGCTTTCGGGCGTGACTTCCTCGACCGGCTGCCGCACCATCACCGCCGCCGAGTTGACGAGCGCGTGCAGCCCGCCGAGGGCTTTGACGGTCCGGTCGGCGAGGGCGCGGGCGGCGCCGGCGTCCCGCAGGTCCGCCGCGAGCAGCGTGCCTGCCCGGCCCAGGCGCTTCACGGCGTCGAGCGTCTCCCCTGCCCCGGTCTCGGAGCCGTGGTAATGCACGGCGACGTCGTAGCCGTCGCCCGCCAGCCCCACGGCGATGGCCCGGCCGACGCGCCGCCCCGCGCCCGTGACGAGCGCGATCTTCCGGTTCACGCCACGTCCCGGCCCGTGACGGGAAGCACCTGGCCCGTGATGCCGCGGGCGGCGTCGCTCGCCAGGTACAGGACGGCGCGGATCAAATCGTCGAGCTCCAGGTATTTCGCGTCGGCCCCCATCTCGGCGACGTTCGCCGCCGTGCGCACCGTCGCCGGCGCGACCGCGTTGACCCGCACCCCGCCGCCCACGAACTCCCGCGCCAGCGCGCGCGTCAGGCCCGCCACGGCACCCTTCGCCGCGCTGTAGCTCGCCATCTTCGCGAGCGGCCGCACCACCGCGATGGAGGCGAAGTTGACGATCGCCCCCCCACCCCGCGCGAGGAGCGCTGGGATCGCCGCCTGCGACACGAACAACGTGGTCTTCACGTTGATCGTGAGCTCCTTCTCCGCCGCTTCCGGCGTGAGCGCGAGGAAATCGCCGACGTAAACGAGCCCGCCGGCGACGTTGACCACGACGTCGAGGCCGCCGAAGCGGTCATGCGCGGCCGCGACGGCCGCCTTGGCCCCGGCCGGGGACGCGAGATCGCCGGCCGTCGCCACCGCCTCAATCTTCTGGGTGGCGAACTCCCGCACGCGCTCGGCGAGGGCCGCGGCGTTCACGTCCGCCAACACGAGGCGCGCGCCGGCTTCCCCGAATGCCTTCGCCACGGCGTGGCCGATCTGCCCCACGCGACCGACGCCGGTGACCAGCACCACCTTCCCGGCGAACTCAGCGGCCACGCGGCTCCTCCGTGACCGCCGCCACGACGTCCTCGGGCGGTGGGGCGCCGCGCTGGGCGTAGCGGATCGTGCCGTCACGCCCGATGACGTACACGGAGCGCCAGATGCCCTGGCCGTCGTCCTTCACGGCGTGATACGCCCGGGCGATGGCCCGGTCGGGATCCGAGAGCAGCGGGAAGTTAAAGTGCATTTTTTCGACGTACTTGCCGTGGGCCTCCACGCTCGCCGGGTTGACCCCGAACGGCTGGATGCCCGCCTGCCGGAACCGCTCGATCTCATCGCGCACGGCGGAGAGTTGGCGGTTTCAGCCGGGGGTGTTGTTCCCGGGATAGAAGACGAGGGCGACGTGCGTGCGCTTGAGCACGTCCACCAGGGTGTAGGTCTTGTCGTCGGACGCCGGGGCGGTGAAGCCGGGCGCTTGGCTGCCGATCGCCAACAGGTCGCTCATCGATAGCGCTCCCGTACTTCTTCCAGGTGGTCGAGCCATGCGGCGGGCACCTTGAGCCCGCCGAGTGCAGCGTGGGATTCGCCCAGCTCGGTGTCGCCGTGCCAGTCGGACCCGCCGGTCACCGCGAGACCGAGTTTGGCGGCGATGCGCTGCAACCGGGCCTCGGTCTCGGGTGAGTGGCTGGGGTGCCGCACCTCGATGCCGTCCAGGCCCTCGGCCCCGAACTGACGCAGCTGATTCTCGGTGCCGCGGTCGCCCAGGTGGGCGGCGACCGCGAGGCCGCCGGCGGCGTGCACCAGCTTGGCGACGTCGCGCAGCGCGGGGAGCGGCTTCTCGACGAACGCCGGGCGGCCGCGCCCCAGATAGCGGTCGAAGGCCTCGGTGATGTCGGCGGTGTGGCCGCCGGCCACGAGGGCGCGCGCCACGTGCGGGCGGCCGAGGGCGCCCGAGCCCACACTGGCCGTCACCCGCTCCGCGTCGAGCGCGACGCCGAGGCCGTTCAGTTTCGCGACCATCTGCTGCCCGCGACGGCGCCGGGCCGCGCGCATCGCCTCGAGAAACTCCTCCAGCGCGGGCTGGCCGGGCTCGAGGAAGTAGCCGAGCACGTGCAGCTCGCCCCACGGCGCGCGCACACTGAACTCACAGCCGCCCACCACGCGGATGCCGGAGGCGGCGCCCGCCGCGGCGGCAGCGGGAACGCCGGCGGTCGTGTCGTGATCCGTGAGCGCGAAGGCGGCCAGTCCGGCGCACTGCGCCCGCCGCGCCACTTCGTCGGGCGGAAACTCGCCGTCCGACGCGGTGGAGTGCGTGTGCAGGTCAACGTGCGCCGTAGGCGCCTTCCGGGGCGGTCCAGGCGGGCTGAGAAGCGCGGAACAGCTCCAGCAAGTCGCGATCGCTCAACTCGCTGATCGCGGCATCGTACCCGCGGCTCCCCACCGGGGTGAATCGCGTGAAGCGACGCCGGCGCTGGGGGCCGGTGCCCTGCTGGAACAGCAGGCCGATCTGGTCGCGGCCGTACACCGTCAGGCGCCCCGTCGGGCGCACCTCCCACGTCTCCCCGTTGACGGCGATGGTGCGCCGCGCCACGGTCAGGCCTCCGCCTCGGCAGCGAGCGCGACGTCGGTCCACAGGTCCCAGGCGTCGGGCGCGTACGTCGCGAGGCTCTGCAGCTTCTTCTCCAGCTTCAATTCCTCGGGCAGCCGTGACGCCTGCGCGCGATGCGACATCTCCGTCGCGCTCTCGGAGAACTCGAGGAACAGCCGGGGGTCGCGGGCGTTGCGGAACAGCCAGATGCGTTGGCCGCGGGCCGACGCGAACCCGGCCAGCTCGCGCAGCGTCGCCACATACTCGGCCTCCGCGTGGGCGGGCACGCGCACCCGGCACGCCGTCAGGACGCGCGCCATCAGACCGCCCCTTCGGGGAATTCCTGGAGCGTCTTCTTGACGTCGGCGAGGAAGCGGTCGGCGTCGGCGCCGTCCACCACGCGGTGGTCGTACGACATCGAGATCATCCCCATCACGCGGATCGCGATGGTATCGGTGCGGTCCGGGAGCGTGATCACCTTGGGCCGCTTCTCGATCGTGCCGACGCCGAGGATCGCGACCTGCGGCTGATTGATGATCGGCGCGCCGGCGTAGGACCCGAACACGCCGGGGTTGGTGATCGTAAACGTGCCGCGCTGGATCTCGTCCGGGGACAGCTTCTTGGTCCGGGCCCGCTCGCCGAGATCGTTGATGGCGCGGGTCAGCCCCATCAGCGACAGCTCGTCGGCGTGCTTGATCACCGGCACGATGAGTCCCCACTCCAACGCCACCGCGATGCCGATGTTGATGTCGCGGCGGTAGATGATGGTGTCGCCCGAGACCGCCGAGTTCACGACGGCGTGGGCCCGCAGCTGCTCCGCGCACGCTTTGACGATGAACGCGAGGTAGGTGAGGTTGGCGCCACCCTCCGCGTACGACGCCTTGTGCTTGGCGCGCAGCTCGGCGACGCGCGAGTAGTCCACCTCGAAGTAACTGGTGACGTGCGCCGACGTGCGCCGCGACTGGATCATGTGATCCGCGGTGATCTTGCGGATCTTCGACATCGGCTCCACGCGGTCGCCGGGCCAGGCTTCAACCTGAGGGTGGGCGACAGGGGCGGACAGGGGCGGACTGGCGCGGCCAGAGACCGACGGAGCCGGCGCGCGCTCGATGAAGCCGAGGATGTCGGTCTTGGTCACCCGCCCCGCGAAGCCGGTGCCCGGAATCGTCGAGATATCGACCTGATGCTCGGCTGCGATCTTCCGGACCAGCGGTGTGGACTTGCGGCGCAGGCGCTCTTCGGCGGTCTCCGTGCCGTCGCCCTTCGCTACGGGGGCGGACACAGGGGCGGACGGAGGCGGACTGGGGCGGACGGGAGCGGCGGCTTTCGGGGGCTCGGGCTTTGGGACAGGAGCCGCGGCGGCGACCGGGGCCGACACGGCCGCGCCCTTGTCGGTTTCCAGGACCGCGACCAGCGTCTGGACGGGGACGGTCTGCCCCTCCTGCACCTTGATCTCGACGAGCTTCCCCGCGGCGGGCGCCGGAATTTCGGCGTCGACCTTGTCGGTCGAGATCTCGAAGAGCGGCTCGTCGCGCTTCACCTCGTCGCCGAGCTTCTTGAGCCACTTGCTGAGCGTGCCCTCGGCGATGGATTCGCCCATCTGGGGCATGAGTACGTCTATGCGTGCCATATAAGCTCCGAAAGAGACGTCAGACGTCTGACGTCAGATGTCTGACGTCTCTAGTACGCGACTAACCAGCGCGCCGCTTTTACGACATCCTCCGTCTGCGGCAACACGAAATCCTCCAGCGTCGGCGCGTACGGGATCGGCACGTCGTGCGCCGTGACCCGCATGATCGGGCCGTCGAGCCATTCGAACCCCTGCTCGTTGATGCGCGCCGCGATCTCCCCCGCGAGCCCGCCGGTGCGCGTGTCCTCATGCACGACTAGGAGCTTGTTGGTCTTCTTCACGGTGGCCACGATCGCCGCGTCATCGAGCGGCAGCAACGTGCGCAGATCGATGACCTCGGCCGACACGCCGTCCTTCTCGAGCTGCTCGGCCGCCTCGAGCGACTTCCACACCATCGCGCCGTAGGTGACGATCGAGAGGTCCTTCCCCTCGCGCGCCACGCGCGCCCGGCCGATCGGCGTCAGGATCTCCTCGCCCTCGGGCAGCGCCTCCTTGATGCGCCGGTACAGCCACTTGTGCTCCAGGTAGAGCACGGGGTCGTCGTCGCGGATCGCCGCCTTGATCAGTCCCTTGGCATCCCGCGCCGTCGCCGGCGCCACGATCTTCAGGCCCGGCGTGTGGAAGAACGCCGCCTCGGGGTTCTGCGAGTGGAACGGCCCGCCGCGCACAAACCCGCCGCACGGGCCGCGCACCACGATCGGAGTCGCGAGGCCGGCCCGATAGCGCGCGGTCGCGACGTAGTTGGTCAGCATGTCGTAGGCGCAGGAGATGAAGTCGATGAACTGCATCTCCGCGACCGGCCGCATTCCCATGTGCGCCGCGCCGGCCGCGGCGCCCACGATCGCCGCCTC
>WNGI01001188.1_pt1 | contig 42609 bp, 41 predicted proteins | sample 5400621 | NCBI WGS metagenome assembly WNGI01 (sample SAMN13153374, study PRJNA577476) | soil metagenome | isolation source: 20 cm soil or saprolite under Garry oak tree replicate 1 | place: USA:California | collected 2016-06-15
GGCGGAATCTCCGAGCGGCGCGTAGGGGAGACCGGTGCCGTCGGCGCGCACGACCGCCAGATCCGTCGCCGGATCGTCGCCGACGAGCGTCGCACCGAGTGTACGCCCGTCGGTCAGCGCGACCTCGAGCCGCGCGGCGCCGTGGACGACGTGGCTGTTGGTCAGCACGTAGCCGTCGGGCGCCAGCAGGATTCCCGAGCCAGCGCCCACGCGGCCGCGGCGGCGATCGCCTGCGGTGAGGCTGACGACCGTCGGGCCCAGCGTCTCGACCGCCGAGACGACGGCGTGCGAGTACGCATCGAGCTCGACGCCGTCGGCGACGAGGACCGGCTCGATCACGCGGCGATCCGCGCCATGCCCGCACCCGCGGCGGCCGGGTTCCCCAGCGCCGGCTTGACGACGAGCTCCCAGGTTGCCGGCGTATGCGCGAGCGCCTTGCCGGCGGCGGCCTCGAGCAGGCTTTCCCACCCGGTCGGCGTCGCCAGGATGACCCGGCCTGGATGCCAGGGCGTCGGGGGCTCCACGTTCACGGACACGTACGACTCGCCTCCCAGCACACTGATGACCGCTCGATGCACGTCGGCGCGAACGATCAGCGCCCGCGCCTGCTGACGATCGGTCCAGGCGCGCCAGGCCAGCGGGGCAAACGCGAGACCGGCGACCAGGATAGGAGGAACGATCGCTTCCACCATGTGGAGTTCACCTCCGCCGCTTGGGATGCCGGGGGGCCCCGAGGGGATTCCTTGAAGCGACCGTCACGAAAACTTCACCGACGACGTAACACAGCGGTGACGGCGCCTCGCGACACTGAAGGCAGGTGAGAGAAACCTCGGCGGGCAGTGAGGGTTCATCGGCCAGAGAGGGGGACAGCGTGAGCGTACTGATGAAATCTCAGCATCGGTGGCTCGAGCGCGGCCAGGGAGAACCGGTCGTCCTGCTGCACGGCCTGATGGGACAGATGCATCACTGGGACGACGTGCTCGACGAGCTGGGCGGCGCGTGCCGGGCGATGGCGCCGACGCTGCCGATCTTCGATCCTGGATGTCTGGAGCCCTCCATCGACCTGCTGGCCCGTTGGGTCGTCGACTTCCTCGACGCGCTCGAGATTCCCCGCGCCGTGATCGGCGGCAACTCGCTCGGAGGCCACGTGGCCCTGGCCACGGCGCTCGCCTTTCCCGAACGGGTCCGCGCCGTGATCCTCACCGGCTCGTCGGGGTTGTTCGAGCGCAGCTTCACCCGCGGCGTGCCGCATCGGCCGACCGCCGACTACCTGCGCGAGAAGATGGAGGAGGTGTTCTTCGACCGTACGCTCGTGACGCCCGAGTGGGTGGAGAGCGTCCGGTGCACGCTCATCGAGCGTGCGAGCGTCCGGCGCGTCCTCGGGTTCGCGCGAGCCGCCAAGCGCGACAATCTCGAAGCGCGGCTCGTCGATCTCGCGGCCCCCACGCTGATCGTGTGGGGCGCCGAGGACCGCATCACGCCGCTCGACGTGGGCCGGCGCTTCCATGCCCTCATTCCCGGCTCGCGGCTCGTGATCCTGGCCGGCTGCGGTCACGCCCCCATGCTCGAGCATCCTCGTGCGTTCGCCGGGATCGTTCGCCGCTGGCTCGCCGCCGAGCGTCTCCAGGGTGGCGCGACCGTGGGGGCGGGGGTGCCGCGGTGGTCGCGAGAATTGGCGGCGTTCTGCTCGACCGGCTCGCCGATCGTCGCCGGCGCGCACTCGAAGCCCTGGCGCGACGGCCCATGGAGGCGCAGAGGGCGGCGCTGCTGGACCTGGTGCGCCGCGCTGAGGGAACGCGGTTCGGACGGAGTCACGATTTCGCAGGAATCCGCTCGATCGAGGACTACCAGGCCCGTGTCGGCGTCGGCCAGTATCTCGACTTTCGCCCGCTGTGGACCCGTGTCCTCGAGGGCGAGCGCGACGTGACGTGGCCGGGCCGCCCGCGGTACTGGACGAAGACGTCGGGGACCACGGCCGGCGACAAGACGATCCCGGTGACCGACGAGGCGTTCGCATCCCATCGCAAGGGCGGCTGGGACGCCCTGCTGCTGGCGGCGGCGAAGGTCGGAGGACAGCACCTGCTCGGCGGCCCGATGCTGTTTCTCGGCGGATGCACGCGCTTGTCCCCGATCGGCGTGAACGGCCTCGTCGGCGATCTGTCCGGTCTCGTCGCTCGCCGGCTGCCGCCGGGACTGCGCGGGCGGTATTCACCGGGTCTCGACGTGTCGTCGATTCCCGACTGGGAGACCAGGCTGGCGGCGGCCGCTCGGCGCGTCGCTGGACAGGATCTCCGCCTGCTGTCGGGCATGCCGTCGTGGCTCTTGATCCTCTTCGACGAAGTCAGCCGGCGGCACCCCGACGTCACGGACCGCTGGCCGAATCTCGCCGTGCTCATCCACGGTGGCGTGGCCTTCGCGCCGTATCGCCTGCGCTTCGAGGAGCGCTTGGGCCGGCGGCTCGATCGCATCGAGGTCTATCCCGCGTCCGAGGGGTTCGTCGCCGTGCAGACGGAGGCGTCGGGCGGCCTCACGCTGATGCTCGACTACGGCATCTTCTACGAGTTCGTCCCGGTCGAGGATCTCGGGCTCGGCCGGCCGCGCCGTCACACCGTGGCCGACGTCGAGCTCGACCGCAGTTACGCCATCCTGCTGACGACACCGGCCGGACTCTGGTCGTACATCCTGGGCGATACCGTGCGCTTCACCGCCCGCGATCCACTGCGCCTCGTCATCACCGGGCGCGTGCGTCACTTCGTGAACGCGTTCGGCGAGAACGTCATCGTCGAGGAGGTCGAGCAGGCGATGGTGAGCGCGTGCGACGCGAACGGCGCCGAGGTGGCCGAGTTCACCGTGGCGCCCCGGTATCCGTCGGCGACGGATCCCCGCGGCGGCCACGACTGGATCGTCGAGTTCCACCGGCCGCCGCGCGACGGCCAGCGCTTCGTGCGCTCGATCGACACCGCCTTGAGCGCACTGAACACCGACTATCGCATCACGCGCACGGGAGACGTCGGCATGACGGCGCCGCGCGTGCTGGCGGTGGCGCCGGGAACGTTTCATCAGTGGATGCGACCGCCGGGAAGCTCGGCGACCAGCACAAGGTCCCGCGCGTCATGAACCATCGCGACCTCGCCGACGCGCTGCTGGCTGCGTCGAGGCCACCCCCGGGAGGAAACGGCCGCGTCCGCGATCTGACGGCGGCGCGCTTGACGGCCTCGCCCGAACGCTTCTACTCTCCGGGCGTGAACCCGGAGCGTCGCCCGTCCCGGTTCGAGCGAGGAATTCCGTGACCAAGGATCAAATCACGCTGCTCTACGACTACAACTACTGGGCCAACGCCCGCGTGCTGAAGGCAGCAACGAACGTGAGTCGAGAGCAGTTCGCCGCTCCCGCCCGCCTCAGCCAGGGGAGTCTTCGCGGCGCGCTCGCGCATACGCTCGGGACCGAGATCGTGTGGCGCCTGCGGTTCCAGGAAGGGATCTCGGTCTCCACGCTGCCCCCGGAGAGCGACTTTCCGACGCTCGACGCGTTGCAGGCCCGCTGGGCCGAGGAAGAGCGGACGATGCGCGGCTACCTGGCCTCCCTCGGCGACGAGGCCCTCACCGCGAAGCTCACGTACAAGAACACGAAGGGCATGCCGTTCGAAAACGTCCTCTGGCACCTGCTCGTTCACGTGGTCAACCACGGGACCCAGTTCCGGGGCGAGGCCGCGGTGGCGTTGACGGAGTACGGCCAGTCGCCGGGCGATCTCGACCTGCTCGCCTTCCTGCGGGCGCGAGCATGATCACGAACTCCCGATCGAACACCCGTGTCGACGAGGTCGCGAGCGGCATCTATCGGCTCAGCACGCCGTCGACCAAGCTCCCCGGCGGCTTTTCGTTCAACCAGTACCTGGTGGTGGACGACACGCCGCTGCTCTTCCACACGGGGCCCCGCGGGATGTTCCCGCTGGTGCGCGAGGCGATCGCCGCGGTGATGCCGGTCGAGCGCCTCCGCTACATCGCGTTCTCGCACTTCGAGAACGACGAATGCGGCGCGTTGAATCTTCTGCTCGCGGCCGCGCCGACCGCCGAGCCGCTGTGTGGTCGCATCAACGGGATGATCAACGGCGACGCCTTCGACCGGGCGCCCCGCGTCCTGGCCGACGGCGAGGCGCTCGGGCTCGGCACCCACACGGTCCGCTGGATCGACACGCCGCATCTGCCGCACGCCTGGGAATGCGGCTACCTGTTCGAGACCGGGACGCAGACCCTCTTCTGCGGCGATCTCTTCACCCAGCCGGGCACGGGCGACACGCCCGTGACCGAAGCCGACATCCTGGAGCCCAGCGAGACGATGCGGGTGGCGCTCGACTACTACGCGCACGCGCGCGATACGCGCGCGCTGCTGGAGCGGGTTGCCGCCTTGAAGCCGACGACGCTCGCCTGTATGCACGGCAGCGCGTGGAAGGGCGACGGCGCCGCGCTCCTTCGAGCCCTGGCCGACCGCCTGAGCGCGTGACCAGTCTCGGGCTCCCCGACGCCGGGCACCGATCAGCCCAGGCCCCGTCGAGCGGGCGGCGAGCGCCGGAATGATGAGGTCGGCCGTGGCGAGATTGGTCGCCAGCGGGACGTTGTGGACGTTGCACACGCGGAGCAGGGCGCGGATGTCGGGGTCGTGCGGCTGAGCGGCGAGCGGATCGACGAAAAAGAACGCGGCGTCGATGCCGCCGGTGGCGGCGAGCGCGGCGATCTGGGCGTCGCCGCCCTGTGGCCCCGGCAGCAGCTCTTCGACCTCGAGGCCCACCTTGTCGCGCATGAGCCGGGCCGTGTGATGCGTGGCGATGAGGGCGAAGCGGGCGAGCGCGTCGCGGTTGTACGTCGCCCAGGCGACGAGGTCCACCTTCTTGTTGTCGTGTGCGATGAGGGCCAGTTTCCGCATTCGTGAAGCGCTCCTCTGTCGAGTGATCGTTGGCGGTCGAGCGATTCATGTGATCGTCGCCCATTCTGCGCGGGACGCAAGCGACATCCTCGTGACGCGCCCGTGACGGTGTCGCGCTTGACGGGATCGTCGGGCGTGGCGATGATCGTACGCCAGGGAGACCGGAACGTGATGGCGCCGTCATCACGTTGCAACCGGTGGCGCTCGATACTCCGCATGGTCGCAACGTCGACACGTCGAGGAGGGTCGTCATGACGCTGAGCCGCCGCACGTTCCTGGGAAGCTCGATCGTCGGCGCGAGCGCGCTGGCCACAGGTCGGCGCCGCCCGGTCTGGGCCCAGGGCGCGCCCGCCGCGGTGACGTCGGAGGCGGCGCGCCCGCGCTTGGCCCACGGCGTCCAGAGCGGCGACGTGACCGGAGATCGCGCGATCATCTGGAGCCGGGCCGATCGGCCGTCGCGCATGATCGTGGACTGGGCGACCAGCGAGCGCATGCTCGGCGCCCATCGCGTCGTCGGCCCGGCCACGCTGGCCGAGAACGACTTCACGGCGCGGGTGGACCTGGGCGGTCTGCCCACGGGCCAGGAGATCTTCTACCGGGTCCGCTTCCAGGCGCTGGCCGACGAGCGGGCATTCAGCGCGCCGGTGAGCGGCCGACTGCGCACGCCGCCGGCGGCCCGCCGCACGATCCGCTTCTGCTTCTCGGGCGACGAGGCGGGGCAGGGGTGGGGCATCAACCCCGAATGGGGCGGCATGAAGATGTACGAGGTCATGCGGAAAGCCGATCCCGACTTCTTCATCCACTCCGGCGATCAGATCTACGCGGACGGACCGATCAAAGCCGAGGTGCGGCTCGACGACGGTTCGCTGTGGAAGAACGTGGTGACGGAGGCCAAGGCCCACGTCGCCCAGACGCTCGCCGACTTCCGCGGCAACTTCGCGTACAACCTGCTCGACGACAACAAGCGCCACTTCACCGCCCAGGTGCCGGTGCTCGTGCAGTGGGACGATCACGAGACACGCAACAACTGGTATCCGGGGCAGACGCTGGGGGACGAGCGCTACACGGAGCGGAGCGCGTCGCTCCTGGCCGCCTACGCCAGGCGGGCCATGTTCGAGTACAACCCGTTCCGCATCGATCCGGTGGACCCGGAGCGGATCTACCGCTCGTTCTCGTACGGCCCGTCGCTCGAGGTGTTCATGATCGACGAGCGGAGCTATCGCGGCCCGAACACGCCGAATCGCCAGGCCACGCTCGACGCGGAGTCCGCCTTCCTGGGAGCCGAGCAGCTCCGCTGGCTCAAGCGGGCGCTCCTCGACTCACGCGCGACCTGGAAGGTCATCGCCAGCGACATGCCGATCAGCATCGTCGTGCCCGACCTCAATTCCGACGTACCCAAGGGGACCTACGAGGCGTGGGCGAACGGCGACGACGGACCGCCGCTCGGCCGCGAGCTCGAGATCGCCAGCCTGCTCGGCTTCATCAAGAACAACGGGATCAAGAACGTCGTGTGGGTCACGGCCGACGTCCACTACGCGTCGGCCACCCGCTACGATCCCGGCCACGCGAAATTCACCGACTTCACGCCGTTCTGGGAATTCGTGGCGGGGCCCATCAACGCCGGCACGTTCGGACCGGGTGACATCGACAAGACGTTCGGTCCCGACGTCCGGTATCAGAGCGTGCCGCCGGGCATGAAGCAGAACCGCCCGCCCACCGAGGGCAAGCAGTACTACGGCATGGCGGCCATCGACGGCGCGACCGAGGTGATGACGATGTCGCTTCACGACATCACGGACGCCGTGCTTTTCAAGGTCGACATCAACCCCGAGCGGGGCTAGACGGGGGAGAGCGAGGCTAGACCGCCGGGCGGAGCGCAGGCACCGAGCGCCGCCCGAGGCCCACGAGGCCGAGTGAGGCCAGGGCGGCGCCGCCCACGAGCAGCCAGTCGCCGCCGGCCAACGGTGTCACGCCGAGCAGACGTCGCAGCAGCGGCACCTGGGTCGCCAGCGCCTGCAGGGCGACCGTGCCGCCCACGACGCCCGAGAGCATCGGGTTTCGCGCCACGCTGCCCACGCTCGATCCCGCTCGACAGTTCAGCGCGTGCAGGATCTGCGAGGTCGTGAGCGCGGAGAAGGCCACGGTCGCCGCCCGCGCGCTGTCACCGCTGCTCGCGAAGGCGAGGCCGTGGGCGGCGAGCGTCGTCGCCGTCAGCACCGCCGCCTCGGCGCCGACGCCGGCGAGGCCGGCGCCGCTCATCAGCGGCTTCGCGGGATCGAGCGGCGGGCGCTTCATCACGTCGGCGCTGCCCGGCTCGGTGGCCAGGGCCAGCGCCGGGAAGACGTCGGAGAGCAGGTTGATCCACAGGAACTGCGTCGCCGACAGCGGCCGTCCGACGCCCACCGCGAGCGCGCCGAGCGTGACGAGGATCTCGCTGAAGTTCGTGGCGAGCAGGAACTGGAGCGCGCGCGTGATGTTGTCGCGGATCGTGCGGCCCTGGGCGATGGCGTCGACGATGGAGCCGAAGTCGTCGTCGAGCAGGACGACGTCGGCGACGTCACGGGCGACGTCGGTGCCGCGTTCACCCATCGCCACGCCGATGGCGGCGGCGCGCAGAGCGGCCGCGTCGTTGATGCCGTCGCCGGTCATCGCCACGACCTCGCCCGCCGCCTGCAACGCGCGCACGATCTCGTACTTGTGCTCGGGCGTGACCCGGGCGAACACGTCGATCTCGCGCGCCAGCGCCGCCAGCGCGGCGCGATCGAGCCCGGCCAGCTGGCCGGGCTCGGCGACCCGCACGTGGCCGTTGTGCGCGATGCCGAGCTCACGCGCGATCGCCGCCGCGGTCTGGGCCTGATCGCCGGTGATGAGGATGGTCCGAATGCCGGCGGTGCGGCAGGCGGCGATCGCTTCGCGGACGCCGCTCCGAACCGGATCGCTGAGGGCCACCAGGCCGAGCCACACGAGGTCGTCATAGGCGGGCTCGCCACCCGGGGCGAGCTCACGGTAGGCGAGGCCGAGCACCCGCATCCCGCGGGCGGCGAATCCGGCGTTGGCGGCACGGATCGCGCGCCTCGCCTCCAGCGTGAGCGGTTGCGATCCCGTCGCGTCGAGCCAGTGGGTCGCACGCGCGAGGACTTCCTCGGGGGCGCCCTTGACGGCGATGAGCCGGCGCTCGCCGTCGTGGTGGACGGTCGCCATCCAGTTCTCACCGTTCTGGCGGGGACGGACGCCGAGGAGCGGGAAGCGGCGCCGCAGCGGCTCGTAATCGAAGCCCGCGTGTTGAGCGGCCCGGAGGAGCGCGCCTTCGGTGGAGCTGCCGCGGATCTCCGTCCCACCGTTCGCCAGTTCCGCCTCGTTGCACAGGACGCCGATGGCGAGCGCGCGGGCCAGTCGCGCGTCGTACTCGGCCACCGGGGAGCGGTACTCGGTCCCCGACAGATGCCAGCCGTAGACCGACATGCGGTTCTCGGTGACCGTACCCGTCTTGTCCGCGCAGATCACCGTCGTCGCCCCGAGGCTCTCGACCGCGGCCAGCCGTCTCACGAGCGTCCGTTGGGCCGACATCCGTCGAACGCCCAGGGCGAGCGTAGTGGTCGCGACGGCGGGCAGACCCTCGGGCACGGCGGCGACGGCGAGCGAGATCACCGAGCGGAGCATTTCGACCAGTGGCACGCCGCGCAGCAGCCCGAGCACGAGCGTGCCGCCGCAGAACGCGAGCGACACGCCCACGAGCTTGCGGCCGAGTCGATCGAGCTGGCGCTCGAGCGGCGTCGGCGGCGCCGCCGTCTCGCCGACCAGAGTGCGGACCCGCCCGATCTCGGTATCACGTCCGGTGGACGTGACGACGGCGAGTCCCGCGCCTTCGGCGACGACGGTGCCGGCGAAGATCATGTTGACGCGGTCGGCGAGCCCGGCGTCGTCGGCGCACACCTCGTGCGGCCGCTTCGAGACGGGAAGGCTCTCGCCGGTCAGCGCCGACTCGTCCACCGCGAGGGCCTGCACCTCGACGAGGCGGGCGTCGGCGGCGATCTCGTGACCGGCCCGCAGCACCAGGACGTCGCCGACGACGAGCGAGGCGGCCGGGACCAGGACGTCCTGTTTCTCACGGCGGACGAGGGCGCGAGGCACCGTCGCGTTCTGGAGCGACATCAGGACGCGCTCCACGCGCCGCTCGGTGACGTAGCCGACCACGGCGTTGATGCCGATGACGGCGATGATCACGCCCGCATCGATGACCGCGCCGCTGACGATCGACAGGGTCGCCGCCACGCCGAGCACGAGGACCGGCACCGACATCACGTGGCCGGTGATGATCTCGAGCGTCGACTTCGGTCGCGGTTCGGGCAGGCGGTTGTCGCCGAAGCGGGCGAGCCGCGCCCCCGCCTCCTCGACGTCGAGCCCGGCTGCGATCGACGTCTCGAGGCGGCGGACCACGCCGTCGGCCGTGAGCGTGTGCCAGCCCTCGGCACGCGGGCGAGCGGGGTCGTGCGGCATGGGCCCCGACGCGGCGGCTTCGGCGACGACGGCCAGCAGGCGGCGCAGGTCGAGCGCGGGGGCGTCGAAGATGATCAGGACGTTGCCGGTGAGGGTACTGGCCTGAACGCGGCGGATCGCCGGCTGTCCAGTGAGACGCGCGATCAGTCGGGTTGCAACGTCGGGCCTGCGCCGAAGACCTTCGACTCGAACACGGGCACGTCCAGGGAGGGTGAAGACCGGAGCTACCGCGGGAAGGACAACGGATTTCCTAGACGGCCGGCGTCGAGCTGCAGCCGTCTTCATACGACGACGCCAGCGACCGCCCGCGGGTGGCGGGCGCGCCGGCGAGCTAGCGGGCTGCTGGGCGGGTGCGCGAGCCAGGCGCGAAGCCGCGTTCGGCGATGTAACGCGACATCTCTGCCTGGAACGTACGGTTCTTGGCCGCCGCGGACTCGAAGACGACGTCGGCCAGGAGCCCGATCAGCAGATGCACCAGCGCCACCGAACCACCCCCTCCGTGGGCCCGAGAGGCCCCGCTCCTTACTTCGAGGGTACGGGCACATCATGTCAGTTCGATGACGAGGCGCGAACATTTTTGTTAAGGCGCCGCCCTCGCCGACGAACCGGCTGGGCCGCCGCGGACCCTTTCTGGGCTGTCGCCAGGGCCGCACCGACCGTAATACCGTGCGTCAGCAAGATGCTGGCCAGGGGCTTCGCGAGACCGAACGAGGCGAGACCGACGACGCCGAGGCTCGCCTTGGCGGCGATGTCCACGGTGCGCCGCACGGCCACGATCGCCTCAGCGGCCAGGTCGAGAGCCCGCACGACCCGATCGAGGCCGCCGCTGATGAGGACCACGTCCGCCGCGGCGGAGGCCACCTCGGCGCCGCCGGGAACGGAGATGCCGACGTCGGCCTCCTCGAGCGCCAGCGCGTCGTTCACGCCGTCACCGACCATGGCCACCACGCGTCCCTCCCGCTTGAGGCGGCGGATCAGCCTCGCCTTCTCCTCCGGTGAGAGCTCGGCATAGTGCTGGGCGAGCCCGAGCGACTCGGCGATGACGCGGCTCGGCTCGGGGTGATCCCCGGTGAGGAGGATGATGTCGCGCATCTCGCGGGCCTTCAGCGCGTTGACGGCGTCCCTCGCCTCGGGGCGCAGCTCGTCCTGCAGGACGAGCAGTCCGGCCAGCTCGCCGTCGATGGCGACGAACGTCGCGGCGCCGCCCATCCGGTGAGCGCTGCGCTCGTCGGCGTCGGCCGCCGCTAGGCGTACGGCGCGGGATTCCATGAAGCGGCGACTACCGATCAGCACGTGGCGGCCTTCGACGTTGACGTCGACGCCGAGGCCGACCTGCGCCACCGGCGCGACGGCGTCAGGAACGCGGAGCTGCCGCTCGGCGGCGAGGTGCCGGATCGCGCGGGCGATCGGATGCTGGAACCCGTGCTCGGCCGCGGCGACGAGCCGGATGAGCGCGTTCTCGTCGAGGCCGCGAGCATAACAGGCGACACGGGCGACGCGCGGCGTTCCCGAGGTCAGCGTGCCGGTCTTGTCGAAGACCACGGTGTCGATGCGCGCGAGGGCCTCGAGCGTGCGAGGTCCCTTGACGAGCACGCCTTCGTCGGCGGCCCGCTTCATGGTCGCCAGCACGGCGGTGGGAATCCCCACGCGAGCTGCGGTGCCGTAGTCGGCGACGAGGATGGCGACGCCCGCGTCGACGCTGCGCGCCACCAGAGTCCCCAGCGCGGCCAACCCGAGCGTGCGACCGACCTCGCGGTCAGCGAGACGCTCGGCGAATACCTGGATGTCGGGCTTTTCGTCGGCGGCCGCCTCGATCGCCTGGACGATGCGGCCCACGGCGGTTTCGAGGCCGACGCGATCGACGCGAACCTCGATCTCTCCGTACTCGACGCGGGTGGCCGCGAACACGGCGTCGCCGTTTCGCCGCTCGACCGGCAGCGCCTCTCCGGTCATCGTCTGTTGATTCACGAGCGCTTCGCCGGCCACCACGGTGCCATCGACAGGGACGATCTGGCCGGCGGCGACAACGATCACGTCGTTGGCGCGGAGTGACGCAGTCCGAACCTTGGTGCGACGATCGCCGTCGATCCGCTCGACGACGCCCTCCTCGGGCGCGATCAATTCACGCACCGATCGCCGCGTCGTGACCACGCTCTTGGCCACGATGTAATCGCCCAGTGCGCGCAGCCCGGGCAAGAGCGCGGCCGCAGGCCAGTTGCCACGCAGTACCAGCAGCCCGAACGTGGACGCATCGAGGAGCTGGCCATCGACCCGGCGGCGCCTGGCGAGCGCCTGCGTCGCGTGGGCGAGCATTGGCAGCCCGCTGGCCAGCACCAGGGCCGCGCGGAGCGGCGCGGCCACCGGCAGCCACGTCAAGGCGAACACGGCGCCGGTCCCGAGCACGCTGAGCAGGGGAATCCGTCGCGTCTCGATGCGCGGGTGCGGTGTGGCCGAGGCCCGCGCGCGGCTCGGCGCATCGAGCGCCTCACTCAGCTCGTGAAGATTGTCGATCAGCGAGGCTTCGGCGAGGAGGAACGGATCGTAGAGGATGCGAACGCTGCCCGTGGTGGGATTGCCGTCGACGCTGCGAATCCCCGGAATCCGGCGAACGCCAGCTTCGACGACGTCACGCCGGCCGGCAAACCAGCGCGCGGGGTATCGGATCCGCAGTCGCCCGCGGACCGCATGGGCGATCTCGTAGCGCATCCGGTCAGTCGCGACCGTGAATGTTGTAGTCGCGGAAGAGCCCGTGCGCGTACCAGAGTGCCGTCGACCACGGCAGCGAGCGGATCGGGCCGCGCGTGAGGTCTCGGATGGCCCACAGCGTGAGCGCGAGGGGAAGCAAGACCCCGAGCGTGAACACGCCACCTGACGCGCGGCCCAGTCGACGATCCATCCCGCTCACGGTCTGGACCAGCGCCGCGGCCACCGGCGACCCGTTGCCGGGCGTCGCCGGTGCATCGGAAACTGGAGCAATATCGACGCCGGCCTGCTCCACGATGGCGTCGACGATCGCCTCGGCCTCGATCTCCGCGGGCCGGGGCGGCGGCTGGCTCGGCATCACTGCCGGCCTCGACACCGTGGTCGATCCCGTGCGCGACACCGTTGCCGTTCCCATTGGCGATGATCGTCTCGCGACGCGCCCGGGCTTCGGCGGCGATGTCTTCCATGACCTCCATCTGCTCGGCGAGGATGCGGCGGCCCTCCTCGACGAAGCCGAGTCCGGCGGCCATCGCTTCCACCGCGAGGGGACGAAAGACTTTCGAGAAGAGCGGGATCATGACGGCGGCCCCGATCCCCAGGAGAAACGAAAACGGCTGGATCCTCATGCCTCGACCTCCGAAGTCAACGCTGATGGTGTCAGGCGACGCGACGGCGGGACCGCGAAGCACGCGCGATCGGGGCCGCGTCCGCTTTGTTCAACGACTTGCGACTGCCGACGTTGGCGCGCGTAACCGCTTCGTCGACCACGCCACGCACCAGGCGCACGGTGGCCGAGCCGATCCGATCGGCGGCGTCGAGGGCGCCGTCGGCGGCATCGCGAGCGATGCGGGCGACGTCACCGCCGACGTCACGGCCGGCGACGACCGCCCCGCCCATCATCGTGCGGGCGACGCGCCCGAGGTCTCCGCCGATCACCTCCGCCGCGCGGATGGAGCCGCGCACGGCGCTCACGGCGGTGGTGCCGACCTCCGTCCCGATCTCCTGCATTCCTCTCAGGGCCGACACCACCGTGCCGGTGAGGACGTTGACGGCGCCCACCGAGATCGCCTCGACCCTTCGCATCGTGTCGTTGGTGGTCGGTGTATGGCCATTCGTGTCGCGTGATCGTCTTGTCGTCGGCATGTCAGCCCTCCTCGGGACCCAGCGGGAGTCGGAAGGGCCACATTCCAACCGGCTCAGGCCCCGATGTCAACTGGTTGCGTAACGCAAACGTAATATTCGACCCGGCGGGCCGCCTGGCTATAGTCCGCGGCGCGCCGGAGTCATCCGGCGACCGGAGGTCTCATGCGAACCGAGGACGCGATGACCGCCGAAGTCGTCGAGTTGCTGCGCACGTTGATCCGCAACGCCTGCGTCAACGACGGCACCGACGCGTCGGGGCACGAGATCCGCAGCGCCGACACGCTCGAAGCATACCTCTCCGGCGTCGGGCTCGCCATGGAACGCTACACGGCCGCGCCCGGCCGCGTGAGTCTCGTCACCCGGATCGACGGTCGTGATCGGCGCGCGCCCACGTTGCTGCTGCTCGGCCACACCGACGTGGTTCCCGCCGACGGCCGTGGCTGGCGCCACGATCCCTTTGCCGCCGTGACCCAGCGCGACCACGCGCTGCAGTGCGCGGCGCTGGCGTCTCGCGCCGGCGGCGACGACGAGCTGGTGCTCGCGGCCCTGCTGCACGACCTCGCCCACCTCGCGGTGCCGGAAGGGCGTGAGACCGCCGAGCGTCATCACGGCCATCACGGCGCGGCGCTCGTCGCGCCGTTCGTGCCCGCGCGCGTTGCGTGGATCATCGAGCACCACGTGGCGGCCAAGCGTTATTTGTGCGCGGTGGACCCCGTCTACTTGGAGCGACTCTCGCCGGCGTCCGTGCACTCGCTGGCCGTCCAGGGCGGCCCGCTTCACCGAGAGGAAGCGATGGCGGTGGCCGCGCATCCCTGGTTCACCGATGCGCTGAACGTCCGTCGCTGGGACGAAGAGGCCAAGGACCCGCAGGCGAAGACACCGCCGCTGAGCGCATGGGTGCCGGTGCTCGAGAGATATTTCGGCCCGCAGACGCTGCGCCGCGCGTGAAGACCATCATGTGACCCGGCCGTCGAGGTCATCGCCGACGGCTCGGTCAGCCGCGATGCGAAAGGTTTACGGGATCGTCATCGTCCTGTAACCCATGCCGGAGACACTCCGCCCGTGGGAAGAGCCATTGAACGTCTCGACGCCATGCTCGATCCGATGACACAGAGCCCGCCCCGCAACGCCAGCCCGCAACGCCGAGGCCGTGTGCTCGTGGTGGAGGACGAGCCCGACGTTGCCGAGCTGATCCGCTACAACCTGGTCAAGGAGGGCTGGGAAGTGCTCACGGCCAGCTCGGGCGCCGAGGCGCTCAAGCGCGTGCGCGAAGCCCACCCCGACGTCGTGCTGCTCGACATCATGGTGCCGCATCTCAACGGTTGGGAGGTCTGCCGGCGGCTGAAGGAAGATCCGGAGACGCGCGCGATCCCCGTGATCATGGTGACGGGACGCGTCGAGGAGGGTGACAAGGTGCTCGGCTTCGAGCTCGGCGCCGACGACTACGTCACCAAGCCCTTCTCGCCACGCGAGCTCGGCGCGCGCATTCGGGCCGTCGCTCGACGCCGCGTCGGCACCGAGGAAGACCCCAAGCGCTCTCTGGTCAAGGCCGGCGAGCTCGAGATCGATCGGTACCGCTTCGAGGTGAGGATGAAGGGCCGCGCCGTCGAGCTGACGCCGAAGGAGTTCGAGCTCCTCGCCGTCCTCGCCGGAACGCCTGGCCGTGTCTTCGGCCGCGACGAGTTGCTCGACGTCGTCTGGGGCCGCGATGGCTTCGTCGAGCCCCGGACGGTGGACGTCCACCTCGCCCGGCTGCGCCGGAAATTCATCCTGGCCAAGCTGCCGGCGCCGAGAATCGATACTGTCCGCGGGGTCGGCTACCGGTTCCGCGAGCCAGCGTAACGATGTTGTAACAAAGCCATAACTCTTGCGAAACACGCCCGGCGCACACTGAGGACCGGGAGGGAGAGCCAATGATGACGTCACGACGCGTGGTCGTCGGTCTGCTCACGGCCGTGGTGGTCGCGTGGAGCTGCGGCGTGGGCCCGGCAACGGCTCAGCTTCTCATCAATGGTGCGGGCGCGACGTTTCCGTATCCCATCTACTCCAAGTGGTTCGACGAGTACGCCAAGATCTCCCGCAGCGTGAACTTCAACTACCAGTCCATCGGCAGCGGCGGCGGCATCCGCCAGATCACCGCCCGCACGGTAGATTTCGGCGCCACCGATGGCCCGATGACCGACGAGCAGTTGAAGGCGGCGCCCGGTGAGCTGTTCCACGTCCCGACCGTGGTCGGCGCCGTGGTCGCCACGTACAACCTCCCCGGCAATCCCAAGCTCCGCTTCACACCCGAGATCCTGGCCGACATCTTCTTCGGCAAGATCACGAAGTGGAACGACCCCCGGATCAAGGACGTCAACGCCGGGGTCAGTCTCCCCGATCAGCCGATCGTCGTGATCCACCGTTCCGACGGCAGCGGTACGACGTACATCTGGGTCGACTACCTCGCCAAGGTCAATCCCGAATGGGAGCAGAAGGTCGGGCGCGGCACCTCGGTCAAGTGGCCGGTGGGCCTGGGCGGCAAGGGGAACGAGGGTGTGGCCGGACAAGTCAAGAACACTCCCGGCGCTCTCGGCTACGTCGAGCTTGCCTACGCCATCAAGAACAACCTGCCGGCTGCGTCGATCCGCAACCAGGCCGGCAAATTCGTGGAGCCGACGATCAGGAGCACGACGGCGGCCGCGGCCGCTGCGTCGGCCGAGATGCCGCCTGACTTCCGCGTCTCGCTGACCAACGCTCCGGGACCGGACGCGTACCCCATCGCCAGCTTCACGTGGCTGCTCGTCTATCGCGAGCAGCCGGACGAGGTGAAGGGCAAGGCGATCGTGAACTTCCTCTGGTGGGCCGCGCACGACGGCCAGAAATACGCCGCCGACCTGCTCTATGCGCCGCTGCCGGCGCCGGTGGTGAAGCAGATCGAGGCCAAGCTTCGCCAGGTCGTGTACCAGGGCCGGCCGCTGCTGGCCGCGCAGTGAGCTGATGGCGGTCGTCTTCGGACGATCGGCTGGAGCTGGCGCAGCCACGCCGGCCGCTCCGCCGTTCGTGGGTACCCGCCGGCGTCGCTTCGGCGACCGCGGCTTTCGTGAAATCACGAGAGCCGCCGGCCTTGCGCCACTCGTGCTGGTGGCCGGCATGGCCGCGGTGATGGCACACGCGGCCTGGCCCTCGCTGCGCCGGTTCGGCTGGGCGTTCATCACGACGTCGAACTGGGATCCCGTCGCCGAGCAGTTCGGGGCCCTGCCGTTCATCTTCGGGACACTGGTGTCGTCGCTGCTCGCGCTGCTCCTGGCCGTCCCGCTTGGCCTGGGCGCGGCGATCTATCTGGCGGAGCTGGCCCCTCGCGCCGTGCGGCCGCCTGTCACGTTCCTCATCGAGATGCTCGCCGCAATCCCGAGCGTTGTCTATGGCCTCTGGGGCATCTTCGTGCTCGCCCCGTGGCTGCGCACGTGGGTCCAGCCCGCGCTCGGACACACGCTCGGATTCTTGCCGCTCTTCCAGGGGCCGCCGTACGGCGTCGGCATGCTGGCGGCCGGGCTGATCCTCGCCATCATGATCGTGCCCTTCATCACGGCGGTGAGTCGCGAAGTGCTGCTCGCGGTGCCTCGCATGCAGCGCGAGGCCGCGCTGGCGCTCGGAGCCACCGGGTGGGAGACGACGCGGATCGCCGTCCTCCGCTACGGCCGTTCGGGACTCATCGGCGCCATCCTGCTGGGTCTCGGACGCGCTCTCGGCGAGACGATGGCCGTCACGATGTTGATCGGCAACCGCCCGGAGATTTCGTTCTCGCTGTTCGCGCCGGGCTACACGATGGCGAGCGTGATCGCCAACGAGTTCACCGAGGCGACGTCCGATCTGTACCTCGGCGCGCTCAGCGAGATCGGGCTGCTCCTGCTCGCTCTCACGTTGGCCGTGAACGGGCTGGCGCGGCTCCTGGTGTGGAGCGTGGGCCGCGGCCCCACGGTGGTGCGAGAGTGACCTCGACGCGCTGGCGCCAGCGGGTGAGTGCGTCGATGGCCGTCCTCACGGCCGCTGCGGCCGGGGCCGTGATCCTGCCGCTGGTCCTGATCTTCGGCTTCCTGCTCTGGCAGGGCGCGTCCGCCATCAACGTGGACTTCTTCACGCACTTGCCCAAGCCGGTCGGTGAGGTCGGCGGCGGCATGGCCAACGCCATCATCGGCACCCTGATCCTGCTGGGGCTGGCGTCACTCCTCGGGCTGCCGATCGGAATTCTCGGTGGTGTGTACCTGGCGGAATCGCGCGATCGGCGGCTGCCGTGGATCGTTCGCTTCCTGGCCGACGTCCTGAACGGCGTCCCCTCGATCGTGATCGGCATCTTCGCCTACACGCTCGTGGTGCTGCCGATGCGGCGCTTCTCGGCGGTGGCCGGCGGCGTGGCCCTGGCCGTCATCATGCTGCCGATCGTGGTGCGCACGACCGAGGAGATGGTGCGGCTGGTACCGGCCTCGCTACGCGAGGCGGGCCTCGCGCTGGGGGTGCCCGAGTGGAAGGTCGTGCTCCGCGTGGTGCTGCCGACGGCGCGAGCCGGCATCGTCACCGGGGCGATGGTCGCCGTCGCGCGGGTGGCCGGCGAGACGGCGCCGCTGCTCTTCACCGCGTTCGGCAACCGCTTCTGGCATCAGGGCCTCGATCAGCCGATCGCGGCGCTCCCGCTCCAGATCTTCGCCTACGCGATCGCGCCGTACGACGACTGGCACCGCCAGGCGTGGGCGGGCGCGCTCGTCTTGATCGTGCTCGTGCTCGTGGTGAGCTTGATGGCGCGACTCGTCACTCGGGGGCGGGTCGGCGCGGTGAGGTGACGATGGCCGACGGCATCAGCGTCACGAAACTCAACGCCTGGTTCGGCCCGAGTCACGTGTTGTGTGACATCGACCTCGCCGTGGCGCCGCGCGCGGTCACCGCGATCATCGGGCCATCGGGATGTGGCAAGTCGACGTTCATCCGCTGCCTGAACCGCATGCACGAGGTGGTGCCGGGCGCGCGCGTCGTCGGGACGGTCCTGCAGGAGGGGCAGGACATCTACAGCCCCGGCGTCGATCCCGTCGAGGTGCGGCGGCGTATCGGGATGGTGTTCCAGAAGCCCAATCCGTTTCCGACCATGACGGTCTTCGACAACGTGGCGGCCGGGGTGCGCCTCGGTGGCGTGCGTGATCGCGCCATCCTGAACGAGCGGGTCGAGCGCGCACTGCACGCGGCCGCCCTGTGGGACGAGGTCAAGGACCGCCTGGCCAAGCCGGGGGCGGGACTGTCGGGCGGCCAGCAGCAGCGCCTCTGCATCGCTCGCGCGCTGGCGGTCGAGCCGGAAGTCCTCTTGATGGACGAGCCGTGCTCCGCGCTCGATCCGATCGCGACCGCCCGTATCGAGGAGCTGATTCTCGAGCTCAAGCGCGACCTGACCATCGTCATCGTCACGCACAACATGCAGCAGGCGGCGCGCGTGGCCGACGCGACGGGATTCTTCCTGCTCGGTGAGCTGGTGGAGTTCGGGCCCACCTCGCAGCTCTTCACCAAGCCCGTGGACAAGCGAACCGAGGATTACATCACGGGGCGATTCGGGTAGTGTAGTGCGAGCCGAGGAGCACCCGAGCTGCCGCAGGCACGAGCGCTCCGAGGTGAGCGGTGAAATGGTTCGATAGGAGGACCGATGCAGCGCCACTTCCACGAGGAGCTGGACGCGCTCAAGCAGACCCTGCTCGCGATGGGCGCGCTCGTCGAGGACCAGATCCGCCGCGTCATGCGCGCGCTGGTCGAGCGCGACGAGGCGCTCGCCCGCGACGTCATCGAGCGCGACCACCAGGTGAACGCCTACGACGTCGAGGTCGACGAGAAGTGCGTCGAGCTGCTCGCCCGCTACCAGCCGGCGGCGAGCGACCTGCGCTTCCTCACCACGGCGATGAAGATCGTCACCGACCTCGAGCGCATCGGCGATCAGGCCGTCAACATCGCCCAGCGCGCCCTCGAGCTGAACCGGGAGGCGCAGCTCAAGCCCTACATCGACCTGCCCCGCATGGCCGCGAAGTCCCAGCAGATGGTGAAGGACAGCCTCGACGCCTTCGTCGCGCGCGACGCTGGCCTGGCCCGCGACGTCTGCGCCCGGGACAGCGAGGTGGACGCGCTCAAGGAGCAGGTCTTCCGTGAGCTGCTGACCTTCATGATGGGCGACCCCAAGACGATCGCGCGCGCGCTGCACCTGATCCTGGTCTCGCGCTTCCTGGAGCGCGTGGCCGACCACGCGACGAACATCGCCGAAATGGTGGTCTACATGATCGAGGGCAAGATCGTCCGCCACACGCTGGCCTGAGCCCCTCCGCCGAACACGCCCCGTCGGGCTATGCTCCGCACATGGCCCTGGCCGACCTCGCCCTCCTCCTCGCCAACATCGTCTACGGCACGTCGTACGTCGTCACGCGCGTGGCCCTCGCCGACGTGCCGCCGGCGACGCTGGCCCTGCTGCGCGTCCTGATCGCGGCCGCGGTCCTCGTGCCGTTGTCGCTCCGGACGCGCGTGCGATTGAGCGGGCGGGAGCACGCACGGATCGTCGGCATGGGCGTCGTCGGCTTCGCCGCCGCTTTCGCTCTCGGCCACTGGGGACTGGCGCGGTCGACGGCCACGAACGCGGCGCTCCTGATCGTGGCCGAGCCGCTCGGGTTGATCCTGCTCGGCCCGGTCGTGCTCCGTGAGCACCTGCGCCGCTCCGAAGCCTTCGGCGCGGGGCTCGCGCTGATCGGCGCGACGCTCGTCGTCGTCAACGGCATCCCGGGGCTGACTCACGCGCTGCTACCGCGATGGCGCGGCGACCTGCTGCTCGTGCTCTCGGGCCTCGCGTACGCCGCCTACTCGATCCTCGGGCGTCCGATCTTGAAGCACCGTCCCGCGCTGCCGGTGACCGCGCTGTCGGCGCTCTGGGGCGTCCCCGGGCTCGTGCCGCTGGTGACTCAGGAATGGCTCGACGGCCAGCGCGCGGCGTTCACGGGCTCGGCCGTCGCGAGCGTCCTCTATCTCGGCGTCGTGATCACCGCGCTGGGGTATCTCGTCTGGAACTGGGCGCTCGAGCGGGTGCCGGCAGCCCGCGCGGGTATCTTCGTCAATTTACAACCCGCCGTCGGCGCGCTCCTGGGCGTGCTGCTCCTCGGCGACGCCGTGAGCGGATTCACGGTCGCCGGTGGGGCGCTGATCGTGCTCGGATTGTTCCTAACCATGAGGCACGCGCGAGAATGAACGATATACTGGAGACGTGCCGGAGTCCCGCCGTTATCAGCTCCAGTCGGCTGCCGCCAACCGCCTGATCCTCGAACTCGTCGAGGCCGCCGGAGTCCCCGCGGACAAGCGAGGCTACGTCCAGCAGCTCTTGACCACCGTCCTCAAGATGCACGAGGACGGCACGCCGCTCAGCGACCTCAAGATCACCAACACGGCGCTCAAGGAGCTGCGGTACGGGTACAAGGTCTGCGCGCCGTATCGCGACACCCGGAAGGTGACGGTGTTCGGGTCGGCGCGCACGCCGCGCGTGGAGTCGGCGGCCGACGCGGCCTACGAGTTCGGTCGCCGGATGGTCCAAGTACTTCTTCACGCGGAAGCTCTTCCTGGTGAAGGAGGCGAGTGCGTTCGCGCTGTTTCCCGGTGGCTTCGGCACCATGGACGAGACGTTCGAGGTGTTGACGCTGTTCCAGACGGGCAAGTCGACGATCGTGCCGATCGTCCTCGTGGAAGCCGGGGCGCGGCCGTTCTGGCGGCGCTGGGAGAAGTGGATCGGCGGCCTGGTCGATCAGCGGCTGGTCGATTTCGCCGATCGCCAGCTCTACCGGATCGCGGGCACGGTCGAGGAAGCCGTCCACGAAATCCAGTCGTTCTACCGCGTCTTCCACTCGGCGCGCATCGCCGGCGACAACGTCATCTTCCGGCTGCAACGCAAGCTGCCGGATGAGGCCGTGCCCGAGATCCAGCGTCGCTTCGAGGACATCTTGAAGGGGCCGGTGGATCAGGCGGCCGGGCCGGTGCCGCAAGAGCTCAACGAGTTTCCGGATCTGCCGCGACTGATCGTGCCGTTCAACCGGTCGTCGTACGCGCGGCTGCGTCTGCTGATCGACTTTATTAATGAAGTTGGGGGAGGCGAGACGCCTCCCCCAAACCCCCTCGATTCACCTAGCGATCGAGCTGAGGGGCTCGATCGCGCCTGAGACACGGTCCTCCCCCAAACCCCCTCGATTCACCTAGCGATCGAGCCGAGGGGCTCACGGCTTCTTGATCACGAACTCCACCGCCTGACCGGTCTGCGCGGTGGCGATGTCGTGGTTCCCGGTGACGACGGCGACGCGCACGAGGGGCCACCGCCGGCGGATGGTCTTGACGAGATCCCAGCCGCTCAGCCCTGGCATCACCAGATCCGTGAGCACCAGATCGACCGCGCTCTTGGCTTCCAGCATGGTGATCGCCGCCAGGCCATCCGGGGCCTCGAGCACGGTGTGACCGAGGGCCGCCAGCATCGCCGCGACGACCTCTCGCACCTTGCCATCATCGTCCACCACGAGGATCCGGATCATGGGCCTCCCGCCGAAATCGTAAGGAAGAGACGCAAGTTTCAAGCGGTATGCCAGAGCAGGAAATCTTCGGAGTCGGCGCTTTGCGCTGCGGGTCGACGGCGAGGCGTGACAAAGCGACGCCGCATGGTGGCATAAAGTGGCAGGCTACTCGGGCTCGAGCCGCTCCTCGGTCACCTGGCACTCCGTGCAGACCCACGTGCGAAAGACCTGCTTCGTTTGGTCGTCGCGGCGGAGCGTCCAGGGGATCATCGCCGTGCGGCCGCAGCGGGGACAGCGAACGGTCTGCGCGCCGGGCGGGACGTGGGAGGGCAGCCAGGGGATCTTCGCTGGCATCGTGTCGCATTATACAATCCAGCCAGGAGACGACCCCCATGAGGCGGCTCAGGATTGCCCTGGCCCAGATCAACCCGACCGTCGGGGATTTCGAGGGCAACGTCCGCCGGATCGCCGACGGCATCGACCGGGCGCGCGCCCTCGGCGCGGGCCTGGTGGCCTTTCCCGAGCTGGCCGTGCCCGGGTATCCCCCCGAGGACCTCGTCTTCAAGTCCGCCTTCATCGAGGCGAACCTCAAGGCGCTCGAGACGATCACCCGGGCCGCGCGCGGGCTCACGGCCGTCGTGGGCTTCATCGACAAGCGTGACGACGTGTTCAACGCCGCCGCCGTGCTCCACGACGGCGTGCTGGCCGGGGTCTATCACAAGCAGTACCTGCCGAACTACGGCGTGTTCGATGAGAACCGCTACTTCCAGGCCGGGACGGAGACGCCGGTCTTCACGGTCGGCGACACGACGTTCGCCGTCAACATCTGCGAGGACATCTGGTATCCGACCGGGCCGACCACGACGCAGGCGCTGGCCGGCGCCGAGCTGATCGTGAGCATCAACGCCTCGCCGTACCACGCCGGCAAGGCGCGCTTCCGCGAGCAGATGATAGCGACCCGGGCGAGCGACGACCTCGTCTACGTGGCCTTCGTCAACACGGTGGGCGGGCAGGACGAGCTGGTGTTCGATGGGACCAGCCTGATCGTCGACGAGCGCGGCGCGGTGGTGACGCGCGGCCGGCAGTTCCGCGAGGACTTCGTGACCGCCGATCTCGACCTCGACGCCGTTTTCCGCGCGCGCCTGCGTGATTCGCGGCGCCGCAAGGAGAAGCTCGACGCGGGTGACGACGTCCGCCGCATCGTGTTGCCGGCGCTGAGCGCGGCGGCGGTTGCGGCGCCTCTCGAGCCGCGCCCGGCCGAGCCGATGCTCGGCCACGTCGCCGAGGTGTTCGAGGCGCTCGTGCTCGGGACTCGCGATTACGTCACCAAGAACGGCTTCAAGCACGTCGTGATCGGGCTCTCGGGCGGCATCGACTCCGCGCTGGTGGCCGCGGTCGCGGTGGAAGCGCTCGGGCACGAGAACGTCACGGGCGTCACCATGCCGTCGCCCTACTCGTCGGCGGGAACGCGGGCCGACGCCCGCCGGCTCGCGAAGAACCTTGCCATCGAGTTCATGGCGGTGCCGATCACGCCGGTCTTCGGCGCCTTCAAACGTGGGCTCAGCAAGCCGTTCAAGGGACTCGCCGAGGACGTCGCCGAGGAAAACATCCAGGCCCGGATCCGGGGCACGCTCCTGATGGCGCTCTCCAACAAGTTCGGCTGGCTCGTGCTCACCACCGGGAACAAGAGCGAGATCGGCGTGGGCTACTCGACGCTGTACGGCGACATGGCGGGCGGCTTCGCCGTCATCAAGGACGTGCCCAAGACGCTGGTGTACGAGGTGGCTCGCCACGTCAACGAGCGGGCCGGCCGCGCCGTCATCCCCGAGAGCATCTTCACGCGGCCCCCGTCGGCTGAGCTCAGGCCCGATCAGACCGACCAGGACACGCTGCCGCCCTATCCGCTGCTCGACGCCATCCTGGAGGCCTACGTCGAGCAGGACAAGAGCGTCGCCGACATCGTCGCCTTGGGCTTCGATCCGGAGACCGTGCGCCGTGTCGTCCGCATGGTGGACGCCAACGAGTACAAGCGCCGCCAGGGCCCGATCGGTGTGAAGATCACGCCGCGGGCGTTCGGACGCGACTGGCGCCTGCCCATCGTCAACCGCTTCCGTCAGTCCTGATCGATGACGCCGAGCCTTCGTGCTTCTTACGCCGCGACCGGTGCCGGCGTAAGGCTCCGCAGGAGCCGACCGAAGCCGATGATCGGCTCGGTATGGCCAAGGCGGCGCAGCGTCATCCAGATGCTCGCCTGATTCGAGCTGACGACGGGCTTGCCGATCCGCCGCTCGATCTCCTCGACGGCTTCGACCGATCGCCACGCCGTGCAGGAGCACAGCAGCGCGTCGGCATCGGGCCGGCACGCCCGTGACGCGAACTCCACCACCACCGACGGGTCCTGGTCGTTGATGCCCTGGTTGCCGGACTTCGCCGCGGTCGGCTCCGCCTCGAGGTTCAGAACCTCGAAGCCCTGCGCTTCCAGGTACGCGCGCAGGCGCACGTTGTTCCACTCGGGATAGGGGGTCGCCACCGAGATCCGCTTCGCGCCGAAGCAGCGCAGCGCCTCCACGACCGACGGGCTCGTCGCCACCGCGGGGACGCCCGCCGTGTGCTCGATGAGGTCGATCATCTCGCGATCCCAGCCGGGGCCCTTGAAGAAGCTGCCGGTCGTGCAGCCGTACGAGATCGCGTCGACGTTGGCGGTGGCGAGATACCGCGCGCCGCTCTCGATCTCGCCGTTCATGCGCAGCATGCCTTCCTCGCCCAGCGCGTCGTTCGTGAGCCAGAGCCGCTGCCCGTGCACGGTGTAGCTGCGCGGCAGGACCAGCTGGAAGTCGGCCTCGCACGTCGTGTTCGTCGACGGCACCATGACACCGATCCGTCTTCTCGCCGCCATCATGAACTCCCTTCGCTCGTTCCGTGTGCTCCTACGGCGCGATGTACGCGTAGCCTTTGGCCTGATAGCCCACGAGCGTGATCCAGCCGTTCTCCACGATCGTCACGTCCGGGTTCACCTGGGCCTTGTCCACCTTCTGGCCGCGCATGGCGATGCTGCACTGGTCGAGGCGCTCGATGCCGGCCGCGCCACGGAGCTCCTTGAGCTTCGCCGCCACCTTGCTCGCCGTCTCGCGCTCTTCGGGCTTCAGCCGCGAGACGTCGGTCTGCGTCAGCAGGGTCGCCGGGCCGCGGAAGGCGAGGACGAAGTGGGGCGTGATGCCTTGCTTGATGAACGACTCGCGCGTCTCGTCGATCGTGTTCAGGATGTTCAGCACGCGGCCGGCGTCGCCCGCGGTGATGTCGAAGGCGACGTTCGCGTCCTTGAGACCCGCGACGGGGTTGGCGTCAGCGGCCTCGACCCGCGCTGCCAGCGCCGGCGCCGAGAGCAGCACCGACGCGCCCAGCAGGATCGCCACTGCCACCCTCCACGTAAGACCTCCATGCTTGGTCATGACCGCCTCCTCGTGAGGGCCCATTGTCTACGGCGCCGATTGCCGTGGCAAACCGGTAGTCATTTGGGCATCGAAAAAGCTCTCGGCCCCGACCATCCGAGCGTGGCCATGGGCCTCAGAATTCGTCTTTTGTGCATCAGCGCAGGTCAATCCAGTAGGTTTCGGGCGCCGTGTAGCATTCAGCATATCCAGCCCCGCAACCATCGACGACTAGGGGTTAGTGGACGCAGGAGCCGCTAACCGTTCAAGTGCGAGGCACACGGTGCCCCAGTGCGTATTAAGTCTGCAAGCCGGTGTTTATGTCGTAACAATGAGTCGTGTCTACGCTAGAGGCTAGCGTTCGCCTCGCGCATCGGACGCGGAGCGCGGATCGCCCAGGACGCCGATCGCGGACAGTTCGCGGATTGATGTTGAGTAGGGTCATCCGGCGCCGGGACGGCTGAGATAGCCAATCTCAGCGAGGTCCATCCGGACGAGCGGAGACTGGAGCGTGCTCATGAGGACGGATCATTAAGGAGGCGGCCCTTGACGGCACCCGTGCCCCGGGAGCAGGATCATCGCCGCATGAGCCCGTTTCCTAAGGGCGATCCACGTCACACATAAGGGGAAATCCATGGCGCAGCCTGTACCGTCGACGGCCACCCGTCGTGACTTTCTGAAGCTTGCGGGCGGGGCCGCGGGCGTTGCCGGGGCTCCCTGGATCGCGCGCAACGTCCAGGCGAAACCGGCGATCATTACGTTCGCGCGCGAAAGCTCCTACGTGAAGAACTTCGACGAGCACTTCCAGAAGGTGATGGTGCCGGCCTACCAGAAGGCCACGGGCATCAAGATCGACTACCAGATCCAGGCCGCCGGGGGCGGCGCGGTGCCCCAGTTGGTCTCGATGGTCGAGAACAAGTCAGGCGCCGACCTTGCCTGGGTCCAGCAGGAGTGGCTCTACCGCGACGCTCTGGTGGACGTGTCCGATATCGCCGAGGCGGCGGGCAAGGAACAAGGCGGCTGGTACGACGAGATCAAGGCGCTGTCCGTCGACAACGGCAAATGGAAGTCCGTGCCCCAGGCGAACATCGGCCAGTGCATGGTCTACCGGAAGGACTGGTTCGACGAGGCAGGGATCAAGCACTTCCCCGAGACCTGGGACGAGTTCCTGGAAGCCGGCATCAAGCTCAAGGCCAAGGGCCATCCGTACGGTATGTCGATGGGCCATGGCTTCGCCGACAACTACTCCTGGCTCTACCCCCTGCTGTGGTCCTACGGCGTGACGGTCATGGACAAGGCCGGCAAGAAAGTCGCGCTCGACACCAACGAGACGGCGAAGGCCGTGGATTTCGTGCGCAAGCTCTACAAGGAAGCCTGCATCGAGGACTGCATCGGGTGGCTCGACCCGCACAACAACAAGGCTTTCCTGACCAGTCAGATCTCATGCACGAACAACGCCTACAGCATCATGGTGTCGGCCAAGCGCGATCTGCCCGAGATGGGGAAGGTGATCGACCACGCGCTGAATCCCAAGGGCCCCAACGGGCAGCGCTACCATGCGCTCGTGCCCGTCACGCACGGCGTGTTCGCCTATGGCCCCGACCCGCAGGCCGCCAAGGATTTCCTGCGCTGGACCATGGACCCGAAGCAGTTCCGCCCGTGGATCGCCTCCGGTGACATGTACTTCGCTCCGTACCTGCACGCCTTCGACAAAGTTCCCGAATGGGACATCGAGCCGCGCGTGAAGCCGTACCAGAAAGTGCTCGAGACGGGGAAGCTCACGTCGTGGCCGGCGCCCGCCAACCGCGCGCACGGCGCAGTGATCAATCGCTGGGTCGTGATCGACATGTTCTCCAAGGCCTGCACGGGCGCTCCGACCAAGACCGTCATCGCGGAGGCCGTCGCGCAGCTCAAGCAGATCTACGGATAGGCATGAGCGAAGTCGTCGAGGCATCGCGGGCGACCGCGCTGGCAGCGCCGGCCCACGGGTCGATCCGGTCGGGCCGGTTAGGCGCGCTCGTGCAGCGCGAGTCCGTCTTCAGTTGGCTCATGCTCACGCCGCCCGTGCTGTTCCTGTTGGCGTTCCTGGGCTACCCGTTCTTCTACGGCGTGTACCTGAGCTTCTTCCGCCGGGAGGTGGCCGGCTCCGCCTCCTTCGTGGGCCTGGGCAATTTCGTCATCCTCGGGAACGACCCGATCTTCTGGCAGGCGGTGAGAAACACGGTCCTGTTCACCGCGGTGGCCACCGTGCTGAAGGCGAGCGGCGGTCTCGGCATGGCGCTCGTGATGAACCAGAGCTTCCGGATGAAAGCCCTCACGCGTGCCTCGCTCCTGCTCCCCTTCATCGTGCCCACGGTGCTGAGCACCGTGGCGTGGCAGTGGATCCTGGACCCCGGCATGGGCCTCTTCAACCGCTTGCTGGTAGTGAGTGGGCTGGCCAAGACGGGGCCGTCCTGGCTCGGCACCCCGACCATGGCCATGATCTCGATCATCATGGTGAACACGTGGCGCGGCCTGCCGTTCTTCGGCATTTCGATCCTCGCCGGCTTGCAGACCATTCCAGTCGAGCTCCACGAGTCGGCGACGATCGATGGCGCGAGCACCTGGGGTCGCTTCCGTTATGTCACGCTGCCCGCGCTGCTGCCCGTGATTTTCATCGTGACGACGTTCTCGATCATTCTCACCTTCTTCGACTTTCAGCTCGTCTACGTGCTCACCGGCGGTGGCCCGGCCAATTCCACGCACCTGATGGCTACGTATGCCTACAGCCTGAGCATGGGCGCGGGCCAGATGGGACTCGGCTCCGCGGTGGCGCTCAGCATGGTGCCGGTGCTGGGTCTGCTGCTGGTGCTGCTCACCCTCTACGTGCGGAAGGACTGACATGGTCGGCGAACTGACCTGGCGCAAGCGGCTCTTCGGCCTGTGGGCGCCGCTCGTGCTGTTCTATGTGGTGGCGCTGTTTCCGTTCACGTGGATGGCGGCCACGTCGCTCAAGACCAATGCCGAACTGTACGATCCCAAGGCCATGCCGCTGGCGATCCGGCACCCATCCCTGGTCCACTATATCGACCTGCTCCGGGAGACCAACTTCCTGACCTGGACCGCCAACACGATGCTGGTGGCGGTGGTTGCGACCGCCATCTCCCTGCTGCTCGGGAGCATGCTGGCCTATCCGCTGGCGCGCATGCGGTTTCGCGGTGCTCCGCTGCTGGCCGTCACCGTCGCCGTCACCTATCTGGTGCCGCAGACACTGCTGTTCGTTCCGATGGCCGATCTCATTGGTCGGATGAGGCTGGGCAATACGCTCAGCGCCGTGATGTTGACCTATCCCACGCTGCTCGTGCCCTTCATTGCCTGGCTGCTGATGGGTTACTTCAAGACGGTGCCGAAGGAACTGGAAGAGCAGGCGATGATCGACGGCGCCGGCCGCTTTGGCGCCATGACCCGGGTGATTCTTCCCCTCTGCATGCCCGGCTTCATTTCCGCCGGCATCTTCGCCTTCACGCTGGCGCAGAACGAGTTCCTCTACGCGCTGCTCTTTCTCAACCGTTCGAGCGTGCGAACCGTGCCGATCGGCGTCGTGGGCGAGCTGATCCGAGGGGACGCCTTCTACTGGGGTCAGCTGATGGCCGGGGCGTTGCTGGGCTCGGTTCCCGTCGCCCTCATCTATTCCTTCTTCGTGAAGTACTACGTCGCGGGTCTCACCGCCGGCGCCGTCAAGGGCTAACGAGAGAGGGAGAGGTCATTAGGCTGCCAGCGCGGCCGGCAACGCCTCTCTAGAAACACCGACGTCCTGCGATAGTCAGCGTACCGCCGCCGGTCATGGCGGCCTTCACAGGCCGAGGTAGGCGCGACGGACGTGCTCGTTACCGAGCAGCTCCTCGCTGCTGCCGACCAGCGCCACGCTCCCGTTCTCCACCACGTAACCGCGGCGGGAGAGTGCCAGCGCCTGGCGCGTGTTCTGCTCCACCAGCAACACGGTCGTCCCCGCGCGATTGATTTCGGCGATGGTGTGGAAGATGTCCTTGACGATCAACGGGGCCAGGCCGAGCGAGGGCTCGTCCAGCATCAAGAGCTTGGGCAGCGTCATGAGCGCGCGGCCGATCGCCAGCATCTGCTGCTCGCCGCCCGACAGCGTCCCGGCCGCCTGCGACATCCGCTCGCGCAAGCGCGGAAAGAGCGTGAAGACCCGCTCGAGGCTGTCGGCCCGCCGGGCTTTCGCCGCCCGCGTGTAGGAGCCGAGCTCGAGGTTCTCTCGCACGGCCAGGCTCCCAAAGACCTTGCGGCCCTCCGGCACGTGCACGACGCCGCGCTCCACCACCCGGTGGCACGGGAGGCGATCGATGCGCTCACCCTCGAAGCGCACCTCGCCGCGGCGGGGGCGCAAGAGCCCGGAGATCGTGCGCAGCATGGTCGTCTTGCCCGCACCGTTGGCGCCGACGACCGAGAGCGTCTCGCCGGCTTCGACGACGAGGTCGACGCCTCGCAGCGCCGGCAAATCGCCGTAGGCCACGTCGATGCCGGAGAGCTCGAGGAGATTCACGACTCCTCTCCCAGGTAGGCCTCGACCACCTTCGGATCGCGGGCAACGTCCGTGGGACGCCCTTCGGCGATCTTCTCGCCGTGGTGCAGGACCACGATGCGCTGGGACAGGGCCATGATCGCGCGCATCACGTGCTCGATGATGAGCAGGCTCACGCCCTGCGCGTGGATGCGGCGGATGAGGGCGATGATCTCCTCGATCTCCGTCGGGTTCAGCCCGGACATGACCTCGTCGAGCAGCAGTAGCTCGGGCCGCGTGGCGAGGCCGCGGGCCATCTCCAGGCGCTTGCGATCGGGTAGCGTCAGCTGACGGGCCAGAACGTCGCGGCGGGCGCCGAGCCCGACGAAGTCCAGGACCTCGATGGCCCGCTGGCGCGCGGCATCCACGTCGTCGGTGCGATTGAAGGCGCCGACCATCGCGTTGTCGAGCGCGCTGAGGTTCGCGAACGGCTGCACGATCTGGAACGTGCGGGCCAGGCCACGCCGGCAGATGGCGTGCGGCTTGGTGCCGACGACGGAGACGCCCTTGAAGTGGATGGTGCCCTCGGTGGGCGCGTGGAAGCCGGAGAGCAGGTGAAACACCGTGGTCTTGCCGGCGCCGTTGGGCCCGATGAGGCCGATGATCTCGCCGGCGTTGACCGTCAGGTTGAAGCGGCTCACCGCGGTGAGCCCGCCGAATCGCTTGGTGAGCGCGTCGACCTCCAGGAGATTCATCGGTTCCCCCGTTCCCTCCGGGGGCGTCGCACCCATCCCATGATGCCCTGGGGCAGGAACGAGATGACCAGGATGAGCACGAGGCCGTAGAGCATGACGTCCACGCCCGCGCGCCCGCGGATGGCGGCGCGGGAGAGCTCGGACACCGGCGTCAACACGAAGGCGCCGATCACCGGCCCCAGGACCGTGCCGGCCCCGCCGACGATCGCCTGCAACAATCCCTGGATCGACACCGACGGGCCGAAGGTAATCGTGGGATCGATGTAGGCGAAGTACTGCGCATAGAACGTCCCGCCGAGCGCGGTGAGGAACGAGGAGATCGCCATGGCGCGCAGCTTCATGCCCAGCGCATCCACACCGGACGCCTCGGCCGCGTCCTCGTTCTCGCGGATGGCCAGCAGCGAGTAGCCGAGCTTGCTGCGGGCGACACGTCGGGTGATCCACACCGCCCCCAACGCCATGGCGAGAATCACGTAATAGTAGGGAAGCTTGTCGGCGAAGACGAAATTCACCGGCGCCGGCTCGCGATTGGGGATGACGAGCCCGATCGACGAGCCGACCGCCTTGGTGTTCACCGCCACCACGCGGAGCATTTCGGCGAAGGCCAGCGTCACCAGTGAGAAGTACGGGCCGCGGAGGCCGTAGCGGAAGGAGAGGTAGCCGGCGAAGAGCCCGAAGAGCGCGGCGAGCACGCCGCCGGCCAGCATGCCGAGCCACGGCGTGACGCCGAGCTTCAGGAAGAGCAGCGTGGAGGTGTAGGCGCCGATGCCGAAGTAGGCCGCGTGGCCGAACGAGAACTGCCCGGCGTAGCCGCCGAGGATGTTCCACGCCGCGCCGAGGTAGCCAAAGAGCATCACGCTGATCAGGATCTCGAGGAAGTACGGCGGCAGGAACGACGGCGCCACCAGGAGAATGCCGAGCGCCACGCCGGCGAGCACCTCAGCGCCCACGCCCGCCTCCGAACAGCCCGGCCGGCCGGAAGAGCAGCACCAGCACGAAGAGCGCGAAGACCACGAGCTGCTTGAGCGAGCCTGGCAGCAGCGTGGCACCGAGCGACTCGGCCAGCCCCACGATGAAGCCGCCCAGCAGCGCGCCGACGAAGTTGCCCATGCCGCCCAGCACCACGACCACGAACGCCATGATGTTGAACGACTCGCCGACGTCGGGCGCGACGTAGAAGAACGGCGTGACCAGCGCGCCGGCCACGGCCACGGCGCCGGCGCCGATACCGAAGGCCGCCGCGCGGATCCGCGAGACGTTGATGCCCATCAGCATGGCGCCCTCCGGTTCCTCGGCGAGCGCGCGGATGGCTTTGCCGACGTCGGTCAGCTTCAAGAAGGCGAACAACACGACGGCCATCACGATGGCGCCGCCGCAGGCCACCAGCCGCGGCACCTCCACCAGCGCCTCGCCCACGACGAACGAGGCGCTTGCGTAGGCCGGGCGCACGGTGCGGAAGTCACCCTGCCAGAGCACCAGCGCGAGGTTCTCGAGGAAGAGCGCCAGGCCGAGCGTGAGCAGGAGCTGGTTATGCTCGGCCGCGAAGCGGTTGGGCTCGATGACCACGCGCTGGATGAGCATGCCGAGCAGGAAGAAGGCGGGCCCGGTCAGCACGATCGAGACGTAGGGATCGACCTTGAACAGCGTGAAGAGCCAGTACGTGGCGTACATGGCCAGCATCATCACCGCGCCGTGCGCGAAGTTGATGATGCGTAGCACGCCGAAGATCAGCGAGAGGCCGAAGGCGACGAGCCCGTACACGCCGCCCAGCAGCAGGCCGCTGATCACGGCCTGCAGCAGAAGATCGCCGGTTAGATCGAACAGCGCGGTGCTAGCCGTGCCACTTGGGAACGGGGAACACGGGCTTGCCCTCGGCGAAGCGGGCCGGGCCCACCACGATGGGCTTGCCGTTCTGCACCTGCAGCAGCGCCGGCGAGGCGTTGACGTTCTCACCGGTGTCGTCGAACTTGATCGCATCCTGCGGCAGGATGTGATCGGTGAGGTTCGTCTTGGCCAGCGCATCGCGCAGCTTGTCGCGGTCGGCCGAGCCGCCGCGCTCCAGCGCGTCCTTGATGACGTAGATGACGGTGTAGGCCTGCACGCCGTGCGAGGTGAGCGTGGAGGTGAAGCGCTTCTCGTAGGCGGCGAACACCGCCTTGGCCCGGGCCGACTGCGGGTTGTGCCAGTAGTTGCCGTCCAAGAGCTGCTCGGTCAGCTCGCGGTTGTCGGCGATGAACTTGGGGTTCGAGTACGCCGCATTGGCGAGGCCGACGAGCGCGTGGACGCCGATGCGCAGCTTGGAAGCCGTCTCCGCGATGATCTTGGAGTCGCCGTAGTAGCCGCTGATCACGAGGAGATCGGGCTTGGAGGCCTTCACCTTCGACAGCTCGGCGGTGAAGTCCGGGGATTTCAGGCTGTAGGGAATGCGCTGCACCATCGTGTAGCCGAGCTTGGCGCCGAAGGCCTCCACGTGGTTGCCCATCGTGGTGCCGAAGTTGCCGTCCTCGTGCATCATCGCCACGCGCTTGATGGCCACGTTGGCGTTCTTGGCCATCTCCGCCATGTTGTTCATGGTCAGTGTCGACATGGCCTGGCCGTTCGGCTGCACGCGGAAGACGTACTTCAGCCCGCCCTCGGTGAGGTTGTCGGCGACGGCGGCCAGCAGCATGAACGGCGTCTTGTTCTTCTCGGTCACCTGCCGCACCGAGTACGCCACCAGGCTCGAGAACGGCCCGATCAGCACCGCCACGCCCTGATCGATCAGCCGCGCCGCCTCGGAGTTGCCCAGCTCGACCTTCTGCTGCGTGTCGCCCGGCAGCAGCGTGAGCTTGGCCCCGCCCAGCGCCTTCACGCCGCCCGCCGCGTTGATCTCGTCCACCGCGAGCTGCAAGCCGTTGAGCGAGAGCTGGGCCTCGAAGGCCAGCGGCCCCGTCACGGGCAGGATGTAGCCGAGCTTGACCTCTTTGGCCTGGGCTCGGCCGATGGATGGTACTGAGCCGAGCGCCGCGACGACGCCAGCGGTTTTCAGGAATGCGCGACGGTGCATGGGGAACCTCCTACCCCGCGGGGCGCGGTCAGGCTACACTTGCGTCCCGCGAGGTGTCAAAAGAGCTTCGACAACGGCAGCCGCTACCCATGGGCCACTCCTTCGCGGCTGATCGATGATCGCTGACGGCTCCGTCGAGGTCCTCATCATCGCGCCCATCTCGGATGCGGCGCTGCACACGGTGCAGGCCGTGGGTGCGGCCGTCCGCGTCGTGGATGGGCGCCAGATGTTCGAGGCGGAGTACCGGCGGTCGTGGCCACCAGCCACGGTCCGCAGATACCTGCCGGCGAAGGCCGGGCCGCGCGAGGCCCTGCCGCAGGCAGAACGGGATCGCCTGCTGGCCATGGCCGAGGTGGCACTGGGGACGTTCCCGTTTCCGAAGGACCTACGCTCGCGGGCCGCGCGTCTTCGTTGGTTTCACCAGCTCCCGGCGGGGGCGAGCAATCTGCGCCACGGCGATCTGTGGGGAAGCGACGTCACGGTGACGACGTCGCGGGGTCTGGGGAACACGCTCCCCATGGCGGAGTACGTGCTCGCGGCGATCCTGCACTTCGTCAAGGGCTTTCACCGCGCGGCTCCGGACCGGACGCGGCACGAGTTCGAGCACCGGGCCTACCGGCCCAGGTTGCTCCGCGGCAAGACGGTCTGCGTCGTCGGCCTGGGAGGGATCGGGCGCGACGTGGCGCGGCTGTGCGAGGCCGTGGGGATGCGCGTGGTGGGAACGCGCCGGCGGGTCGCCGCCGGCGAGCCCGCGCCGGAAGGCGTGAGCCGGCTGGAATCCTCCGACCGTCTGCACGCGTTGCTCGGCGAGAGCGACTTCGTTGCTGTCTGCTGCCAGTTGACGGCAGAGACGGAAGGCTTGATCAATCGCGCGGCGATCGCCGCGATGAAGCCCGGTGCGGTGGTGATCAACGTGGCCCGGGGAGAGATCATCGACGAGACCGCTCTCCGGGAGGGGCTGGCCACTGGCCAGATCGGTGGGGCCGCGCTCGACGTCTATCGCGGGGAATTCGAAGGCGACCCCGACCGCGGCTTGTGGGACGACCCGCGCGTGCTCATCACGCCGCACGTCTCGGGCGAGACCGACGTGAACCTCCACCGCGGCATGGATCTTTTCTGTGACAACCTCCGCCGCTACCTGAATGGCCAGCCGCTCGAGAACGTCGTGGGCTGGGGGCGAGGATACTGATGTGGGAGATCCGGTGAACGCGGCCTCACTGAACGCGAGGCACGATGGCGGTGAGGGAAAGGACCACTGGTTCTGTTACGTACTCGAGTGCGCTGACGGGACCTTTTACACTGGCATCACGAACTCGATCGATCGGCGGCTCTCGATGCACAATCGCGGTCGTGCCTCGAGATATACCCGTGGCCGACTTCCGGTCAGATTGGTCTACGCCGAACCATACCGAGACCGATCGTCAGCGAGTCGCCGCGAAGTCGAAGTAAAGAAGATGTCCACAGTGAAGAAGCGTCGGCTCGGGACGGACACTCGTAGCTGACGAGCTCGAACTTCGCGTATCGACCGTCCGCCGTAAGCACGGCCAGACGTGCGGCTTCGGGCTCAGCACGTGTGGAAAGTAGCTGTCTCCGCTTGCTCGACCACCAGCCGCGTGCAGATGACGATGGGGCGCATGGATTTCCGCCACCGTCGTAGCCGGAGACTGTGGGATGGAAACGCTGCTCCTGGCGCTGATCGTCTTCGTCGGCTACACGGTGTTCGGCGTGACAGGGCCGGCGCCTCACCGATCACGGTCCCCGTGCTCGCGCATTTCCTGCCGCTGCCGTTCGTCCTGTCGCTGGCCGCCGCCCTCGATCTCGGATCGGCGGCGGCACTCGGCGTTCACACGGAGAAGCAGGCCGATGTCCGTGAGCTGCTGGCACTCCCGACACCACGGCGCAGCGCGCGACGATCTCGCTGATGGTTGCCCTCAACGTGGGACTGCGCGTCGCTGCCTTCGCCGGCCGCGACCTGTGGCTCGCGATCGGGTTGCTTCTTCCGGTGGCGTGGGCGGGCGTCTGGACCGGGAATCTGGTGCACATGGGCGTGGCGCACGAGTTCTCCGTTTCTAGCCTGTTGGTTTGGATGTCGATCGAAGCCAGGCGGATTCACAGGATGCAGTACGAATATGTCGCCACATATAGGCTAGTCCTGAGCTTCGCCTTCGCTCAGGAACGGACGTCCGCGAGCGCCTCGTCGCGACGTCGTTGGGCAACACCCTTCGGATAACCCTCGTGTGGCACAAGCCTGCCGTCAGCGAGACCCGGGTGGGAACGCCCGATCACCTTCGACGCGAAGGGAAGGTGAGGAGGGGGTAACCGATTCCGCAATTGCTGCATCTCAACGTCGAATGGATGCTTCGCGTCAACGGGACGCGCGGGAATTTCCGCCCGCAGGATGTCGTGGTTCGTGAGTCTCCGACCCGGATGACATCGCGTTCGTGTACGCCATCGACACTGCGACCGGAACGCACCGTAAGGAGGGCCGCGATGGAGCTCACGATCAACGGCAGGACGCGTCATGTTGACGTGCCGGCGGACATGCCGGTGCTGTGGGTCCTGCGCGACGTGCTCGGCATGACAGGGACGAAGTTCGGCTGCGGGATGGCGCTCTGCGGCGCGTGCACGGTGCAGCTCGATGGCCAGGCGATCCGCTCTTGCGTGACGCCGGTGAGCGCCGTCGCCGGCAAGGCAATCACGACCATCGAGGCGATCGGCGACGCCCCCGCCGGCAAGAAGGTGCAGGAGGCGTGGATCGCGCTCGACGTGCCGCAATGCGGCTACTGCCAATCGGGCCAGGTCATGTCCGCCTCCGCGCTGCTCGCGAGCAACGCCCACCCCACCGACGCCGACATCGACGCCGCGATGGCGGGCAACATCTGCCGCTGCGGCACCTACGAACGGGTCCGCGCCGCGATCAAGCAGGCGGCCCAGGGTGCTCCGATCGGTGGGAAGGGGGCCAGACCATGACCACCGTCTCTCGACGGGAGTTCGTGACGGTCCTGGCGGCGGCCGGCGGGGGGTTGCTGCTGGGTTACCGAGTCGCAGGGGCACAGCGCGCGGCGCCGACGGGCGCGACCTCACCGGACTTTGTGCCCAACGCCTTCATCCGCATCGGGCCCGACGGCGGCATCACGCTCATCATGCCGCAGGTCGAAATGGGACAGGGCACGTACACGTCGATGCCCATGCTGCTGGCGGAAGAGCTCGAGGTCGCACCGGACCAGATTCGGCTCGAGCACGCCCCACCCGATGACAAGCGGTACGCGAATCCGTTCTTCGGCGAGCAGATGACGGGGGCGTCGTCGTCCGTGCGCGCGTTCTACGAGCCGCTGCGCCGCGCCGGGGCGACAGCGCGCGCGATGCTCGTGGCCGCCGCGGCAGCGTCCTTGAATGTCGATCCAGCGTCGTGCCGGGCGCAGAAGGGCGTGGTGACCCACACACCAACCGGCCGGACCCTCACCTATGGCGTGCTGGCCGCCGCGGCAGCGGCGCTGCCGGTGCCCGACAAGGTCACGCTCAAGGAGCCCAAGGACTTCACGCTGATCGGGACTCCGGCCAAGCGGCTCGACACGCCGAGCAAGGTGAACGGGACGGCGCAGTACGGAATCGACGTGCGGCTGCCGGGGATGCTGATCGCGACGGTGGCCGCGAGCCCGGTCCTGGGCGGCAAGGTGGCCGGTGTCGACGAGCAGAAGGCGAAGGCAGTCCCGGGGGTGCGGCAGATCGTGCGGCTCGAGGATGCCGTCGCCGTTCTCGCGGACCACATGTGGGCGGCGAAGCAGGGGTTGGTGGCACTCGTCATCCGCTGGGACGACGGGCCGAATGCGAAGGTGAGTACCGCCGACATCGTGCAGGGGCTCGCGAGGGCGTCGCAGACCGCGGGTGTGACGGCGCGGAGAGACGGAGACCTCACGAGCGCGCTCGTCGGCGCGGCGAAGAAGGTCGAAGCGGTCTACGAGTCGCCGTTCCTCGCGCACGTCACGATGGAGCCGATGAACTGCACGGTCCACGTGCGGAAGGACGGATGCGAAGTGTGGACCGGCTCCCAGGTGCTGAGCCGCGCGCAGGCCGCGGCGGCCGAGGTCACCGGGTTCCCGCTGGAGAAGGTCGTCGTCCACAACCATCTACTGGGTGGTGGCTTCGGGCGCCGGCTCGAGGTGGACTACGTGACCCAGGCCGTGCGCATCGCGAAGCAGGTGGATGCGCCGGTCAAGGTCGTGTGGACCCGAGAAGAGGACGTCCAGCACGACGTCTATCGCCCGTATTACTACGACCGGATCGCGGCCGGGCTGGATCCGCGGGGCACCCCGGTGGCCTGGACCCACCGGATCGTCGGCCCGGCGATCATTGCGCGCTATCTGCCACCCGCCTTCAAGGACGGAATCGATATCGACGCGGTGGACGGGGCCGTCCAGCTGCTCTACGACATCCCGGCGATCCAGGTCGAGCACGTGCGCCACGAGGAGCCGGTGCTCAACACCGGCTTTTGGCGCGGGGTGGGTGTCACCCATAACAACTTCGTCATCGAGAGCTTCATCGACGAGCTGGCCGCCGCGTCCAGGCAGGATCCGGTGGCGTTTCGCCGTGCCCTGCTGGGCAAGTCACCGCGCGCTATGGCCGTGCTGGACCTCGCGACGAAGGAAGCGGGATGGGGGAAACCGTTGCCGCGCGGCCACGGGCGTGGGGTGGCCCTGCTCTACAGCGGGTGGGGCACCTACCTGGCGCAGGTCGCCGAAGTTGAGATCACCGGCTCGGGAGACGTGCGAGTGCATCGAATCGTGAGCGCGGTGGACTGCGGCACGATCGTCAACCCGGACATCGTGAAGGCGCAGATCGAGAGCGGCGTCGTGTACGGCATCAGCGCGGCGCTGTGGGGTGAAGTGACGCTCAAGAACGGCCGGGTCGAGCAGTCGAACTTTCACAACTACCGGGTACTGCGGATGAATGAGACTCCGCCGATCGACGTGCACCTGGTGCGGAATGGCGAAGCGCCGGGTGGGATCGGAGAACCAGGCACGGCGGTTACGGCGCCCGCTCTAGCCAACGCGATCTTCGCGGCCACGGGCAAGCGGCTCCGAAAGCTACCCCTTCAGTCGGGACTCGCTCGTGGCGCGGTAGAGCATCGGCCATGACCGATACGCCGCGCGCCGTGACGGTGAGCAGGCCTTTGCAGAGTACGAGCTCACCGCGCAATCGAGCACGTAGGCGCCCCGGAGCAGAGACGAGAGGAGACGCAGACATGCTTCGAGTTGCGATCATCGTCGGAAGCACGCGGCCGGGGCGGAAGGGCGAGGCGGTGGCTCGCTGGGTCCACGAGATCGCGGCCTCGCGCGGCGACGCCGAGTTCGAGCTCGTCGACATCAAAGATTACGATCTCCCGCTACTCGACGAGCCGCTCTCGGCCATCTTCGGTCGATACTCGAAGGATCACACGAAGGCATGGTCGGCCAAGATCGCATCCTTCGACGCGTTCGTCTTCGTGACGCCGGAGTACAACCATGCCACGTCGGGCGCGCTGAAGAACGCAATCGACTACCTCTACCACGAGTGGAACAACAAGGCGGCCGGGTTCGTCGGCTATGGCGGCGCGGGCGGCACCCGAGCCGTCGAACACCTTCGACTCGTCATGGGAGAGCTGCTGGTCGCGGACGTCCGCGCGCAAGTTGCGCTCTCGCTCCACACCGACTTCGCGAACTTCAGCGTCTTCAAGCCGGCACCGCATCATGAGAAGTCGCTTCACGAGATGCTGGATCAGGTTATCGCGTGGGGCGGGGCGCTGAGGTCCCTGCGCGAGCCGTGACCCGCGCGGCCGACGGACGCTCGGCGGGGACCCGGCCCCGTCCGACGAGCTAGCCCGCCACGCCCTCCATCTGCAGCGCGTAGAGCCTCCGGTAGACGCCGTCACGCGCCAGCAGCTCCTCGTGGCGGCCCACCTCGGCCACGCGGCCCTCGTGGATGACCACGATGCGGTCGGCGTTGCGGACGGTCGACAGGCGGTGCGCAATGACGAGCACGGTGCGGTCGCGCATCAGCTCGGTCAGCGCCTGCTGCACCATGAACTCGCTCTCGGCGTCGAGGTCGGAGGTGGCCTCGTCGAGAATCAGGATAGGCGGATTCTTGAGGAACGCGCGCGCGATGGCGATGCGCTGGCGCTGGCCGCCGGACAGCCGCACGCCGCGCTCGCCCACGAGCGTGTCGTAGGCTTCGGTGCAGGCGACGATGAAATCGTGGGCGTGAGCCTGGCGCGCGGCCCGCACGACGTCGTCGGTCCCGGCGCCGGGGCGACCGTACGCGATGTTGTAGTAGATGGACTCGCCGAAGAGGAAGGTCTCCTGGGTCACCACCGCGATCTGCGCCCGCAGCGAGGCTTGCGTCACATCGCGAAGGTCGTGGCCGTCCACGGTGATCCGGCCGGCCGTCACGTCGTGGAAGCGCGGCAGCAGGTCCATCAGCGTGGACTTGCCGGCGCCGCTCATGCCCACGAAGGCCACCACCTCGCCCTTGCGAATGGTCAGCGTGATGTCGGTCAGGGCCAGCTCGTCGGCCCGCGCATAGCGGAACGAGACGTGGTCGAAGACGATCGTGTCGGTGAACCCGGGCAGGGTGAGGGCGCCGGGCCGATCGGCGAGGCCGGGTGGCTGGTCGATGATGTCGAAGACACGCTCGACCGAGCCGGTGGTCTGCTGCACGGTGTTGATCGAGCGTGACAGCCGGCGCGCCGGGCCGTAGAGCATGATGACGGCGGCCGTGAAGGAGAAGAAGGTGCCGGGCGTCATGGCGCCCTGGATCACGCGCCAGCCGCCGTAGCTCAGCGCGAGCACCATGCCGAAGGCGCCGGCGATCTCCATCAGCGGCTCGGTGATCTCGTCGGCCCGCACGTTCTGGAGCGACAGCCGGAGCAGGCGCTGGTTGATGGCGTCGAAGCGCTCCTGCTCGTGGCGCTCGCGTCCGAACGCCTTCACGATCTTCGTGCCGGTGAACGCCTCGTGGAGGAGCACCGCGAGCTGGGCCACCCGCTCCTGGGCGCGCTTGTTGATCTTGTACAGGCGCCGGCCGACGATGCGGACGATGAGCGCGATGAAGGGAAACGCGACCAGCGCGCACGCGGTGAGCACCCACTCGCGGGCGAACATCACGACCAGCAGCGCCACGATCGTGCCGGCCTGCCGGACCGCCATGACGAGCAACCCGGAGGAGATCCGCGACAGCCGGCTCACGTCGGTGAGCACGCGCGACATGAGGTCGGCCGAGTGCAGGCCGGCGAAGAACGACAGCGGCATGCCCTGGATGTGTAGATAAAGGTCGCGCCGCAGCGTGGCCACGACCTTCTCGCCGATCGCCGCCATGAGATAGGACTGCAGGTAACGGGCGACGCCCTTGAGGACGTAGGCGGCGAGGAGCCCCAGCGGGACCAGCTTCAACATGAGCAGGTCGCGCTTGATGAAGATGTCGTCCATGGCCGGCTTCACCAGCCAGGCGACGGCGCCGTCCATGGCCGCGACCAGCAGGGCGAGCAGGGAGCCGACGACCAGCATCGGGGCGTGCGGCCTCACGTACGGCAGCAGCCGCCGATAGGGACCGAGCGGCATCGCGCTCACCGCGACTCGCGCTCCTTCACCAGCGTCCCGTAGAGCTTTTCCGTCGCGTCGAGCTTGGCGCGCGTGGAGAAGTGCGCTTCGACGAGCTCACGCCCTGCGCGCGCGGTCGCCCGACGAAGGTCGGGCCGCTCGATCATGCGCAGCATGGCCGCCGCCAGCTGCTCGGGCTTGCGCGGTGGCACGAGCAGGCCCGTCTGCTCGTGGCGGACGAGCTCGGGGTTGCCTTCGAGATCGGTGCCGATGGCCGCCGTCTCCACGGCCAACGCCTCCCGCAGCGTTCCGGTGAGGCCGAGGCCGGCGTAGGAGGCGTCGACGCAGCACTCGCTGCCGGCCAGGATTTCCGGGACGTCGGTGCGATAGCCCCACACGTGGACGCGGCCCTCGATCCCGCGCTCCCTCGCGCGCTCGAGCAGGCCGTCAGGTCGTCGGGCGCCGACGATCAAGAGCCGCGCATGGCCGACGTGGCGGGCGACGATGGCCATGGCGTCGATCGTATCGTCGTTCCCCTTCCAGCTCCGCACGCCGATCTGCGTGAAGAGCACGTGGTCGCGGCCGAGCGAGAGCTCGGCGCGGATCGCCGAGCCATCGACGCCAGGGTGGAAGCGATCGGTGTCGGTGCCCGAGTAGATCACGTGGACCTTCTCGGCCTTGACGCCGGCAGCGACCAGGCCGCGCTTGATCGACTCGCAGACCGCGACGATGGCCGTGACCCTGCGCGTCGTGTAGCCGAGGCGGTTGAAGGGGTCGAGCGGAAACGACACGCCGCGGTTCAGGATCAGGACGGGAATGCGCACGAACAACCCCGCCATCAGCGCCAGCGTGCGCGCCTTGCCCTTCTGGGCGTGGACGACCTGGATGCGGTGACGGCGGAGGATTCCCACCAGCTTGCGGACGGAGCGCAGGTCGACCTCCGATAACATCGGGAGGGGATAGTAGGGAATGTCGGCGTCGGCCGTCTTCGCGGACCACTCCGGGCTCGGGCGGGTGGCGACGACGACGTCGTGACCGCGCCGCTTGAGCCCCCACGCGAGATCGCGCAGCTGGATGGCCGCGCCCGTGAAGTAATCGTCCTTGGGATAGAGCTGGAGAATCCTCACGCCAACCGGCGGTCGGCCATCACTGCGCGAAGAAGTCGCGCACCGCGGCCGTGACCTGATCGATCTCCGCTGGCGTGTGATTCGCCGACATCGGAAGCGAGAGGATCTCCTCGACGAGGCGCTCGGTCCGCGCCAGCGTCGCCGGCCGGAGCGCTTCCACGGCTGGCTGGCGGTGCGTCGGCACCGGATAGTGGATGCCGGTCTGGATCCCGCGCTCCTTGAGGAAGGCGGCCAGCTCGTTGCGTCGCGGCGTCCGCACCACGTAGAGGTGATAGACGTGCCGGGCGTGCTCGCGCTGGGCCGGCAGGGTGAGCGGCAGGCCCCGGAGGCCTTCGGCGTAGCGCGCGGCCAGCGCCCGGCGGTGATCGTTCATGGCGTCGA
>WNGI01000176.1_pt1 | contig 42590 bp, 40 predicted proteins | sample 5400621 | NCBI WGS metagenome assembly WNGI01 (sample SAMN13153374, study PRJNA577476) | soil metagenome | isolation source: 20 cm soil or saprolite under Garry oak tree replicate 1 | place: USA:California | collected 2016-06-15
CACCGTGCCGAGGACGTCGGAGAGGGCGTGCGCACCGAAGAACGCGAATGACGGGTTGAGTGCGACGAGACCACCGGCGATCACGCCGCCGCGCCTTCCGATGAGCGTCGTGGTGAACTTCGCTACGACCACGACGAGGAGCGCGACGAGGATCGCCTGAACGAACGTGATGCCCCACATCGAGCAGCCGCGCACGCAGAGCGGTGCGATGAAGAGCGGATAGCCGGGAAGGCGGAGCGGCTCCGGCACGAACCCCTCGGTACCGGTGGCGCGCGTGTACTCGCCGGTCGCGACGATTCCGCGAGCGAGCGCCAGGTACTCCTGCTGGTCGTCGCGGATCGGGTCCCATTCCGGCGCGAGGTACGCGCCGTACGCGAGGGTGAGCAGGAAGCCCACACCCGCGAACGCGAGGATCACGACGTCGGCCCGAAGCCGGTCGACCAGAATCGCGAGCACGCGTCTCACGGCGCTAGCGTCGGAAACTCCGCGATCGCACCCCGGCGAAGGCGGACGCCTTTGAAGTCGGCGGTCGAGAGCGCCGCGAGCCCGTAGCAGATCACGGCGGCCGCGCCGAGGCCCGTGAAGCCGACGGCCAGCGCGAGTCCGGTCGCCAGGATCGCGCCGACGACCGAGGCCGTTCCGTTGACCGCCCAGACCCATGTCACGAGGCTTGGACTTTTCGCACCCACCTGCGAGACGACGTTCGGAAAGACCGACCCGAGCGGCAGCCCCACGAGGCTCGCGACAATGAGCGCGACCGCGACGCGCACGAGGAGCGGCGCCGCGAGCGTCGCGTCGGTGACGACGGGCAGCAGCGCGAGCGTGAGGAGCAACCCCACCGCGCTGAGGAGAGCCGGGATCCGCGGACCTCCGCGGATCCGCGATGAGGCCGCGCTTCCACATGCGGCCCCACCGAGCAGCGCCGCGATCCCGACCGCGAGGGCCAGGCTCGGCTGTCCGAGGTAGAGCGTGAGGCGCTGGAGGAGCACAAGCTCGGTTGCGATGAAGCCGAGGCCGATGGCGATCGACGTCAGCGTGCCGGGCGGTACGGCCCGCCCGCCGGCTCGACGCGCGCCGGCATAGAGCGGCAGCACGCCGACGCCGATGCCGAGCGCGAGCGCGAGGACGAGCGCCGACAGCAGGATGCCGTAGCCATAGGGAAGATCGGCGCGACCGCTGAGCACGGCGCTCAGCGGGACCGTGTCGAAGAAGAAGGGCCGATCGTCGGTGGCCGGCGTCTCTTCGGCCGATGACGTGAACGGCGCGCCGGGGTGGAGCGGGTCGTACGCGAGCTCGAAGCCGTGCCGCGTCGCGAAGTCGCGAAGCCGCTGGACATCGGCGGCCGCGTACGCGCGGTCTCCGATCAAAAGGAGGCCGAAGTTGCCATACCGGATGACCGCGATGTGCGTCTCGGGGTCGCTCTTTCCAAGGGCGGTGAGCCCGGCGACGGCGATCCTGAACGTCCGCACGATCTCGACCGGCGGATCGCGGTACCAGCGTCCGACGGAGAGTGTCCCACCGGGAGCCAGATGACCCAGGTAGTCGGCCATGGCCTCCTCGGTGTAGAGGTAGCTCTCGGTCAGGGCGTACGCGCCGCTCGAGAGCGCCGCGAAGCTATCGACGACCGTCATGACCACGAGGTCGTAGCGGTCGGTCGAGCGGCGAACGAAGCTGCGCGCCTCGTCCTCGACCAGATGAACGCGTGAGTCCGCGTAGACCTGACCGCTGTAGCCGGCGTAGCGGCCGCGCATCAGGTCGACAACGGCGCGATTCACCTCGACCGCAGTGACGGACTGGGCGCCGTGGCGGAGCGCCGTCATCACGTCGATGCCTCCGCCCGGTCCGATGACGAGCACGCTCGACCGTGCGGCGAGCTCGTACGGCGAGCCGAGGACGCTCGCATCGAGTACGGCGAGATCGTTCGGGGAGCTCGTCTCGATGATCGGCGTCAGTGCACCCATGTCGAGCTCCATCGCGAGGGCCGGCGGACGGGACGCCATCGGATAGCTCGGATCGATGAGGAACGCGTAGTGCACGGAATCGCCGCGCGAGCCGAAGCGCATCACGTCGACGCGCGCGAGCGGATCCCAGCGCGCCGTGTCGCGGGTCATGCCCTCGGCGAGGTCCGCGCCTGTCGACTTGAGCGGCCCCGGCCGCGGCGGCGCGAGGAACTCGCCCCACACGCCGAGCAGCGCGACAAGGCTCACCGCCGCGACGATCGTGAACGCTCGGCGCAGAAGAGTCCGCGATGCCCGCGGAGTGAAGAGCGCCGCCGCGACGAGACAGAGCGCTCCTGCCAGACCGTACAGCGCCTGGTCACCCAGGGTCCCGATCGCGAGGTATCCGAGCAAGCCGCCCGTCGCGGCGCCCACGAGATCGAACGCGTAGATCGTTCCGCTCGCGGCAGGAGACTCGCGCAGGGAGCGGACGATGATCCAGCTCGCGAGCAGCACCGGAGGAACACCGAGGACGTACGCGGCGGCGCTCGTTGGGAACATCCCCACGACGAGCGGATCGATCTGCGTTTCGATCGCGAGCGCGGCGAGAAGACTGACCGCGGCCGCGATCGCGAGCCCGCTCGTGCCGACACGCCGCCGATCTCGATCGAGGGTCGCCGCCGCGGTCGCGCCCATCGCGACGCCCATGAGCGCGCCGCTCACCACGAGGAACGTCAGGTGATAGCCGAGGGTCGCGCTGAAGAGGCGGGTCTGCGCGAATTGAAAGAGCAGCCCCGCGGCGGAAACCAAAAAGACTCCGCAGAGCTGGGCCCGTCGTGGCATCGGGGAACCCTACCGATGGCCGCCTTGAGCAGGCTGTCGGTACGGGAGCAATACCCGAGCGTCTTGCCCAGGGCTCACCAAATCAGGCGAGCGCTCTCGCCTGCGACACCGTGACACAAGCGGCCGCGTCGGCCATGCTCGGGGCGCGGCAGCGGGAGCGGGACGTGTCGTCTCGTATCTCAGCAAAAAGCTAGGAGGTACTCATGGAGCAGACCAAAGAATTTTCGTTGACGCTCGACGACCGGCCGGGGACCCTCGCGAAGGCGACCGACGCCATCGCGAAGGCCGGCATCAACATCGAGGGCTACTGTGCGGTGCCCTCGGGCAACAACGGAAAAGGCACCTTCCGCGTCGTTACCAAGGACCCAGCAGGCACGCGCAAGGCGCTCGAAGCAGCCGGATTCAAGGTGCAAGATGAGCGCGACGCCGCAGTCATCGATGTGGAGGATCGTCCGGGCGTCGTCGCCCAGATCTTCCGCAAGCTCGCCGAGAACGAGCTCAACGTCGGACCGACGTACTCGATCACACAAAACCGGATCGTGATCGGCGCCGACGACTTCACGAAGCTGCGCGAGACACTCCAGGAGCTCACACCCGCAAGACGCAGGTAAGGGGACACACACTCCGCTCCTGCTGCCGCTACAGAGACCTAGCGCGCCAGAAAGAACCGCCAGCTTCCGAGCGCGATGCTCGCCGCGGTTGCGAGGATCGCGACGGCGAACGATGCCGCGATGAGCGCCCAATCCCGCCCAACGACCGGTCGCGGTCGCGCCAGCGTCCGGCATCCGGCATCCGCGAAACCGCGGCCGTCCATCGCGAGGGCAAGACGCGTCCCGCGGCGGATCGACGCAACGAGCAGGGACTGCGTCATCGCGAAGAAGGCCGTCACGCGGTTGATCGGCCCGCGGGCATCGTCGAGTCCGCGCGCGCGACGCGCGAGCGCGATCGTGTCCCACTCGTCCGCGAAAAGCGGCACGAGCCGAAACGCGGCCAGGGCGCCGACCGTGAAGCGGGCCGGCGCGTGGAGATGCTCCGTCAGCGCGTCGGCGAGATCGGTCGGGTCGATGCTCGCGACCGCGACGATGCCGGCCAGCGCGACGCCGATGAGGCGGATGCCGATGCCGATTCCACCGGTCACGTTGCCACTCACGAGCGCGTTGAAGAAGCCGATCCCGATGGCGGCCACGAAGACCGGGAATGCACGGCGCAGCAACGCGCGCGGCGGAATGCCGATGAGCGGGACAGCGACGATCTCGGCGACCGTGACGAGTGCCGGCGTCACCGGGTCCAGCGTGAGGAAGAGCGTGAACATGAGGACGAGCGCCGCGGCGATCTTCGCAAGCGGATGGACACGGGCCAGCGGCGCGCGCGGGTCGGGCGTGAGCGGCTCGAGAAGTCTCACGCCGCGCCTCCTCGAGTAAGACGAAGGCGCTCGTCCGCGAACGCCTCGACGAACAGGTCATCGTGACTGGCGAACGCGATCGCGCCTCCGCCATCGCGGTACTCGGCGAGCAGCCTGAGGAGCTCAGCGAAGGTACGGCGGTCCTGCCCGAACGTCGGCTCGTCGAGCACGAGCGCGCCGGGCGTCGTGGCGAGGGCAGTGCCGACCGATAGCCGCCGCTTCTCGCCGCCGGAGAGGGTGAACGGGTTTGCGGCCGCGAGCTTCGAAAGGTCGAGCCGCTCCAGAAGCTCGCGCACGCGCCGCTCGGTCTGGTCTGCTCGAAGACCGATCGCCCACGGGCCGACGCGAAGCTCGTCGTCGACGCGAGAGGCCACGAGCTGATGCTCCGGGTCCTGGAAGACCGTGCCGATCCGGCGCACGAGCGCGCGCGGAGCAAGGCGCCACGGCTCCTCGCCGAACGCCCGCACCTCGCCCCGCCGCGGCCGGAGGAGTCCCGCGAGAAGCATCGCGAGCGTCGACTTCCCGCTCCCGTTCGGCCCCGTGATCGCCAGGGCGCTCCCCCGCCGAACGGCGACCGAGACTCCGTCCAGCGCCGGCCTGTCGCCGCGCGGATATAGATAGGAGAGATCGCGAGCGACGATCGCCTCGCCGTTCGCCGCGGCTCGGCGAGGAGGTGCGGCCGGTGCCGCGCCAGGCACCCAGACGCCGAGCCGCTTCAGGTGCTCGCCTTCGCGTGCGAAAACGGTGTGAGCAGGTCCATCGGCGACGACACCGCCGCCGGCCTCGATCGCGATCACCCGGTCGACGAGCGGCAGCACGTCGGCGACGCGGTGCTCGACGATGACCATCGTTACATCGCCCCGCTCGGCGATGCCCGCGATCACTTCGCGAACGGCACGCGCGCCTTCGGGGTCAAGGTTCGCGGTGGGCTCGTCGAGGAGCAGCACGCGCGGTCGGAGCGCGAGGATCCCGGCGATCGCGAGGCGCTGCTTCTCGCCGCCCGAAAGCGCGGCGGTCGCGCGGTCCTCGCTGTACGCGAAGCCGACGTCCGCCAGCGCGCGGTGGACGCGCGGCCAGATCTCGGCGGTCGGGACGCACCGGTTCTCGAGGCCGAAGGCGACGTCGTCGCCGGACCGCGCCATGACCAGCTGGGTCTCGGGGTCCTGCAGGACCAGGCCGGCGTCGCCGCGGACGCGCAGCTCGCCCTCCTCGTCCGCCGCACCGGTGCGGTCGAGCAGGCCGGCCAGAGCCTGGAGGAGCGTGCTCTTCCCGGCGCCCGACGCTCCCACTAAAAGAACGCGCTCGCCTTCCGCGACGCGGAGATCCAGTCCCCGCAGCGCCCACGCCTTGCGGCCGGGGTGCCGCCACCCCCAGCCGCGCGCCAGGATGGCCGGTTCGCTCAGATGCGCTGCTGCGCGCGGCCGGCTGGGAACTGCGCGAGCACTCCGGTCTGCACCAGAGACCGCATGAGGAGCCACGAGCCGATCCCGGCGATGACGATCGCGCTCACGACCATGAAGAGGAGGATCACGAGCTGCGGACCGAGCCCGATGTCGGCGTAATACAAGGGTGTGTCGTGGACCCACGCTGCGATCGCGGTCCCGACCGCCGCGATCAGCGCGACCGCGAGGGTCCAACGGCGATAGCCCACAACGAGGAACACGATCTCGGCACCGAGGCCCTGCAGCGCTCCAGACACGACCGCGTCGAGGCCCCACTGCGATCCGAGGATCGCGGACACGCTCGCGGCGACGAGCTCGGTGAACAGCGCCGCGCCCGGTTTGCGGATGATGAGCCCTGCGAGCACCGCGGGAATGAGCCAGACCCCGTAGAGGATGTTCTGTGCCGGGGGAATCGCGATGAATGCGGGCGTCGCGGCTGCCCACAGCTGATTCCACGCCCAGAAGACAACGCCGAAAGCAATCGCGATGGCAGCGGCCACCACGATGTCGACCGTTCGCCAAGACCAGTCGGCCCTTTTCACGCTAGCTACCTCCCAATGCTGTTTCGAAAACGAGCAACGTTCCTTTGACGACCGAGACCTTCGCGGGCAGCGACGCGACCTCGTTGCTGAGACCGCGCGCTCGGCCGAAGCGGAGCGTCTCGCCGGTGAGCGGGTAGCGCAGCCCCTCCGTGGTGACTCCTTCGGCGTCGCCGTTCACCGGAAGGAGCGTCACGAGCGCGCCGACCGGTCCGGCGAGCGCGAGCGATCCCTTTCCGCGAGCCGCGCGGATCCGGAGCGCACCACGGCGCGCTTCGATGCGGACACCGTCGTAGCCCGGATCCGCGAGGAGCAGAAGGTTCGCCGTCTCGTGATCGAGGCGGTCTCCCCCGAGCGCCCCGAGGAGGACGACCTCGTTCGCACCTGCGGCGATCGCCTGAGCGACCGCGAGCTCGAGGTCGGACTCGTCCTTCGCCGCCGGAAATTTCGCGACCGGGATCCCCTGACGAGCAAACCGTTCCACACCGGCGTCGCCGAGGGAGTCCATGTCGCCGACGATGAGGTGGGGAAGGAGCTTCCAGCGCTCGAGCGCGAACGCGCCGCCGTCGGCGGCCACGACATAGTCCTTCGTGCCGATGACCGCGCGGTCGGACGGCAGCACGTCACCGTGCGCCACGACGACGGCCCTCATGGCCGGAAAAACAAAAGCGGCGCCTGAGCGCCGCTCGCAGGGGATTCCACGCGTTTCGACTCCCTACGCTGACATTACTCAGATCAGGTTCTGGGGTCTGCGGCTATCCGCACTCTCAGCGCCCCTTTCGTCGGGCGCTCCCCCGTCGTATTCAGTTGTGTGCCTTTGATTCTATGCCGAAGTGACCAGACACGAAGAGGACCAAGCCCGTCGCCGGGCCTGGTCCTCGATCGACCGTTATGAGTAGGGGATGGCTACGCCGCCTTGCGGTCCTCCGACTTGTGGGTCACGACGATGACATTCCCGCGCGACGGCGCGACCAGCCATGCGACGACCAGGACCGCGAACGATACGAATGCGAGGATCTCCATCTCCGCCTCCTTAAATCTGGTACGCGGCTTCGCGGTGCTGCGACGCGTCGAGGCCGAGGACTTCCTCGCTCTCGGGAACGCGCAGGCCGACGAAGACGTCGATGAGCTTGAGGATCACGAATGTCATGACCGCCGAGTAGAGGATCGAAGCACCAACGGCGACCGCTTGGATGCCGAGCTGTCCCGGGTTGCCCGCGAGGAGTCCGTCCTTCGCCGCGCCGTTCACGGCGACCGTCGCGAAGATGCCGGTGGCGATCGCGCCCCACGCACCGCCGACGCCGTGGACGCCGAAGACGTCGAGCGCATCGTCAACCTTGAGCCGCTTGGTGAGCTGGATCGCGGTGTAGCAGAAGACCCCGGCGCCGAGGCCGATGAGGATTGACGCCGAGACATCGACGTATCCGGATGCGGGCGTGATCGCGACGAGACCGGCGACCGCACCGGCCGCGGCACCTAGCACGCTCGGCGCGCCCTTGTGCAGCCACGAGACGGTCATCCAGGTGAGCGCCGCCATCGCCGCGGCGGTGTTCGTCACGACGAACGCGTTCGCGGCGAGACCGCCCGCGTTGATCGCGCTTCCGGCATTGAAGCCGAACCAGCCGAACCAGAGAAGTGACGCGCCGAGAACGGTCATCGTGGCATCGTGCGGCTCGAGCGCGTCGCGGCCGTAGCCCACGCGGCGTCCGAGAACGAGCGCCGCGACGAGGGCGGACACGCCGCTCGTGATGTGCACGACGGTGCCACCCGCGAAGTCGAGCGCGCCGAGCTGTCCGAGCCAACCGCCGCCCCATACCCAGTGCGCGACCGGGTCGTAGACGAACGTCGCCCAGAGCAGAGTGAAGACCACGAATGCCTTGAAGCGCTTGCGCTCGGCGAACGCGCCGGTGATGAGTGCCGGCGTGATCACCGCGAACATCATCTGGAACACCATGAACGCCTCATGCGGAACCGTGGGCGCGTAGGGCCCGGGATCCTGACCGACGCCCTTGAGCGCGAGCCAGTCGAGACCACCGATGATCCCGCCGTGGTCGGGTCCGAACGCGAGCGTGTAGCCCCAGAGGACCCACTGCACGCTGATGAGGCAGAGGATGAAGAAGCTGTGCATGATCGTCGCGAGGACGTTCTTCCGCCGGACGAGCCCGCCGTAGAAGAACCCGAGCGCCGGGGTCATGAGCATGACAAGCGCCGCGGACGCGAGAAGCCACGCGGTGTCGCCGGCGGAAATATTGTTCGGCATTCGTACCTCCCGCCACAAAGCCTGAGCGACCGACATGCCTCGGTCAGCGACGGGAGGGCGCCGCGAGGGTTGCGGTTGGGTCGTGGTGACAGATAGAAAGGGTGCGGACGTGAGCGCCCTCTGGCCCGCGCCGGTAACAGTGGCCCAGCTGACCGAGATGGTTCGCACGGACCGGGCCGAGTGGGAGGCGGTGCTCGCGCGCGTCCCGCGGGAACGCCTGACCGAATCCGGCCTCCCCGGCGGCTGGGCCGTGAAGGACGTTCTGGCGCACATGACCTGGGCCATGCGCGAGGGGATCGGTGTGATGCGCGCGAGGAGGCTCGTCGGCTCGGACCTTTGGAAGCTCGACGACGATGGCCGAAACGCGATCGTCGTCGAACAAAGCCGCGCTCGCTCACTCGATACGGTCCTCGCCGACTACGAGACTACGAGCGCCGATTACATGAAAGAGCTCGCTGGCCTCAGCGATGACGAGCTCAACGACCCGGCGCGCTGGCCCGAGATGCCACCGGACTGGCGACCGTGGCGGATCATCTACGACCCCAAGCACTACGCGCATCACGCGGCCGACCTACGCGAGTGGTTGGAGGGAAGCGCAGCCTCTCAGAGATAGGTCACGCGCTGGCTTGCGGGGCTTCCTGCGGCGCGCGGCCCTCGGCCACGTCGGTCAGTCGCGGCATGAAGTAATCCCAACCTTCGCTGTGGCTCGCGATCGCGGCCTGCGGCAATCCGCGGTGGACCAGACGGAGGCGGGTCCCCGATCCCATCGGCTGCAGGTCGATCTCGACCGTGCTCGATCCGGGCGGGACCATCTCGTTGCCTTCCCAGCCCCAGGTGAACACCACGCGCCGGTCGCGGATGACCTCGACGTACTTCCCCGCGGCGATGTCCTTCGTGCTCGGGAACTCGACCCGGAATTTGCCGCCCGGCCGAGGCTCGAGCTCCGCGAGCCTGCCCTTCCACCGGACGTACTGCACCGGATCGGTCAGGAGGCGAAAGACCGTCTCCGGCGGGGCGTCGATCGTGATTACGCGCTCAATGACTTTCGTGTCGAGGGCCATGCCTTCTGGACCTCCTCTGCTGCTCTTCGTGCTCGGCGGCGGCCTTCAGCGTACGGAGGCTCTCCGACCAGAACTCCTCGAGTGAGGCCCAGAGCTGGGCGATGGTCTCAGGCCGCGAGCGGTAGAGGCGCCTGGTTCCCTCCCGCCGCTCGGTGACGAGCCCCGCCTCTTTGAGGACGCGCAGATGTTGAGAGATCGCCGGCCGCGTGACGTCGAAGCGGCTGGCGATGTCGCCGACCGAGAGCTCTTTGCTGGAGACGAGCCGAAGGATCTCGCGTCGTCGTGGCTCGCCGAGCGCCGCAAACGCGTCCATTTTTTTAGCGTAAGCAGGTACTTACGAACTTGCAAGGCGGCCTCGCTACCGATTCACGACCCAATCACGACCGTCCGGGCCGTTCACCGCGGACACCGCTGGCGAGAGCCTTCTCCTAGAAAACTACCCGTGGGGAGTTGAGCAAATGACGCTCACCGTTGAGCGGCCCGCGACCGCCGCACCGGCCGTTCCGAAGACCTCGCCAAAGGACGTCCTGAGGCTCGCCAAAGAGCAGCAGGTCAAGATCGTCGATCTGCGCTTCGTCGATCTCCCCGGGACCTGGCAGCACTTCTCCATTCCCGTCGAGGAGCTCTCGGAAGCCCTCTTCTCCGACGGGATCGGCTTCGACGGTTCGTCTATCCGCGGCTTCCAGCACATCCACGAGAGCGACATGCTCCTCATGCCGGACCCGACCAGCGTCTTCATCGATCCCGTGCTCGAGGTGAAGACCCTCGACCTGGTCTGCGATGTGATCGACCCGCTGACCCGACAGCCGTACTCGCGCGATCCCCGTTACGTGGCCAAGAAGGCGGAGGAGTTCCTCCCGTCGACGGGCATCGCCGACACCTCGTTCTGGGGCCCGGAGATTGAGTTCTACATCTTCAACTCGCTCCGTTTCGATCAGGCGCAGAACTTCGGCTACTACTACATCGACTCGGAGGAAGGCATCTGGAATTCGGGCCAGAACGGGACGCCGAACCTCGCCCACCGCCCGCGGTACAAGGAGGGCTACTTCCCGGTCCCGCCGGCCGACAAGCTCCAGGACATCCGCTCGAAGATGGTCCGCGCGCTCATCGAAACGGGCATCGCCGTGGAGGTCCACCACCACGAGGTGGGCACGGCCGGGCAGACCGAGATCGACATGCGTTTCTCGACCCTCGTCGAGATGGCCGACCGCGTGCTCAAGTACAAGTACGTCACCAAGAACGTCGCCGCCAAGAACGGCTACGTCGTGACGTTCATGCCGAAGCCGCTCTTCGGCGACAACGGGTCGGGGATGCACACGCACCAGAGCCTCTGGAAGAACGGGTCGAACCTGTTCTACGACCGCGACGGCTACGCGCTTCTCTCGACGATGGCCCGCCATTACATCGGCGGTCTCCTGAAGCACGCCCCCGCGATCCTCGCGTTCGCGGCCCCCACCACGAACAGCTACCGTCGCCTCGTTCCGGGCTACGAGGCTCCGATCAACCTGGTCTACTCGATGCGCAACCGCTCGGCGTGCATCCGGATCCCGACGTACTTCGACAAGCCCGAGGCGCGGCGTCTCGAGTTCCGCGCGCCCGACCCGTCTTGCAACCCGTACCTGTCGTTCTCGGCGTGTCTCATGGCCGGTCTCGACGGCGTGATCAATCAGATCGAGCCGCCGACACCGATGGACGTGGACCTGTACGAGCTCGAGGCCGAGGCCAGGAAGCGCATCAAGCAGACGCCGGGCTCCCTCGAGGAGGTGCTCGACGCGCTCGACGCCGACCGCGAGTTCCTCATGCGCGGCGACGTGTTCACGGAGGACTTGATCGAGGCCTGGCTCTTGCTGAAGCGCCAGAGCGCGAAGGAAGTCGCGTTACGACCGCACCCGTACGAGTTCTACCTGTACTCAGACGTGTAGCTGGAGGTAAGCCGGATATGGCCGCGATCGCCGAAGATCTCGCACGAGTCCAGGCGAGGCACTGGGCGGCGCGACCGCTCCCCGAGCCTCCGCGCTCGCACCGGTTCTCGAAGAGCGCACCAGTCCCTATCGATCGGCTGGGAAAGCTTCTCGAAGACTGGATGCATGACCTGACGGTGGGAAACACGCTCGACGGCGAATAGCGAGCTCGACGCGCTCGTTGGCCGGCTTGCCGGCGACCCGCTTAACGTCCGCGTTGCCCTACAGAAGCGTTTCGCGACGAGCGATGTCCGCGTCCTCGCGCTGAGCCACACTCCTGTGACCTGGATCGGGATGCAGCCGGCCCAGCGCGCTCTGTACCGATGGATCGGCCGGGCTCTGGTGAACGGCACGGAGCGGGACTGGTCGCTGATCCTGAAAGGGTGGCTCCGCGAACCGAAGACCGATCTGCCGACGGCTTGGAACCACTGGAAGCGTGAGTTCCTTGCGTACAGCTCGGGCATTCTTGACGAGCTGCCGGGGATCGTCGCGCCACGGCTGCTCGGCGCCGTCGATCAGGGGGAGGTCGCCTACCTCTGGCTGGAGGACGTTCCCGAAGCGGAAGCTCGATGGGAAACCGACCGGTACGTGCTCGCGGGGCGGCATCTTGGGCGATTCAACGGCGCCTACCTCTCGGATCGGCCCGCTCCCACAGACCCGTTCCTGACGCGGACGTATTTGCGGTCCTGGACGAACTGGATCCCGTGGCTGGATGCGGTGCGATCCGCTGAAGTGTGGTCCGATCCGATCGTTGCCGCGGCCGTCCCTTCGCCGCCGATCGAGCGGCTCAAGCGCCTTCATGCGAACGCTGCGAAGCTCTTCGATCGGCTCGAAGCGCTGCCCCAGACGCTCTCGCACCTCGATGCGTGGCGCGCGAATCTCATCGGGACTCGCTCGGCGGCGGGCGAAGATCGCACCGTCGCGATCGATTGGTCCTTCGTGGGAATGGCGCCGCCGGGTCAGGAGGTCGCGATCCTCGTCGGCGGAAGCCACATCTGGCTCGACGCCGAACCAGACGAGCTCGTCACGATGAGCGCACGAGCGTTCGCGGCATATGTCGATGGGTTGCGCGATGCCGGATGGCGCGGCGACGAGCGAGTTGTGCGTTTCGCGTACGCCGCCTCGGCTGCCCTCTATATGGTGCCGCCGCTTCCTTTCTGGTTCGCGCGCATCGCCGATCCCGCACGACGCGAATGGCTCGAACGCAAGTGTCGTCGCGACGCACGCGAGGTCGTCCGCGGTTGGGCCCTGCTCCTCGATCACCTGCTCGGACTCGCCGACGAGGCGTACGCGCTTGCTGGTCTCTCGTTGCCGTGAGGTGTACGGTTCCGGCGTCGCTGTTGTCCAGCGGCGGCGGGGCGAGGGGAAGGGGCCGTGGTTAAGGGAACGCACGGACATCATTCCGACGTACTTCGGATCATCGCATTCGCGACCGTTATTGCTGTCGTCGCGAGTGCCGAACTCCTCCGCGCCGTTTCCGCCTCTGCGTCAACGATCGACACCCACGCGGAAATCGTGGCTGGCAACCTTGGACTCGAGGCGGAGCGTCAGACGATGCTCCGGGGCGAAGACACAGGACCTTTCACCGCCGCGGACGAAACTGAGGGCGACCGCTCGCGTGTGTTGGCTCCGTCTCCTCTCGATGCGAACTTCGTCGCGCTTGGCGGTTCGGTCCATCCTTCGGATGGTGCGCTGGCCGTCGGCCCGTCCCATGTCTTGGAGATCGTGAACGGGCTACCTGGAACGAACAACGTGGGGATTTACGACAAAACGGGCCGCGCCCTCACCGTTACGACCCTTCCGAATCTGATGGGGCTCGACTCAGGGACGCTGATGAGCGATCCGCGCGCTTTCTATGACTTGGTTTCCGCCCGCTGGTACGTGCTCTCTTTCGGGATCAACCCCGTCGAGTTCGTCGCCCGGTTCTATCTGGCCATCTCACTTTCTGCAGACCCGCTCGGTGGATTCTGCGAATTCAGCAAGGATGAAAGCGTCCAGAACGGCGTATCGGGCGTGGTCGCGCCGGATTTCCCCGGGATGGGGATGGACGACTATGCGATGTACGTAACAACTACCCGTTTTCGCTTTTCCGATGACCGCGCCGCCGACACCCAGGTCGAGATGTTCCCGCGGTCGGAACTCGGCTGCGGCCAGCCGGCGCTGCGTCCGTGGGTCTGGAGTCTGACCACAACTCTTCCAGATGGGAATGCTCTATGGGAGGTGCAACCGGCAAACGCGTTCGGGGCGCCCGGATCCGGGTACTTGGTGGGTACGAGCTGGACGGGCGGGTCCTACGCCGGCATCTGGACGATCAGTCACGCGGCATCGCCGCAGTTGGTTCGAAGCTCGATTCCCATCGGGCCTTATCTGCAGCAGGTTGCTTCGCCTCAGCCGGGCACCTCTTTTTCGCTCGACACCAGCGACACGCGCGTTCCTTCATCGCCGGTCTTTCGGAATGGCTCGCTATGGTTTGCCTTCACCGCACGCTCGACCCGCTCGGCATACGGGGCGATCAGGTGGTACGAGCTGAAAACTCCCTCGATGGCGGTCGCGCAACAGGGAGAGATCTGGAACACGACTTCAAACTGGAGCTATCCGGCCGTCATGGTTGACGCGAACGGCGGTCTCGTGATCAACGCCAGCTCAGTTGGCCCGCAGGACTTTCCGAACGCGTCGCTTCTCACTCGCGCGCCAACGGATCCGCCCGGTGTGGTCAACCAGCCGCAGGGCTTTACATCGGGTTCGACGTCATACGTGGGGGACGGTGGCCGCAATCCCGCTCGATGGGGCGACTACTTTGGGATCGCTCTTGACCCCGACGGACTCCGTGTGTGGGCCCAGGCGTCGTACAGCAGAACCTCGACGACGTGGCAGACCTCTATCGCGGCAACACGCGTGACGGCTCCCGCCCTCCGTGCGGCGTCCTTCCGCGTCGTCGAGTCAGACCCCAATCCCATAGCTGGTGCCGCGGTGACCGTCACCGCGCAGGCGCTCGATCAAAGTGGTGCGCCACTGCCCGCAGCCGGCCTCGTCGTCAACTGGTCGGCAAGCCCGGTGGGCAACGGCTCGTTCGCGTCGCCATCGTCCACCACGAACGCCAGCGGATCTGCGACTGTGCAGTTCACGACCTCGCCGACAGCAGCGATCACATACACCATCACCGCGACGGGTGTGACCGGTGGCGTCGGCGCAAGCGCCCCGTTCACTACGAAACCGAAGCCGGCGCCCACGTCGACCCTGTATCTTCCGAACGTTACGAAGACGCTCGGTGGCCCGAACGGTTTCCAAACGCCGTTCATCGTTCAGAACATCGGGGCAGTCAACACCAACCTCGAGATCAGCTTCTTCCGGTTTGCTAATGGATCACTTGTGACTCACCGAGTCGTGACCGCACTCGCGCCCGGCGCGTCGTACGCGGACGTGCCCAACAACGACGCGGACCTGCCTGGGGACACACAGTTCTCGGTACGAGTCGATAGCTTCGGGGCACCGATCGTCTCGGTGGTCAACCAACACAACGGCCTCATTGAAGCCGATGCGTACTCGGCCGCCTCGAGTGGTGCAACCACGGTCTACCTGCCGAATGTGGTCCGCCGTTTCTTTGGGTTCCATTCACCGATCATCATTCAGAACCTTGGTAGCGCGGTGACGACCGCAGTTGCCGTGTTCAAGCCGTTCGCGGGTGGACCGTCGCCTGCGATCAGCCGGACCATTGCACCTGGCCAATCGCAGTTCATCGAACCGAACGTGGAGGGCTCACTGACCGACGGAACGCAGTACTCGGTCACCGTGACCGCGACGCAGCCCATCGCGGTCGTCGTGAACACCCACAACGATGACGCCGGGGTTGCGCACCCGTACTTCTACAGCGCGAACGGCATCACGGCCGGAGCGGCTTCGCTCTACGGTGCATACGCTGTGAAAAACGCGAACGGCGGGCGGACCTCGACGATCGTCGTCCAAAACGTTGGAACGACCCCGAGCACGCCGGCGATGACGTTCACTCCGTTCGGCGGCGGCCCGGCCAAGACCTTCATGGCACCGGCCGCGCTGAGTCCCGGCACCGCATGGGCATTCGATCCGCGTTTCTCAAACGGCGTGGCGACGACCGATTCGACAAAAGCGTGCTCCTCGGGAGCGACGAACTGCCTTCCGGATGGTGAGTACAGCTTCAAGGCCGATGCCGCTGGCGGCAGCATCGCGGCGATGGTCAACATCATCGGACCGGATAGCGCGATGGGGTACACGGCTAGTGCCGCCCCGGCCACGACCTACTTTCTGCCGAACGTGCTCGCGAATTACTTCGGCTGGACGACGCCGGTCATCCTCCAAAGCGTCACCGCGCGAACGGCGACGCTCACGTGGACGCCGTTCACGGGCGGGGCGCCCGTCGCCCGAATCGTTAGCCTCATCCCCGGCCAGTCGCTCCGCATCGACCCGGTCAGCTCGGTCGTCTTGGGCCGTCAGTATTCCGTGAAGGTCGTCGCCGACGGACAGCTCACGGCGATCGTTATGGAGCTCAACGGCGAACTTGGCGGCGACAACGCGATGACGTACTCGGGGTTTGCCGGAACTCCGTAGTCTCACGCGCGTGGCACCGTATGCCCTGTACGCCGAGTCCGGGCCGCAGCACAAGAAAACACTCCTCCACGTGCTCGACCTGCTCGGCTGCGTGGTTCAGGCGGACACGACCGATGCGGCGGTCGCGGCCGCGCCTGACGCGATCCATGCGTACCTGAGCTATCTCCACCGCCACGGCGAGAAGGTCGATCCCGACGAGCCGATCCAGACGCGCCTGGCGGAACACAACACCGACGGCATGTTCTCGGGTCAGGCGATATGGCCGCAGGACCTGAAGCCCTTGGCCCCGGCAGCGCTCGCGCGGTACGTGAACTGGCTCGACTGGTCCCGTGCAGACCTGCTCGCCCTGGTGAAGGGGATCGACGACAAACGCCTTCGCACGAAGCCGGCGGCTGGCCGATCCGTGCGCGACATCCTTCTGCACGTCCTCGGGGCCGACAAGTCGTACGTGTATGGGCTCGTCGGTGTGCTCAAGGCCATGGGGGACCCGACAAATGCCGCCGAGCGCGGCGATCTCGATCTGCGCATCGCGCTCACGGAGGCGCGCTCCGCGGCGATCGCTCGGCTGAAGGCGCTCACACCGGCGGAACGCGCGAGGATCCGGAAGGGCGGCCAATCGACCTACTCGGCGTATCGCATCATCCGCCGGATGCTCGAGCACGAGTGGGAGCACCGCCGCGAGATCGCGGCGCGGCTGGGTCGCGAGGCCTAAGCCCGGACCGGCACCCTTCCGATCGCGTTCACGAGGAGATCCGCAAGTGGCGCCGCGAGCGATCCGCCGCGGTCGGCGCGCGCGTCGTACCCGCAGACCGAAATGCCGCGCACGTCGGCGACGGCGAAGACCTGGCGCAGCACGTCCGCGACCGCTTTCATCGATGGACCGTCGAGGGCCGCGAAGGCGACCGCGGGGAACTCGCCGGGATCGATGATGTCGACGTCGACGTGGACCCACACCGACCGCCGTCGCGACCACGCGATGAGCCCCGGTGCCTCGGGATGCTGGCGGTCGAAGGCGATCCGCAGCACGTGCGATCGATCGAGGTTGGTGATCTCGCCGCTGTCGAGCGAGCGCGCTCCGACGAGTGCGACGCGATCGTCGGAGATCTTGCGCGCCCCGGGGAAAAGGAGCGGCGCGACGGAGCGACCGCAGAGATGCGCGAGGACCATGCCCGAGATGTAATGCGACGGCGTCGTCGCCAGAGTGTTGAAGTCACCGTGGGCGTCGAAGTACAAAAGCGAGAGCTCGGGTTCGGCGGTGAGGGCGCCCGAGAGCGCGCCAGCGGCGATGGTGCACTCGCCCCCCAGCACCACGGGTGTCGCACCTTCGCCCATCGAGGCCAGAACGCCATCGCACAGGCCGCGGCAAGCCTCACGCGCCGCGCTCAGCCAGCGCTCGCGCGGATTGAAAGGAATGCGCACGCGCTTCTCCGCCCCGAGCCGATCCATGAGGAGGGGGCCGAGGGCGGCCGGCGCCTCCTGCAGCCCGATGAAACGCTGCTCGGTGACAACGCCGGCCTCGAAAAGATGGAGCGGGCGAGCCGCCATTTCTGGGCGCATGCTAGCCGCGCCCACAAGCACGCGACCCGCCCGCGAGCGCGCTACTGGTGGATGAGACCGGTCTGATTCAGCGCGAGGCAGATGATGGCGATCGCGGCTAGCGGATAACGAGACCAACGTCCGGAAACGAGCATAAGGATGCCGCAGATGAGCGCGATGAGCGCGAGGATGAACGAGATCGTTAGTGCCGGCATGTGCACCTCCCGCGTGTAAGAGTGCTCGGCGATCGTGCAACCGCCGTGCCGCGTTCAGTCTATGGTCGCGAGCAGTCGGTCGATCGCCGCGAGCCCGGAGTGCAGCACTCGCGACGTCATTCCGAACCCGATACGCAGATGCCGCTCCGCGCGGAATTGGATGCCCGGCACGATCATCGTGCTGTACTCGCGGATCAGGCGATCCACCAGAGCCATCGAGTCGATCGGGTACTGGTAGCTGAAGAAACAGATCGCGCCCGCGGCCGGTGGCGTCCAGTGCAGCACGCGCGAATGGCCCGCGGCCCAATCTTCCAGAAGCGGCCAGCGCTCGTTGATGAGAAAGCGCGCGCGCTCCAGCAGCTGCTTCCGTCGTTCGAGTGCGACCTCGGTGAGCGCCTCAGATAACGTGGCCGGCGCGATCGTCGTGTAGTCCTTTATCTCGAGCGCCGCCTCGATGCGATCTCGCGGCCCGACCAACCATCCGACCCGGAGACCGGGGAGCCCGTAGACCTTCGAGAGACCGCCGGTCACCACGATGCGCTCTCCGCGCCCGCTGAACGACGGGCTCTCCTCGGCGGAGCGCTCGGCCCCGCGGTAGACCTCGTCGGAGAGGATCCACGCGCCCCCGCGGTCCGCGATCCGCACGACGCTCTGGATCTCCGCCTGCGAGAGGATCTGCCCGGTCGGGTTATTCGGCTGGCAGATGCAGATGACCTTTGTGCGCGCGTTGACCGCGGCGGCGAGCGCGTCGAGGTCGATCGTCCACGCGCGCTCCTCGCGCAGCCAGACCTCGCGCACGCGCGCGCCGAGCGCGGTCGCGATGCCGTGCACCTGCATGTAGTTCGGCATCACGACGACGACTTCGTCGCCTGCGCCCACGAGCGACGCGAGCGCGAGGAAATTCGCTTCGCTCGTGCCCGTGGTGATCATGACGTCGTCGGCGTCGTGCCCCGAATGGATCCCCGCGATGAGCGTGCGCGTGGCCTCGCGCCCCACGCCCTCGGCGTAGCCGAGCCTCGTCTTGAACAGCTCCTTCGGGTCGCGCGTGATCTCCGCCAGGGTGAGGGCCTCGACGCCCGATTCGGAGAGGTCGTATTGGACCTTGTGCTCCCAGACCGACTGCATGCGCTCCATGTCGAAGCGTGGGAATTTCATCGCGTCACATCATCCTCTTCGTGCGCCGCCCCTTGTCGCAACGATATCGTCGTACGCCGTGCGTATAGGGGTCCAGCTGCCCGAGGTGGAGCGTGAGGTCCGCTGGCCCGAGGTTGCCGCGATCGCCCGGGCAGCGGAGGAGTCGGGCCTCGAGTCGATCTGGGTCGGTGATCATCACCTGTACCGGGGAGGCGGCCGGCCCGAGCGTGGGCCGTGGGACGCGTGGACGCAGCTCGCCGCGCTCGCCGCGACGACGCAGCGAGTCCGTCTCGGTCCACTCGTCGCAGCCACTCCTTTTCATCCGCCCGGCGTGATCGCGCGAATGGCGGCATCGATCGACGAGATCTCGGGGGGTCGGTTCACGCTCGGCCTCGGCGCCGGATGGAACGAGCCGGAGTTCCGCGCGTTCGGGTTTCCATTTGACCGGACCGTGTCGCGCTTCGAGGAGTCCTTCGAAATCGTCTGGCGGCTGCTCGCCGGCGAGCACGTCACGTTCAAAGGTGAGTTCCAGACCGTCGATGACGCCGTCGTCCTGCCGCCGCCTCGCCGCCGCGTTCCGATCATGATCGGCTCGAACGGCGCTCGCATGCTCGGAATCGCACTTCCCCACGTCGATGCATGGAACACGTGGTTCACCTCGTACGGGAACACCGTCGAGGGCTTCGCGAACCTGCGCGGCGACATTGATGCCGCATGCGTGAGAGCGGGCCGTGACCCAGCCGAGATCGCGCACAGCGCGACGGTGCTCGTCAGGTCCGGCGACGGTCCGGGCGAGCGGCCGCACGACGTCCCGCCGGTTGCGCACAAGGACCTCGCCGCACATCTGCGCCTCCTGGCCGAGGCCGGTGCCGATGAAGCCATCCTCGTCCTTGACCCCATCGACGAGCGCTCCACGCGGCAGGTCGCGAACGCTATCGTTGACTTGAAATAAAGCAAACACGCGTCTTGGGGTCCCTACCCCATGAGGGGCCCCTACCCCTGCCCCGTCCAGTGGACGGGGCCTTTCGGCGTCTAGGAGTGAATGTGGCGAGATTCGCGAAGCTGTTCGGTCGAGCCCGCATGGAGAAAGCCGCGCCCCGCGTCGAGCGTGTCGTCGTCGGGCTCGGTAATCCCGGCGAGGGCTACGCCGCGACGCGCCACAACGTCGGCTTTCAGGTCGCCTCGCGCCTTGCGAAGCGCGCGCGCGCCGAGTTCGGCGTGAAAGCGGCCGACTCACGAATCGCGGAGGGCGCGATTGACGGCGTGCGCGTCGCGATTGCCCGCCCGCAGACGTTCATGAACGATTCCGGACGCGCGGTGCGCAAGCTGCTCGATCGTTACCGCCTACAGCCGTCGGATCTGCTCGTGGTGTTCGACGAAGTCGATCTCCCGCTCGGCAAGATCCGGCTCCGCGAGAAGGGCGGGCCGGGTACGCACAACGGGATGCGCTCGATCGTATCCGCGATCGGCGAAGACTTTCCGCGCCTGCGCGTCGGCGTAGCGCCCGCGGACCCGCTCCGCGAGATCGCTGACCTCGTCGAGTATGTGCTGACTCCGTTTGATGCCGACGAGCGCACCGCCGCGGAGACGTCGCTCACTCGCGCTGCGGAAGCGGCGGAGGTCGCGCTTCGCGAAGGAATCCAGCCGGCGATGACGAAATTCAATGGTTAGCACGGCGACGCTCTCGACCGCTCGCCTCGGCGGCGTTCTCGCGGTTGCCGAACGCAGCGCCGCGTATCGGGACCTCGCCTCGCGTCTCGAGGATCGCCGGCGCATCACCGTCGCCGACGCGACCGCGGGCGCGCGAGCGTTCGCGTGGTCCGCGCTCGTCGCGCAGAACGCGCGAACCGTCGCGCTCGTCGCGCCGAGCGAGGATCGCGCCCGCCGCTGGCGCGCCGAGCTGGCCGGATGGCTCGGCGAGGAGCGGGTGCTCGCATTCCCAGAGCGCGAGACGATGCCGTTCGAGGCGAGCGCTCCATCCGGGACCGCGGTGCATCAGCGGCTTCTCACGCTGTGGCGACTTGCGACGGCCCAAGCTCCGGTCGCCGTCGTCACGAGCTTGCGCGCTCTTCTCGAGCACACGATCCCACCGGAGGAGCTCGCGCGGCGCGGCCGCACGCTTCGCGCTGGCGACCGGCTCTCGTGGGCGGAGACCGCGGCGTGGCTCTTCGATCTCGGCTACGAGCCGGTGACCGAGGTCAGCGAGCCCGGCACGTTCTCGCGCCGCGGCGGGATCATCGATATCTATCCCGCGTCCGCGGAGCAGCCCGCGCGCGTGGAGCTCTTCGGCGACGAGATCGAGACCCTGCGGGCGTTCGATCCGGTGACGCAGCGGTCCCAGGCGCCCCTCGAAGAGCTGATCGTTCTGCCCGCGCGGGAGTTCGCGCTCGAGGCCGCGCCCGCGCTCGCGGAGCGTCTCAACCGCGCCGGTTGGGAGCGGCTTGCGAGTCCCGACGGCGACGAGGGTGCCGACCTCTCGCCGTACGGGCGGCTCACCGATGCGCTCCGCGAGGGCGGCTACGCGCCCGGCGTGGACGCGTTCGCGCCCGCTCTCGGTGCCACGGCGTCGCTCCTCGATCACCTCGGCGACCGGGCCACGGTGGTCTTCGAAGACACCGTCGAGCTCGACCTCGCTCACGATGCCCTCGAGGCGCAGGCGGAGGAGCGGCGCGACGAGCTCGCTGCCCAGGGTCTGCCGGTATCGGTCTTCCCTCCGCCGTACGTCCCGCGGTCGCGCATCGACTCGCTCGCGGCCGAGCATGGCGTCGCGCGCATGGGTTCGGGGCCTGACGCCGTGCGCCTCGGGTGGGGCGGGACGACAAGCTACGCCGGCCGGCTGAGCGAGTTCATCGGCCAGCTCTCGTCGCTTCCGGTCGACGGCATCACGCTCATCGCGACGCCGCAGGCCGCCCGCCTATCCGAGCTCCTCGCCGACCGCGACGTGACCGCCGTCGCCCAGGAGATGGTCGCGGACACGCCCGCGCCGGGTTCGCTGGTGGTCGCGCGGGTCCCGCTTGCCGAAGGGTTCGCGGTGCCCGAGCTCGGGCTGCGCGTGTTCACGGACGCAGAGGTCTTCGGGTTCCGGAAGCCTCGGCACCCTGAGCGCCGGCGCAGGCGCGTCCAGATCGGCTCGTTCCTCTCGGACCTGAAACCTGGCGACCACGTCGTGCATGAGGACCACGGCATCGGCCGGTTCGAGCGGTTCATCACCCGCGAGGTCGCGGGCGTCGTGCGCGAGTACCTCGAGCTGCAGTTCGCGGGCACGGACGTCGTCTCCCTCCCCACCGAGCGCGTCGACAAGGTGACGCGCTACGTCGGCGGCACGCCTCCGGCGCTGTCCGCGCTCGGCGGCCGCGAGTGGGGAATCACCAAACGCCGCGCGAAAAAGGCCGCCGAGGAGATCGCGCGGGAGCTTCTGCGGCTCTACGCGGCCCGCGAGGCAACGCAGGGGTTCGGGTTCGGACGCGACACGCCCTGGCAGATCGAGATGGAAAATGCATTCCCGTACACCGAGACGCCCGACCAGCTCCAGGCGATCGAGGACACCAAGCGCGACATGGAGCGCGGCCGGCCGATGGACAGGCTGATCGTCGGCGACGTCGGATACGGAAAGACCGAGGTCGCGTTGCGCGCCGCCTTCAAAGCGGTCCAGGACGGCAAGCAGGTCGCGATCGTCGTGCCCACGACGGTTCTCGCCCAGCAGCACTACGAGACGTTCGCCGAACGTCTTGCGACGTTCCCCGTGAACGTCGAGATGCTTTCGCGCTTCCGTTCCCCGGCCGAGCAGCGGGCGGTCGCGGAAGGGATCGGCACGGGCGAGGTCGACATCGTCGTGGGCACGCACCGCGTCCTTCAAAAGGACGTGCAGTTCCGCGATCTCGGACTCCTGGTGATCGACGAGGAGCACCGCTTCGGCGTCAAGCACAAGGAGCGGCTGAAGCAGATGCGCACCGAGGTCGACGTGCTGTCGATGACCGCGACGCCGATCCCGCGAACGCTCCACATGGCCCTCTCCGGAGTGCGCGATATCAGCGTGATCGAGACGCCGCCGGAAAATAGACAGCCCATCGAGACACACGTGGTCGAGCGAAGCGACGACGTCCTGCGCGAGGCGATCGTGCGCGAGATCGACCGCGGCGGGCAGGTCTATTACGTGCACAACCGCGTGCAGGGCATCGAGCAGGAGGCGCATCGCCTCCGCGAGCTCGTGCCGAGCGCCCGGTACGTCGTCGCTCACGGTCAGATGGACGATCGAAAGCTCGAGCGCGTGATGGTCGAGTTCGCCGACGCCGAGCATGACGTCCTCGTGTGCACGACGATCATCGAGTCGGGCCTCGACATCCCGAACGTCAACACGATCGTGATCAACCGCGCGGGCACCCTCGGGCTGGCGCAGCTCTACCAGCTCCGAGGCCGGGTCGGGCGAAGCGCAGAAAAGGCCTACGCCTACCTTCTCTATACCAAGGAGCAGCACCTCACCGAGCAGGCACGCAAGCGCCTGCAAGCGGTCTTCGAGGCGAGCGAGCTGGGCGCCGGCTTCAAGATCGCCATGCACGACCTCGAGATCCGCGGGGCCGGGAACATCCTCGGCGCCGAGCAGCACGGCCACGTCGCCGCCGTCGGTTTCGAGCTCTACACCCAGCTTCTCGAGGAGGCCGTCAACGAGCAGCGGGGGGCCCCGCGGGCCGCGGCCCTGCCCGAGATCACGATCGACCTGGCGCTTTCGACGGCTATCCCGGACGACTACGTCCCCAGCCGCCAGCGCAAGCTCGAGCTGTACCGCCGGATCGCCGGGCTCAGCGTGCTGGACGACCTCGCCGGTCTGCGGGAGGAGCTTCGCGATCGTTACGGTGCGCCGCCGGAACCGGTACGAAACCTCCTTTACGGCGTCGAGGTGAAGCTGCGGGCGGTCAAAGCCGGAGCGACCGAGGTGCGCGCGCGCGGGCCGGAGCTTCGCGTCGTTATGGGCCGGGACATCCAGCCAGACGAACGCATACGCGTCCTCCGATCGTTCCCCAAAGCGCAGGCCGGGCAGCGCCAGATCCGGTTGTCGGTGCTCGACGTGAAGGCCGACTGGCGCGATGCGCTCACCGGTTTGCTCGATCGACTCGCAGCCTGATGAGACTCGCCTGCGACCACTTGCGGCAGCGTTCTGTCATCGTCCCGATTCACCATGACGACAGCACTTCGCACGATCGCTCTCGCGGTGCTGGCGTTGTTGCCGACCGTTATCGCAGGGCTGACGATCCGCTAGATCCGTCCGCGGCGACCTCGTGAAGACCTGGATCTTCGCGGCCTTTCTCATCCTCTGGGGCAACCTTCTCCATCCGGTCATCGGTTCGAGCGCGCTGCTGCCCGGTGGGAGCTGGCAGTTCGTGGTCGCGGGCGCCGTTTTGATCGGCGCGTCTCTCATCGCCGCTCGGATGATCGGGCTGAGTGGCGAGTCGCTCGGGCTCCGGCGCGCAGGCGCCGCGCGCGGTGCCGCGATCGGAGCGCTCGCCGCCGGAGCGATCGCGGCCGCCGGCGTCGTGGTCCTCCGGCTCGCGCCATCGGTCATCGGCCAGCCCGTTGGCTATGCGCCGCTCGCGCGTGTCTCGGGAGACGAGCTCGCTCGGCACATCGCGCTCTTCCTCCCGCTCGGCGCGGTCGTACCGGAAGAGCTCGCGTTCCGCGGCACGTTGCTCGGCGGACTGCTTGCGAGAAGTCGCGTCCGGACCGCGGTGGTGGCCTCCGCGCTCGCGTTCGCCCTGTGGCACGGCACGGTCGCGTGGTTCACCGTCATGAACACAGCGCTGCCGGCCGTGCTGATCATTCCCGCGGCCCTGGGCGCGCTCGTCGTCGTCTTCGCCGGCGGTCTCATCATGGCGGGCTTGCGCGTGGCGACGGGTACGCTCGCGACCAGCGTCGCGGCGCACTGGGTCTTCAACGCGGTGATCCTGGTCGGTCTCTGGACGGATCGGGCCGTCCCGTGAAGATCGGAATCGACCTCGACGACGTCATGGCGATCTGCTCCGTTCCGTATCTGCGCCGATTCGCGCAAGAGTTCAACGTTGAGCTCCCCGACGAGAGCCAGATCGGGTGGCATCTTCTCTCGCAGAAGGAGAGCGGCACCGAGTACGACACCGTCGTGCCCGGGCTCGAGCGCGTGACACCCGAGCAGCGCGACCAGTTCCGGATCCGTCTCTACGACAGCAGGTTCTTCGCCGAGCTCGAGGTCTACAAGGACTGCCCCGCGATCCTCGAGCGCCTCGTGGCCGCCGGTCACGAGCTGTACTTCATCACCGCGCGCGCCGAGCGTCGTCGCTACATCACCGAAACCTGGCTCCGCGAGAAGGGAATCTTCGACCACGCCAAGGCGGTCCACCTCAAGCCGATGGGCGATTTTCGGCCGGAATATCCGCGCGGCCGCTACGACCCGGCCGGGTCCGCCGAGTACAAGGTGCGTCTTGCGAAGGAGCTCGAGCTCGATGCGTTCTGCGAGGACGACGTCGTCATCTCGCAGACGCTGGCGCGGTCCGGCGTGCGCGTGTTCCTGTTCGACCAGCCCTGGAACCGCGAGGTGAAGGGCGACCGGATCACGCGCGTGGCAGGTTGGACGGACCTCGCCCAACATCTCGAGCTGTCGTGAAGCCGACGACCTTCTATTTCGTCCGACACGGTGAGAGCGTGGGCAACGCCGCCCGCATCTTCACCGGACAGACCGATTCGCCGCTCAGTGAGCGGGGTCGGCAGCAGGCGGAGACGGTGGCCGACGAGTTGGCCAAGGTGAAGTTCGACCGGATCGTCTCGAGCGATCTCTCGCGAACCCGCGACACCGCGCAGATCATCGCGAAACGGCGTGGAATGCCCATCGAGACCTGGGCTGAGCTCCGCGAGATCAACGTCGGCGACCGCACCGGGACGCCGTTCGACGAGGCTCGCGGCCTGCCGAACTGGAGCGACGACGGCTTCGTCTCCTGGCCGGGCGGTGAGACGCTCGATCAGGTCCTGGCGCGCACGCTTGGCGCGATCGAGCGCCTCACGCAGGAGAGTCCCGGCAAGACGATCCTCATCGTCGGCCACGGCGGGGTGAATCGGATCCTCCTTTCCCATTTCCTCGGGATTCTGCCGAAGCTCGACCGCACCCCCGGTGGGAATACGAGCATCAGCGTCGTCCACACCGACGGGAAGACGCATACCGTCGAGCGCCTCTTCGCGGTTGATCACGTGATGCGGCCCGAATCACCCGCGTAGCACTTCGCCGCCGCTAAATCGGACGACGCTTCTTATCGCGTCGGACGCTAGCGGCTCGTCGGCTCCATTGCGTTCGGGTCGGTCGAGCCCGCCGGCGGTATCGGTGCGACGACGAGCTCCAGGCCCTTTGTGCCGACGACACGCACCGGAGTTCCGGGCGCGATGTCGGTATCCGCCGTCGCACCTGCCGACAAGGGGTATCCCATGGCGTCGCGCATCGTGATCTGACCGTATCCGCCGGCCTGGATCGGCGCGATGACCTGCCCGTCCCAGCCGACGTACGTCGACAGTCCACCGCGCGGAGCCGAACCGCGAACGAAGAACGCGCTCAGGTCGAGTCGGGTAAGGATCGCGAGAGCCGCACCGACGATCGCGAGGGTGTACGGCAGGCTCGAACCGAGCCCGCCACCCAGACGTCCGGCCGGCCCGATCCGGACCGGCGGACCGCCCGGGCCCGCGATCTCCGGTTGCGAGATGAGACCGCCGAGGCCGTACCCAAGGAGGAACGCACCGACGATCTCCGTGAAGAGCACGTCTCCGATCCGCAGCGCGACCCACGTGTCGCGCTTGCTGCCACGGGTCTGCGATGCCCATCGCGCGATGACGACGAGCGCGAGTCCAACGGAGACGGCGAACACGAACTTCGCGTCGCCTGTGAAGGCAAGCGACGGCATCGACGCATGGTTTATCAAACTTGATGCACGAGGCGCTCTCCTGATCGGCCACTCGGTCGCCTGTTGAGTGCGTTTGGCGGGCGATCAGGTGCCGGTGACAGCCTCCAGATTTTCGATGACGCGGATCAGCTCATCCCGCGTGAGGTCGTTCGACTGGATGCTGTAGGTCCCGCCGGCTTCGTCCCAGACCGCCTGGATCGCGGGGAAGGCACTCGCGGTCGAGATGGTCACGGAGATTCCGCGGGCCGTGATGGTCTCGGTGGAATTCGGGCGAGCGCTGTTGACCGAACCGAGCGCGAAGAGGATCGACGTATTACCGGCTCCGTAGCCCACGCGATAACGCCAGCCGTTCACGTTGTGCGCGTACTCGACGACCACGCGATCTGCCGCGTAGCGGTCCGGCAGCCAGTCCGGACGGAGGACGCTAACGCTCGATGGCATCGAGTCGCGCACCAGGCTCCAGCCCTGTCCCGCGGCGGTCGATGCCGGGGTCTCGACAGCCTTGGCCGGCGCGGTCGGCGTCGATCCCTGGCCGTTCTTCGGCAACGCGACCAACACGTTGAACCGAGCCAGCCCGGTGATGGGCTGCAGCGCGATCGCGTTCGCGTCGACGGAATAGGCGAGCGCGGGCGAGCCCGAGTTAGTGCAGATCAGCCACCTATCGACCTGCTGGGCGCTCAGGCAGAAGCCTTGCGAAGGAACGGTGTGCGTGACCTGCTGGCCCTGGTAGGTCACGAAGGGGCCGTTAGGGCCAGGGGCGTCACGCCATACGACGGCGCCGGCGTCGACCAGGGCGAGAGGGAATTCGCTATCGGTGAGCGACGCTGTCAGCTGACGCTCTTGTCCGTTCTCCCGCTCCCAGACTCGGCCGCCAAGGCTGCCGAGCGGACCGTCGACGAGAAGAGCCCGGCCGGTTGCATCGGCGAGCGCGAGCGCATGCTCCGAATACCGAGTCCACGTCTGACCGTCCCAGACGTACGTTCCCAGGTGGGGGGGTTGCGGGAAAGAAACCGACAGCCCGAGGGCAGTCCACTGGACGTTGTATGTGAGCGGCTCGTCGGGTCGGACGACTCGCGTGGTTCCGCTGGCGAGATCCCAAAGAAGCACGTGCACCGAGCACACCGGTGCCAACGGATCGCAGACTCCCTGCTGGAGGAGAGCGATCGAGCGTTCGTCCGGAGCCCAGGCACCGACATCCATGCGGGGCATGACCGCGATGGGACCCCAACGTTGCGCCAAAGTGGCCGTGTCGAGGACCACCGCCTTCCCCTCGGTCGCGCCACCACAGATGACGAGGACCGACCGCGCGCTTGAAGACAGGTGCATCGCGAGGACCGGTGGCCCGTGACACACGTCGGCCGCCGATCCGCGGACCTGGCCGCCCTCGACCTTGTAGACGAGTCCGTTGATCGTCCCAGCGATGAGCGAATAATCGGGAAAGGGGATCGCGGCCGACGGGCTGGCCGTGGATGTCACGGCAGGGGTTGGCGTCGCGGCCACACCCGCGTTGTCCTTTGCCGAACGCGCGTTGTTGATCGCCGCACCGACGACGACCGCGGCAATCAACACCGCAACGGCACCTGCGACGGTCAGAGCGCGGCCGAGGGCGGTTCCCCTGCGCGCGTGCAGGCGGCCCGCGGGGACGGTGATCTGAACCGCAAGGGCCTGCAGCTCGCGCGCGAGCTCGCGATCTTCGAAGCTCTTCATGTCATCGCCTCCCGAACCTTCGCACGCGCGCGGGTGAGCATCGGTCCCACGCTCGCCGGGGAGACCCCCAGCGCGCTGCTGATCTCCTCATAGCTCGCGTCCTGGTAGTAGCGGAGGACGAGCGCGACGCGGTCGCGCGCCGGCAGCTTTCGTAGCGCGATCGCGAGCGCCGCCCGCTCCCACGGCTCGGTCGATTCGACGACCGTGAGTCGGACCCGTACACGCTCCCACACCCGCCGGCGCCGCAGCCGTCCCAGTGCCTGTCGCGCGCAGACCGTTCGGAGCCAGGCGATCGGCTCGCGCACCTCGTCGAAGAAGTTGCGACTGCGCATCGCGCGCTCGAAGGCCTCCTGGACGACCTCCTCGGCCTCGGCGGCGCCGACCATGAGCGCCGCCGCGCGATAGAGGAGCGGCCGCGAACCCTCGTAGAGCGCTGCCCACCGAGCCTCCAACGACGTGGCTTCGCTCACGGGACAAGCCCGATCACGGATCACACCTCAATGACGCACGGCCGGGGGCAAATCGGTCAGTGCTGCATGTAAGCACGGGCCAAGCGGCCAGGGCTCGGTCCGCCTGGCGTTGCCACACCTGTTTCAAGTATCAAGCGGTCGCTTGCGGATGTCCGGCGATGCTCACCCTTCGCGTTATTGGAGTACAGCGGCGATCAGGAGGGAGCATTGGACGCGACTTCGCTGTCGGCAACGACGGGCGAGCCGGACCCGACGGTTCCCCTAGTCGATGACGATCGGCTCGCGCTAATTGCTCGTTCCGATGTCAACGCGTTCGCTGCGCTCTACGCGCGGCATCGCGAGCGCGTCTTCCGCTATTTGCGCGCGCGTTGCCGCAATGACGATGATGCTCTCGACCTCACGGCGGGGACTTTCGAGCGAGCCCTCGCGGCGATTGCGCGCTACCGCCCATCCGGGGCCGGATTTGCGGCGTGGTTGCTGCGCATCGCGCGCAACGCTGCGATCGACCACGACCGCCGGCTTCGAGCTCGTCCCGCCCCGGTCCCGCTCAGGGAGGCAGAGGGCGCATCGGCGGGAGACGATCCCCTCGTGGCGGCAATCGCCTCGGATGAGAGCCGCCGCCTTCGCGAACTTGTTCGGATGCTCGCCGAGACCGAGCGCGATGCGCTGGCGCTCCGGTATTCCGCGGGACTCACGGCTCGAGAGATCGGTGCCGTGGTGGGAAAGAGCGAAGAAGCGACGCAGAAGATCATCTCGCGCGCGCTCGCCGAGCTAAGGGAGGCCTATCGACGTGACCCACGATGAACTTGTCCGCCGGCTCGAGATCGCGTTCGGCGACCCGATGACCGCAACGCAGCGAGCCATCGTTGATGCTCGGGTGAGGGCGGCGCTCGCGCGAGCCGGCCTGGCTCCGGCACGTGGCTGGCGCAGGTTGACGACCCGGACCACCCTACTCGCTGCCGTCCTCATCCTCGTCGTGATCCCTTCACTTTTCGCGGTCAGCGCAGCGTTGTTCTATCCCGGGAGTGAGACACCCTTCGGACTTGCCGGGAGCGCTGAGTTCCGCCGGGAGGTCGAGGCAGCGAAGGCAGTGACCCCGATACCTCCGGGTTACACATGGCCCACGACGCTCCGCATCGAGGATGGCAACGTGTACAGCCGGGACGGCGGATACGTACGAGTCGAATATGTGGCGATCTGCCTGTGGCAGCTCGACTGGCTCGACGCGCACCAATCGAACGATGTCGCGCGGGAGCTCGCCGATCGAGCCGTCATTCTTGGGATACCAGGTTGGCGGTCCTACTACGGACCGTTCGCGACTCAGTCGTACCGCGACGTTCTCGATCGGGTTATTGCAGGGGTCGCTCGGGATGATCCCGCGCCGGTGAGTGCGAACGTGGACCTGAACTGCCACGGTCTGCGCCCCTGAGCTACGAGACCCGGTTCGCCTTAACTCGTACGTCGTTGCGGCCAACTCAGTCGCCCAGGAGTTCAGCAGTGCGGATCATCTCGGTCGTGATCGCTGGCGCGACGCGTGGAACGGTGCTCCTGATCACGCTTGCGCTGGTCATTGCGTCTTGTACCGCCGCGCCGCAGGCCGATTCGGCGGGCGCGTCGAGCGCACCGTCGCTCGGTCTCGATGGACGGTACGGGTGGCTCGTCGCGACGCGGCCCGGTCCAGGGAGCAGCGTGATCCTCGTCGACGAGACCGGACAGACGCTTTCGGATCCGATCGAAGGCGTGAGCGCGGCGGTGACCAGTCCCAACGGTCGCGTCGTCGCTCTGTGGGTCGTCTCGCCGCAAGGCGTGTCCGAGCTTCGCTTTTTCGACACCGTCCTCCGCCCCCTCGTTGTCGGCGCTCCGGTGTTCACCACGACGGATCGTCTGGTTGAGCGCGGCATCGTCTGGGCGAATGACAGCTCAGCGGTCGCGATCGCGACCGCATCGGTTGTCCGCGCGGGCGCGAGCGGATCCGTGATCGCGGTCCGCGCGATCGATCGGCGAACCGCTGCCGCCAACGTCCTTGTCAGCACGAGTCTCGGCCTCGCGCTGCTCGGGTGGAATCGGGAGAGGCGCACGATCGCGCTGGCGGTGCAGCGGCCCGACCCGGTTCGCCCCGTTGGCCCAGCGCAGTACGCAACCCTCGACGAGGTCGGCGGTGGCGGCTTGAACATCATGTCGACAAGCGATGTTGCGGTCGCCGTCGATTGGTCGGGTCGCTACGTCGCCTCGGTCGGGCCCTGCACGTCAGGCCCCGCGTGCCGTGCGGTCATCGTCCACGATCTCGTGTCCTATCAACCGCTGAGCGAATCCCCTTTGCCGCAGCGGGGAGGATGGGGCGTCACGTTTCGGCCTCGCTCGTCCGACCTGCTGGTCCAGTTGGAAAAGGCGAGCGACATGAACGGGATCACGTTTGCGCTGGAGCTATGGCCTGACCTCGGCCACGGCCAGAAGCGCGAGCTCGCCGCGGTCACGGTTCAGTGGAGCGGAGGATCAATCGCCGATCCTGGAATGCTCCTGCGCGCGGACGGCTCGGCGGCGTCGCTGCTGCGGCGCGGGAGTGATGGCACCTGGTCCGGCGATCTCGTTCAGATCGCGACGCTTTCGCGCGCGCCGATCTTGATCCGTCAGCCGCTGGCCGCGGTCGTCGTCGATGGCAAGCTCGAGGCAGCTCCTCCGGTGCGCACTCCTCAGCCCACACCCTTCCGTTATCCGGTGGGGACCGCGGAGGAAGTGCTGCGAGGTATGCCGAACGATCCCTTCGTTACAGGAAGCTTGCCCGGCATCCCTGCCGGGTTCAATCCGGCAACGCTCGGTACGCCGCTCTTCGTGCGTGCGCTTCGCCCGAGGGATCGCGACCTGTGGCTCGTTCCAGTCCTCGGTGGCATTGGCGGCCCCAAGCCGTACAACTCGGCCGTCATCGTGGTGACGATCGACGCGGATGGTCTTGGCGCGGCCGGGACCAGGGTCGGAGGAGACAGCGGCCCGCCCGGCATCGACGTGCCGCCGATCAGCGAGCTTCGCGCCAGATCGATCGCGTCGGCCGCCATCACCGACGTGACCGCGGCCGACCTCGTCTGGATGCTCGTCCCACCGATCGCGGGATTCCTCTGCGAGGAGTTCTATCCGATGTGGCGTCTGACCTCCCGCGATGGAACCCTGGCGTATGTGACCGGCGACGGGCAGCTGAAGACCGCCGCGGAGATCGACCGGCTGCGCTAGAAGCTTCGAACGAACCGCCTCACGGACCGAGACGGATGGACGCGGTCGGTCGCGCGAACTCGAGCCCGCCGTCCGGAGGCGGCAACGGCAGCGGCGTCGTGCGCCCGGCGATCAGATCCACGAGCACGGCAGCATCGGGTGCCGGCACGACGACGAGTGCGGTGCCGTCGGCGCGGAAGAAGCTCCCGGGGCCGGAAGAGGCGCTCGGCCCGTACACGACGTTGAGGGGCCCGCCGCTCGTGGACCACAGAGCGATCGTGATGAGCCCGGCCGGTGGCTTGATGCTGCTCACCGCGAGCCCGATCTCGTTTGTGCCAGGCCGCCAACCGATGATCGCCAGGCTCAGGGCGTTACCGAGCTGCCGATCGGCGCGGCTGTCGAAGTCGGCAAGCTTCCATGTCCACAGCGAGCAGCCGATTTCGATGCCCTCGCACTTGATGCCGACGACGTCGCGGGCATCAGGCGACGCGATCGCGGAGTAGAAGCCATCGAACGCCCACGTGCGCTGCCTGTTGCCGGACAGCACGAGGTACGTGGTGGGCTGGCTCGCGTGCGGCACGATCGTCGCGGCGAGCGTGCCACTCGCGCGGTCCCAGCCGACGAGCGTGTACGTGCTGCCATCGCTGATCCGCGCGCGCTCGGTGACCGCGCCGCTGCCGAGATCCAGAGTCCGGATCGCCGAGTACGCAGGCGTCGCCCCGCTGCCCATCTGGTCGATGACGGTGAACGCCACGCCGAGACCATCGGCCGACCAAACCGGTTGGAACGGGACCTCACCCGGCAGGGTCAGGAGCGCGCGCTGCTGGTTCCTTGCGCCGTCGAACATGAAGAGCGTCCAGGGCTCGCTCCCCGTCTGCGCGAAATAGGCCGCGCGGCGGCCGTCCGGAGCGACCGCACCATTCCACTCGTTGTAGTAGCTGGGCGCGAGCTCCGCGACGGCAATCTTCGTCTCGCCCTCGCGTCGGACCTGCAGCGACGAACCGGCACGGACGCCGGAGTAGATGATCCCGAAGCTCGGTTTGAGAAGCGCCGCGTCCGCCGTCGGCGCCGGCGATCGTCGGATGCCTCCGGGTACGCGGTCGCAGGTGGCCGTGCGGGAGCTGCAGGACAGATCGACGGTCAGATGCTCTTCGATGACGCCGCCCTCTGGCAGTCCCAGCTTGTGGATCGCGATGTCGTAGGTGTTCTGGCCATCGCGGATGGGACCGGCGGTGCGGATCTGTACTGTCAGCGCCTTGCAGGGCGAAAGGGTCAGCGCTTCACCCTCTTTGAGAACGCGCCGCTCCGGCTCGAACTCCTCATAGCCGACGACCGGGAGGGCTCCGGCCGCTGGACTCAGCACCCTGACCTCCGTCATCACCTCGATTGTTGCCGCGCCCGGTGCGCCGCGATCGAGCAGGAAGCGAACGACCCACAGGACCTCATCTGTCTGTAGGCCGGCCGGCTGCACCGTCTCGAGCGACGTAACCAGCGAGCTGCCGGTGCCGTGACGTGCAAGAGCCAAATAGCTGGGAAGGCCGCACTCGAACGGCGCGGCCGAGGTGCCCGGTACCGGAACCGAGATCGACGGCGACGAGCTCGGCGACGCGACGGGCCCGCCACGGATGACCGCGACGCCGGCAACGACGACGAGGAAGGCAGCCGTAACGGCTGCGGGCATGACCGAGCGCCAGTTCATTCGCAAGACGCTAAACCCTTGGGAACCGCCGTCCGCCGCTCGCTGTAGAGAAGGAGATGACCAGGGACTGGCGTCGCTGCCCGGAATTGGTCGCCCTGGCCATCGCCATCCTCGTGATGATCGGCTGCGAACCCTCCGCGCCTTCCTCAGCGAGATCCAATCCGTCCGATTGCCGACCGACCGTGGTTCAAATGGATCCTCCGGCCGAGGCAATCGAATTCTTCGCCCGCGGCTCGAGCGAGCCGGACGCGGCCCGCGAGAAGCTCAGAACTGCCAATTGGTACGGCAACGATGCGATGTGGGTCGTGCTCCCTGACGAAGGCGAGCTGGTCGGGCGACTCGACGACAAAATTCCGCCATATCGTTTGAAGCGAGGCCGGGTCCAGTACGAGGCTCGTCAAATCGACGGCGCGAGCAGAGTGCCGCGGCAGCCGATCGGTGTGGATGCATACGGCGACATCGGCTTTGCAGCGGGCGGCCCTGCGTTTCCGACGGTGGGTTGCTGGGAGGTGACCTACACGCTCGACGGCCACGACGCACTGTCATTCGTGCTCCGAGTCCGCTGACCTCTTCTAGAAGCCCTGCCCGGTCGGCGACTCCGCGCGCAGCATCAGCGAGCGGCGGTCTTTCGTCGGCATCTCGATCACGATGAGGACGCCCTGCCAGTCGCCATCACCGGGGACCTTCCAGGTGCTGAACGCGAGCGGCGCGTTCGCGCCACCGGCGACGCGAGTCCATCCTGCTGCGGCGAGCTGCTGCGCGAAGAACGACTCGAGCTCAGCACTGGTTTTGGGCGTGGTCGCGACGGCATCGGATTGCTGACGTGGACCACCGAAGCTCGATCCCGAGGACTGCAGCAGCACACCGTCCGGCGCGCGAAGCGCGGGGAGGCGTTGCGTGGGCATGCCCGGCGGAGGACCGCCCTTCTGCGCACAGGGCGAGCCAACGAACTGCTGCGCGCTCGCGGACTGCGCCGGCTCGAAGTGGAGCCGGACATCGTTCGCCGCGCTCGGACGCGCGAACACCGTCAACGAGACGTACGGAAGTCCATCGCCCTTGCAGAACATGCTCCCTTTCGTCGGACCGACCGATCCCTGGAATCCTCCGGGCTGCACCTGCTGGGGGACGGGCGGCGGCGTGAGTCCCTTCTTACCGAGCTCGCGCTCATAGAAGGATGTGACGTCGTCGGCATTACCCGGGACGTCGAGCACCGTATCGAAGGAAGGGTTCGCATTGGTTCGCTGCCGAAGCACGCTGCCGACGAGATGCGCACCCGGCGGGATCGGCAGGTCGAAACCCGCGTTCGGGGGAAGCGCCCCCGGGTGCAGCGTCGCGGTCTGCGTCGATCCGTCAGGCTGCGGATAGGGCGGAGCGATGAGGCGTGCGGCAAGCTCCGCGAGATCGTCGTTCGACGCGGGAACCGCTCCCTGCCCACCGCCGCGGATCTCGCCGACCTGTGATGCGAGCTCGACCGCCGTGAACGCAATCACGAGCGTGAGGGCGACGGCTGTAAGCCCGCCGAGCACCATCCGCACGAGCGCATGAAAGCACGCGGCAGGCGCAAAGCAAGCAACGTTCATGTAACTGGTTCCATGCGCGCCCAGGACACGAACGGTCGGTCAAGCTATTGATTCACTGCACGCGCGCGCACCCCTAGGCGAGAGGCTTGGTGGTCATCGCCTGCGTCCAACGATCGTGGTACTCGACGAGATCCCGCAGCTCCGGGAGCGTCTCATCCGGGCCGACACGTTCCACGAATCGCGCTGTCGCGTATTTCCACGTCCGATCGACGTGGCGCTGGAGGTCCTCACGCGCGATCGCGCGAGCCGGAAACACCGGGAGCGTGCGCTCTTCCGCGCGCCATGGCTTCGGTGTCAGCCGGGCGCGGAACGATCGTTGGGCACGGCAAAGCAAAACGAATCTCGCGTCGGCGCCGAGCTCGCCGAGAAACGCACGAGTGTCCTCACCCGCCGGATCAAAGGTGCGGTTGGTGCAGAGGTAGCGCCAGCCAGCCCGAGTCCGGTACGCGCGCATGGCCACCTCGGGGCGGCCGGCCAGAACGGTCGAAAGACTCGCGGGCGGCGGCTCTGCACGCGGCTGCGGTCCGAGGTCATCCGTGTCGACGTCGGCGAACAAAGCGGCGGTCGTGTTCATCACGATGGCGCCGTAGCCGTTCACGGTGATACGAGCGGTCTCGCCGGCGGGACCGCGAAGAACATCGACGAGCGCCTCCGCGCGCCGGTTCGCTAGATAGGCGTAACCGCTGAGCGCAGCGCTTCGTCCCGCAAGGAGGTCCTCGAGCGCGCGCCGCGCCTGGTCCTCGGCGATCTGGCGGGCGTCGGCGGCGGACATGGTCGAGATCCCGACGCCGGAGCGGAACAGGCGCTTTCCGGTGCGTGGATCGGTCGCCGGGAGCGTGCGCATCTCCCGAAAGATCCGCTCCTCGCCCGCGGGAAGGAAGCGGGGCTCGGTGCCGGGAAGGCGCAGTCCTTCCTCGGGCGGCTCGTCGTCCCCGCGCCGGAACATCCGGCCGATGAATCCCACTAGCGGCGTGCTGTCTGCGACACGTTGTTCATGATCGAGAGCGCCGTGCCGCTCTGGATGCGGTCCTTCTCGGTGGCGGAGAAGTCCATCGCTTCGATCGAGCTCACCGCTTTCTCGATCGATCCGAGCAGGTGCGGGTAGTCGCTTCCTATCGCCATGTGATCGGCGCCGACGATGTCGCGCAGCATGCGCAGGTTGTGCGGGGAGAAGGTGACCGTGTCGTAGTAGAGGTTCTTCAGATAGAAGGACGGCGGCTGGTCGATGTTGACGCGGCATTCGGCGAAATCGCGCCAACCGGAGTCCATGCGCTCCATGAGGTACGGGACCGCGCCACCGGCGTGGCCGACGAGCCAGCGGATGTTGGGGAGCTGTTTGAACACGCCCGCGTAGCAAAGCCTCGCGATCGCGACCGTCGTGTCGAACGGAAATCCCACGATCGGTCCGAGGACGTACTCGGTGAACGCGTCCGCCGCGGCGGGGATCATCGGATGCACGAACACGCAAACCTTCCGGCGATCGGCCTCCTCGAAGAATGGCCGATAAACCGGATCCGCGAGGGCGCGGCCGCGGATGTTCGAAAGCACGACGACGCCCTGCATACGCAGCTCGTCCAGCGCGCGCTCGAGCTCGCGGAGCGCCGCGTCGGGATCGTCCATCGGGATCGAGGCGAAGCCGAGGAACCGTCCGGCGTGCTTCGCGGCGAGCTCGGCGTACGCATCGTTGGCCAATCGTGCGACCTCGGCCTGCGCTTTTCCGTCGACGAAGTACACGTTCGGTGTCGAGAGGGAGAGGACCTCCGTGTCGATGCCGACGCGATCCATGTCCTCGAGGCGCTTCGCGACGTCGGTCATCGGCGCGGTCACGCCAAAGAAGCGCGCGCCCTTGTACCGGATGATCCGCTGCCCGGTCGGGCTCGTCCCGAACGAGAAGTCGCCGCCGCTGCGCTCGATCCGCTCGAAGTACGCAGGTGGGTAGTAGTGCGTGTGAAGATCGAATCGCATGGCCGCAGTCTCGCAGACCGCGCGGTTACGGCCGCGGGGACGAAAGCCGAGCCGGGATGATCGTGGCCTGCACGAGGACTCCGTTGTCGATCACGTTCGACGCACCGACGCTGACGCTCGCGCCGATGCCATCCCCATCGTGCAGCAGCAGGAAGATCGTGCCGAGAGAAACGGGACCCGCACTCGGCCCGGTGATCGGTGCGCCGGTCAATCGCCACGCCGGATGGGGGCTTCCATAGAAGCTCTCGAGCTCCGGCCGAGACAAAGTGGACGACCACTGCGCGGTCATCCCGCGCATCTCCGCCGGCAGGAATGGGAGCGGGCCGGTCGCCATCACGAGCTTCGCATTCGGTGGGATCGGAAAGTCAGACGGAAACTCCTTTGGCAGCGAGACGCTCCCGCCCGACGACGGGACCTGAACGTCGCATCCGGCGAGCGCCACGAGCGCGAGCAGGAGGGCGGCCGATCGCGCCCCTCGGATGAGCCGTCCGGCGATCATCAGGACCACTTTGTATTCGCCCCTCGACTACTCTCTGTGTCGTGCCGGTACAAACAGACGCCCTCGCGAGCCGGATCCGTGACGTTCCCGACTTTCCCAAGCCTGGGATCCTGTTCAAAGACATTACGACGCTGCTCAAGGACGGCGACGCGTTCGCGGCGGCGATCGACGGACTGCTCGCGAAGATCGGCGCGAAGAAGATCGACGCCGTCGTCGGCATGGAGTCGCGGGGCTTCATCTTCGCGGCGCCGATCGCGTACAAGCTCGGCGTCGGGTTCGTCCCCGTGCGCAAGCTCGGCAAGCTCCCGGGCGACGTTGTCAGCGTCGAGTACGACCTGGAATACGGCTCGGCGACCCTCGAGATGCACAAGGACGCGATCAAACCGGGCGCTCGGGTCCTGATCGTCGACGATCTCCTCGCAACCGGCGGCACGGTGGCCGGCACCATCGAGCTCGTGAAGCAGCTCAAAGGCGAGATCGTCGGTCTCGCCTTTCTCATCGAGCTCGCCGCGCTCAAAGGCCGCGACAAGCTATCCGGTTATGACATCGCAACGCTCATCAAGTACTGAGGTAGCCAGTCGGGTCCACCGCCTTCGCCTCATCGGCGCGACCGCATACGTCATCCTCGAAGACGAGATCACCGTGATCGACGCGGGCCTGCGGGGCTCGCTCTCACGCCTTCACGCTTGGATCACATCGGTCGGCCGTTCGCCGCGCGAGGTCCGGCGCTTCGTCATCACCCATGCGCACCCCGATCACATCGGCGGCGCCGCGGGCGCCGATATCCTGCTCCACCCGGCGGACCGTGCGCGCTCGCTCCGTCTCAACGCCGGCGCGATCGCTCGTCGCTTCAGCCGGCTACCGGCGACGGTCGACCTGGCCGACGGTGACGTCCTGCCCGTGCTGGGCGGTCTCCGGGTGATCCATACGCCCGGACACACGCCGGGGAGTGTGTGCCTCTACGCGGAGCGCGAGGGACTCCTTGTCGTTGGGGACGCGCTGTGGCGCGACGACGACGGCGCGGTCCATCCGCCGAACCCGTATTGGAGCGAGGACCTCCGCAGTGCGCGCCGTTCGCTCGATAGACTTGGAGGGCTCGCGATCGGCACTGTCTTATTCGCCCACCGTCCGCCACTCGAACGCGCGGACCGTGCGCTGCGCGAGCTCTCGGAGCGTTGGCGCTGAACGCATATCGAATCGTTGCCGATGCCCTCACGGCGTTGCGCGTCATCGCCGGTGTTGCTCTCGCCGTGCAGCCGAGGGTCGGCCTGGTCCTCTTTGGTATTGCGACCGATTGGATCGATGGATCGATCGCCAGACGGGGCGAGGGGAGCCGTTACGGCGCGCGCTTCGACCTCGAGGCCGACTCCGCTCTCACCCTCGGCGCCGCGATCGCGGCGACTCGCCGTGGAGGTGGGATCTCATTGCTCGTCGCTCCGCTCCTCCGTTATGCCGTTGTAGCGGCCCGCGATCCCCGGACATACAACCCGCGGGAGCGCTTCGTGGACCGCGTGAGCGGCATCGCCCAGATGGCCGTGCTCGTCGGTTCTCTTTCGCCCTGGCCGCTGCGTCTCCTTTCGCTCGCCGCTTTACCTGCGACCGCGGCCCGATGCGCCGCGCTCGCCACCCTGCTCACGAGCGGCGCGGTACAATCGGCGCCTCACGAGCGACCAGCGGAGGCCCGCTTTGGTCCGGACCCAGGAGTAGGGGCCCCTCAAGAGATAGGGACTCCAGCAAGGGAGGACCGATGACCGCGGCGCCGTCACTTCCCGAGATCAAGATCGATGCGCATGCATCCGCCGACGAGGCGCGCGCATTCCTCGAGCGCGACCGCCTGATGGCCGCGTACGCCCTCGCGGACATCGATCAGCCCGAGATCGAGGGAGCGCGCTGGTGGATCGCGCGACGCGACGGCGAGATCGCGGCCGTCGTGATGGTCGTCGAAGGTCTTCCCTTCCGTCCGTGCTTCGCGACGGGTGCGTCGGACGGTCTTGCGGCGCTCTTCCGCGACGCGATTCGGGAGCCCCGCGTACTCCTCGCGACTCCGCCACGGTCCCGCGGCGCGATCGAGGTGACGTATCGCTTCGAGCGCGTCGATCACATGCGGCGGATGAACGTGAACATCGGCCGGTTCCGGCCGCGCATGAATCAACAGGTCACGCGTCTGGGCGCGAATGATCTCGGCTCTGTCATCGACCTCTACGGACATGCATCGCGTACGTACTTCACGCCGGAGCGGATGCGCCGCGAGATCTACTTCGGCGTCTTCCAGAATGACGTGCTCGTCTCGGCGGCGGGCACCCACGTTCACTCGACCAAGTCGGGCATCGCGGCGGTCGGCAACGTCCTCACGCGACTCGCCTACCGCGGCCGCGGCATGGCGCGCTCGTGCACCTCGGCGGTCACCGAGACCGCGCTCGAGCAGCATCGCGACGTGGTCCTCAACGTGCGTGAGGACAACTTGCCCGCGATCGCCGTCTACGAGCGTCTTGGCTTCCAGACACACGGTCTTTTCATCGAAGGGCCCGCCGTGCGGCGGCCGGGCTGGGAGCGGCTTTTTGGGTCGTTAAAGGAGAGGAAATAGATGGCGGTCGCGACGAAGGTTCCGAAGTACGACGTCACCGATCTCGACCTGGCCGACGCGGGGATGCGCCGGACCGAGTGGGCCGCACGAGAGATGCCCGTCCTCGGCCAGATCCGCGCGCGCGTCTCGAAGGAGCGCCCTTTCGCCGGGATCCGCATCGCGGCGTGCCTCCACGTCACGACGGAGACCGCGAACCTCGCGCTGGCGCTTCGCGATGGTGGCGCCGAGGTTGCGCTTTGCGCGTCGAATCCGCTCTCGACGCAGGACGATGCGGCCGCAGCGCTCGTTGCCCGCGAAGGCATCTCCGTCTTCGCGCGGAAGGGCGAGGACCGCGACACCTATTACCGGCACATCAACGCCGTACTCGAGACGAAGCCTCACATCACCATGGACGACGGCGCCGACGTTGTGACGCTCCTTCACACCGAGCGCCGCGAGCTTCTCGCGGGAGTGCGGGGCGGGACCGAGGAGACGACGACCGGGGTGATCCGACTGCGCGCGATGGCCGAGGAGGGCGTGCTGAAGTATCCGGTCGTCGCCGTCAACGAGGCGCAGACCAAGCACATGTTCGACAACCAGTACGGCACCGGCCAGTCGGCCATCGACGGGCTGCTCCGGGCGACGAACCTCCTGCTGGCGGGCAAGAGCGCCGTCGTGTGCGGCTACGGCTGGGTGGGCCGCGGAGTCGCCAGCCGCCTCCGAGGAATGGGCGCGATCGTCACGGTGTGCGAGGTCGACCCGCTCCGCGGACTCGAGGCTGCGATGGATGGCTTCCAGGTCGCGACGGTCTCGGAAGCCGCAAAGCGCGGCGACGTGTTCTTCACCGCGACCGGGAATCTGAACGTGATCGGCCGCGAGCACTTCGGCCTCCTCAAGGACGGCGCGATCCTTGCGAACGTGGGCCACTTCAACGACGAGATCGAGCTCGGAGCACTGGCCCAGATGGCCAAGGGACGGCGCGAGATCCGGCCGTTCGTAGAGGAGTTCCAGCTCCCGGGGAAGAAGGTGTTCGTCCTCGCGGAGGGCCGGCTTCTGAACCACGCGGCTGCCGAAGCGAACCCCGCGGCCGTCATGGACATGAGCTTCGCGAACCAGGCGCTCTCGATCGAATATTTATTGAAGCACGGCAAGGAGCTCGCCCCGCGGGTCTACCCTGTGCCTCGCGAGCTGGATGAGGAGATCGCGCGCCGCAAGCTCGAGGCCATGGGCATGAACATCGACACCATGTCCGCGGCCCAGGCCGAGTACGCGCGGTCGTGGAAGGCGGGAACGTGATGGCGGAGTCGTTCAAGTCGGCGGATCGCGTCCTCTTTACGAGCGAGTCCGTCACCGAGGGGCACCCCGACAAGCTCTGCGACCAGGTGTCGGACGCGATGCTCGACGAGTGCCTCCGCCAGGACCCCAACTCGCGCGTGGCGTGCGAGACCGCGACCACCACCGGTGTCATCCTCGTCGCGGGCGAGATCACGACGCACGCCTACGTCGACGTCCCGCGTCTGGTGCGCAGCGTCGTGCAGGACATCGGCTACACGAACGCCGATTACGGCTTTGATTACCGGACCTGTGGTGTCCTCACCGCCATCAAGGAGCAGTCGCCGGAGATCGCTCAGGGCGTCAACGAGTCGATCGAGGCCCGCGACGGCACGGATCCGATGGAGCTCGGCGCGGGAGACCAGGGGATGATGTTCGGCTTCGCCGTGCGCGAGACGGTCGAGCTCATGCCGCTCCCGATCACCCTCGCGCACGCCGTGGCCCGGCAGCTGGCGAAGGCCCGCCGAGACGGGACCCTGCCATACCTGCGCCCCGACGGAAAGACCCAGGTCACGGTCGAGTACGAGAAGGGCGTTCCCAAGCGCGTGCATACGGTCGTCGTCGCGGCGCAGCACGACCCGGGCATCGATTACCAGCGTCTCTGCAACGAGATCCGCGAGCAGGTCATCCGGCCGGCGATCGTCGGACCGTGGCTCGACTCGAGAACGAAGTACCTGGTGAACGGGACCGGCGCGTTCACGATCGGCGGGCCCATGGGCGACGCCGGCCTCACCGGACGCAAGATCATCGTGGACA